>Ga0182743_1003515_pt1 | contig 12542 bp, 11 predicted proteins | sample eDN3rd30CKraftOP_FD_128522 | JGI IMG/M metagenome (GOLD analysis project Ga0182743, IMG submission 128522) | Enriched Organic Plus compost microbial communities from Emeryville, California, USA - eDNA 3rd pass 30_C Kraft OP (version 2) (version 2) ... | reverse complement strand
CATCACGTCGGTGGCGCGCTTGATGCCGTCGACCAGCGATTCGCGGCAGCCGTACAGGTTGTCGAACTTGGACTTGGTGACCGAGTCGTTGACGTTGATGGCGGCAAACGCCAGCTCGCCCTTCTGCGACATCTGGTACAGGCGATGCACGCCGGTGGTGGTCTCTTCCGTCACGCCCTTGATCTGGGCCAGGCGGGTGGAATACCACTTCGGATCGCGGGCCAGCGTCTTCTTGATGGCCGCGAACAGCACGCGCTCTTCTTCGCTGCCGGGCTTGCCCAGCACCGAAGCATCTTGCTCGGCCTTGGCGCCCAGGTGCAGCAGCAGCGTGGCGTCGCCGCCGTCGTCCAGGATCATGTTGGCCTGCTCGCCAGGCCATTCGAAGATCTTGTGGGTGTATTCCCAATATTGCTCCAGCGTCTCGCCCTTGACGGCGAACACCGGCGTGCCGGTGGCGGCGATGGCGGCGGCCGCGTGGTCCTGCGTGGAGAAGATGTTGCACGAAGCCCAGCGCACTTCGGCGCCCAGGGCCACCAGCGTCTCGATCAGCACGCCGGTCTGGATGGTCATGTGCAGGCTGCCGGCGATGCGCGCGCCCTTGAGCGGCTGCTTGGCGGCGTACTCTTCGCGGATGGCCATCAGGCCGGGCATTTCGGTTTCGGCGATGGCCAGCTCGCGGCGGCCCCAGCCGGCCAGCGACATGTCGGCGACGATGGCGTCGACGGGTTTTTCGGTAACAGCGTTCATGGTCGGGCTCCAGAAGAAATGACGAACGGCGCGCAACCGGCCGGACGTGGGGAGCCCTGAATGGAGAACGGGTGCCCACCTTGGCCGTCCGATGCGACGGAGGTGAGCGCCGTTGCCACCGCGCGGCCCCGCAAGGGGCGGCATGGTGAATACATGGGGAAATCCTGAGCCTGGCGACTTCAGCCCTTTGCCGGTAGACCCGGCGGGCTGGGGAAGCCGTCGCAGCGCTCCTCAGGAACCGCGCTATTGTAAACGGCCCGGGCCGCTTGCGGGAAGCGGCCCGGCGCGGCTCGCTGTCTCGGCCTGCGTGCGGGGCGCCAGCGGCACCAGGGCGTCCAGCAGGTCGCGGGCGATGGCATCCCAGGTGCGGGTCAGCGCGTATTCGCGCACGGCGGCACGGTCCAGCGACAGCGCGCCCAGGCAGGCCCGCGCCAGGTCGTCGTCCAGGCAGCCGGTCAATCCCTGGCGCACCACGGCCACGGGCGCTTCGCTGCGCAACGCCGCCACGGGCGTGCCGCACGCCATGGCCTCCAGCATCACCAGGCCGAAGGTGTCCGTCAGGCTGGGAAACACGAACACGTCGGCGGCCGAGTAGTAAGCGGGCAGCTTCGCGTCGGGCTGCGGGCCGGCGAAATGCGCCTGCGGAAACTTGCGGCGCAGCCGCGCCTCGTCAGGGCCGGCGCCCACCACCACCTTGCTGCCGGGCAGGTCCAGCCGCAGGAAGGCGTCCAGGTTCTTCTCGCGCGCCACGCGGCCCACGCTCAGGAACAACGGACGCGGCAGCTCGGGCAGCAAGTCGCGCGGGCCGGGCTGGAACCTGGCACCGTCCACGCCGCGGGCCCATACCTGCAGGTTGCCCAGGCCCCGCGCGGCCACGATGTCGCGCACGGTGGGCGTGGGCACCAGCACGCGCCGCGACGGCCGGTGGAACCAGCGCATATACCGCCAGGGCAGCGCCGCCGGGATGCCCATGCGCGCCTGCAGGTAATCGGGGAACAGCGTATGGAACGAGGTGGTGAACTGCCAGCCCCGCCGCAGCGCCATGCGCCGCGCGGCCAACCCCAGCGGGCCCTCGGTGGCGATGTGCAGCGCATCGGGAACCGTATCGCCCAGCAGGTGCCGCAGCTGGCGTCCGGGGCGCAGCGACAGGCGCAGCCCGGGCTCGGAGGGCGCGGGCAGCGTGGGGCCGCCTTCGGGGCTGATCACCCGCAGCTCATGGCCCCAGTCGTGCAGGATGCGCTGCATCGTGGTCCAGGTACGGACCACACCGTTTACCTGCGGACGCCAGGCGTCCGTGACGAGTGCGATAAGCATGGCGAGCGGCACCGGCAGTGGCGATGCCGCGATTAAGCCTGCCTTGTGTGACGGGACCAAGACAGGCACGCCGTGCCCGCGCGGCGGCGTATCGGTCGGGACCTCGCCGGCCGTCAGCCGCGGCGCGGATACCCCTGCGCGCGGATGCGCTGCCAGACTGCGCGCTTCTCTTCCTCGGACAGGAACACCCAGTTCGACACCTCGGCCGCGGTGCGGCCGCAGCCACGGCAGATGTCGTCGAACAGGGTGGAGCAGATGGCCACGCAGGGCGAATCGCTGGCGGTGAAGGCGCCGCCCGCGGTCGTGCCGGCGGGGTCGGCGGCCTCGAGGGGAGGAAAAGCATCGGACATACGGGAAGCTTAGCACCCGCGGCACGTCCCTTTTTTATCGCCCCTGTTGCATGCGGGTGATTGCGCAGCCTCAATCCGCCGCGGGCCAGCCGAAGAAGGCGGCGGCTTCGCGCAGCACGTACCCGGGAGCCTCCTCGGGCAGGTAGTGGCCGGAGGGCACGGCCTGTCCGGAGACATCATCGGCCACCGCCGACCACAGGCCCAGCACGTCGAAGTTGGCGCCGACCACGCCGCGCTCGCCCCACAGCACGCGCAACGGCTGGCGTACGCGCTCGCCGGCCTGGCGGCCCTGGCGGTCATGCTCCAGGTCGAGGGTGGCGGAGGCCCGGTAGTCCTCGCAGACGCCGGTGGCCCAGCCCGGCAGGCCGGCGCAGCGTTCGTACTCGGCCAACACCTCGGGCGCGAAATGCGCCAGGCCGCCGGAGCGCCCGCCCATCACGGCGCGCACGTAAAAGGCGCCGTCGCGCTCGATCATGGTCTCGGGCAGCGGCGCCGGCTGGATCAGCCAGAACCAGTGCCAATAGGCCTGCGCGAAGGCACGCGTGGTGGCCTCGTACATGTCCAGCGTGGGCGCGATGTCCAGCAGCATCATGCGGCCGACGCGCCCGGCATGGTCCAGCGCCAGGCGGTGCGCGGCGCGCGCGCCGCGGTCGTGGGCCAGCACGTCGAAGTGCGCGAAACCCAGGCGGGTCATCAGGTCGGCCAGGTCCTGCGCCATGGCGCGCTTGGAATGACTGGCATGGTCGGGCGATGCTGGCGGCTTGTCGCTGTCGCCGTAGCCGCGCAGATCCACCGCCACGCAGGTGCGATGGCGGGTCAGCTCCGGCCACATGCGATGCCAGATCACGTGGGTCTGCGGATGGCCGTGCAGCAACAGCAGCGGCGGCCCCTCGCCGCCTACACGGGCGGCGAGCCGGATGCCGTTGGCCTCCAGGCGTTGCAGCGGCAGATCGAACAGCGAGGTCATGCGAACTCCTTCAGGCAATGGCGGTCGGGATCAGTGCGCGGCGTCCGCCTCGGCATCGAGCCGGGCCCGGACACCGGCGGCGACGTCGCGCATCCAGGGGTGGCGCTGCCAGTGGGCGGCCTCGAAGGCCTCGACCGCGCCCAGCTGCGCCAGCGTAGCGCCCACCATGTCGCGTCCTTCGGCGAACATGCGGCGGTGGCGCTCGGGCAGCGCGAAGCCGGCCTCCCAGCCGTCGTCGGCGCGTACTCGCCCGGCCAGCACGTCGATGGCCACTCGGTTGCGCGCCGGATCGGACACGCGCACCAGCAACGCCTGCACCGCGTCGTCGGGCAACGATACCAGCAGCAGGCCGTTGTTCAGCGCGTTGAAGTAGAAGATCTCGCCGTAACTGGGCGCGACGATGGCACGGATGCCGAACTGCTGCAGGCCCCACACGGCGTGCTCGCGGCTGGAGCCGCAACCGAAGTTGGGCCCCGCCACCAGGATGGCCGCGCCCTGGTAGGCCGGCTGGTTCAGCACGAAGTCCGGGCGCGGCTGCCCCGCCGCGTCGAAGCGCAGGTCGTACAGCAGGCCGCGGTCCAGGCCAGCCTTGTCGATGATGCGCAGGAACTGCTTGGGCATGATCTGGTCGGTGTCCAGATTGCTGTAGGGCAGCGGCGCGGCGATGCCGTCGATGGTGGCCTGGGTCATGATTGCAGCGCCTCCTGCGCGCGCACGTCGACGATGCGGCCGGCCAATGCGGCGGCGGCGGCCATCGCCGGGCTCATCAAGTGGGTGCGGCCGCCGCGCCCCTGGCGACCCTCGAAATTGCGGTTGGTGGTCGAGGCGCAGCGCTCGCCGGGCCGCAGCGCGTCGTCGTTCATGGCCAGGCACATCGAGCAGCCGGGCTGGCGCCACTCGAAGCCGGCCTCGGCCAGCACGGCGGCGATGCCCTCGGCTTCGGCCTGCCGGCGCACCGCCCCCGAGCCGGGCACGACCATGGCGCGCACGCCCGGCGCCACGCGTCTGCCGCGCACCACCTCGGCCACGCTGCGCAGGTCTTCGATGCGCGCATTGGTGCAGGAGCCGATGAAGACGCGGTCCACCGGCACGCCCGCCAGCGGCGTGCCGGGCGGCAGGCCGATGTAGTCCACCGCCTTCTGCAGCGCCAGGCGGGCCAGCGCGTCGGGCGCATCGGCGGGATCAGGCACGCGGCCGTCCACCGGCACGGCCTGGTCGGGGCTGGTTCCCCACGTCACGTACGGCGCGATGGCCGCCGCGTCGATGACGTGCTCGGCGTCGAACACGGCCGCGTCGTCCGAGCGCAGCGTGCGCCAGTACGCGCGCGCCGTTTCGCCGGCCGCGCCGGCCAGTTCGGGCGCGCGGGCACAGACATAGTCGACCGTGGTTGCGTCGGGCGCGATCAGCGCGGCACGGGCGCCGGCCTCCACCGTCATGTTGCACAGGGTCATGCGGGCCTCGGCCGACAGCGCCTCGATGGCCGTGCCGGCATACTCCACGGCATGGCCGCGCGCGCCCTGCGCGCCGATGCGGTGGACCACGTGGATCACCAGGTCCTTGGCGGTGACCCCAGCCGGCAGCCGGCCGTCGACGCGGATGCGCATGTTGCGTGCCACGCGGTACACCAAGGTCTGTGTGGCCAGGATGTGCTCGACCTCGGAGGTGCCGATGCCGAAGCCCAGGGCCCCGAGCGCGCCATAGGTGGTGGTGTGGCTGTCGCCGCACAGCACCACCATGCCCGGCCGGATCATGCCGTGCTCGGGCGCGATGACGTGCTCGATGCCCTGCAGCGGGTCGGTGGTGTCGAACAGCGCGATGCCCTGCTCGCGGCAGTTGCGCGCCAGATTGCGCGCCTGATGCGAGGCGGCCTCGTCCTGGATGGTGCGCAGCGCCGCGGGCACCGGATGCGTGGGAATCACATGGTCCACCACCGCCATCTGCTGCCCCGGGCGCAGTACGGGCCGGCCGCGCGCGGCCAGGCCGCTGAACGCCTGCGGGCTGGTGTACTCGTTCATGATGTGCAGGTCGACGTACAGCAGTACGTGCTCGTCGTCGATGCGGGCGACCGTGTGGCTGGCCACCAGTCTGTCGTACAGCGTCATGCCGGGCATGATGGCTTCCTCGATCGATGGGCGGGCGCGCCGCCGCGGGGCGCCGCGCCCGGTTGGACGCCGGCCGCGCGTGCAGCCGGCATGTGGGACATCAGCGGGACATCAGTTGGGCGTGATGCCGGCATCCTTGACGATGACGGCCCAGCGCTGCATCTCGCCGGCCACCATCTTGTCGGTGTCGGCCGGCGAGGAGATCAGCGCCTCGAAGCCTTCTTTCTGCAGCCGCGCCGTCATCTCGGGCGTGCGCAGCGCCTGCGCCAGCTTGGCGTTGAGCGTGTCGACGACCGCTTGCGGCGTGCCGGCCGGCGCGCTGACGACGAACCACGTATTGAACTCGTAGTCAGGCAGGCCGGACTCGGCGATGGTGGGCACGTTGGGCAGCAGGGGCGAACGCGTCTTGCCCGTGACGCCCAGGGGCTTGAGCCTGCCGCCGTCGACCTGCGCCTTGGCGGCCGACAGCACCGGGAAGCTCATCTGCACCTGGCCGCTGATGGTGTCCAGCATGGCCGGCCCGCCGCCCTTGTACGGCACGTGCAGGATCTGCGTCTGCGACACCGACTTGAACAGCTCGGCGGCCATGTGGAACGTGCTGCCCGTGCCGGCCGAGCCGAAGCTCAGCGCATTGGCCGGGCGTTCGCGCACATAGGCCAGCAGTTCGGATACGTTGTTGACGGGCAGGCTGTTGGTGACGGTTAGCACGTGCTGCGACGTGGCCACGGTGCCGACCGACCGCAGGTCCTTCAGCGTGTCGAACGGCATGTTCTTGAACAGCGACGGATTGATCGCCAGCGACATGGTGTTGATGGCCAGCGTGTAGCCGTCAGGCTGGGCGCGGGCCACCGCGGCCATGCCGATGTTGCCCGACGCGCCGGCGCGGTTCTCGACCACGACGCTCTGGCCCAGCGCCTTGCCCCATGCGTCGGCGATCAGCCGCGCGGTGATGTCCACGCTGCCGCCCGGCGCGAACGGCGCCACCAGGGTGATGGCTCGCTGCGGAAAATCCTGCGCGCCGGCGGGCGCGGCGGCAATCGCGATGCCGGCCACGGCAAGGGCATAGGCCAGCCGGGCTTGGCGGAAGGGGCGGAAAGAATGGGAATGCATGGCGCGGGTCTCCTCGTTGTCTGGCTTGTGGGCAAACGGAGCGGCATGCCAGGCCGGCTCCGCAATCTTGTGAGGCCAGTGTATAGGCCGAGTTGGTTCTTATAATTAATGGACCCGTAAAGTTTTATTCAATCCAATTTAATAATCACCGAAGCGCCCGTGGACGGACTGTCGGACCTCGCGTTCTTCTCCTTGCTGGTGCGCCACGGCAATTTGTCGGCGGCGGCGCGCGAACTGGGCGTGACGCCGCCCGCGGTCAGCACGCGGCTGGCCAACCTGGAACGCCGCCTGGGCGTGCGGTTGCTCAACCGCACCACGCGGCGCGTCAGCGTCACGCACGAGGGCGAGATCTACCTGGCAGGCGGCGGCCGCATCCTGGCGGACCTGGAAGCGCTGGAACGCAGCGTGGCCAGCACGCGCGCCCAGCCCAAGGGGCTGCTGCGGCTGAACGCCACCTTCGGCTTCGGCCGCGCCCACATCGTGCCGGCGGTGTCGGACTTCGTGCGGCAGTACCCCGAGGTCGAGGTGCAGATGCAGCTGACCGACCGGCCCATCAATCTGCTGGACGAGCGCTTCGACGTGGGCGTGCGCTTCGGCGAGATGCCGGATGCGCGCCTGACCGCGCGCAGGCTGGCCGCCAACCGCCGCCTGCTGTGCGCCTCGCCCCGCTACCTGCAGACGCACGGCGAGCCGCGCACGCCGGGCGACCTCGCGCGCCACCGCTGCATCCTGGTGCGCGAGAACGACGTGGCCTACGGCACCTGGCATCTGCGCGCCGGGCAGCGCAGCGAGACGGTGAAGGTGCGCGGCGCGCTCAGTTCCAACGATGGCCAGAGCGCGCTGGAATGGGCGCTGTCCGGCCACGGCATCGTGATGCGCTCGGAATGGGAGACCGCGGCCTATCTGCGCGACGGCCGGCTGCGGCACGTGCTGGCCGACTGGACCACGCCGCCGGCCGACATCTACGCGCTGTATCCCGAGCGGCTGAACCTGCCCGCCAAGACCATCGCCTTCGTGGATTTCCTGTCGCAGCGCTTTGCGAAGTACCTGCACCGCGAGGGCGGACGCAGCGCCTGGTAGGCGGGCACGCCGCCCCGCGCCGCCCTCGCCCTGAAAGCACACCGCCGCCCGGCGGGACGGACCCGGCGGGCGGCGGTGCGGCGGAGTCGCCCGGCCCGGAGGCGCGGGCAAGATCCAATGGGCTCAGGCGGCCTTCTTCAGGTCCTTCGCCTTGTCGGTGGCTTCCCACGAGAACTCGGGCTCGCTGCGGCCGAAGTGGCCGTAGGCGGCCGTCTTGCTGTAGATGGGGCGCAGCAGGTCGAGCATGTTGACGATGCCCTTGGGGCGCAGGTCGAAGTGGTCGCGCACCAGCTTGGCGATCTGGTCGTCGGGGATGACGCCCGTGCCTTCGGTGTAGACCGTGATGTTGATGGGTTCGGCCACGCCGATGGCGTAGCTGACCTGCACCTGGCACTGGCGGGCCAGGCCGGCGGCCACGATGTTCTTGGCCACGTAGCGCGCGGCGTAGGCGGCCGAACGGTCGACCTTGGACGGATCCTTGCCCGAGAACGCGCCGCCGCCGTGCGGGCAGGCGCCGCCGTAGGTGTCGACGATGATCTTGCGGCCCGTCAGGCCGCAGTCGCCCTGCGGACCGCCGATGACGAAGCGGCCCGTGGGGTTGACCAGGAACTTGGTCTGCGGGGTGACCAGGCCGTCGGGGAAGCACGGCTTGATGATGTCTTCGATGACGGCCTCGCGGATCGAGGATTGCGAGATCTCGGGCGCGTGCTGGGTCGACAGCACCACCGTGTCGACCTCGACCGGACGGCCATCGACGTAGCGGAACGTGACCTGCGACTTGGCGTCGGGGCGCAGCCACGGCAGGCGGCCGTCCTTGCGCAGTTCGCTCTGGCGCTGCACCAGGCGGTGCGAATACCAGATCGGGGCGGGCATCAGGTCGGGCGTTTCGTCGCACGCGTAGCCGAACATCAGGCCCTGGTCGCCCGCGCCTTGGTTCAGGTAGTCTTCCGAGCTGCGGTCCACGCCCTGGGCGATGTCGGGCGACTGCTTGTCATAGGCGACCAGCACCGCGCAGCCCTTGTAGTCGATACCGTAGTCGGTGTTGTCGTAGCCGATGCGGCGGATGGTGTCGCGCGCGACCTGGATGTAGTCGACGTTGGCGTGGGTGGTGATTTCGCCCGCCAGCACCACCAGGCCGGTATTGCACAGCGTCTCGGCCGCTACGCGGGCGTTGGGGTCCTGCGTGAAGATGGCGTCCAGGATCGCGTCGGAGATCTGGTCGGCGACCTTGTCGGGATGCCCTTCGGAGACAGATTCGGAGGTGAACAGAAAATCGTTGTTGGCCACAGGTGCTTCCTTTGATGCCGGCACCGTACCGGCACACAGGTTGAACGAGGCGCGCTGCGCCCCGGACCGCAACCTGCAAGGACACTGATCTGGGCGCGACGCTTTAGCGGATTCTGGCTGGCTGCGCCGCCGGCGCACCCGCCGTCGCCCCGCAAGTTGTCGGTTAACTCGGCGACTTGCCGATTTTAGGCGAAAATACCGCCTCCTTGCTCGCTGTCCCCGAATAGGCATTTGCCCGAGCAACGGTGCCATTGCCGGCCTCTTTCCGCTATTTCGCCCGCCTACGCCTCCATGCTGCTCGTCCTGGTCCGCCTGTTTGCCGCCCTGCCGCTGTCCGTCGCGCAAACCGTGGGGCGGCTGGCCGGCCGCCTGGCCTATGCCTGCCCGGGCAAGTACCGCCAGCGCCTGCGCGCCAACGCCGCGCAGGCCGGCTACCCCGGCTCGGCCTTCGCGCGCCGGGCCGCCGCCGAGATCGGCGCCATGGTCCTCGAGCTGCCGCGAGTGTGGTTCCGCAACGACGCCAGCCTGCGGCAGGTGGTGTCCGACGACGACCACATCGTCGCCGACGCGGTCGCCGAGGGCCGCGGCATCCTGTTCCTGACGCCGCACCTGGGCAACTTCGACGTGGTGGCGCGCTACATCGCCCGGCAGCTGCCGCTTACGGTGATGTTCCGCCCGCCCCGCAAGGCCGTGCTGGCGCCCGTGCTGGAAACCGCGCGCAACGGCGCCAACATCACCGCCGTGCCGGCCACCATGCAGGGCGTGCGGGGCTTCGTGCGCACGCTGCGCCGCGGCGGCGCCGTGGGCATGCTGCCCGACCAGGCGCCGGGCGTGGGCGAAGGCGTCTGGGCGCCCTTTTTCGGCCGCCCCGCCTACACCGTCACCCTGCCCGGCAAGCTGGCCCTGCAGACCGGCGTGGCGGTCATCCTGTCGGCGGGTGAGCGCCTGCCGGGCGGCCGCGGCTGGCGCGTGCATCACGTGCGCATCCCCGACCCCTTGCCCGACGACCCGCAGGCCCAGGCGACGCTGTTCAACCAGGCGATGGAAGCGCTGATCCGGCGCTTTCCGCACCAGTACCTGTGGGGCTACAACCGCTACAAGACGCCCAAGGGCGCGCCGGCCGCGCCCATCGCCACGGATGGTCCGGCCGATGTCCGCTGACGCCGCGCCCATGTCGTCCTTCAAGGCCCGCGCCCTCGTCGCGCTGCTGCAATGGTTCGGGCGCATGCGCCCGGCCGCGCGGCAGCGCGCCGGCGCCGTCGTCGGCTGGCTGGCGCGGCGGCTGGCCGGCCGGCGCGTGCGCATCGTGCGCCGCAACCTGGAATTGTGCTTTCCGGAACAGCCCCAAGCGGTGCGCGAGCGCTGGCTGCGCGACCACTTCCGCGCGCTGGGCCAGTCGATCGTCGACCGCGGCGTGCTGTGGTACGGCACCCCGCAAGCCATCCGCGAGATGGCGGCGCTGGACGGCTACGAGCACCTGCGCGACGCGCAGGCCGCCGGCCGGGCGATCATCCTGCTGGCGCCGCACTTCGTGGCGCTGGACGTGGCCGCCACCCGCCTGACCATGGAAACGCCCTCGGGCGCCACGATGTACACCCCGCAGCGCGACCCAGCCATCGACGCCATCGTGCGCGAGGGCCGCAAGCGCTTCAACGAGGTGCACCTGGTCAGCCGCAAGGAGGGTCCGCGCGAGATGGTGCGCCATCTGCGCGCGGGACGGCCGCTGTACTACCTGCCCGACATGGACTTCGGGCGCGCCGGCTCGGTGTTCGCGCCGTTCTTCGGTGTACCCGCCGCCACGCTGCTGGCCACCGCGCAACTGGCGCGCAAATGGAATGCGCTGGTGCTGCCCGTGATCGACTTCTGGGATCCGGCCACCGGCCGCTATAACGTGACGGTGCTGCCGCCGCTGGCGGACTTCCCGGGCGAGGACACGCCCGAGGCAGCCACGGCGCGCCTGAACCGCGAGATCGAGACCTGGGTGCGGCAATGCCCCAGCCAGTACTACTGGGTGCACCGGCGCTTCAAGACGCGGCCGGAGGGCGAGCCCAAGTTGTATTGACGCCAGCGCCGGTGCGCAAGCGCCCGGGCTCAGCGGCCGAACACGGCGGGCAGGTCAGGCGCATCCAGCAGCGCCAGCGCCCAGCGATCCAGTTCCTGGGGCGAGGCCGAGGCAAGGCGCTGGCGGACCGCTTCGGGCAAGGGGCCGAACCGATGCGCCAGCTGCTGCGCCAGCAGCGAATGGCGGCCGGCACGCAAGCCTTTGCGGACACCTTTTTGCAGACCCTTCTGCAAGCCCGCTTGCCGGCCCTGCTGGAAGCCTTCCCGTCTGCCTGCCGCGCGTCCTTCCCGTTGCCAGTTCCGTATCCAGCGTTCGACCGTTTGCTCGAGCATGGTGCGCATCTCCCGGATATCGCTCATGGCGACGATCCTAACATCGGGTAGGCGGGTGGGAATGAGGACCTCCTTCAACCATCGGACCAAATCACGCCGCAAGTCCGCGAACTCCGGCAAGGGCGCGCAATCGTCCATCACCTGCAGCGCCTGTTCGAGCTCGCCCGGCGTCCGGCAGCACTCCAGCTGGAAGAACGCGGCGGCCACGCCGCCCGACAACCACTGTGCGGAACGCACCAGCGCCTGCTGGTCAAACAATCGATAACGCAGCCCGGGCCGATAGCGCGCCCCGCCGCCAGGCAGCGGCGCGATCAGTTCGGCAAGCTCGCGCGCCGCCTTCCAGCGGGATGCGCCGCGGTAGAGAACCAGCGGCACCACAGGCGGCAACGTGGCCCGCCCGTCCACCGCGCGCTGGCGCAACAGGTCCTGGTACAGCAGGGCCAGGTACGACGCGATGCGCAACGCCATTCGGGGATCGGCGCGCGACTGGAACTCCACCAGCAGATAGACCCATTGCGATCCCGCGCGCACGCGCCAGATCAGGTCGCCGTCGCGGGCACGGCGATCCTCGGCGATGAAGGCGGCCGGCACCTTTTCCAGCGTGGCGAAGTCCAGCCGCGCGACCCACGCCTCCCGCACGAAGTCCTGAAGCAGCGACTGGATCATCTGCCGGTGGGAAAACAGCAGTTTGTAGCTGGCATCGTGCAGGGCGGACATCGGACGTCGGAATCGAAGAATCGGACATGACTCTACCGGCTGCCTTCCTTGCGCGCGATGCCGCCGGGACACTTCGGTCCCGCCGGGATCGTTCCAAACACTCACGATGTGGCGAGCAAGTATCGCTTTCCGTCCACTGCCGTGTTCCGGCAGTGGCTGCTGCAACAGGCACGCGCCTGATACCGGATTCCCGCTGATGCCTGCCCGTGTGCCTCTTGTCGCGCCCATACTTGTAAGACAACAATATGGTTAATTTACAAAGTCATATAACAAGCTGAACCTCCCCCGATTCCTCGTTCGCTCGACCTCCAAGGAAAGACCCGCCATGAAAACCACTCCCGTCGCCAAGACCGACCTGCAGCGCTCCGTCATCGCCGTCCCGCCCCTGGCGCGGCATGCCGACCTGAGCCTGAACGACGCCGCCAACCGCGCGCTGATCCGCCACCTGGAAGCCGGCGGCGTGCGCTCGCTGCT
>Ga0182743_1003514_pt1 | contig 12555 bp, 8 predicted proteins | sample eDN3rd30CKraftOP_FD_128522 | JGI IMG/M metagenome (GOLD analysis project Ga0182743, IMG submission 128522) | Enriched Organic Plus compost microbial communities from Emeryville, California, USA - eDNA 3rd pass 30_C Kraft OP (version 2) (version 2) ... | reverse complement strand
TGGCAGATCGCCGTGCCTATGCCGCCCATCCCGCCTGTCACGTACGCCAGTTTTCCGCTCATCTGAGATCTCCTTGTCCAACGCCTGCCCTGCCGGATGCGCAAGGCCTTGCGTCCGCCGCTACGGCGGACCTGTTCAAACCGCCCGGATCTTCACGTACCTGCCCGGCGCAGGTTCAATCGGACGATACGTTGCGCTGCCCAGCCGGCGCCGGGCCGGCACGCGCGAGCCCGCCTGGGCCTGCAGCCACTGCGCCCAGTCGGTCCACCAGCTGCCCGGCCGTTCCTCGGCCTGCGCCAGCCACGCGTTGGGATCGCCAGGCAGCGCGCTGCCGTCGGCGCCGACCCAGTAGCTGCGGCGCTTGCGCGCGGGCGGGTTGACCACGCCGGCGATGTGGCCCGAGGCGCCCAGCACGAAGCGCAACGGCCCGCGCAACAACTGCGTGGACGCATAGGCCGACACCCAGGGAACGATGTGGTCTTCGCGCGAGCCGAACAGGTAGGCGGGCATGTCCAGCCGGGTCAGGTCCAGCGGCACTCCGCCAGCCTGGGCGCGGCCCGGCACCTTGAGATTGTTCTCCAGATAGGTATTGCGGAAGTACCAGGCGAAGAACGGGCCCGGCAGGTTGGTGCTGTCCGCATTCCAGAAAAGCAGGTCGAAGGCGGGCGGCGTCTGCCCCTTCAGGTAATTGCCGACCACGTAGTTCCAGACAAGCTCGTTGGGCCGCAGGAACGAGAAGGTGGTGGCGAGGTCGCGCGCCGGCATCAGCCCGCCGCGGCCCAATTGATGATCGCGCAGCAGCGCATGGCCCTCGTCGACGAAGACTTTCAGCACGCCGGTGTCGTGGAAGTCGAGCATCGAGGTCAGCAGCGTCAGCGCGGCCACCGGCCGCTGTCCGCGCGCATGCGCCAACGCCAGCGCCGAGGCCAGCATCGTGCCGCCCACGCAGAAGCCCAGCGCATTGACCTGCGGCTGGCCGGTGATCTCGCCGGCCACCTGCAGCGCGCGCAGCACCGCCTCGTCGAGGTAGTCGTCCCAGGTGGCTGTGTCGACGCCATCGCGATCGGAAGACAGCGGATTGCGCCACGACACGATGAACACCGTGTGGCCCTGCTCGATTGCGTGCCGCACGAAGGAGTTGTCGGGCTGAAGGTCGAGGATGTAGTACTTGTTGATGTTGGGCGGCACCACCACGAGCGGCCGCTGGTGCACCGTGTCGGTCAGGGGCGCGTACTGGATCAGCTGCATCAGGCGGTTTTCGTAGACCACCTGGCCGGGCGTGGTGGCCACGTTGCGGCCGATCTCGAACTGGGCTTCGTCCGTCTGGGTGATGCGGCCTTTCTGCAGGTCGCGCAGCAGGTTGGCCATGCCGGCGCTGAGCGCCTTGCCGGCCGTCTCGACGATGGACTGCTGGGCGTCGGGATTGAAGGCCAGGAAGTTCGACGGCGACAGCGCGTCGACCCATTGCATGATGGAGAAGCGCAGGCGTTCGCGCAGGGGTTCGCTGACCTGGGCGGCATCGACCATGCGGCTCAGTGCCCGCGCCGACAACAGGTAGGCGTGGGCCATGAGCAGATGGTGGCCGCTGGCGGCCCAGGCGCCCCCGGCAAAACGGCGATCGGACGGCGGAGCAAGCGTGCCCCGCTTCGCGTCGTCGCAAAGGCGCAGCCAATCGCGGGAGAAATCGGCCTGGATTTCTGCCAGGGCGTCCGGTGCCACGCTCACCGGAACAGGCCATGCAGCAGGAAGATGGGCGTTCACCACGGACACCTTGTTATTGGGACTGCGCGCTTCGATGGTGCATGGCGCGCCGAGTAGTTGTCAATGCGGGTATTTCGGGATGAGATCGGCCGAGATGCGGCCGGATGATGGCGACAAGCGGGCGTCAGCGGGGCTCCAGCCACGCCAGCAGCGCCATGCGGCCGGTCTCGCGGTCGCGCCGGTACGAAAAGAAGCGCGTATCGGTCACGGTGCACAGGCCGCTGGACGCCGGCTCGGCCACGCCGGCACGGCGCAGCCGCAGCCGCGCCAGGCCCGGCAGGTCGGCCAGCCACTTGCCCGGCAGGCCGGGCCGCGGCACGAACAGCGCGGCCGCCTCGGGGCCGTCCGCGGCGAAAGCCTGCAGCACGTCGGCCCCCACCTCGAAAGCTTGCGGTCCGATGCCCGGCCCGACCCAGGCGCGCCAGGCCGTCGCCCGCGGCGCCTTGGTCCGCAGCGCGCGCAGCGTCTGCTCCAGCACCCCGGCCGCCAGGCCGCGCCAGCCGGCGTGCGCCACGCCCAGCACGGTGCCGCGATCGTCGGCCATGACCACCGGCAGGCAGTCGGCCGCCATGGCGGCGAGCACCCGTCCGGGCGTGGCCGTGACACTGGCGTCGGCGGCCGGTTCGGCGTCGTGGCCACCCGGCAGGTCTCGATGTCGGTCGGCGTCCACGACCTCGGCGCCGTGCACCTGGCGCAGCCACAGGGGCTCGGCCGGCAAAGCCGCGCGCAGCCGCCGGCGATTCTCCGCCACCGCCTCCGGCCGGTCGCCGGCGCGCAGGCCCAGGTTGAGCGTGTCGTGCGGCGCAGTGCCCACGCCGCCGCCCCGCGTGGTGCAGAAATAGCGCACGCCGGGCCAATCGGGCCCGCTGACCACGGGCAGGCCGGCCTCGTTGCGGTCGGTCACGTATTCCATTGAAGCGTCTCCTGGACGGCGGCCATGTCGGCCGGCAAGGACGACTGGAACGCCACCGGCCCGCCGCCCACCGGATCGTCGAAGCGCAAGGCCCGGGCATGCAGCATCTGCCGCGCCGCGCCGGCCAGCGGGCGACCACCGTACAGCGTATCGGCCAGCAGCGGATGGCCCAGGCTGGCCAGGTGCACGCGAATCTGGTGGGTGCGGCCCGTTTCCAGGCGGCAGATCACCTGGCTGGCCGGCTCGCCGCCCGGCGCCACGCCCAGGCGGTCGGCCCGGTAGTGCGTGATGGCCGGCTTGGGTGCGACGGGGCGGTCCACGCTCATGCGCACCGGCACGCGCGCGTCGCGGCCGATGGGCCGGTCGACGGTGCCGTCGGCACGCAGCCAGCCATGGGCCAGCGCCAGATACTCGCGCCCCACCGTACGGGCCTGCAACTGGCGCACCAGGTGGGTCTGGGCCCGCTCGGTGCGGGCCACCACCATCAGGCCGGAGGTGTCCTTGTCGAGCCGGTGCACGATGCCCGCCCGCGCCACCCGGGCCAGTTCGGGATAGCGGTGCAGCAGGCCGTTGAGCAGCGTGCCGCTCCAGTTGCCGGCGCCGGGGTGCGTGACCAGGCCGGCCGGCTTGTCCACCACGATCCAGTCGGGGCTGTCGGCCACCACGCCGAATTCCACCGGCTCGGGCGCGAAGGCCCGATCTTCGGGTGCCGGCTGCTCCCAGACGGACAGCTCGTCGCCCGGGCCGACGACCTGGCGGACCTTGGCCGGCGCGCCATTGACGTGCACGTGGCCCGCCTCGATCCACCCCTGCAGCCGGCTGCGCGAATGGCCCGACAGCAGCCCGGCCAGCACCTTGTCCAGCCGGTCGGCCCGCGTCTCGCGCGGCACCACGATCAGGTACGGCTCGTCGTCGGAAAACGTATCGGCAGAGACGGCTGTATCGGACATGGGACAAATCATATAATCGGCCTGCCATGCTACCACTTAGGAATACCGCCCCGTGACTTCCCGCAACGCTGCCTCCTCGTTCTCCGGCCCCCGACGCGGGCCGGCCCTGCGCGCGGCGTTCGCGCTGTCGGTCGTCCTGCTGGTCGCCGGCTGCGGCGGCGCCGACAGCAAGTACGACCCCACCGCGGGCTGGAGCGCCGAACAGCTCTACGCCGACGCCAAGGAAGAAGTCCAGGCCGGCAACTGGAACCAGGCGCGCGAGCGCCTCACGTCCATCGAAAGCCGCTATCCGTTCAGCGTCCACGCCCAGCAGGCCCTCATCGAGCTGGCCTACGTCAACTGGAAAGACGGCGAGAACGAGCAGGCCCTGGCCGCGATCGACCGCTTCCAGCAGCTCTATCCCAACCATCCGGGCACCGACTACATGCTCTACCTGAAGGGGCTGATCAACTTCACGCCGGCCAGCGCCTTCATGACCAGCCTCACCGGCCAGGACCCCGCCGAGCGCGATCCGAAGGGCCTGCGCGCGTCCTATGACGCCTTCAGCGAGCTGGTCAAGCGCTACCCCGACAGCCGCTATTCCACCGACGCCCGCCAGCGCATGACCTGGCTGGTCAATGCCATCGCCATGAACGAGGTGTACGTGGCGCGCTACTACTACGACCGCGGCGCCTACGTGGCGGCGGCCAACCGCGCCCAGACCGTCATCACCGACTTCGAGGGCGTGCCGGCGGCCGAGCAGGCGCTTGCCATCCTGGAGGAGTCCTACGCCAAGCTGGGCATGACCGACCTGAAGAACGACGCCGAACGCGTGCGCCAGCAGAACTATCCGGGCAGCAAGGCCACGGCCGAAGGCCTGCCCAAGGAAAAGAGCTGGTGGAATCCGTTCTGACGTCTTCGGCCCGCCGCTGAGGCGGCGCGGCCAGGGCACCATGGGCGGGGCGGCTTGCGGGCCGCCCCGTTTTCATTCCGCCGTCGCGGCCTGTACGCGGCGCGCATAGAACGCCACCGCCTCGTCCAGCTCGCGCGTGCGCGCGAAAGGCGGCAGCCCACGCCACAGGCGCTTGCCGTAGGGTTTTTCGACCAGGCGGGCATCGGCCACCATCAGCACACCCCAATCGCCCTCGGTGCGGATCAGACGGCCAGCGCCCTGCTTGAGGGCGATGGCGGCCTCGGGCAGCTGGTATTGCTCGAACGGATTGCCGCCGCGGGCGCGGCAGGCGCGCAACCGCGCCTCGACCACCGGGTCGTCGGGCGGCGCGAACGGCAGCTTGTCGATGGCCACCAGGGTCAGGATGTCGCCGGGCAGATCGATGCCTTCCCAGAAGCTGGCACTGCCCACCAGCACCGGATGGCGCAGGCGGGCGAAGCGATCGAGCAGTTCGCGCCGCGTGGCCTCGCCCTGCTTCAGCAGCGGCCAGTCGTGGCCGGCGTCCTCGAAGGCCTCGGCCAGCGCCTGGGCCACGCGCTCGACGGCGCGTAGCGTGGTGCACAAGACCAGCGCGCCACCGGGACTGGCCTCCAGCAGCGGCATCAGCGTTTCGACGAAGCGCTCGACGTAGTGCGGCGACTGCGGCTCGGGCATGCCGCGCGGCACGAACAGCAGGCCCTGCGACGCGTAGTCGAACGGCGACTCCCAGCGGCCGGTGTGTGCGTCGTCCAGGCCCAGCTGGCTGGTGAAATGGCTGAAGTCGCCATGCACCGACAGCGTGGCGGAGGTCAGAATCCAGGCCTGGCCGGCCTTGCGATAGCGCGAAAAAGCCTGCGCCACCGACAGCGGCGCGGCGTGCAGGCGCACGTGGTGCAGGCCCTGCTCGACCCAGCGCACGGCCGGCCCGCTCCAGGGCACAGCCTGGGCAGCCGCCTGCTGAAGCTCGGCCTGGCCGGGCAGCGGCGCGGTATCGCCCGACGCGGCCGGCAACGCCCCGCCCTCGCGCGGCAACGCATTGGCGTCGGTGCCCCAGCCCGCCTCGGGCTGGCTTGCACCGGCCCGCGCCGGCACGGCCCAGCGCGTCAGGCGCGCGCCCAGTTCCGCCCCGGAACGCGCGGCGGCCATCAGATCGGGATGCTTCTCGGCCACGCCCGCCAGCGCGCGCGTCGCGGCGTCCAGCACGTTGCGCAGCGCGGCCAGCGCGGCATCGAAGGCCTCGGGCTCGGGGATGGCGTCGAATGTGGCCTTGCGGCCCGGCATGCGCTCCAGCGGCGCGCATACCAGCCGCAGCTCGCGCGCCGCGGTCTCGACCTGGCGCGCCACCTCTGTCCACGTGGCGGCCTCGCGCGCATAGGCCAGGCCCGCGGCCTCGAGCGCGCGGCCGAAGTCCAGCAATTGATGGGTGGACACACTGCTGCCCAGGAAGCGGGTGGCCGTGTCGGGCAGCTGGTGGGCCTCGTCGAAGATCACCGTGTCGACCTCCGGCAGCAGGTCGGTGACACCTTCTTCGCGCAGCACCAGATCAGCCATGAACAGCGCGTGGTTGACCACCACCACGTCGGCCTCCTGGGCCTGGCGGCGCGCCTTCACCACGAAGCAGTCGCGGATGCGCGGGCAGTCCTGGCCCAGGCAGTTCTCGCGCGTGGACGTGACGCGCTGCCAGATGTCGGCATCTTCGGGGACCTCGGCCAGGTCGGCGCGGTCGCCCGTCTTGGAGATGCCTGCGAACAGGCGGATGCGGCGCAGCTGGTCGATCTCGGCGCGCGACTTCAGCGCGCGCTCGTCGCCCTGCAGGCGGTCCAGGTGATAGTGGCACACGTAGTTGCCGCGGCCCTTGAGCAGCGCCGCGGTGACGGGCACCGTGAGGGCCTCGCGCACGCGCGGCAGGTCCCGGCCGTAGAGCTGGTCCTGCAGCGTGCGGGTGCCGGTGGACACCAGCACCTTGCCCCCCTGCACGAACGCCGGCACCAGGTAGGCCCACGTCTTGCCGATGCCGGTTCCGGCCTCGGCCACCAGCGTGCCGCGCTCGGCCATGGTGCGCTCGATGGCGCGGGCCAGCTCGACCTGTGCCTCGCGCGGCCGGTAGCCGGGCATAGCGCGGGCCAGCGGGCCGTCGTCGGCGAAGAATTCGGAGATGTCCAGGTCCAGCATGGGAGGGAGAATTTGCGAGGGGGAACGGCGGGGCCGCGGCAAGGCGGCACGGTCCCCATGATACCCCGCGCCACCCGCGCGGCAGGCCGGGCCGGCGTGGTGCAAATGTCCCGCGCAACGGGTCCGGACGGCCGCTTGTGGCAAAATCCGGCCCTTGTTTTCCTCTTTGCCGCCGTAGCGAAAGATGCCCGAAACCCTCACCTCCTCCGCCGCGCAGGCCGTCGATCCGGCCCGCATCATCGCCCAGCTGGCCACCGAACTGCAGGTGCGCGCCAACCAGGTGGCGGCCGCGGTCGACCTGCTGGACGACGGCGCCACGGTGCCGTTCATCGCGCGCTACCGCAAGGAAGCCACGGGCGGCCTGGACGACTCGGTGCTGCGCGACCTGGAAGTCCGCCTGGCGTATCTGCGCGAGCTGGAAACGCGCCGCGCCGCCATCCTCGAATCCATCTCGCAACAGGGCAAGCTCACGCCCGAGCTGCAGCAGGAGATCGCGTCGGCCGACACCAAGCAGCGCCTGGAGGACCTGTACGCCCCGTACAAGCCCAAGCGCCGCACCCGCGCCCAGATCGCGCGCGAGGCCGGGCTGGAGCCGCTGGCCGACGCCATCCTGGCCGATCCGGCCTGCGATCCGGCCGCGCTGGCCGCGCAATACCTGAATCCGGAAGCGGCCATCAACGATGCCAAGGCCGCGCTGGACGGCGCACGCGACATCCTGGCCGAACGCTACGCCGAGAACGCGGACCTGCTGGCCGACATGCGCGAGCACCTGTGGGCCACCGGCCTGCTGTATTCCAAGGTGGCCGAAGGCAAGGAAGCCGAAGGCGCCAATTTCCGCGACTGGTTCGACTTCAGCGAGCCGCTGCGCACCCTGCCCTCGCACCGCATCCTGGCGCTGCTGCGCGGCCGCCAGCAGGGCGTGCTGGAGCTGCGCGTGGGCCTGGAGGCCGACCAGGAAGCGCTGACGCCGCACCCATGCGTGGCGCGCATCGCCCATTTCCTCAAGCTGGGCAACGGCCTGTTCGCCCTGGACGCCGCGCCGCGGGCGCGCTGGCTGGGCGAGGTGTGCCGCTGGACCTGGCGCGTCAAGCTGCTCACGGCCTTCGAAAGCGAGCTGTTCGGCCGCCTGCGCGAAAGCGCCGAGGCCGAGGCCATCCGCGTGTTCGCCGCCAATCTGAAAGACCTGCTGCTGGCCGCGCCGGCCGGCCCCAAGGCGGTACTGGGCCTGGACCCCGGCATCCGCACCGGCTGCAAGGTAGCCGTCATCGACCGCACCGGCAAGGTGGTGGACACCGCCACGGTGTATCCGTTCGAGCCGCGCCGCGACCGCGAAGGCGCCATCGCCACGCTGGCCGCGCTGGCCGCGCGCCACCAGGTCGAACTCATCGCCATCGGCAACGGCACGGCCTCGCGCGAAAGCGAGAAGCTGGTGGGCGACATGATGGCGCGCTACCCCGACCTGAACCTCACCCGCGTGGTGGTGTCCGAGGCCGGCGCCTCGGTGTACTCGGCCTCCGAGACCGCCGCGCTGGAATTTCCCGACCTGGACGTCACGCTGCGCGGCGCCGTATCCATCGCGCGCCGCCTGCAGGATCCGCTGGCCGAGCTGGTCAAGATCGACCCAAAGGCCATCGGCGTGGGCCAATACCAGCACGACGTCAACCAGCGCGAGCTGGCGCGTTCGCTGGACGCGGTCGTGGAAGACTGCGTGAACGCGGTGGGCGTGGACGTCAATACCGCCTCGGCGGCACTGCTGGCGCGCGTCTCGGGCCTGAACACCCTGCTGGCCAAGAACATCGTGGCCTGGCGCGACGCCAACGGCGCCTTCCCCACGCGCGACAAGCTGCGCGACGTGCCGCGCTTCGGCGACAAGGCCTTCGAGCAGGCTGCCGGCTTCCTGCGTATTCCCCAGGGCGACAATCCGCTGGACGCCTCGGCCGTGCACCCCGAAGCCTATCCGGTAGTCGAACGCATCGTCGCCCGCATCAAAAAGGACGTAAAACACATCATCGGCCAGCGCGAGGCGCTCAAGGGCGTGTCGCCGGCCGACTTCACCGACGAGCGCTTCGGCCTGCCCACCGTGCGCGACATCTTCGCCGAACTGGAAAAGCCCGGGCGCGACCCGCGCCCCGAGTTCAAGACCGCCCAGTTCAAGGAAGGCGTCGAGACGCTGAACGACCTCTATCCGGGCATGGTGCTCGAAGGCGTGGTCACCAATGTGGCCAACTTCGGGGCCTTCGTCGACATCGGCGTGCACCAGGACGGGCTGGTGCACATCTCGGCGCTGGCCGAGAAGTTCGTGAAGGATCCCCGCGACGTGGTGCGGGTGGGCCAGACCGTCACGGTGAAGGTGCTGGAAGTGGACGTGGCGCGCAAGCGCGTGGCCCTGACCATGCGTCTGAACGATGCCGCCGAGCCGGCCCGCCGAGGCGGTGCCGCCGCGGGCGCGCCGCGCGGCGGCGATCGCGGCGGGCGGCGCGGCCAGGATGGCGGCCGTCCAGCTGCGGCACCGGCAAACAGCGCCATGGCCGAGGCCTTCGCCAAGCTGAAGCGCTGACGCGCTGGCGTTAAAGCCCGGGCGCCGCGCCAGCGGCGCCCGATGATTCTTCCCGCTAGTTCTCCGCCACGCCGGGCCCGCGCATCAGCGTCACGCCCAACTGACGCAGGATGTCGCGCGTGGCCGCGTCCGGCACGTCTTCCGCCAGCACCTCGATATTGCACTCGCGCGCCAGGTCCAGCACCGAGGCCGCCAGCGCCTGGCTGCCCGGGCTCTGCGCCAGCCCGGTGACGAAGCCACCGCCCAGCTTCACATACGACAGCGGCAGGCCGTGCAGGCGGGTCAGCGCGCTGAACTGCTGCGCCAGCCGGCGCAGGCCCACCCGCGTGCCTACCCGCGCCGCCAGCCGGCACAGGTCTTCCACGCTGGCGTACTGCTCCACCAGCCCATGGGCGTCGACCTCGATGACCAGCCGCTGTGCCAGCGCCGGCGCCTCGCCCAGCGCGCTCTGCAGCTGCAGCAGGAACCCTGACTGCTTCAACGAGGGCAGCGCCAGCCGTACCGTCAGGTCGCCGGAATGGCTCTGCAGCCACTGCAGGCCCAGCCGCACCGCCTGCAGATCGCACTCGGCCGACAGGTTCAGCCGCACGGCGGCGGGAATGAACAGGCTGGCGGGCATGGGGTCCTGCGTGGCGGCGTCCAGCAGCGTCAGCGACGCCTCGTGGCGCACCACGTTGCCCTGGCCGTCGCGCAACGGCTCGACGGCCAGCGCGTAGCGGTTGTGCTCGATGCCGCTCATCAGGGTTTCGCGCCACGCGCTCTCTCCCATGGCGCGCGCCTGCGGCCCCTCCGCGGGCGAGAACTGCACACGGTCGTCGCCTGCGCTCTCGGCCTGCATCAGCGCATGGTCCAGCCGCGCCAGCACTTCGCCGGCCTGCGTGCCCGGTGCGTAGTCGGTCAGCGCCATCACCCAGCGGCACAGGCCGCCCTCGCCCACCGGGATGCGCAGGTGGCGCAGCTCGGTGCGCAGCCGCTCGGCCAGCAGCGTGGCCACCGGCGTGGTCGAGTGCGGGAACAGCAGCGCGAAATCCGAACCGTTCAGCCGCGCGAGTAGCGCGCCGGGCTGCTGGCGCGCCCCCACCATTTCCTGCATGCGTGCATAGACCATCTTCAGCCACTGGTCGACCAGCGCGCGGTGCATATGGCGGTTGATCTCCGCCAGGTCGCGCAGCCGGAACACCATGACGTGGCCCATGGGATACAGCGCGCGGCCGGCCGCCGCGGCGGCCCCGCCGCCCGACTCCAGCGCGCGGCGGAACTCATTGATGAAGTACTTGCGGTTGGCCGCGCCCGTGGTGGCGTCCTGGTTCAGTTCCACCCGCAGCGATTCGACCTTGGCGCTCTGCTCCTCGGCCGTGATGCGCAGCATCTCGCGCGCCTGGTTCATCGCATCGGCCACGGCCGCCAGCTCGGGCACCCGCGCCACGATGGGACCGTCGCGCAGCCGGCCCTGGCCCAGCGCGCGCACCTGCTCGCCCACCTCGGACAGCAGGCCGCGCTTGATCCAGCGCACCAGCGCGAAGGCGAACAGCGCCCACAGCACGCCCGCGCCCAGCACCAGCGCCACCATGCGCAGGGTACTCTGCCACAGCGTCTCCCAGGCATACACGTCGTTGGCCACCAGCGTCACAGTGCCGATCTGGCGCCAGCCGTCGGTGACGGTGTGGCTGGCCGACTTGGCGCGCAACGGCACCAGCGCGCGGAACCAGCGCGGCACGGGCGGCGCCGCGCCCTCGATGCGCCGTTGCACGATGGGCCTGCCCTGCGGGTCGTCCAGGCTGACCTCCGCGAAGTGGCCGCCATCGAACAGCGCCGACACCAGCAGGGTCTGGATGGTAGGCTCGTCGTTGCCGGGCTGCGACAGCGACAGCGCTAGCGACACGGCCGCATCCTTGCTCTGGGTCTGCAGCTGCCCGGACAGGTAGTCGCGCGCCGCCGAGATGCTCAGCACCAGCGTGCCCAGCAGGATGATGGCGATGGCGATGGTGATGCTGAGCAGCAGTCGTCGAAGTATGGACATATGGAATTCCTTGCTACGTTCCCCGCTATGGGGTCAGGCCTTCTCGCTGCATGCGCAGCAGCAGTTCGCGCCAGCGGCCGATGCGGTCGACGGGCGCGGCCTGCTTGCCATCGACATAAATGCCGTCGGTATTGAAGCTGAAAACCGGGATCAGGTCACGCCGCTCGGTTGCGGGCAGGATGGTGCCCAGCAGGCTGTCCAGCACCAGCGGCACCGCGTTGGGCGTGGCGTAGTAGCCCAGCACCATGTGGGCGATCTGCTGGCTGCTGCCAGGCCCGCCGATGCGGGCCTTGACGTAGATGAAGCGCAGCCGGTCGGCCGGCACCCCCAGTGCCACCAGCGAGAAGTACTTGCCAATGACGTAGTCCTCGCAATCGCCCACGCCGCGCCCCAGCGACTCCAGCGGCGTGGCCCAGTAGTCGGCCTGCTTCCAGATCAGCTGGTCGTCGCCACCCGCCACGCTGGCGTTCCAGAAATCGTTGATGCGCGTCAGCTTGTCGCGTTCGGACAGGCCGGCGTCATCGTGCAGGCGGCGTAGCCAGGCATCCACGCGCTGGGCCGCCTGGGGGCCGTAGCGGCTGGCAGCCTGTTGCCGGAGCCTGTCGGGATGCACCTCCAGCGCAATGCCGCTGCCCCACCAGCAGGCCAGGCAGAGCAACGCCGCGCGGCCAGCCCGGACAGCCGGCCGGTACGTCGGGAACAAGGGCATCGAGGATCTGCACCAGGGGATGGACGCCGCCAATCGTAACGGAAAAGTAACGGAAAATCCGCCCGGCCCGAGGAGGGAATCCCCGGAACCGGGCGGCGGCGTCCGCGGCTTCGTCAGTGGCTGCCGTCCACCTGCAGCTTGCCCTTCTGCAGCAGGTCGTTGATGATCTCCTGGCTGGAGTCATGCCCGCCGTTGGTCAGGTCGACGCCTTCCAGGATGATCTGCTGGTCGGCGCCCTGCGAGACATTCCCGGTCGTGCTCACGTCGATGACCGTGTTGCCATGGCCATCCGAGTGGATGTTCAGGAACTTCTGCAGGCTGTCCACGGTGTTGTCCTCGCCCTGCAGCAGGTCGCGCAGGTCCAGGATGTCGCCATGGCCGCCCTTGGACGGGGCCGCATCGGTGGAGAAGTCCTGGATTCTGTCGATCGCGGGCTGGTTGACGGTGCCCTGGTCGCCCAGTTCCCAGCGGAACACGTCGCTGCCCTCGCCGCCGATCAGCGTATCGCTGCCCTTGCCGCCGATCAGCACGTCGTCGCCCTTGCCGCCTTCCAGGGTGTCGTC
>Ga0182743_1003509_pt1 | contig 12584 bp, 10 predicted proteins | sample eDN3rd30CKraftOP_FD_128522 | JGI IMG/M metagenome (GOLD analysis project Ga0182743, IMG submission 128522) | Enriched Organic Plus compost microbial communities from Emeryville, California, USA - eDNA 3rd pass 30_C Kraft OP (version 2) (version 2) ... | reverse complement strand
TTACGCCCACCATTCTCTCAAGTCTTTCCTCGCCGGGTACAGGCGCGGGTGCGTAGCTCAGCGGGAGAGCACTGCCTTCACACGGCAGGGGTCACAGGTTCAATCCCTGTCGCACCCACCATTTCATCTAAAATCGACGGCGATTGTCCAGGGTGTTGGTGGCTAGGCCAGCGGCGTTGTGGCGGCGTGCCGGGACGGGATCGCGTCAACTTGGCGGCCCGAATTTACAGCGGCTTAGGGGTTCGCCCCGTATCGGTCCGGCCGAAAACGGGTGGTCCGATGCCTAGTCTTGATTTCCTGACGCTCTACATCGTCATTTTCCTCAATTCTCTGACCGTGTGCGTGGTCTGGGCGGCGTTCGCGTATCGCTATAGACCCAATCCGGCGGCCCTCTACTGGTTGTTGGGCATGGGGCTGACGGTCGTCGGTGGAGCGGTGTTGGCCACTCAGGGCAATGCCGGCGCGCCGGTGCCGGCGATCGGTGGAAACGTGCTCATCATCCTGGGCTTCGCCCAGTTCTGGATCGGGCTGCGCCGGTTCGATGGCCAGGCCGGCGGGCAGAAGCTCGCGCTTGCCATTGCCGCCTTGGCCGCCAGCGCGATGATCGCCTGTTTCGAGTTCGACCGTGGCCGGGCCGTGGTCTATGCGGCCGGGCAAGCAACGGTCATGGGGCTTTCCATTCGGCACTTGCTACGCTTTCGCCAGCCGGGTGTCGGCGCGATCGTGGCGGTCGTCGCGTTCGCGGTCGCAATGCTCGGCCAGCTTATGGTCATCGGCTCCAACATCAGTGTGTTGACCGGGATAATGGCGTTTCCGGTCTACTACGCGCTCGCTTCCTATGCGCTGCTCTGCACGGTCTTCAGCGGCGCGGTATGGAACCTGGGTTTTGCCCTGATGATGATCGATCGCCTGCAGACCCGGCTCGCGCATCTGTCTGAGACGGACGAGCTTACCGGGGTCGCCAATCGTCGCGGGCTTCAGATACGGTTGGCGGAACTGAGTAGGCAGGGGGATCAAGTCTATTCGGTTGCGCTTTTCGACCTCGACGATTTCAAGCCGCTCAACGATCGATATGGCCATGCCGCGGGTGACCGGGCGCTGGCGCATCTTGGGCGGCTCCTGAGCGGCGGGGTGGGCCCGACCGATTTCGTCGGACGCCTCGGTGGCGATGAATTCTGCGTGGTGTTCCCCGGAACGGCGTATGGCGAGGCATTGCGCCTCGCCGAGGCTTTGCGTGCGAGCGTGTCGGCAACGCCATTCGATTTCGCCGGCGAGGAGATCCGGCTTTCTGCCAGCGTCGGCGTTGCCGAGCGTGCGCCGGAGGAGAATGACCTCGACGTCGTGGTGGAGGCCGACAAGGCCCTTTATGCCGACAAGGCGAGGAAGCCGTCCCGCAGGGGAGAAAGGCGCAGGACCGCCTGAGGCGGGCCGCTCAGGCCGCCCCGCTCACCCCATCTGCCCATTCCGGGTAGGTCGTGAATGCGATGGTGAGCCAGCGGTTGAGCGAATCGGGACCGAGGGCGACGCTGACTTCGTCGCGCATGCGATCCCACTCTATGGCCACCACGGGGTATGCCACCAATCCGGCCACCAATGTGAAATCGCTGAAAACTCGATTACAACCAGCGCAAACAAAAGCCAGCGGATTGTCCTTAATTCCACTAAGCGTTCGCGAGCCTCTCTCCTCAGGGCAGTGACTTGTTCACATAGCGGAACGAGGTCGATCTTTTGGTGGTAGGAAAGCAGATCTATAATCCTATCGAGCCTGACGCTCTCGGGTGAGCGTGGCTCAATGTCAGGCTTCAACTCACTCAAGATCGTGTCTACGTCGAAGTCGTGGCTCGGGCCCCCTGTTGCACCCCTCTGGTCCTCTGTCGGCATTTAAGGCCTCCCGTTAAGGTCTGGCTTATCAAGGCTTCGACGAAATCATGGTCAACGCCATAGCGCTCTCGATCCGAGCTTCTTGCGGCCGTACGATACTTTCGCCGGACAGACAAGAATCTGGCCAGCGACAGCGTCGAACTGCTCGACCCCAATCGTGGCGCGGCAGGGTTGGGTTGTCCAGCGGGCGAGAGAGGTGAGAGTTTCAGGCCGCCACGCTCACGCCATCGGCCCATTCCGGGTCCGTCGTGAAGGCAATGGTCAGCCAGCGGTCGGGCGAATCGGGGCCGAGGGCGGCGCTGACTTCGTCGCGGATGCGATCCCATTCCTCCAGGCGGGCAGCGGGACGGTCGTGGGGCACGATGAAATAGAGCTCGATCTGGCGGCCCCGACCGACGCGGGCAACATAGGCGCGGTAGGAGAGGAAGCCGTAGCGCTCAACGAAGTCCTGGGCGACGCCATCGACATGTGCCTTTAGGTCGGCTGGCGTGACCAAGAGGATATCGGCCAGCGCCTGGCGGATGGTGCCGAGCGGGATCGGGATGATCACCACGCAGATCACGGCCAGCACCACCGGGTCGATATAGGGCGAGATCCACTGAAGGCTCGTCCCCTGGATGAAGAAGCCGAAGACGAAGGCCACGAGGAGCGCCGCCGTCATGGCCGAGGACATCACCCAGCTCTTGGCGTCGAGCGCCACGAAATCCGAGCCGATCCGGCGGTTGGCGCGATAGGCGTAGACGGCCATGGTGGTGGTCATGGCCAGCGTGATCGCGGCATAGGCGATGGCATTGTCGAAATCGAGGGTCCGCCCGCCATGGACGATGCTGCCGACGGCGTTGATAAAGGCGTAGAGCGCGGCGCCCGTCAGCATGATGCCGTTAAGGCCGAGCACCATCGGCTCGAGGTGCCAGAAGCCCATGGTGAAGTGCTTGACCAGCCAGGTGCTCTCGGCGTCCTCGCTGGTGGAGGAGGCGATGAGCCGGGCGACGAGGAGCGCCAGCACCGTCATGATGGCATCGGTCAGCGCGTAAACGCCGTCGAAGACGATGGCGTAGGAGCCCGAAAGCAGGCCGAAGACGATGCCGATCGCGGCGACGAGGAACGTGGCCGTGATCGAAAGGCGCAATACGCCCTGCTCTGTCTGCATCGCCGCACCGTCTCGACCGTCTCGGGCGAACAACCTATCGCGGGCGAAAAATGCAGGCAATCGAGGCGGTTCGTCGGGAGGCCTCAGTCGAGGTCCGGCACCTCCCCGTGACGGAACAGCTCCACCGGCGGGCCGTAATCGCCCATGGCGGGGTCGGCGTCGCGCGACCAGGCGATGACCCCGACATGACGTTGAGCGAGCTGGCGCGCCTCGCTGATGGCGCGGGACTCGCTCTGCATCTCGCGCGGCTCGAACGCAGGGATCAGTTCGCCGTCTTCGCCTTTGTCGAAGGCCATGACGACAACGAGCTTGGTGGGGGTGGCCATGAGGTGATTCTCGCTCTTGCGGTTCGGATCGGTCAGGTGCCGCGCGGCTTGGCGCGCGCCGTCGCCTGGGCGGCCAAGGGGTCGTCCGGCCAGTAGTGCTTGGGATAGCGCCCCTTGAGGTCCTTGGCGACATCCTTCCACGATCCGCGCCAGAAGCCGGGGAGGTCTCGGGTGGTCTGGATGGGGCGGTGAGCCGGCGAAAGCAGCACAAGCAAGAGCGGGACCTTGCCCCCGGCGACAGCAGGATGGCGGTCAAGCCCGAAGAGCTCCTGGACGCGGATGTCAAGGGTCGGGCCGTTCTCACCGGCATAGTTGATCGGCAGGTTCGAGCCGGAGGGGGCGGCGAAATGGCTCGGGAGCAGCTTGTCCATCTCGGCGCGCCTGGCCCAGGGGAGCACTTCCTCGATGAACCCGGCCAGGTCGTCGGCCGAAAGGTCGGCTAGTCCAGCGTGGCCAGAGAGGTAGGGCGCGAGGGTGGCGGCACCATCCTGGGCAATGGCGGGGTCCGAAAGGTCGGGCCAGGCATCGCCCAGGGTCTGATGCAGATAGGTGCTGCGGGCGCGCAGCGCGTTCTGGTCCTTGCTCCAGGGCAGGGCGGCGATGCCGGTTTCGGCCAGTCCGGCGGCCAGGAGGCGCGCGGCCTCTTCGCTTGTCGGCACGGCGAGGGGTTCCTCGGTGAGACGCAAGGCGCCCAGGCGACGGATGCGGCGGGCGCGCAGGCTCATGGCGCCCTTGTCGAAGGCGAGCACGGTTTCGCTGGTGATCTGGCCGGCGAACAATTCCTCGATCGTTGCCCGGTCGATGGCGGCCGCCGCGCGGATACGGCCGTTCGCGGCGCTCCCCGTGAGATCGGCCACTACAAGATAGGGCGCGGCGGCCAGGGCGTCGGTCTCTTCAAGGCTTGCGGCCCGGCCATTGGCGAGCCGGAAGCGACCGCGCGTGCCCGAGGCCTGCGCCACGCGATCGGGATAGGCGCGGGCGAGATGGCGGCCGGCGTCTTCGCCGCTGCCGGATTTGTTGCCGACGAGGGTGGCCCAGCGGCGCGCGAGATTGCGCGCCTCCTCGGCGCGGCGGCCGGATTCGCGGCGGAAGCGGTCGAGGCGGTGGGCTAGGTCGATGCCGGCGCCGCCAAGGCCGCGTTCGCCGAGGAGGACGGCGATCTCACCGGCAGTGAGGGCGTCGTTCTCGCCGGCGGCGCAGTGGACCATGTGGGCGAGGCGCGGATGGAGCGGCAGGCGCGCGAGGGCTCGACCTTCGGGCGTGATGCGACCCTGCGCGTCGACGGCCTCGAGCCCTTTGAGCAAGGTCACCGCTTCGCTCCAGGCCGGAGCGGGCGGGGAATCGAGAAAGGCCATCGCCTTGGGATCGGTGACGCCCCAGGAGGCGAGGTCGAGGGCGAGCCCGGAAAGGTCGGCGGCGAGGATTTCGGGCGTGTCGAAGGCGTCGAGCGCCGAATTCTGCCCCTCGTTCCAGAGGCGAAAGCAAATGCCCGGTTCGGTACGGCCGGCGCGGCCACGGCGCTGGTCGGCGGCGGCGCGGGAAACGCGGCGGGTTTCAAGCGTGGTGAGGCCGGTGGCGGGCTCATAGGTCGGGACGCGGCGAAAGCCGGAATCGATGACGATGCGCACGCCCTCGATGGTGAGCGAGGTTTCCGCGATCGAGGTTGCCAGCACGATCTTGCGGCGGCCGGGCGGGGCGGGCTGGACGGCGCGATCCTGTTCGGCTGGGGTGAGCTGGCCATAGAGCGGGGCGATGTCGGTATTGGCGGGCACCTTGCCGGCAAGGCGCTCCGCGGTGCGGGTGATCTCGGCCTGCCCGGGCAGAAAGACGAGGGCGGAACCGGGCTCGCTGTTCATGGCCTCGAGCGTGGCTGCCGTCACCTGATCTTCGAGGCGGGCCAGTGGATCTGGGACGACATAGCGGGTCTCGACCGGGAAGGCGCGGCCTTCGCTTTCGATGACCGGCGCATCGCCGAGGAGGCGCGCCACCCGGGCGCCGTCGATCGTCGCCGACATCACCAGGAGCCGCAGGTCTTTACGCAGGGCTGCAGCGTCGAGCGCCAAGGCGAGACCCAGATCGCCATCGAGGCTGCGCTCGTGGAATTCGTCGAAGAGTACCGCGGCGATGCCGGTGAGTTCGGGATCGTCTAGCAGCATGCGGGTGAAGACGCCTTCGGTGACGACTTCGATGCGCGTCTTCTTCGTCACCTTGTTGTCGAGGCGCACGCGGTAGCCGACGGTTTCGCCGACCTCCTCGCCCAGCGTCTGCGCTATGCGGCGCGCGGCGGCGCGGGCGGCGAGGCGCCGGGGTTCGAGCATGACGACGCGGTCATCGCCGCGCCACTGGGCATCGAGCAATGCCAGCGGCACGCGAGTGGTCTTGCCGGCGCCCGGCGGCGCGACGAGCACGGCGAACGGCCCGGCCTCGAGCGCGGCGAGAAGCGGGGGCAGGGCGGCATCGATGGGGAGCGGCGAAAGGAGCGGCATGCGGCTTCATCGCCGGTTCCACGCACGAGGGCAAGCTTGAACGGAAGGGCCTTTCGGTCTAGGAGGAGCGCCTTCCCGACGAAAGCCCAGAATTGCCATGACCGCCGCCACCGCGACCGCAACTGCCCGCACGGGCCTGGCCCCGTATCAGACGCGGCGCACCTTCGCCATCATCTCGCATCCGGACGCCGGCAAGACCACGCTCACCGAAAAGCTGCTGGCCGCCTCGGGCGCCATCCAGCAGGCAGGCGCCGTGCGCGGGCGCGCCAGCATGCGCGCCACCCGGTCGGACTGGATGGAAATCGAGCAGCAGCGCGGCATCTCGATCACCTCCTCGGTGATGACGTTCGAGCATGACGGGCTGACCTTCAACCTTCTCGATACGCCCGGCCACTCGGACTTTTCGGAAGATACCTATCGCACGCTCACGGCGGTGGATGCGGCGATCATGGTCATCGACATGGCCAAGGGCATCGAAAGCCAGACGTTGAAACTCTTCGAAGTTTGCCGCCTGCGCGACATTCCCATCATCACCTTCGTCAACAAAGTGGACCGCGAGGGCCTGGGCGCGCTCGAAATCCTTGATACCGTCGCCGATACGCTGGCGCTCGACGTATCGCCGGTCGTCTGGCCGGTCGGGCAGGGCGTCGACTTCAAGGGGACGATCGATCTCATCGGCAAACGCCTGCTCTCCCCCTCGGGGGAGGTGCTGGAGACGTTCGAGGATGTCGAGGACCTGATGCTCGACGAGACCTATCTTGCCGATCCGGTCTTCGCCAGCGCCTTCGAAATGCTTGACCTGGCGCTCTCGGGCTATCCGGCCTTCGACCGCGCAACTTATCTGGAAGGGCACCTGACCCCGGTGATCTTCGGCTCGGCACTCAAGAGCATCAGCGTGGCCGAACTCCTGATGGCGCTTGGCACCTGGGCGCCCGAGCCGCGCCCCCAGCCGGCCGAACCCAACCCCATCCAGCCCTCGGACAACAAGGTTTCCGGGTTCGTGTTCAAGGTGCAGGCCAACATGAACGCCAACCACCGCGACCGCATCGCCTTCGTGCGGCTCTCCTCGGGCACGTTCAAGCGCGGCATGCGCCTCAAGAACGTGCGCTCGGGCAAGGACATGGCGGTGACCAACCCGATGTTCTTCTTCGGGCAGAGCCGCGAACTGGCTGAAGAGGCGGTGGCCGGGGATATCGTGGGCATTCCCAACCACGGCACGCTCTCGGTTGGCGATACGCTGACCGAAGGGGCGGCAATCAAGGTCACGGGCATTCCCAACTTCGCGCCCGAAATCATCCGCCGCGTGCGCCTGACCGATCCGATCAAGGCCAAGCAGCTTGCCAAGGCGTTATCCGATCTTGCCGAGGAAGGCGTGGCGCAGGTGTTCCGGCGGATGATCGGCGCGGACTGGCTGGTGGGCGTGGTCGGTCAACTGCAGCTCGAAGTGCTGCAATCGCGCATCGAGAAGGAATACGGCGTGCCGATCGCCTTCGAGAGTGTGGGGTACGAGCTGGCGCGCTGGGTGGCGGCCGAAGACAAGGCCGAACTCAAGAAGTTCATCGACGCCAACCGCTCGACCCTAGCCGAGGACAAGGATGGCAACCCCATCTACCTGGCGCAGAGCAACTGGTGGCTCACCCGCATGCAGCAGGACTATCCCAAGGTCGAGTTTTTCGCGACCAGGGAGCGGGCGTAGACGGGCCCGAGTCTCTGGACCCTCCAACCCTCTATTCCTCCCCTTGTGGGGAGGGAACAAGGGTGGGGTGGCCCGCCTCATGTTTCTTTTGATCCTCAGCCGTCCTAACGTTCAGGCGGGACGAGAATTTTCGTCTTCCTCATCGGAACGCCGCATTCGGACCGCATGAGGGGAGCGAATCATGGCTTGAGAGGAACGATATGCAGCAGCGCCGCTTGGGTAAGACCGGCTTCGAAGTTTCCGAGATCGGGCTGGGGCTCTGGCAATTGGGCGGCGATTTCGGACCCATGTCCGATGACATGGCGACCGAGATCATGGCCAAGGCCAATGCGCTGGGCGTCAATTTCTGGGATACGGCGGACGTCTACGGTTCCGGGCTTTCCGAGAGCCGGGTGCGCAGTTTCCCGGCGAAGGTGGGGGTGACGGTCGCCACCAAGGTCGGCCGTTCGGGCACGCTCTATCCGGACAAATACTCCAAGCAGGCGATCAAGGAGAGCCTGGCCGGTTCGGCGCGGCGGCTGGGCGTCGAGGTGCTCGATCTCGTCCAGCTCCACACCATCCCGACCGAAGTGATGCGGCAGGGCGATGTCTTCGGCTGGATGGACGAATTGCAGGCCGAGGGCCTATTCAGGTTCTATGGGGCCAGCGTGGAGACGGTCGAGGAGGGCTTGATCTGCCTCCAGCATCCGGGCGTTTCCACCCTCCAGATCATCTTCAACATCTTCCGGCAGGATGCCGCCAAGGAATTGCTGCCGGCGGCACGCGACCGCGACGTCGGCATCATCGTGCGCCTGCCGCTGGCCAGCGGACTGCTCTCGGGCAAGTTCGGGCTGGCGACGCATTTCGCCGCCCAGGATCACCGCTACTACAATCGCGACGGACAGGCGTTCAATGTCGGGGAGACCTTTTCGGGGCTGCCCTTCGAGACCGGCGTGGCGTTGGCGGACGAGCTCAAGCATTTCGTGCCGCAGGGCTGGACCATGGCGCAGATGGCGCTGCGCTGGATCCTCGACTACGCCCCCATTTCCACCGTCATCGCCGGCGTCTCCAAGTCCGAGCAGTTGATCGACAATGTCGCCGCCGCGGCGCGTCCGCCACTGTCGCGCGAGCTCCACGAGCAGCTGGCCGGGTGGTATATCGAAAAGGTGCGCCCGAACGTGCGCGGGCAGATCTGAGATGACGTCCGGCGGTCGACTCTTCCAGGACCGCCGCGCTGCCGGGGCGGCACTCGCCAGGGCCCTGCTGGGCTACAAGGACCGCCACCCCATCGTGCTGGCGCTGCCCCGCGGCGGCGTTCCGGTGGGGTACGCCGTGGCCGAAGCGCTCGAAGCGCCACTCGACGTCCTCATCGTGCGCAAGATCGGCGCGCCGGGCTACGAGGAACTGGGCGTCGGCGCACTGGTGGAGGGCGATCCGCCGCAGGTGGTGCTCAACGAGGATGTGATGGCTGCGGTTGCTCCTTCGGGTGCCTATCTGGAAACCGAGCGCATGCACCAGATCGCCGAGATGGAGCGTCGGCGCGCGCTTTACCGGGGCGACCTTCCCTTGCCGTCGTTGACGGGGCGCACGGTTATCCTCGTGGACGACGGCATTGCCACGGGCGGCACTGTGCGAGCCGCGCTCAAGGGGCTTTCCGCCTCGGGGGCCGCTGCGGTGGTCCTCGCCGTGCCGGTGGCGCCTGCCGATGTGCTCAGGTCGCTGCGGCCGTTGGCCGATGCGGTGGTTTGCCTCGATACCCCGCAGCCCTTCAGCTCGGTGGGGGAGCATTACGTGCACTTTCCCCAGACGAGCGACGAGGAAGTGATCGCGCTCCTCGCTGCCGCAAGAGCGCACAGGGCTGGCGGATCGGCGCCCTAGCCCCTACATCTTGGTTTCGTTCGCGTTTTTGAGAGCCCCATCATGTTGAAGCACCATGCTTTCGAGCTGCTCCAGGAGCAGACCATCCCCGAGGTCAATTCGCTGGCGCGTCTTTACCGCCACAAGAAGACCGGGGCGGAAGTGCTTTCGCTCATCAACGACGACGAGAACAAGGTGTTCGGTGTCACGCTCAAGACGCCGCCATCCGACTCGACGGGCGTGGCCCATATCCTCGAGCATTCGGTGCTGTGCGGCAGCCGCAAATATCCTGTGAGGAAGCCGTTCGTGGAGATGCTCAAGGGCTCGCTCCACACCTTCCTCAACGCCATGACCTTTCCGGACAAGACGGCCTATCCGGTGGCCAGCCAGAACCTGCGCGACTTCTATAATCTCGTCGATGTCTATCTCGACGCCGTCTTCCATCCGCTGATTTCGGAAGACACCTTCAAGCAGGAAGGCTGGCATTACGAGCTCGATGGCGGCAATGCGCCGCTCATCTACAAGGGCGTGGTCTTCAACGAGATGAAGGGCGTCTATTCCTCGCCCGAGGCGGTGCTGCGCGATGTCTCGCAGCGCTCGATCTATCCGGACAACGCCTATGGCGTGAGTTCGGGGGGAGATCCCAAGGTCATTCCTGAGCTCACCTACGAGGACTTCAAGGCGTTCCACGAGCGCTTCTACCATCCGTCCAACACCCGCGCCTTCTTCTATGGCGATGACGATCCGGAGGAACGGCTCAACATTCTCGATGCCGTGTTCTCCGAGTTCGACAAGGCGGCGGTCACCTCCCAGGTGAGCCCGCAGCCGCGCTTTGCCGAGCCGCGGCGCGTCGAGCGCACCTATGCCTCGGGCGAGCCGCAGCCGGGCAAGCGCACTGGCATGGTGACCGTCAACTGGATGCTCGACGAGATCGTCGACCCCAAGGCGCGCCTGGCGCTCGATGTCCTCGAGCACGTTTTGGTGGGAACCTCCGCCGCGCCGCTGCGCAAGGCCATGACCGATTCCGGGCTCGGCGAGAGCTTTGCCGGGGGCGGCTTCTCGGACGATTACCTCCAGCCCTTCGCCACGTTCGGGCTCAAGGGCATTGCCGATGCCGACCTGGCCAAGGTCGAGCCGATGATCCTCGATAACCTCAAGACCCTGGCCGAGGGCGGCATCGATCCGCTCCAGATCGAGGCTTCGCTCAACACCATTGAGTTCGCGTTGCGCGAGAACAATACCGGCAGCCTGCCGCGCGGCATCTCGCTGATGCTGCGATCGATGCGCACCTGGCTGCATGGCCACGATCCTCTGACCCCGCTAGCCTTCGAGGAAGCCTTCACGTCCTTAAAGCAGGACCTCGCTGCCGGTCGCCCGATCTTCGAGGATATGATCAAGACCCTGCTGCTGGAAAACCAGCACCGCACGACGGTCATCCTCACGGCCGATCCTGGCCAGGGCCAGCGCGAGGCGCGCCAGGAGGAGGAGCGGCTGGCCGGACACCGGGCCGAGCTCGACCATGCCGGCATCGAGGCGGCGATCGCTGAGACGCGCGAACTCAAGACGCTGCAGGAGGCGATCGATGCTCCCGAGGCGCTGGCCAAGCTCCCGGCATTGCATCTGGCCGACCTGCCGCGTGAAGGGAAGGTCATCCCGACCGAGGAAGAGCGGGTTGCCGATACGCGCGTGCTGACCCACGATCTTGCCACCAACGGCATCCTCTATCTCGATCTCGCCTTCGACATGAGCGTGCTGCCGGCGGATCTCCTGCCCTACATGCCGATCTTCTCGCGAGCGCTGCTCCAGACGGGCACTAAGGACCAGGACTTCGTCTCGCTCTCCCAGCGCATCGGCCGGTCGACCGGCGGCATCGCGCCGGGTCAGGTGATTTCCTCGCGCGTCGATGGCGGCACCGCCGCCTACCTGGTGATGCGCGGCAAGGCGGTGCCCGACAAGGTCTCCGAGATGCTGGCCATCATGGCCGACATCATCCACACAGCACGCCTGGATAACCACGAGCGCATCAAGCAGATGGTGCTCGAGAACAAGGCCGGCTTCGAGGGGCGGCTGGCGGGAGCCGGGTCGGGCCTCATGTCCAGCCGCATCAGCGCCGCGCTGCGGGAAGCAGACTGGGCGTCCGAGCAGATGGGCGGCATCACCCAGCTCTTCTTCCTGCGCAAGCTGGTCGATGAAGTGCAGAACGACTGGCCCGCGGTCCAGGCCAAGCTCGAGCGCATCCGCGAACTGCTGTTCGCTCGAGCCTCGGCCATCGCCAATATCACCGCCGATGCGGCGATCTGGCAGGGGGCGCGGCCCGAACTCGAAGCCTTCCTCAAGGGGCTGCCGGTCTCAACCGGCTCGACTGGCGCGTGGTCTCCGCTTCTGACGCCGCGCAACGAGGCTTTCACCTTCCCGGGGCAGGTCAACTACGTCGCCAAGGGCGCCAATCTCTTCGACCTGGGCTACAGCCATTCCGGCTCGATCGCGGTCGTGCTGCGCCACACCCAGACCACCTATCTCTGGGACAAGGTGCGCGTGCTGGGCGGTGCCTATGGCTCGAGCATCGGCTACGACTTCCTCACCGGGAGCCTCGCCTTCAGCTCCTATCGCGACCCGAACCTTCTCGGGACGCTGGCGATCTACGACAATACGCCCAGCTTCCTGCGCCAGGCCATCGGGGAGACCGAACTCACACGCTCGATCATCGGCACGATCGGCACTATCGACCGCTACATGCTGCCCGATGCCAAGGGGTATTCGGCTATGGTGCGCGTCATGACCGGGGATACCGACGAGGCGCGCCAGACGCGCCGCGAGCAGGTGCTGGGCACGACCGCGAAGGATTTCCGCGCCATGGCGGATCTGCTCGAAGTGGTCGCCAGGGAGGGGCATGTCGCTGTGCTTGGGTCGGAGGCTGCCATCGGCGCGGCAAATGCCGAGCGCGGCGGGTTCATGACGGTAACGCGGGTGCTCTAGGCGGGCCTTCCCCGAGGCGATGCACTCCCACCCTTGTGCTTCCCGGGGCTCATTGCCCCGCTCCATCGGGTTGGAGATATCGGAGGGCCCCGGTTCCTCGGCTTGGGAAGTGCGGTAGCGCCATCGCGGGCGGCCAGCCTCACGGGACTGAACGCGAAGGCGAATTTCGCGTTAGTATGAACCATGGCCAGCCCGATCCTCGACCGTAACCTCCATATCCGTGCGATCGACAC
>Ga0182743_1003505_pt1 | contig 12585 bp, 12 predicted proteins | sample eDN3rd30CKraftOP_FD_128522 | JGI IMG/M metagenome (GOLD analysis project Ga0182743, IMG submission 128522) | Enriched Organic Plus compost microbial communities from Emeryville, California, USA - eDNA 3rd pass 30_C Kraft OP (version 2) (version 2) ... | reverse complement strand
TACCCTGCCGGACTCGGTCAGCCAGGCCAATTACTGGCTTGCCCGCACCTTGCGCCAACTGGGCGACAATGCTGGCGCCAAGTCGGCTCTGGAGGCCGCGGCCAAGTACGGCACGGTCTATTACGGCCTGCTGGCTCGCGCCGAGCTCGGGCTCAAGGGTGCCGAAATCCGGGGAATGCCCGCCTGGCAGCACAGCCAGTCGATCTTCGACTCCCGCGAGCCGGTTCAGGCGATCCGCCTACTGGCTGCCAATGGCCAACAGGCCATGGCGCTGCCCCTGATGCGCACCTTCGCCGGTCGGCTGACCGATACCGGCGAGATGGTACTGGCCGCCCGCCTCGCCCAATCGATCGGCGCCCACCAGGTGGCGATCAGCATCGCAGAGACCGCCGAGATGCGCGGCGCTCCGATGGATCTTTTCAGCTTTCCCAAGGACGGACTGCCCCAGAACGCCGCGCTTGCGGCAATCGACAAGGCCGCCGTCTATGCGATTACCCGGCAGGAAAGCCGCTTCCAGGTCGACGCGGTTTCGAGCGCCGGCGCTCGCGGGCTGATGCAACTGATGCCCGGGACCGCCAAGGAGACTGCTGCCAAGGTGGGGGTCGACTACTCGGCCAATCGCCTCGTCACCGACGGCGCCTACAACGCCCTGCTCGGCTCCACATACCTGGCGGCGCAGCTCAGCAAGTATAACGGTTCGCTGGTGCTGGCTGCGGCTGCTTACAATGCCGGGGCGGGCAACGCCAACAAGTGGATTGCGGCCTATGGCGACCCGCGTTCGGATCGCGTTGACCCTGTCGTCTGGGTAGAACTGATCCCCTTCCAGGAGACGCGCAAATATGTGCAGCGCGTGTTGGGCAACTACCTGGTCTACCGTACGCGGCTGGGCGATGACGGCATGACGATCATGGACGCCCTCCGCAAGATTCCGGGCTGACGGACACCAAGCCCATTGCCTGCATGCAAGCGTCTGCTAAGACGCTTGCATGGCCAAGTCGCGGAAGTACCCCGTAGATCATCCACCTTTCGGCGCCCTGCCCGTTCGATCCATCACGATCGGCTCGGGCGGTGACCAGATGGCCGTTCACATCGCCGGTCGGCTGGGTGGGCGGCGCACACCGGTGATCTGCGTGCCCGGCTACAACCGGAACATGACGGACTTCACCGACTTCGTGCGGTACTTCGGCCGCCTGGCCGGCGAGACCTGGCCCATTGTCCTGGTCGATCTCTTCGGCCGTGGCCGCTCGAGCGATCGGCAGGACAAGTCACTTTATGCCTCCCCGCGCGACGCGGCGGACCTGACCGAACTGGCGGATGCCCTCGGCATCGAAAGGGCCGTATGGCTCGGGCAAGGGTATGGCGGCCAGGTCGCCATGACGGTGGCCGCCCAGAGGCCGAACCTTGTCGCAGGCGCCGTTCTTGTTGACGCCGGACCTCTCAGCGACTCTCGCGGACTGGTGCGGCTGCGCATCAACCTCGAGCACATCGCCGGGTGGCGCGGCGAAGCCGTACGAACCGGCATGCGCCAGGTGCTCGCCAACGACTACCCCGGAACGGTCGACACCCAATTGGATGCGCTCGCGATGCGCACGCACTACATCGACCGACGCGGCCGGGCGCAGGGGTTGTTCGATCCTTACCTAGCCAAGATGCTCGAAAGCTTCGAGGCCGATGACGTGCTCGTTGCGCAGTGGCCGCTATTCGACGCCCTGGCGCACGTCCCTATTATGCTGTTCCGCAGCCAGTTGACAGATCAGTTGCGCCGGGAGACCTTCGAGGCGATGACGCGGCGGCGGCCGGAAGCGCCGGCCCTGGTTATCAGCGGCGAGGGATCCCCGGCCCTGCTCAACCACCCCGACGAGGTGGGCGCGATCGTCGAGTTTGTCGAGAAACTGCCGATGGCGGGTCGGATCGCCGCCTAGGTGGGCTTACGCGTCGAACGCGCTGGCCGCTTTGCGAGCTGCTTTGCCTGCTTGATCCACTCTTCGCGTTGCACGCGCCCGGCGAGGCTCAGATGCGCATCCAGCTCGTCGGCCGTCTTCTTGGTCAAACCGGCAAGCTGATCAAAGTGGAAAATGCCAGCCTCGTGAAGTCTTGATTCAAGCTTGGCGCCGATACCATTGATCTGCTTGAGATCGTCTGCCTTCCCGCCGCGCGGCTGGGCCAGAGCGAACGGTAGCACCCGAACCTGGCCCGCATCGTCGGGCTGAGTAATCGGCAATGAAACATTGGCAGGACGGGGCTGCGACGGCATCGCCGTTTCGACAATAAAGGGTGCGGCTTCGACGACGGGCATCTCCGCTCGCCGGTTCGACGGCATGAGGCGACGCAACCCGTAGCCGGCGAGGCAACCGACAAGAAAGACGACGAGCAAGGCGAGCGAGAGCGCAATCACCTGATCCATCATTGGTCCCTCGCCTCGCGATCTGCGCGCAGCCAGCCAGTGACGAGCCCGAGGGCGAGGGCCACCAGGAGATAGGGCCAGAACGTCCCGACGAAATCTCCAAGCCAGGCGATCATCGAGCGCGCCCCCTACTTGTGCTCATCCAGCACCGAGAAGACGATGCGTCGGTTCTGCTGTTTGCCTTGCGGCGTATCGTTGCTCGCAATCGGCATCGTCTCGCCATAGCCGATGGCATAAAGCCGGGTATCGCTGACGCCTTCTTCCACTAGCGCGGCTGTCACCGCCTCCGCACGCGCGACGGAGAGGGCGAGGTTCGCGCGCTCGTCGCCATCGCTATCGGTATGACCTTCGACATGCACGGTGGCATCCGGGCATGTTCCCAGGATCGAAGCCAGGTCCTTGATCGCGCTGCGAGACTCGTCAGTCATCCTGGCGCTGCCGGACTGGAAAAGGATGGTATGGGTCTGGGAGAACTCGGCAATTTTGGTGCGACAGATTTCGGTTGCCGACGGACCAACCAGGTCCACCGTCCAACCCGCCGCTTCAGGAGCCGCGGAGAGTTCCGCTTTAGCAGACGCCAAAGCCTCCTCGCTCGCCGCCTTGCCAATCAGAGTCCACTTGCCGTCCTCGAAGGACAACGAGCCATTCTCGAGCTTCGTGAGACCACGCAGGCCCGCGACGGCGCTCATGATGAACGAGTCCGGGGCGCCTTGCGCCACAGTTAGCCCCGACGTCGAAGCGCCTCCAGCGACGACCCCGAAATAGCGCGCCGCCGCATCGGCCGGCACGGCGCCTTCCAGACTGACGGGCCCGCCCGCCTGTCGAGTGGCGGAGAACGCGTAGGCCGGATCGACCGCGGGTGTGGACTGCTGGGCTTGTTCTGCGGGGGCCGTCGTTTCGGCAGGTTCAACCGGAGCAGCCGTCTCGCTCGCTGGAGGCGTCTCTGTCGCCGTCTCGGGCGCAGCGGTGTCCATTTCAGACTCTGCGGTCTCGGACGTGGGCTCAGCGGCCGCTGCTGCATCCGCGGCGGCGGGCGCAGCCTCCGTGCTTGCAGGGGGCGCCTCGGCTGCTTCTGCATCGGTGTCACCGTCAGGAACCGCTGTAGCAGCGGCCGGTTCGGCGGTGGTCGTTTCCGCCGTTGCGGCCGCAGCGGCGCCTGCCGTTCCAGGAGCAGATTCGTCAGTCTCGGAACTCGTTGCGTCCTGCCCCTCGTCTGCGGCCGGAACGATCTCCGTCAGGGCCAGCACCACACCTGCGGGAGCACCGACCTTCGTCAAGACATCAAGCGCGGCCTGATCTGCCTTGGACCTGGCGGTACCCTTAATGGTGAGGACGTTGCTGCGAAGCGCGATACGGCCTTGCGAGAGGTGGCCAAGCGCCTCGATAGCGAAATCGAGCCCGTCGCTGAACGCGGCGGGGGCGCCTTCGGCCACCGTCAAACTGGTGGCGTTGGCACCGGCCAGGCCCGCGAGCCTCTTCAGGGTTGCATCGTCGGGCACAAAACCATGGAATTCAGGTCCTTGCCCACCGGACTTCACTTCGCCCGTCAACCAGAAGTCGGCTACCTTCGCGGCCGGCAGCGTAATGATCGACCCGGCAGAAGTGGAAGGCACCGTGACATCCTGCGCCCAAGCCTGGTCGCCCAGGACTGTGCCGGCGGTGCTTGCAAGCAAGAGCGCCATCAAGACGCGAGATCCGGTCCGCCGCATACTAGTCTCCAAAGGCTCGTTGTTTCAGGGCCGGAAGCTAATCTGCGAATCGCCCGATTGGAACCGGCAAACCGACAGGTCCGGTCCCGACCAACAGGATCACCGCTATCCGTGACGCAGCGGCCACAAAAGCAGAAAGGCCCGGCAGAGCCGGGCCTTTCCGTTTTCAGCAGAAGCGAAACGCTTACTGGAAGGTCTTGGCAGCCTTGAAGGTGGCCTTGTAGCCGCCGTCCGAGAAAGCCTGGCCCTTGAGGGAGGTGGTGAAATCGCCACCCGGAGCCCATGCCACTTCGGCAGCGCCGTAGAACACGTTCTCGTAGGTGCCCGGATTTGCATAGCGGTTCTCGCCATACACACCGACTTCGCCGGTCAGCTTGAGGGTCTCGGTGACAGCTGCAACGAGCTGAGCAGCGATCTGGTAACCCTCGGTGTCGGCGGTGTTGGTGTCGCTGTCGAAGTAGCGGCCACCGATGTTGATGGTGATACCGTCGGTGACAGCGAATCCAGCCGAAGCGCCGATGCCGTAGCTCGGAAGCTGGGCACCCGCAGCAGCGTTCCACACGTTGGCAGCTTCGCCGGAAACGGCGAGCGTGAACATGTCGAAGGTGGCCTGAGCCGAAGCAAGGCCTTCCCAGTTGGTACGGTCGTTGGCAACGTCGTGGTTCGCGGCGAAGGCGCCACGGATCTTGAAGTTGTCGAAGGTACCGGTCAAGCCAGCGTGGATCGCATAGGCATTGACCGTTCCATCGAGGATACCGCCAGCCATAACAGTAGCGTGAGCCGTGAGGTTGTCACCAGCATAGCTGATCACACCGACCGCAGTACCGGCCTGGCCGACAACCGCCTGGTTGAGAGCTTCAAGGCCGGCGCCAACGGAAACGCCGTTGCCGAGGTCCGAAACGATCTGGATGACGTGACCGCCGTCCTTGATCTGATCGGCATCAGCGAGGCCGTCATTGTAACCAACGCCAACGTCAACGTTTTCCGAGTTGAAGAGGCCAAGGAAGTTGAACGGCTCGTCGTCACCCTTGTTGATGATCGAGCCCTTCTTACCGGCCATGATCACGGTCGAGTCGCCAACAGAGACGTAAGCTTCGTCGAAGACAGCGCCGCCGGTATCGTCACCGTCGAGCGACTGAACGCCACCAAAGGTCTTGGTGTACTGCTCGTCCTTGATCTTGATCACGGCCTTCGCAGGACCAAAGTCGCTGTCGGCAGTGGCCACGAACTTGATCCAAGCCTCAACCTTGGACGACCAATCGTTGATGCCGTCGTTGTCGGCAATTCCGAAAGTGTCATTCGGAGTCACGACGAGAGGACGGTTACCGGTGCCGACCTTGTAGTCGCCCCAGTTGAACTCGTACTTGATCTCGCCGGTGATCTGCAGGCAGTTGGTGTCGGACGAGATCGTCAGACCCGACAGGCCGAGGGAATCGCAAACGTCGAGCGACGTCAGAACACCCAGGTCAGCTGCCTGAGCACCCGACGCGAGGCCGGCCGCAGCGATAGAACCTAGCAGAAGGCTCCTGATTTTCATTGTTGACCTCCAAAGTCAGTCATTTTTTGTGCCGGAGAACCGGCGGCTTGTCGAAACGCGACCACACTCTTGTTGTGGTGCAGTGTGTTGCCGTCGCGTTGCGACCGACAAACGATCCCATGCATGGATTCGCAATACGCACTCTACGCATGGGCGGGGCCCGCGCAATCGCAGAAAAGCCACTTTTGGGCAGCGGCAACATGGTTGGAGAGTGGTTGTTGCAGATTCAGCACACCGCTAGAAACGCTTGATTAACCGCCCTAAACACTGCGTTAACGAGACCTCGGAAGCACCCGAATGACTGGGCTGACACCGCCCATTGCAGACCGCTAGATTGTGGCGAGGCAGCCGCTGGCCGATGTCGGCGGCCCTATTTTGGTCACGTGTTCCATGGTTGTTTCACGCGTCCGATACAGGCCTTAGGGGGATCAGGGATGAACGGCGACAGCAAGGTAGCGGTCGTTACGGGGGCAACTTCGGGGATAGGCCTGGCCTGTGCGATCGGGCTTTCGCGCGCGGGCTACAGCGTTGCGATTTGTGGCCGAAGGCGGGACAGGCTGGCCGCGGCCGAACAGGAGGCGGAGGCGGCCCTAGCGGCACCATGCGACGTGACCGATCCGGGCGACGTGAATCGGTTTTTCGCGCGCGTCAGGGATCAGTTCGGACGAGTCGACTTCGTCTTCAACAATGCCGGGCGCTTCAGCTCGGCTGCATCGTTCGGCGACACCGACATCTCGACCTGGACCGATGTGGTCGACACCAATCTCAACGGCGCGTTCTTCGTGGCACGCGAAGCGTTCAGGACCATGCGGGACCAGAACCCGCAAGGTGGGCGGATCGTCAACAACGGCTCGATCTCGGCCTATGCACCGCGTCCGGGCGCAGCGCCCTACACCGTCACCAAGCACGCGATCACGGGACTGACGAAGGCGATCTCGCTGGATGGTCGCGCTTTCAACATCGCCTGCGGGCAGATCGATATCGGCAACACTGCCAGCGACATGACGGCCTCGATGGGGTCGGGCGTGCTACAGGCCAATGGAACGATCATGCCGGAGCCGACCTTCGATGTCAGGCATGTCGTTGATGCGATCGTCTATATGGCGAACCTGCCGCTCGACACGAACGTCCAGTTCATGACGGTGATGGCGACCAACATGCCCTATATCGGGCGCGGCTAGGCCGGGCCGCGAACGGCCCGGCGCTCTTGATCACGCGACGAAGACGCTCGCCCCATCGATCCAGGTCGCGCGGACGCCAAGTTCATCGGAGAGGTGCACGAAGCTCGCCACGGCCCCCTGCCCCAGGAAACCGTGACGATGGCCAGCGCCAATCGCCCTGGCGGGATAGAGCGTAGCCATGCGCAGGGCTTCCTCGAGCGAGATGCCCACGACGTCGCGCATGTATTTGATGGCGTCGATCATGGTGAGATCGGCGCCTGCCAGCGTACCGTCCTCGAGGCGCAGTGCGCCGTCGGCACGGTGGATGACACGACCGTTGAGCGTAAAACTCTGGAGTTCACTTCCGGTCAGCGCCATGGCGTCGGTCACGAGGAAGATGTTTGCCGGTCCGGTCTTGGCGCGCAGCGCGATGCCGATGGTCTCGGGATGGACGTGGATGCCATCGGCAATGAGACCGGCGCTGAGCTTCCCCAGCGCCAGCACTGCGCCGGCGACTCCCGGCTCGCGATTCCCGATCTGGCTCATTGCATTGAAGAGGTGCGTCGCCATGCTCGCCCCGGCCTCGGCCGCAGCCGCCACCTGGGCCATGGAGGCATCCGAATGGCCGATGCTGACGACCACGCCCGCTTCGGCTAACCGGGCGATCTGTTCGGGCGTCACCGTCTCGGCCGCAACCGTAGAGAGAAGATGCGGCAGCGCCTGCCGCGCCGCGACGAGGTTGGCGAGATCCTTCTCGTTCATCGCGCGGATCAGCGCCGGGTCGTGAGCGCCCTTGCGCGCGATCGAGAGGTGGGGGCCCTCCAGGTGCAGACCGATGAAGCCTGGAACCTGTTCGGCTAGAGCCGCCTTCCCCGCTTCAATCGTTTCGGCGGTGATCTCGGGGGTGTCGGTGATGAGGGTGGGGAGTAGCGCAGTGGTGCCGAACTGGTAGTGCGCGCCACAGATCGTGCGCAGGCCCGAAAGGGAACGATCGTCATTGAGCAGTACGCCGCCGCCGCCATTGACCTGCAGGTCGATGAAACCGGGCACCAACATGCCGCCATCGAGTTCGTGGCGGCCGACACCGAACGGCACGTCGGTGGCCGCAACCACGCCTTCAACGACGCCATCGTTGATGAGCAGCGCGCCGCCCTCGATCCACTCTTCGCCGTCAAAAATACGGGCGCCGAGAAAAGCCGTCCGGGTCATATCGTTTCCGTCACTTTCTTGAGGTTGGGCGGGACATCGGGGTTGAACCCGCGACGGCGCGACAGGGCCTCGACGAAACCGTAGAAGGAAACGATGAGCGAGAGGGCATCGGTAATCGGGTGGCCGGTGGCCGCGAAGGGCAGACGGGTTGCAGCACCGGCGATGTCCGAGGTGAGGTACGAGAGCGCCCCCTGCCCGGCGAGCTTATGGGCCATCTCGGCGGTCGACCTTTCAGCCGCATCGCGAGCCGCGAGCGCGAGAATGGCGTAGCCTTCTTCCACGATGCGAACCGGACCGTGCATCACTTCGGCCGAGCTATAGGCCTCAGCGTGAATGCCGCAGGTTTCCTTGAATTTGAGTGCGGCCTCGCTGGCGATTGCCAGGGACGGACCCCGCCCGAGCACATAGAGCGACTGGTGCCCGTCCAGGGCCTCGGCGAACGCGCTCCAGTCGCATTCGATGGCCTTGGCGAAGACTTCCGGCAGGCTGTCGATCGAGGCAAGGAGGGCCTTGTCGTCCACCCAGTGCCCCAGCACGCCCAACCCGGCAATCACGGAGGACACAAAGGTCTTGGTGGCCGCGACGCTCTTTTCGGTGCCGGAGAAGAGATCGATAGTGAAGTCGGAGGCGACGGTAAGCGGCGATCCGGCCGTGTTGGTAACGGCAATGGTCAGGGCGCCGCTCTCGTGAGCGGATTTGGCCATGGCCACAATGTCAGGGCTCTTGCCAGACTGTGAGATGGCGATGGCAGCGGCGCGCTGGAGCTTGAGCTCCTTGCCATAGATCGACATGACCGAGGGGCCGATCGAAGCGACCGGAAGTCCTGCCGTCAGTTCGATGGCGTATTTCAGGAACGCCGAGGCATGATCGGAAGAGCCACGCGCAATGGTAGCGACCATTGACGGATCCTTTTCCCGAAGGGCGGCGCCAGCGGCGATGAAGCTCTCGCGGCTCCCTGAAAGGAGGCGTTCGACGGCCTGCGGGATCTCCTCGATCTCGCGCCGCATGTAGGTCTTTTCATTCATTGGCGTTTCCAGTCTGGCGTAAAGTCTCGCCGAGCCGAAGTTCGGCGACGAAGTCGTAGGTATCACCCCGATAGATCGAACGCGTGAATTCTATGACGCGGCCGGAGGCGAGGTAAGAGATACGCTCGATGTTCAGGCTCGCAGAGCCGGCGGGGACGTCGAGCAGCTTTGCATCCTTTTCTCCCAGATTGGCGGCCCGAATGCGTTGGATGGCGCGAACTGGCCGAAAGCCACTCTTGTCGAGCTGGGTGTAAAGGGATGCTTGGACGGACAGCGGATCAGGCAGAATGCGTGCGGAAAGCGCGGCGCGCTCGATGGCCATCGGAACGTCGTTGGAAAGACGCAAGCGGCCGAGACGCGCAACGAGATCGCCCGAGGAAAGGCCGAGGGCGACGGTTTCTTCCGGCGATGGCACGTAGATGCCCTTGTCGAGCCATTCGGAGCGGACGGACATGCCACGGCGCGCCATGTCTTCGGTGAAGGACGTCAGGTGCGAGAGCGACTGCTCCACACGCTGGCTTTGCGGTGCCACGAAGGTTCCCGATCCGTGGCGCTGGATAAGCACACCCTCCTGCACCAGATGCTGGACCGCCTTGCGGACGGTGACGCGCGATACGTCAGCCTTCAGGGCCAGGTCACGCTCGGAAGGTAGTGCGTCGCCGGCCTTGATCGCCCCGCGGTGAATGGCATCTTCGATCCAGCGCTTGAGCTGCAGATAAAGCGGCCCTCCCTGCGGCAGTACCACCGGATTTGCGCCGAAAATGCTGTCAGGCTCTCCGCTCACTGTTCCTCCTGATGCTCCTGATGCTCCTGGCTCACTTGAGCTCCGCCCCATGATACCAATAAAATACCATTGACCAAGGAAAAAGTGGTCTCGACCACTCTGACTCACAACTTGTCGCGGCACATGCGATTCGCAGTTCGTCGGCGTGGGTGGCAGTTGGAATGGGCGACAACTGGACAAATGGTATTTTATTGGCATTAATGCAAGCAGCGAGAGGTGCGTTGCTCGCTGCCTCGCGGAGCCTCGAAACGTCACGTTCTTCGCGTGAAGTTCAAGCCCTCTGCGTCGGCGTTCCGCACGACCTTCAGGTTCGACTTCAGGGAAATTTGCATGAGCGCCGCTGTAAATGTCGCTGCGACCGAGACCATAGACAATCGCTATGTCGGTATCGACACGTGGCAGGATACCGAGGTGCTTGCGGCCCTGCTCGACGGACAGCGCCGGGCCATCGAGGCGGTGGACGCCGCCATACCATCGCTGGCGCGGGCGGCAGAACTCGCTGTGGGCAGGGTACGGTCGGGCGGCAGGTTGATCTACCTGGCGGCGGGAAGCCCCGCCCTGATCTCGCTAAGTGACGCCCTGGAACTGCCGGGGACCTACGGAATACCGCGTGAGCGGCTGGTTTTGGTCTTTGCCGGAGGGCCGGCGATCACGCAGAACCTGACCGGCGTTGACGAAGACAGCGAGGACCAGGCGCTCGCCGACCTCGCGAAAATCGGCGTCGGGCCGGAGGATTGCATCATCGCGACTTCCGCCAGCGGGACCACGCCGTATACCGTCGCGGGACTCAAGGCAGCTCGGGCCCAGGGCGCCGGAACTATCGGCATTGCGGGGAACGCAGGCGCGCCGTTGCTTGCGGCTGCCGAGGTGCCGGTGTTGCTGGCGACCGGCGGCGAAGTCATATCGGGGTCCACCCGCATGGGCGCGGGCACCGCCCAGAAGGCGGCGCTAAACATGCTTTCTACGCTTATGTGCATGCGCCTAGGGCATGTGCATGACGGCTTGATGGTCAACGTCAAGGCCGACAACGACAAGCTGCGTCGCCGGGCCGAGCGCATCGTCGGGCGGATTACCGGGGTAGATCTCGCGGTAGCCGGAGAAGCCCTCAGGAAGACCGATGGCGAGGTCAAGCCCGCCATCCTGATCGCCGCGGGAGCGTCAGACCTGGCTGCGGCGGAACGATTGCTCCAAGGCAGCGAAGGGAACGTGCGCTTGGCATTGGCCTCGCTCAGCGCAGAGAGGGATACGTCCAGATAGCTGGGCTACCAACTGCGGTCTATTGTCAGCGAGTTTCTATAGACGCAGGCCCACCCGTGGCCGCGTCGTAGGCCACGAGATAGCGCACCAACAGCGGAACCAGTGCATCTGACGCAATGAGCGCGGAACGAAGTATAGCCACCTGCCCTGCCGGCAGACCCGCGCGATAGCGCTTGCAATCCTCGATGGCCTGGGTGGCGGGTTTGCCCGTCGCCACGAACCGCTGAAGCGCTGGCAGCATCGCGTCGGTTGCCTTGCGCAGGTTGGCATAATCCTGGCGCTTATCGGCCGGCGGATTGACAGACTTCCAATCCACCGGACGCGCCTGGACGAGATTAACCAGGTTGGTGGCCGTATCCTGAAACTGGATCACCCGCTCGGCCAGGGGCGCGCAATCTTCGGCGACGGCGGGCGTGACAAGCAGCAAGGCCAGCGCAAAAGGCGCGATGAAACGCATGGGTGGCGATTCCTCAACAGATGCGGGACGATAACGCTCGCTCGAATTTCACGGCCTGTCCAGGTGGAGGGACGGGGCCGAGCGGATTTCGCCTCAGTCGTTGAACTCGCGATCAGTGTCGATGCGATCGGTGGTGGCGCCGGACTCGGGATCCTCGGGCGTTTCCGACGGCTTTGGCAATCGGTTCTGGCGCTGGGCCGAGACGATGAGCGCCGTCTGGCTCGCGGCCAGGTCGATGCGTGCAAGGATGCCGGGATCGACCTGGCGGAAGTCCTCGAAGCTCTTGTCTTCGGCGTAGATCGAGGTGGGAATAGTGAGCGCGGAGAAGAACCCGAACAGCGGGCGAAGCTGGTGCTCGACGACCAGCGAATGCCGCGGTCCACCGCCAGTAGCGGCAATGACGACGGGCTTACCGATCAAGGCGGTTGGATCGACGAAATCGAAGAAATGCTTGAACAGCCCCGTGTAAGAGCCCTTGTAGACCGGCGAGGAAACGACGAGCATATCTGCGTTCTCGACGGCTTCTACGATAGCCAGCGCATCGGGAGATAATTGTTCGCGCGAGAGAGCCGCGCCCAGTCCCGGATTGGCGTCGACGATATCGAATTGGCGGATACGGGCCCTGACCTGCTGTCCGATGCGATTCGAGATCAATTCGGTCAGGGCGCGCGAGCGCGACGGGCGGTGGGCGTTGCCACTGAAGGCAACAAGGTCGATTGGGGCGTCAGGCGTGGTGGTCATGGCGTTCTAGATAACGCTTACCGACGCGATTTGGAATAGAAAAAGGAAAACCTTGTTTAATTGATGAAGCGCGCGGTGCTCTGGCGAATGCGCAACTCGTTTGGGAGAACGATGCTCCGCTCCCTCACGGATTCTCCCGCGAGGCGACGAAGCAGCATCTTGCCGGCACGGAAGCCCATTTCGTAACTGGAGACATGGACCGTCGTGAGCGGCACGGGCAGCGCCTCGGCGAGACCGGAATCGCCGTAGCCGGCAAAGGCGACGTGGCTGGTGGCATCGTCACGGGCGGCTTCGAGCGAAGC
>Ga0182743_1003504_pt1 | contig 12587 bp, 9 predicted proteins | sample eDN3rd30CKraftOP_FD_128522 | JGI IMG/M metagenome (GOLD analysis project Ga0182743, IMG submission 128522) | Enriched Organic Plus compost microbial communities from Emeryville, California, USA - eDNA 3rd pass 30_C Kraft OP (version 2) (version 2) ... | reverse complement strand
CGAACTACGAACCGACCGTCAACAAGGCGCGGCGATACCTCGGGAAGTTCCGTAATAAGCTCAAGAAGGCGCGAAAGCAGCTTTCCGGTCCGGAGCGTGTTCAGACGGTGGCGGAGCTGCGGTTCTGCGTGAAGGTCTCCCGGGCCGTGATCGCAAAACCATCGAACACCGCGCTGGTGAAGCTTCTCGATGATGCGCTGCAGGCGACCAAGATCCAGAATCTCCAGAAGCGCGCGAAGAAATTCGAGAACCTGGAGAAGCGCTTCCAGAGAGTCCGATAGTCAGCGTTTCTTTTGCGAAACCTCCGAGGGAATTTGCCGCCCTCGGAGGTCACCGCGTGTTTTGGGCGGGCCGGTGTTGGCGACCGCATTTGTCCCCGCGTCCGAACGGTATTTGGCTGCGCAATGTTATCGGCCTATCGTCCCGACAAACACACCACCCGGTCATGAGAAACTCCGCAAACCGTCCGGTCCTCCACCTCCTCCCGACCATTCTCGCATTAAGCGCCATCTTGCATGCCCGAGCCGCATCGCCGCCGCCGGTGGACGGAAATGGCATCTTCACTCTCCACAGCGGCGAAAGTGAGTATTTCGGCTACGTGCCGGAAAGCTACAATCCGAATACGCCGATCAGTCTCTTCGTGTGGATGCACGGCTGTGGGGGCGAGGCCTATTGGGATGTCTTCGCGATCGCGCCTCCGGCCACGCGAGCGAACCAAAGTTACATCGCGATTTCGATCGGCGGGCGCGATGGAGCCTGCTGGGACACGAATGCCGACAAGCCGAAGGTGCTCGCGGCTATTCTGGACGTGTCGCGGCATTTCAACATCGACCCGCGCAAAATCCACCTCGGAGGCTATTCCTCTGGCGGAGACATGACCTATCGCGTGGGCTTTGAGAACGCGTGGCTGTTCGCCGGTCTGCTCGCCGAAAACAGCGATCCCTTCCGCGACACCGGCTCCACGGCCCAGGCGCTCATGGCCGCCGCGTCGTGGAAGATCAACATCGCGCATCTCGCGCACGTCGGAGACGAGGTTTATCCGATCGGTGTCGTGCGAGACAGTATCACCGCGCTCCAGGCCAACGGATTTCCCGCCACGCTCATCGAGAGACCCGGGGGTCATTGGGATGACGACGCAGGAAACTTCGGCACGAACTACGATCTGCGCACCGATCTGCTTCCCTTTCTGGACGCCGGCTGGACGTCGCCTCCGCCACCGCGCCCGAAGATCAAGGTTGGAAAATTCCGGCGCGCCGTGAAGAAGGCACGAGTCGTCCTCAAGGGCACGTCAAAGTTCGCGCTCCGCGTCGAATACAAGTCGAAAGGAAAAGGGTATCGCGAGGTTCGCGGCGCGCCGGAAAAATGGAAATTTCCCGTGCGCGTTGCGCGGGGGAAAAATGTGATCCGGGTTCGCGCCGTCGGCCTTCCGCAGAATTCAAAGATTCAGCGCATCGTCATCCAGCGGATTTCCAGTTGATCGAGCCGACCTTTGAACAGCGGATCGCGTGGACATGAAAAGACGCGACCGCAGTTCCGCCAGGAACTGCGGTCTCAGAATCGGTCAAACGTGCCATGTGGCGGCGCTAGGCGGGCGTGAGGTGCTTTTTGAGCTCTTCCGCCGCCTGATGCAGCGCGACCCGAACTGCAGGGACTTGGCTCAGCGCGTTGAGCAGGCCGTAGTCGTGGATGAGGTTGTCATACCGCGCGAGGGTGACATCCACGCCGGCCGCATCCAGCTTGCGGGCGTAGGCTTCGCCTTCGTCGCGGAGAACGTCGGCCCCGGCGGTCAGCACCAGCGCTGGCGGGAGCCCTTTCAATTGTTCGAGACTCGCCTGGAGTGGTGAGCAATGGATCTCCTTGCGCGTTTCCAGATCCGGCGCGTAGGCGTTCCAGAACCACTTCATCATTTCCTTCGTGAGGAAATAGCCTTCCGCGAATTCGTTGTAGGACTCCGTCTCAAAGTTGGCGTCCGTCACCGGCCAGAACAAAATTTGATTCGTGAGCGCCGGGCCGCCCTTTTCCTTCGCCATGAGGGCGACGACCGCGGTCATGTTTCCGCCAACACTGTTGCCGGCCACGGCGAGTCTGGTGCCGTCCACGTTGATCGCGTCGCCATTTTCCGCGACCCACTTCGTGGCGGCGTAGGCCTGATGGATCGCGACCGGATACCGCACCTCGGGCGATGGCGTGTAATTGACGAATACGGCGGGAAATCCGGAGTCGGCGACGAGGTCGCGCACAAATCGCTCGTGGGTCGGGAAATCGCCGAGGATCCAGCCGCCGCCGTGGAAGAACATGAAGGCCGGACGTTTCTCCGTCACGCCGGCCGGCCGGATGATCGTGATCGGAACCTCGATGCCATCCTGCGTGATCGTCCTGTTTTCAATGTCGCATGGCGGAAGTTCGGGCGAAGCGGATGCCTGCGCCTCGACGAGAACCTTTCGCGCCTCGGCGGGCGGCAGGGATTCGATGGGAGGACCGCCTGCGGAGTTGAGGGCTTTGAGGAACGCCCTGACGTTGCGTTCGACCTTCGGATTTTCGGAGGGAATGATTTTGCTCATGGTAGGTGAGAGGTTTCGGAATTCCATTCCGCCAAGCCATTTCAGGAGCTTCAGCGTTATCTTGCCGCTCTGTGCAAATCAGGTTCCATGCCAATGTTTCTGAACCGTGAAGCATTCGCAAGCACTCTCACCGGCCGAAGTCTGCCCGCTACTTGGAGAGCCGGGATACAGTCGCTCTTCTGGCCTGCAGAGCGTTTGGTCACGTGGCGCACCGAGCCGGTGCGCTTTAGCCGGTTTTTCCCCTTGGCGTGGTGGCGAACTCCCACGCCATGATCGGATGACGTGATGAGAATGGATCAGTTCTACAACAGGATTCTTGTTATCATAGCAGCGGTCGCGGTTTTTCCGATGAGTGCCGCGAGGTCCGATACCGCCTGGACCGTCCCATCGGGGGATTACGGAGTCGGAGCGAATTGGTCGAGCGGTCTGCCGGGTCCCGGCAACAATGCGGAAATCGCCAACGGCGGCACGGCTTTTTCCTTTAACCTGACGCTCGATGGATACGCCCTTGCTGTGGCGAATGCCGGTTCGGAATTGGCCACAGACTTTGATTTGAACGTGGGAAATCTCGGCACGGGCGGACTTGTGATCGAGGAGGGAGGAATGGTTTCCACGGGCTGGGGGGCCTCCCTCGGCTATTGGGACGGTTCCCTGGGTGAGGCCCGTGTGCGGGGAACGGGCTCGAGCTGGACGATTGAGGATGCGCTGTATGTCGGGCGGTTCGGGACAGGGAGGCTCTTCCTCGAAGAGGGAGGCTCGGTTTCCGCAGGGAAAAGCGATCTGGGTTATGGAGAGGGCGCGACGGGGGAGGTGACTGTGCAAGCCGGCGCAATGTGGGCCATTGGCTCCGATCTTTCCGTGGGGCGCGCGGGCACTGGGAATTTGGTCATCGAGGAAGGAGGTTTGGTGTCCACCGGTCGGCATGGATACCTCGGTTACCAGGAGGGGGCTACGGGAGTTGTGACGGTGAGGGGAACGTGGACGGTTGGGGAGGGGCTTTACGTCGGGGATGAGGGTGCGGGAGAACTCATCATCGAAAACGGCGGTCGGGTTGAGACGGGAACGCTTTTTGCCTCGGTGGCAGCCCTCAAGGGGGACGGGGTGTTGGAAGCGAGCGGTGTGGTGCTGGACGGGGTGAATTTGGTGTTCGATGCGACGCACGGACTCCCGCAGACGGTGAATTTCGGCAGCGGAGGGCAACTGAAGGTGACGGCGGATGGTCGTGGGGACTTGGGAGCGGGTTACCGGGGCACAGGGGAGCTCACCATTGCGGAGGGAATCGAGGTGGTCTCCGCATACGGATATCTGGGCTATTCGGAGGGCGCCGATGGCAGGGCAACGGTGCGAGGGATGAATTCGAGATGGGAGATTGAAGAAGAGCTTTTTGTGGGACGTGAGGGCGTGGGTGAGCTCTTGATCGAAGAGGGAGGGACGGTCTTCACCGGATCACGGGGATATGTCGGTGATTCCCAAGGGGCGCAAGGCAGGGTGACGGTCAGCGGAGCGGGATCGGCCTGGGCGGTTGAGTCTCTCTATGTGGGCAACCTCGGAACCGGTGAGCTCGTGGTCGAGGATGGCGGGTCCGTTTCCACCCGCTTGGGAGGCCATCGGGGTTATTCCACCGGGTCGCAGGGAAGTGCGACGGTGCGGGGAGTGGGCTCAACGTGGACGATTGACGGAGAGTTTTACGTGGGTGTTTACGGCACGGGGGAAATTGTGATCGAAGACGGAGGCTCGGTTTCCAGCGGATCAGGCTTTCTCGGCTATTCCAGTGGATCGCACGGGCTGGTGACTGTGCGAGGAGCGAACTCGAAATGGACGACGGAGTCGGACCTCTCCGTGGGACGTTTCGGCACGGGCGAGCTCGTTATCGAGGACGGAGGATCGGTTTTCATCGGCGGGAAAGGGGACGTTGGCCGCTGGGAAGATTCCACGGGGGCGGTGATGGTGCGTGGCAGGGGATCGATTCTGGCTCTCGCAGGCAGTCTCGTTGTGGGTGAGATGGGCTCGGGCAGCACGCTGACCATCGTGGAGGGAGGGATCGTCCGGGTGGGCGACGCCCCCTTTGGAGGGTCCATCGATATTTCCGTATCCGGCGGAACGGAGAACTTTTTGCGTCTGGACGGAGGTTATCTGGCTCTCTTCGGGGACCAGACGGATCACGTTGTGACGCTGATTTCCGGAGGGACCATCCAGCTCTGGGATGGCACGGAGTGGAAAGTCAGCACGGATACGGCGGACTTCCTTTTTGGTTACTTCGAGAGCGAGGAGGCGGCGAGAGCCTTCAGCGGCTACGAGGGGCTGGGCGGTTACACGATCCTGACCACGGTGCCCGAGCCGACCGTCCTGGGCTTGCTTGGAGTGTGTGCCGTAGCGCTGGCAATCACGCGGCGCCTCGTGGCTGTGAAGCGCACGCGGAAGTCGGAGGTTTAATACTTCCGGCTCACGACCGTTCTCCACCGGTAGAAACTTCCCAAAGTCTTCGTCTCGGTGGGATTTGCCGCGTAATCGGGGATGTTCGGATCGTTGGCATCGATGAAGCGCTCGATTGTCACCGAGCCTCGCTGCTCGGAGCGCACGGAATCGCGGGATTCGTCCCACTGGTTCGGTGGAGTGTCCTTCGATTTCTTGAGGCTCTGGACGCGGTAGTGAACGGTGTAGGTGTTCGACTTCGTCGTCAGGCGCGGGTAGAGCGTCGTGTAAATGCGCTCGCGGAGGTTGTCGGCCGTGAGGGCATGGGACGACCAGAAGGACTCCATGTTTTCGGCTTTCTGGCCGACGGGAACGATGTGGACGTCGCAGATCTCCGTTGCGGAGCGGAAGATTTTCCCCTGATCGAAATACTCGGTGTCGAGTTGCTTGAGCGTCTCGTCGATGTCGATGTCGAGGCGGTAGTTGTCGGGCGTCTGTTTGCTCGCGAAGTCATTGGAGCCGACGACGCCTTTGTATACGGATGCCTTGCTGTTCGGGATGGCGGCGACTTTTTCGCATTTCAACACGGCGACGAGCCCGGTCGGCCGCTTGATGTAGGTGAAGGGAAGGATCTGGTGATTGAGATTGATTTTCCCTGCGGTGGAGAAACGGTCGCTGATGGCGTAGGGCTCGACGACGGGCATCCAGAACAGATCGAGGAAGAGGTGATCGGGGATTTTCGTGGATGCGGCGGGGTGGTTCTTCTGCGGGCGGAAGAGCAGCGTCTGCCAGGGCTTGCCGGCTTTCACGCCGGTTGAGAGCGAACCAAAAATTCCAGGTGAAGGGATCTGGCGGTTGGGAGCGGAGAAGGTCTTTTCCTGCTCGCCCATGTTGGCCGTCCAGTTTTTGTCGGCCGTGTCGAAGTAGGGGATCTTGTTGTTGTTCGTGCGGGCGTTTCCTTCGTCGGGCTTGTTGATGAAGGGGCCGTCCATGGTCGTCGGCAGGCCGCTGTCGAAGTCGCCTGTAAGAGCCGGTGAGGCGGTGGCGTCGGCGGGGAAATCGGGTTGCTTGCCGGCCGGGAAATTGGTTCCCGGCAGGAGCTTGCCGACCGCGCCGAAGCCGGGCTCGAAGTTGCTGGCGTAGGACTGGGTGAAGGTGTGAACAAGCCGTCTCGAGGGATCCTGATAGGCGGCGGTGTCCGGTGGAGCGAAGACGCTCGCGGGCACCTCGTGGCTCGCTGCCACGAGACGGTAATCGCCATGACGCGGAACGACGGTCCGAACGACGTCTTTCTCGTGAAAGACAGGGCGGAAGTCGTAGTAGAGGCGACCGTTGCCGGAAATCGGGCCCTGAAGAGACAGGGCCCAGTATTGTTCCTTGTCCTTTTTCGGCTCGGTCACGAGATCAGGGATCGGAAGCGTGGCCGGCGGCATCTTGATGTGAATCGTCTGGATCAGATCCGTCTCGGACATGTTGCTGTTTCGGTCCGCGTAGATCTGGACGGTGATGTCGCCGCCGCTGAATTCCATGGTGCCGCCGGTGGGCGGTGCGGGGATGCGAATGGGCTCGCCGATAAAGGGATAGAGTTCCCCTTTGTCAGCCTTGAGTCCCCCGCGGGCCGGCGCGCCCCTCCGGTAAAGGAAGTAGCGGGTGCCCGGTGTGCCGCCCCAGGTGCGGCCCTTGGCCAGCGGTCCGCCATTGCCATTTTCCGGCAGATTTTCCGCGTTCGCGTTTTCGGAGTAGACCACAGCGGCCTCGGAACCCGTGAGCTTGGGGAAAAGGGGCGCGGTGACGGAACCGGCTGTGATGGTGAGGTTCTCCAGACCGGTGATCTTCACCCGCATGTTGGCGACGATTTTGTTCCACCCCAGCGAGGGCGAGAAAAACTCCAGGAGCGCCATGGCCTGGATGCACTTTTCACCCGGGTTGAGGAGCTGGCCGTTGAGCAGACGATTTGCGGGAACGTTGCTGCCGGCAGACTCGTCGGCTGGGGTGGAGGGGTCGTCCGCAACGGCGTTGCAGATGAACTGGACGCCGAACTCCGACAATGTGTAGGCCCGTCCGAAGCCCATGGTGTCGCCTTTCTGCGACGGCGTCACCCAGCCGATACCTGGCTGGTGGTTTTTGTAGGGTGTGTAGCGGCTCTTTTCGTCGAGCAGGAAGTCCCAGAGATTCGTGGACCGGATGTAGTCGAAGATCTCGGTGAGGATCTGGTCGCGGTCGGCCCCGTATTTGGCGAGGAAATTGCCGCCAAAGCCGGGAACGGGCTGGCTGGTGAGCTGCCGGAGATAGCTGTAGAGCTGCTGGTTGCGAGCGATTTCGATATCGGTGCGCGGGCTCAGATGATCGGCCCTCTGGAAGTAATAGGGCTTGGCGTCCGCTCCCGTGCCAATCGAGGAGCAGAAGGCAATGAGCTTGTCGAAGACGGTGACCCGTGCCGGGTTCAGATCCCGGAAGATCGGCCAGCAGGCGATGCGGGGAAGGTCGAAGAGATTCGTCTCCGGCGCCCGGCTGTGCGTGGTGAGGAAGAATCGTGCCCGCGCGAGGTCCTCCTGATCGTATTTTCCACCGATTTGTGACGATGTGCGGTTGTCCGTTGAAAGGATGGCTTCGTCCGTGCTGGCGTAGAGGCGGTCGTTATCGGCGACGATCGGATCCTCGGCACGGGCCGTTCCATTTCTCGAACCTCCGTCCACGATGCGCGGTGCAATTTGGTAAATCTCCTCCAGCGCGAGGTCTGGAAACACCGCGGAGAGGCTCGTTGTGGCCGGGTGACCGGGGTAGCTCTGCCATTCGTTTCGTGCCGGCTGGAATTGAGCGAGGTCGCGATCGTCCTCCGTATTCATTCGCGGCGTGTCCCAGTAGGTGCCCTCACTCGCGGTGTTGAGATTCACCTTGGTCGTGTCGTCACCGGTCCAGAACGCGATTCGTCCCACGATTTCCTCGCCATCCGGCACGGGCACGGACGCGACCTTTCCGGAGCCGCCGGTGGGCGCGACGAGACTGCCATTGCTCAACATGTAGAGCCATCGCACGGGCATGGGGACCGGCTGCCGGCTGGTTGCGCCTGGAGCGCCGACCACACGGAATCCCTCTGCGATGGGATTGTCGGAGGCATCCTCGAGATTGCCGTCATCGGGATGTGGATCGAGGATTGGGAAAATCTTTTCCGAGCCGGCCGCGATGGGGGCGTTGAGGTCCGTCCAAAGCGCCGGATCGTCCGCCCAGGAATCCGGCGGCGCATCGACCGACAGGCCCGATTCCACGACGGGATCGCTGGTGATGAGTTCGTCGGCGGAGTAGAGCTTGTAGGACTTCAACGCATTGCCGGTGTTGTCGAAGGTGCGGATCATTCCCGGCTGCGACGCCCACGCAACGGTGCCTCCCTGGCTCGTGGCCATGTGAATCTGTCCCTTCACGAGATCGACAGCGGTATCGGCGAGAAGTTCCGCGGAGACGCCTTCCTGATGGCTTGCAGCGACGGTCCGCTCGGTCGAAGTGCGCAGGAAGAAGCCGAGCACGAGCACGAGCAGCAGAACGAGGATGACGAGCACGGCAACGAGGGCAAATCCCTGTTCGCGTCGAAGAATGGTGGATCGATTCATGGCCGGAAGACGCTCACCTTCCCGGTGAGAGGGTCGACTTGAAGGGTGTAGAAATTGGCCGGCGGGGAGGACTTGTCCTCGATCGCGTGGAGAGTGAGGAAATTGTTCGTGGCGGTGACGGAGCTGTCCGTGCCGCCGCCCGGTCGGAAGCGAAAGCCGACGTAGTTGACCTTTTCGTTTCCAATGGTGGCCTGCCCACCGATGGTGTTGTCGGCGTCGAGGAGCGGAGAAAGGGACGACTGGTCGGAGATGGCAATGCCGTCGGGCAGCTTTTGCAGACGACTCACCGGCACCTCGGTGAGGTCGCCGTTTTCCATCTCCACACGCCACACCTGCACGCCACGCCAGCCGGCATTCAGGCCCGATGGCCAATGATAAAAGCGCACCTGCACCTCGCGGTTGCGAGTGAGTGCCTCCTGCCGCGCGAGGGCGATCTGATCGCCGACAATCTGCCCGGCGCGGTTGAGATTCGATCCGCGAAGCGGTGAAAGGACGGCCGGTGCCGCGAGCGACAGCAGCACGATGAGCACGACCATGACGACGAGCAACTCGACGACGGACAGCGCGCGAATGCGCCGGATCGAAGAAATGGAAATGCGCGGGATCATGGGCTCCACTTCGATTCCTTGAGGGTGATCGAGGTCGTGTAGACGCGGTAATTCAGCCGCTCCTTGCGGAGTGCTCCCTCGACCGCGCGCAAGTCGCTCTGGAACTGGCTCTCGCTCTGCTGGGTGAATTTTCCGGCGAGCGCTTTCTGAATAATCGATGGGGGCTTCGATCCGTCCTCGATGCGGAGAGCGGACTTTTCGTCGAGAATGATCATCGTCAGCGCGAGCACCGGCGGCAGCTGGTGCGCGGTAAGCGGCTGCGGGCTCGCCTCGGCGTTGGCGCGGGTGTCGTAATGGTAATTCGATGAGAGATCGGGATCCGCGGCGCCCGGGTCCTGCGGGCGAATGATCAGCGCGATCACGTTGTCGGCGATGGGCGCGGCGGACGCACGGACTTGCGTCGCCCAGCTGGTCGAACTGGACGACCTGTAAATCTTGTTATCTTCCGTGGGCTCGATCACCTGCATGAGGCGGTAACGCCACGGATTCGAGGCATTCCGGACGTGAGGCGGCACGGTGGGATTTTGGCAAAATTCGACGAAGTAGCCGCAGGTGTTCAAAAGGTTCCGGAGCAAGCCGAAGTTGCCCTGGTCGGAGGTGTGTCCCGCAGGCAGTTGAAAGAACACGGCCTGGCCTGTGCCGGGCGTGCCGGGAAGCCCGTTTTCGCCCGCCGGTCCGACGAGAAACGCGAGGTCCGATGCGCGCCGGTAGCGCGTGGGCTGCTTCTGATCATCGTAGTCGATGTAAGTGTTCAGCGTCGCGCGGCTGAGATTTTCGCCGAGAAGCTCGAAGGCGAGCCGGGCGTTCTGGAACGAGTCCACCTTGTCCGAGACCCGTTGCCAGGAGGACGAAACCTCGGTGAGCACGGAAAGAATCCCGACGAGCAGCACCATGACGATGGCCATCGCAACCATCAGCTCCACGAGCGAGAACCCCTCGCGTCGGGACCTGCGGGGGTGTGCAGGGGAGAATGGCATCAGTAGCCGCCGTGATTCGCGATGAGCAGGTGCTTGAGGGAAGTCTTGCAGTTCTCGCCTTCGCCCGTGGTGATCTCGATCGTCAGGGTCGAAAGGCTGTCGGACGCGGCGTTCTCGGAACCGGGATAAACCGGGGCATCCACCGAGGTCTTCACGACGTAACGCCTCTCGAAGGAATCCTTCGTGGTTTCGACGCCCGTCTCCGCAAAGAAAAACTCCCGATCGGCAAACACGGACGGGAGATCGACAAACAGGGTCTGCTGCGCCTTCGCGCGGATTTCGCGCAGGATCTGACTCTCGGCGGTGGCGTCCACCGCGTCGCGCATGCTGGTGAAGCCAACCGGCATCAATCCGAGCACAGCTACCAGGGCGAATGAGGTGAGGCCCAGAGCGAGCGTCACCTCGACGAGACTGAACGCTCGACGGAGACGATTTTTTGGAAGGTTGATCTTCGTTTTCATCGGTGACGTTCGGAATTTAATACGATTGAAACAGTCGTCAATAGATTTGAACGATTTTGACTGTCAGGAAACGCGGCCCATTGAGTGATTGATGGGCGTGGCCGAAATGTTTTTCGCCAAACCTTCCTATGATCACGACAACATCCATAACTCATTGATTGATATAGGAAGAAGCGACCTGAAAGGCCGGAAATATCCTGACGGTATTGGGAAATACTCGCACGAGGACCGGGGGTGCCCGGGTGCCAAACGTCACGTCATAGGCGAAAAATTTCTGGATTTTATATACGAGTGAGATAGTCGTTGAACCGATAAAACTGTTCAATCCATGAAGCACACATCCTTGTTTTTGCGTCACAGATTCCTTGGCGGCGTCCTCGCCGCGACGATGGGAATCCTCACAGCGGGGTCCCTACGGGCCGTCGATACTCCCCTCTACTGGTATGGTGCCGGGGAGGAGGGCGAACGGGGAGGCGATGGGACCTGGTCTCAAAACAACGCGAACCCCAGCAGATGGTATGACGAGGAAAACGAGACCTTTTACTCGTGGACGGACGCGAGGACGAATTTTGGCTACAACGGCGAGAATTTGATCGTAGCGATCTTCAGCGGCACGGCTGGCACCGTGACCGTGGGCAACCTCGGTCCGAACGCCCAGACCTTTATCGGCACCGTGAGCGTGCTCACGGGCGGTTACACATTTACGGCAAATAACAACTCGGTCACGCTGGCGGGGTCCGACCGCGTGAATTTGCTGGTCAACACGGCAGATAAAACGCCGGTCGTCTTCGAGGAGGGGCTCACGGTCGGTCTGCGCAATAACCTCCGCACCTTTGAGATTGCCGAGGGGGATGAACTCACCATCAAGGGCGTGATCGACAACGGCCGCTTCAACAAGACGGGTGCTGGCACTCTGCGGCTGACAGGGGGGGCAAGCACGTTCGACCACAACACGGCCATCACCGTGGCGGAGGGAACCCTGTTTATCAGCAACACGTCGGGTTCCGGCGTTGGAAACGGTGGAGTCCTGGTGGAGAGTGGCGCCACGTTGGGCGGCACGGGTATCATCGCACCCACGAGTGGACGTAGAGTGCGGATTCGCGGCACGCTTTCGCCGGGTGAAAACAGCGTGGGCACCCTCACGTTCGATTTCACTCACGAGGAAAGCCGGCTTACGTTCCAGGAGGGTTCCTATCTGGAGTTCACGCTCGGCACGCAGTCGGATCTCATCGCCTTCGGCACGGCGGGGGACTGGCTCCTGGGTTCCGACCTTGCGACGCTGAACATCATCCAGGGGGAGGGTTTCAGCTATGACGAGACCTACACGATCTTCCAGAACGTCACGACCGAGGATTTCGCGTTCCTGAGCATCACCGGGTTCGACGACTCGACCTACCAGGCGATCCTCTCGCGCGAGGGTAATGACTACGTGCTGTCCTTCGCGGCCGTTCCTGAGCCGAGTGTGACTGCGCTGCTGGGCGTGGTGGGTGCTGTGCTGGGGGGCTGGCACTACCGCCGTCGGCGCCGTCAGACCGCCTGACGCTCGCAAATCCACTCATCGAGCGCGGCTGCTTTGGACAACATGGCGGCCGCGCTTTCTTTTTGCCTTATTTGCCCGCCTCGCTGTCAGACGCGGCGGCCTTTTTCTTGCCCTTGTTGTTGGCGGGAATCGGGAGCGGCAGGTAGTCGCGCTCGATGATCATCCACTCGTGCAGGGCCTGCTTCAGCTCCTTCTCGATTTCCTTCGTGTCGGGCTGGCCGGCGAGGTTTTCCAGTTCGTAGGGGTCGTTGACGAGGTCGTAGAGTTCGAACATCGGTCGCGCGGGTGGGAAATAGAGCCGGCTGAGCAGCGGCGAGAGCTTGTCCTCGCGATGCAGGGCCTCGATTTCTCGCCACATGTCGGAGTTGCCGAAATCGACGGGGAAATACGGGAGCTGCCACATGGCATTGTAGATCAATTTGT
>Ga0182743_1003500_pt1 | contig 12593 bp, 9 predicted proteins | sample eDN3rd30CKraftOP_FD_128522 | JGI IMG/M metagenome (GOLD analysis project Ga0182743, IMG submission 128522) | Enriched Organic Plus compost microbial communities from Emeryville, California, USA - eDNA 3rd pass 30_C Kraft OP (version 2) (version 2) ... | reverse complement strand
CATCGTCCTCGTCGAGCGCGAGATACCCGTGCATCATGGCCGACACGCCGATCGCGCCGAACCGATCGGGCCGAACACCGGAGGCGCGTTCGACCGCAGCCACCAGGTCGGCGTACGCCGCCCGGATGCCGGCCCAGACGGCGTCGAGCGAGTAGGTCCACACGCCGTCCGCCAGCTCGTTCTCCCAGCCGTGCGAGCCGCTGGCGATCGGCGCGTGGTCGGGACCGATCAGGCACGCCTTGATGTTGGTGGAGCCGAGCTCGATGCCCAGCGAGGCGCGGCCCTCCGCGATGGCGTCCCGGATCGCGGACCTGTCGTCCGGCTGCGCCGCCTGCGTCATCGTTGCTCCGTCCCTGCCCGGCCTCCGGGCGTCGTCGTGGTCACCTTATGTTAGCGCTCACATGGCGCGCGCCCAAGCCCGCACCAAGCATCGAGCGTGCTGACGTGATCCTCATTCTCGACGCATGAGGATCACGTCAGCACGCTCGATGCCTCCCGGTGCTAGTGACCGTGCAGGACGGAGAGCCGCGCCGGCTCGCTGCGCACGTCGCCGTGGGCGTTGGCGACGACGGCTCGCACGAGCCGGCCGTCCGGCTCGCGCCCGACGTGCTTGAGCGTCCAGCGCGCGGTGCCGCCCGTGGCGCGCGTCGCGGCGACCGGGGCCGCCGACCAGGTGGCGCCGTCGTCGTCGGAGATCTCCCAGGTCACGACGGGGACCGGCGCGCCGGTCACCGCGACCCCGAACGGCGCGGGCCGGTTGGCGCGGACGGTCACGTCGCGCGGGTCCGCCGTGACGGCCGGCGCCTCGACCGTCTGGTCCACGACGGGCCAGCCGTCCTCCCACCCGAGTCGCTGCAGGCCGAGCGTCGGGAAGCCGGGGATCTCGGCGTTCGCGCCGTCGTAGTAGTGGAAGGCGAGGACGCCGTCGGACACCGACTGGCCGCCCGGGCCCACCACCGCGCCGTGCGAGGAGAGCAGCACCGTGCCGCCGCCGTCGGCCAGGTCCTTGCCGTCCTTGTCGACGTACGGCCCGGCGACGTCGCGCGACCGCCCGACCGCCACCTGGTACGTGCTGTCGAGCCCCTGGCAGCACCGGTCGAACGACACGAACAGGTAGTACCAGCCGTCGTGCTCGGCGATGTACGGCGCCTCGACCGGGTTGCCCGCCATCATGCGGTCCACCAGGTGCGTGGCGTTCTCCAGCGCCCCGTCCGCGAGCTTGCCGGTGGGCCACTCGAGCTCCACGAGGAAGATGCCGTACCAGAACGAGCCGATCGCCATGTACGGGGTGCCGTCCGCGCCCTCGACGATGCCCGCGTCGATGGCGTTGAAGGTCTTGCCGCCGGCGATGTCGTTCGGCGAGCTGATCACCGGCCCCTGGTCGACCCACGCGTAGTCGGGGTCGGTCGGGTCGAGCGTCGTGTTGGTGGCGAGGGCCGTGACCGACGTGTTCGTGCCGAAGCGCGACGCCGAGTAGTAGAGGTAGTAGGTGCCGTCGTGCTCGTACACCTCCGGCGCCCACAGGTTGTCGGGCAGTGTGCCGTCGCCGTCCGCCGCGAAGCGCTCGTCGATCCAGGCGGGGATCTCGTCCCAGACGGTGCCGTCGTAGGCCCAGGTCACCCCCTCGTCGTGGCTCGACCACATCTGGATCGTGCCGCCGTTCTCCCGGTTCACCAGGCCCGTCGTGTACACGCGCCAGGTGCCGTCGTCGTCGACGACGAGCGCCGGGTCGTGCACGGGCGACGTCTCGCCGGTGACGGACAGCCCGCCGGTCGGGGCGGTCGCCGCCGGGCGACCCCGCTCGACGGCGCCGGACGCGTCGGCGCCGGGGGTGGCGGTGGCGGGGCCGACGGTCGTGGCGGCGACCAGCGAGGCCCCCAGCAGCGCCGTCGTGAGCACCCCGGCGGCCGCGGCGCGGGCCCGTCTGAGGGATCGGTGCATCGTGTCTCCTCTACAACGATGTAGAACTGCGAACGCGCCGAATCTACCCAGCCGTCACGACGGCGGTCAACGGGCCCGCGGTCAGCGTGCGGGCGGCGGCGCCGTGCTGGAGCGCACCACGAGCTCGGGCACGATCCGCTCGGTGGGCACGCTGGCATCGGCCAGCGCCGCGACGACCATCGCCACGCTGCGCTCCCCCAGCACCCCGAACGGCTGGCGCACCGTGGTCAGCGGCGGCACGAAGTAGGCGGCGCCGGCGACGTCGTCGAAGCCCACCACGGACACGTCGTCCGGCACGGACACGCCCCGCTCCCAGAAGGCGCGGAGGATGCCGAGCGCGAGCTGGTCGTTCCCGGCGAACACCGCCGTCGGACCCTCGTGGGCCACCACCGCCTCCGCCAGGTCACGACCCGCGGCGTAGCCGTCCTCGGCCGACCAGGAGCAGTACCGCGGCCGGCTCGGTGCGATCCCCCGCGCCTCGAGCGCCTCGCGCCAGCCGGCGGCGCGCTCGCGGGCGTCGAACCAGTCCTGCGGCCCGGCGACGTGCAGCACGTCGCCGTGCCCCAGGTCGAGCAGGTGCTCGGTCGCGGCGCGCGCCCCCGCGCGCTGGTCGACGGCGAGCGACAGCGTCGTCGGGCCGGCCGCCGTCGTGCCGGCCTCGCGCGGCACCTTCTCCAGCGCCGCGACGACGAGCACTGGGACCGGGGCGCGGAAGGACTCGACCGCAGCCGCGACGTCGTCCTGCGGCGCGATGACGACGATCGCCTCGACGCCCTGGTCCATGAAGTGCTCGAGGGCCTCGTGCATCGCCTCGGCGTCGTAGCGTCGCAGCGTCGCCACGGAGACGAAGTAGCCCTCGTCGCGGGCGGCGCCCTCGATCGCGATGAGCGTGCTGGTCGGGCCGAACAGCGCCGAGCCGGTCGTCACCACGCCCAGGGTGGTGGAGCGCGCCGTCGCCAGCGCGCGAGCGGCGCTGTTGCGCCGGTAGCCGAGGGCCGAGATGGCGTCCAGCACGCGCTCGCGGGTCTCGCCGCGCACGCTCGGGTGGTCGTTGAGCACCCGGGAGACCGTCTGGTGCGAGACCCCCGCCACCGCCGCGACGTCGGCCATGGACGGGCGCCGCGACCGAGGACGCGACGCCTGCCCGCCGGCGTCGGTCATGACTCCTGCGCCGCGTTCCTCGCGTCGACCTCGTCGAGCACCCGACGCAGGTACGTCAGGGTGAGCTTGCCCGCGGCGCGGTCGTACTGCTCCTCGTACCCGTGCTTGGTGTACATGGCGAGGTTCTTCTTCGAGTCCTTGCCCGTGAACGCCCACACCTCCGTCACCTCGGACGGCAGGAACTGCAGGATCGCGAACATCAGCGACGTGCCGATGCCCTTCGCCTGCTGGTCCGGCGCGACGGCGAGCCGGCCGAGCGTCGCCTTCGGCCCCTCGATCTCCAGACGCAGCGACCCCACCAGGCGGTGGCCCTCCCACGCGCCCACGGTCACGACGTCGTCGCGCGCCATGTCCTCGCGCAGCTCGTGCAGCGTCTGCGTCAGCGGCGGGATGTGCGGGTCGTCGTACAGCTGCGCCTCGCTGACGAACGCCGCCCGCCGCAACGTCAGCAGCTCTCCCGCCTGGTCGTCGTCGACCAGCGCGATCCGCAGCGCGTCGTCGCTCTCCTGCTGGACGTCCTGGGCGTCGGTGCCGGGTGCCTCGCTCATGGGGACATCGTGGCAGACGGACGGCGGACGTGTCGTCGCGCGCCCGGCACGGTCGGTGACAATGGGCGGGTGACGACCGAATGGGTGCTGACCCTCTCCTGCCCCGACCGCCCCGGGATCGTGCACGCCGTGGCGGGCGTGCTGGCCGAGCACGGCGGCAACATCACCGAGTCGCAGCAGTTCGGGGACCCGGCGTCGGGCCTGTTCTTCATGCGCGTGCAGGTGGCGCTCGACGTCGAGGAGCCGGCCGCGCGCGCCGCGCTGACGGCCGCGATCGCGCCGGTGGCGGAGCTGTTCGGCATGACCTGGGAGCTGGACGTCGTCGGCCGCCGCCTGCGCACCCTGGTGCTGGTCAGCAAGGCGCCGCACTGCCTGGTGGACCTGCTGTACCGCGAGCGCTACCAGGGCATGCCGGTGGACGTCGTCGGCGTCGTCGGCAACCACCCGGACCTGGCGGACATGGCGGCGTTCTACGGCAAGCCGTTCCACCACGTGCCGGTCACGAAGGACACGAAGGCGCAGGCGGAGGACCGGCTGCGGGAGCTGGTGGCCGAGCTCGACGTCGAGCTGGTCGTCCTCGCCCGGTACATGCAGATCCTGTCGGACGAGCTGTGCCGCGACCTCGAGGGCAAGGTCATCAACATCCACCACTCGTTCCTGCCGAGCTTCAAGGGCGCGCGCCCCTACGCGCAGGCCCACGACCGCGGCGTCAAGCTCATCGGCGCGACGTCGCACTACGTCACGGGCGACCTCGACGAGGGCCCGATCATCGAGCAGGACGTCGAGCGCGTGGACCACTCGCGCGCCGTCGCGGACCTCGTCGCGATCGGCGAGGACGTCGAGCGCCGCACCCTCGCGCGCGCCGTGCGGTGGCACGCCGAGCACCGCGTGCTGCTCGACGGCCACCGCACGGTCGTCTTCCGCTGACGATCCATCCCGCCCGATGTTGTGAGCGCGATTGAGGGGACTATCCGGCCTCGGATAGTCCCCTCAATCGCGCTCACAACATCAGGCCGCGCCGGTTGCGCTCAGGCCACCGACACCTCGACGAGCGTGTTCCACGGGTCGTCGAAGCGCAGCGTGCGGCCGTCGTCGCGCGCCGCGACGCCGGCGTGCTTCAGCCGGTCCGCGAGCGCCCCGACCTCGTCGCGCGTCGGGACGGTGAGCGCCACCTGCCCGAGCCCGAGCGTGGCGGCCCGCGGCCCGGCGCCGGCGCTGTTCCAGGTGTTCATCGCCATGTGGTGGTGGTACCCGCCGGCGGCGACGAACAGGGCGCCGTGAAACGTCGCCATGATCTCGAAGCCAAGGGTGTCGACGTAGAACTTCTGCGCCGTGGGGATGTCGCCCACCTGCAGGTGGACGTGCCCCACCTGCGCGGCCTGCTCGGTGGCCCCGGCGAGGGCGCCCTCGGTGAGGTGCCGCTGCAGGAACTCCTGCGGGTCGAACCAGTCGGAGCCCATCGCCACCCGGCCGCCGCCGTCGTGCTGCCAGACCTCGCGCGGCCGGTCCCAGTAGAGCTCGATCCCGTTGTCCTCGGGGTCCGTGAAGTAGAACGCTCGCGAGACCCAGTGGTCGGCGTTCCCCGCGAACCGCGACAGCGGGTGCTGCGCGGCATGCGCGACGGCGGAGGCGAGCGCCTCCTCCGTGTCGAAGAGGACCGCCGTGTGGAACAGGCCGGCCTGGTTCCGGGACGCGGCCGGCAGCCCCGGCGTGTGCTGGAGCGCGACGACGGGCACGCCGCCGCGACCCAGCACCACCCGGCCGGGTGCGCCGAGGGCGGGGATCTCCTCGAGCGCGATCGCCTCGCGGTAGTAGGCGCTCATCGCGCCGAGGTCGCCCACGTGCAGGGTGACGGCGCCCATCGCGGTCTCGGCCGCGAGGAGGTCGGACGTGCGGGTCATGATCGGCTCCTGGTGCTGGGGGTGACGAGGGTCAGAGCAGCGCGAACCCCGTGGTCCACTGCGTCTTCTCCCCTGCGGCGAGGGTGAGCTGCAGGAACCCGAGGGCCTCGAGCTCGCGGGCGCGCTTGAGCGAGCCGGCGTCGACGACGCGGACGGCGGACCCGTCGAACGCGGCGGCGAACGCGGCCTTGGCGTCGGCGTCGTCGCCCGCGACGAGGACGGTCGTCCGGACGTCGCCCACGGTGCCGGTCACGAGCGTCGCGGCGAAGTTCGTGTTGAACGCCTTGAGGACGGCCGCGCCGGGGAGCTTCGCCGCCAGCCCGGCCGCCGCCGAGGAGTCGGCCGGCACGACGAGCGCGTCGAACGTCGCGAAGTCGAGCGGGTTGGTGAGGTCGACGACGGTGCGGCCGGCGAGCTGGTCGCCGTAGGTCGCGACGACGTCGTCGAGCGCGGGGTACGGCAGCGCCAGGACGACGATCTCGCCCGTGAGCGGCTCGCCGAAGGCCGTCGCGGTGACCGCCGGGTCCACGGCCGCGGCCTTGGTGACGTCGCGCGCGACGACCTGGACGTCGTTCCCGCCGGCGAGCGCCAGGCCCGCGATCGCGGAGCCCATGTTCCCGGTGCCGAGGATGCTGATGGTGGCCATGGTTCCTCCTGAGGTTCGGTCGTCGACCCATTTGGTTGACGCTACAACCAACATAGACCGCTATAGTTGTAGCGTCAACTTTCACTCGGAGGGTGACGGACCAGGAGGCGAACACGTGACCACGACCCGGCCCGCGACGGCGGCCGACGACGAGCCGCGCTGGCTCGACGCCGAGCAGATGCGCACCTGGCTCCGGCTGCAGGCGGTGATCGAGCTGCTGCCCGCCACGCTCGACCAGCAGCTGCGCCGCGACGCCGACCTCACCCACTTCGAGTACATCACCCTCGCGATGCTGTCCGAGGCGCCCGGTCGCGCCCTGCGGATGACCGAGCTCGCCCGCCTCACCAGCGCCACGCTCCCCCGCCTCTCGCACGTGGCCCGCCGGCTCGAGGCGCGCGGCTACGTCGAGCGCTGCACCGCGCCGGACGACCGTCGCGCGACGATCGCGCACCTCACCGACGCCGGCTGGCGGAAGGTCGTCGCGAGCGCCCCCGGCCACGCGCGCACGGTGCTCCAGGACGTCTTCGACGACCTCGATCCGGACGAGGTCCGCACGCTCGCCGGAGCCTTCGACAAGGTCCTCGCGCACATCGACCCGCACGACCGCTTCGGCCTCGGCGAGCGCTCCGCCCGCTGATCGGCGCCGCCGCCAGCGCCCGAGGTACGGCCGCCCTCGACGCCCTCGCGACGAGAGATTCACCCGCAGGGGTTGTATCGAAAACGTTTTCTACCTAGCCTCGGGTCGTCGGCGACCCCGACCGCTCGATGACGAGGCCTCGTGGCCGAGCACCACTCAAGGATGAGCAGGCTCGAACGAAGGATGGGATCGATGAAGCGCACGACGAAGAGATGGCGCGCGTCCGTAGGGGCGGCGGTGGCCGGGATCGGCATCCTCGCCGCGACGGCGCTGAGCGCACAGGCCGCCGGGAGCACGCTGCACGCCGCGGCGTCCGACCAGGGCCGCTACTTCGGCACGGCGATCGCCGCCGGCAAGCTCGGCGACTCGCAGTACACGACGATCGCGGACCGCGAGTTCGGCATGATCACGGCCGAGAACGAGATGAAGATGGACGCCACCGAGCCGCAGCAGGGGCAGTTCAACTTCTCCTCCGGTGACCGGATCCTCGACTGGGCCACCAGCCACGGCAAGCGGGTGCGCGGTCACGCGCTGGCCTGGCACTCCCAGCAGCCGGGCTGGATGCAGAACATGAGCGGCTCGCAGCTGCGCCAGGCGATGCTCAACCACGTCACCCAGGTCGCCACGCACTACAAGGGCAAGGTCTACGCCTGGGACGTGGTCAACGAGGCGTACGCGGACGGTTCCTCCGGCGCCCGCCGCGACTCCAACCTCCAGCGCACCGGCAACGACTGGATCGAGGCCGCCTTCCGTGCCGCCCGGGCCGCCGACCCGAACGCGAAGCTCTGCTACAACGACTACAACACCGACAACTGGTCCCACGCCAAGACGCAGGGCGTCTACACCATGGTCAAGGACTTCAAGGCGCGCGGCGTGCCGATCGACTGCGTCGGCTTCCAGGCCCACTTCAACAGCGGCAACCCGGTGCCGAACAACTACCACGAGACGCTCCAGCACTTCGCCGACCTCGGCGTGGACGTCCAGATCACCGAGCTGGACATCGAGGGCTCCGGCAGCTCGCAGGCCGAGCAGTACCAGGGCGTCACGCAGGCGTGCCTCGCGGTCTCGCGCTGCACGGGCATCACGGTGTGGGGCGTGCGCGACTCCGACTCGTGGCGGGCGAGCGGCACCCCGCTGCTCTTCGACGGCAACGGCCAGAAGAAGGCCGCCTACACCTCGGTCCTGAACGTCCTCAACAGCGGCGAGGGCGTCCCCGGCGGCGGCGACCCCGACCCGGGCGAGACCACGCCGCCGCCCACCGGCGGCAGCGGCTGCACCGCCACCTACTCCGAGGGCCAGAAGTGGGGCGACCGCTTCAACGGGACCGTGACCGTCACGGCCAACGGCAACATCTCGTCGTGGACCTCGACCGTGACCGTCAGCTCCAGCCAGCGGATCAGCGCCACCTGGAACGGCACGCCCACCTGGGACTCGTCCGGCAAGGTCATGACGATGCGCCCGGCCGGGAACGGGACGCTGGCCGCCGGCCAGTCGACGTCGTTCGGCTTCACCGTGATGCACGGCGGGGACTGGACGTGGCCCAAGGTCACCTGCTCGGCGTCCTGAGCCGCCGACCTCGACCCTGAGGGCCGCGGGGTCCCCTCCCCCGCGGCCCTCAGGCCCCCGTCACGACCGCCGTCGCTACTTCCCGGGGCCGACGATCCGCAGGCGCTCCAGCGTCGTCGTCGCGACGTTGCCGTTCCGATCGGTCGCGCGTACCTCGACGTCCCACACGCCAGGGCTCAGCTCGAGCGGCTCGTCGTACCGCTGCCAGCGCTCGTCGCGCTGGGTCCGGAGCTCCAGGCCCGCGACGCCGGCGTCGTCGTCCACCGCCGTCAGCGCGAGGGTCGCGCCGCGCCAGTAAGCACCGCCGGGGGCAGGGCGGCCCTCGACGACCGACGAGATCTCGGGAGGCACGAGATCGTCGAGACTCTCGGCCCGAGCGTCGGACACCCGGAAGTCGCCGTTCTGCACCGTCCACAGCGAGAGCACGGACCAGGCGGCGTGCATCGCGACCCACTCCTCGCGGCCGGCGTAGGTGTCGTCGTCACCGGCGAGGTACGTGCGACCGTCGTCGGACCGCCCCTGCATGGCGAGCGCGTCCGCGCCGTGCAGCGCCAGCCAGTACCGGCCGTCACGGCTCGCCGCCCGGTCGACGCCGAACGCCGCCGACATGGCGTCGACGGCGACGAACTGGAGGCGCCGGGAGCGTCCCCAGTCGGTGCCCTCCGGGTAGTAGACCGCGCCGGAGCCGGGTCGGTAGATCGTGCCGCCGGGCGCGACGTAGGGAGGTGCGGGGTAGTCACGGTCCACGAAGTTTCCGTACAGCAGCTCCATGTTGTGCAGCGCGGCCGCGGGCGTGGGTCGGCCCGCCAGGGTCGACGTCACCCCCGCGTACAGCTGCTGCACCATCGTGGCCATGTAGTCGGGGTGGAGCCGGTCGTGGTTGTACGCGCGACCGTCCTCCTCGACGTTCCAGCCGTCGATCCACTCGTTCAGCGGCCGGCCGTTGACCGGGGTCGCGTCGGCGACGTCGGACGGCTTCGCGTGGGCGGAGAGCAGGAGCTCCACGTTCTTCGCCATCCAGGCGTCGTGCCGCGGGTGGTCGGGCATCATCGCGGTCGCCGCCTGCAGCAGCATGGAGTTCCACGAGTTCTCCTCGGCCTTGGTGTCGCCCGGCGAGAGGACCGTGCCGTCGGCAGCCGTCCAGTAGGGCACCTCGTAGCCGAGGAAGCGGTCCGCCTCGGTCTCGATCATGACCTCGACCTCGCGCCGTGCCCCGGCGTCCAGGTCGTCCCAGATCAGCCAGGCCGCCTGCGCCGTCAGTGCCGCCCACAGCGCGCCCTGCCACGACGTCGGTCCGCTCCACCCGCCGCCACGGTTGCCGTAGTGGGCGTGCGCCAGCGAGCCGACGAGGCGCGCGGTTCGCGCCCTTGCCTCCTCAACCGGCACCCCGGTCACGGCCGGGTCGTAGCTGCCGGTCGCGATCGCCGTCGCGAGGGCCAGCGACTCGGCCGCCACGGGCCTGATCTGGTGCTCCCCGGTGCCCCCGAACGACAGGTACCCCTCGGGCTGGCCCGCGAACTTCTGCCGCCACCACGTGGTGAGCGCGTACTCGTTCGAGCTGCCCAGGATCTCCGCGGGGACGGCGTCGACGCCGGTCAGGTGCTCGTCGCCGAGCGCCGTCCAGTCGATCGGGCGGACGGTCGACTCCGCCTGCTGCGGCGGGGGCGGCTCCGGTCCTTCCGCCACCGTGAAGCTCTCGAAGCGAGCCGGGACGACCGCCGCGCCCGCCGTCCCGGCCATGGCGAAGAGCCCGACCTTCCGGTAGCTCGCCGCCGCGACCGGCACGCCGATCTCCGTCCAGACCTCACCGTCTGCGGAGTAGGACCCCGTGATCGAGTCCCCGTCACTCGTCAGCCGGAGCGAGTACCGGGTCGGCCACTGGTCGAGCGGCCTGTCCACCGGCCCGGGGACCGACGGCGTCCCGCGCTCCTCGCGCAGGAAGAACACCCGCCCGGCCCCGCCGGCCCGCCCGGAGAAGGCGAGGGACGCGTAGTTGCCGTCGTCGGTGTACAGCAGCAGGCCCGCCTGCTGGCAGCAGGAGGTGGGCGCGAAGTCGATGGTGGTCGTCACCTCCCACGGCTCCGCCGGAGCCGGCTGGAGCACCAGGTTCTTCGCGGTGTTCGTCCCGCCGTAGAGGTCCCCGGGCAGGGCGTCGATCGTCAGGGCGCCGTCGGCCATCGACAGCGCCGCGCCGTCGGGCCGGACCACCTCCCAGACGGAGGGGTCGAGCGACGCGCCGTCGAACTCGTCGCCGACCGGCAGCCCCGCCGACGGATCCGTCGCGGCGGCCGGAGCTGCGAGCCCCGGACCCACCAGCGCGGCGGCCACGGCCCACGGAACGACACCCCTCCACGAGCGGCGTCTGCGAGAACTCGTCATCGAGCTTCCTTTCGTCGGGATCTGAGCACGTCGGCGGGGGCACCGTGCGTGGCGCCCCCGCCTTTCGTCCGTCGGGTGACCGGGCTATCGGGTGACCGCGATGCGGTCCAGGTCGGGGGCGTACGCCGCGTCGTTGAAGAAGCGCACGACGTTCTCCCCCGCGTCGAGACGCACCCGTGCCGTCGTGCTCGCCGGCGTGCTGAACGAGCCGCCGGTCAGGGTCAGCGTCTGTGCCGGCCCTCCGTTGACGCTCACGTCCACGGTCCGCGTGCCGGACACCAGGTAGTCCACCACCAGTCCGTACTCGCCGGCCTCCGCGACCTCGATCCCAGGAAGGGTGAGGTCGTTGGCGGCGCCGGAACCGACGTACCCCACCTTCTGGCCGCCGGAGCACGCCCCGCACGCCACCACCCGCGCGGCGCCGCCCGGCGTGTTCTGGGCGGCCTCCGCCTCACGGGTGAGCAGCCACCCGTCCGGCAGCACGGAGACCCGCGCCGTGCCCCGTTCGACGACGAGACCGGCGGAATCCTCGCCCGTGAAGGTCGCCACCAGCGGGATCTCCACCACCCCCGGCTCGGCGTCGGCCGGGACCGCGACGCTCCACGTGGCGGCGAGGGACTCCCCCGCGGCGAGACGGTCCGCCGTCGCCGGCTCTCCCTCGACCGTCCAGCCCGACGGCGCGTACGGGGCGAGGCGCACGTCGGTCGCGGTGCCGTCGCTCACGGTGAGCGTCCCGGTGACGTCGACCGTGGAGCCGGCGCCTACCTCGACCGTGCCCTGCGGGTCGACGCCGACCGACGCGACCGGACCGGCGCAGGAGACCCGGGCGTCCGCCCACTCGGCATGGTCGTAGTTGTCGCTCCCCTCGGGGCCCACCCCGGCCCGCAAGGTGAGCAGCTCCACCCCGGCGAGGTCGGCGTCGACGGTGATCGCGTCGTCGGCTCCGGTGACGACCCCGGTCTCGTCGAGCACCTTCCCGTCGCCGAGGACGGTGAACGTGACCGTCCCGCGGTCGCCCACCTCGTCGTCGATGCCGACATCGGCGGTGAAGGCCGAGCAGACCCCGCCGAGGTAGTACTCCACCTCCGACGCCGCGTGCGCCGCGACCCCCTTCTCGTAGCGGGTGCCCCCGAGGGTGATCGGGTTGCCGTCGGTGCTCTCGTCCACGCCCAGGTCGCCCCAGCCCACCTGTGCGCTCACCGGCTCGAGGTCGCTGACGTAGCGCTCGCCGCGCGGGGCGGTCGCCACGGCGACGGACCCGGTGCCCGAGACGTGCTGCGCCTCCTTGTCGACCGTGGTGTAGTCCGCCTCGACGCCGAGCTCGTAGGTGCCGGTGGTCGCCTGGACCGGAACGCTCACGACCACCTTCCGTGTCACCGCGTCGCCCGGCGGCACGACCACCGGCTTCGCCTGGTCGGCGCGCACCGTCCAGCCGTCCGGGGCCGCGACCTGCAGCGTGAGGTCGCGCACCGGCGTGAACCCGTCGTTCGTCACCGTGACGGTCGCCGTCACGTCGCTCCCCGGGGCGGCGAAGCCTCCTGCGTCGACGGCCGCGGTGATGGCCGGGTGGTCCTCGGCCGGGCGCCCCGGCTCGACGACGAACATGCGGGCGCCGTGGCTGGGCACGGATGCCCGCACAGCGCCTCGCGTCTGCGTCACGGCGTGCGACCACACGTCCGTGACCCGGTACGCGTCCGCACCTGACAGGCCCAGGTCGGCCGCCGTCGTCTCCATGGCGGCGCCGCCCTTGCCGCGGTTCAGCAGGACGACGGCCGCCCCGCCGTCCGACATCGGCTTGACCCAGACCTCCTGGT
>Ga0182743_1003499_pt1 | contig 12596 bp, 19 predicted proteins | sample eDN3rd30CKraftOP_FD_128522 | JGI IMG/M metagenome (GOLD analysis project Ga0182743, IMG submission 128522) | Enriched Organic Plus compost microbial communities from Emeryville, California, USA - eDNA 3rd pass 30_C Kraft OP (version 2) (version 2) ... | reverse complement strand
CTCGACTGCTGCTGCTTCGATACTTCCTGACCGAGCAGTTCGCGTACGAGTTCCTTGAGCCCGTGGCGGTCGGTATAGGTGCGCACCAGCTTCGAGGCGATCTTCGTGCAATAAACGGGTGCGGTGACGACCCCGAGCGCATGCTGGAGCGCAGCGATGTCGAATCGCGCGAAATGAAAAAGCTTCAGACGGTCGGGATCGGTCAGGATCGCTTTGAGCACGGGGGCGTCGTAGGCGCTGCCGGGACCGAAGCGGACGAGATGCTCGTCGCCCGTCCCGTCACTGATCTGGACGAGACACAGCCGGTCGCGCAGCGGGTTCAAACCCATTGTCTCGGTGTCGATCGCGACGGGGCCCGGCCCCAATACGCCTTCGGGCAGGTCTTCTTCGTGAAAATATACGCTCATCGCCTCGCCTTAGAGCCTGTTGCCCCGCCGCTCAATGACTGGTTTTCCCCAATAGCAAGCGACGGCTTCGCACGACGTCCAAGCGTGGCAAAGACGCCACAGTATCCTTGAATTTTCTGTTCGCAGAAGCCGCTTTTATAGGTTATATATTGCGCCCTTCGTGGCACGGGGCGAGTCTGTGCCTGTGGTGAACTGCGTCCCCGTCCGGCGCAAGGAGCCGGTTCAATAGGGCGTGGACGAACCGAAAGCGACTACTAAGCAATGAGTTTCAACAAGGATCGCCGTGGCCATCGGGGACGCGGTAAGCGCGATGATTTCGGAAATTTCGACAGCTTCGAACCGTCGCCTTACGGCGGCGACAGCTTTGGCGGCCCGCGTGGCGGTTATGGCGAGCGCAGCGGTGGTTATAACGATCGCGGAGGCTTTGGCGGCGATCGCGGCGGCTTCGGCGGCGGGCGCGGCGGCGGCATGCCGGCGCAGGTTGTCGGCGAGGGCCAGGGCACGGTCAAATTCTTCAACCCGTCGAAGGGCTTCGGCTTCGTCGCCCGCGACGATGGCGGCGAAGACGTGTTCGTGCACATCAGCGCGGTCGAGCAGGCCGGCCTTCAGGGTCTCGCCTCGGGGCAACCGCTTGCCTTCACCCTCGTCGAACGCAACGGCAAGGTGTCGGCGATCGACCTCAAGATCGAGGGCGAACCGCTCCCGGTCGAGGAATTCTCGCCGCGTCAGCGCGAGGATCGCCCCGGGGGTGCGCGCGGCCGGCGCCAGCTGACCGGCGAGCGCACCTCGGGCACGGTCAAATTCTTCAACACGACGAAGGGCTTCGGCTTCATTGCGCGCGACGATGGACAGGCGGACGCCTTTGTCCACATCAGCGCGGTGCAGCGCGCTGGCATGGCAGGCCTTGAAGAGGGCGACCGCGTTGCCTTTGACATCGAGGTCGACGACCGCGGCAAGTTCGCGGCGGTGAACCTCCAGCCCGCGAGCGACTGAGCTCGCGCGGAACAAGCGGCACGATGAAGGGCGGTCCTGAAGGATCGCCCTTTTTCGTCGAGGCGAGTGTGCCGGCTCCGGAGTTTTGAAAGGTCAGTCTGCGAGGCGGCGAGCCGTGTCCTGGACGAGCGCGATCATGTTGGGCACACCTTGGGTGCGGTTCGACGAAAGCTGGCGCGTCAGCTCGAAGGGGGCGAGCGCGGCGGCGATATCCATGCCAGCGACCTCGGCGGCGGGCTTGTCCTGCACGGCGGCGAGGACCAGCGCGACAATGCCCTTGGTGATCGCGGCATTGCTGTCGGCGAGGAAGTGGAGCCGGCCGTCGTCGCGCGGCACGGGATAAACCCACACGCTGGCCGAGCAGCCGCGCACAAGCGTCGCTTCGGTCTTGAGCGCATCGGGCATCGGTTCGAGCTCGCGCCCCAGTTCGATCAGGAGCCGGTAGCGATCGTCGCCGTCGAGGAAATCATATTCGTCGAAAATGTCGGTGAGGCTGCGCATGGGCGCGGCAGTGGCAGATTTGACGCCCGGTGGGAAGAGAGCCCGTGTATTGCCGTGCCGGCCGCGTGAAGGCGAGAGGGGCGGGTCCCGAAGACCGCCTGCGGCCCTGTCGCCTTCTCCAGCTGCGGACGATCCGCCGAGCGCCTAGAGATCAACGCCAGCGGCGATGGCCTCGAGCTTGCGCAGCCGCTCCTTGAGGTCGGCGATCTCGATTCGCGACCCGGTGTGCTGGGTGCTCGCCTCGTGCGCCGGAGCATGGCCTGCGGCGAGCTCTTCGCGCTTGAGCTGGATCCAGTCGCGCCAGCCGCGCAGCGCGACGAGACTGATGATGGTCAGCGCGCTCAGCGCAATGGCGGCGGTGATGAGATTGGTGCTGATGTCGGACGTAATGGCGGCCATGCTTCGGCTCCTTCTTCGTCGCGTTACGGGAGGGACCGGTCGCGCAGCCTCTCGATCTCTTCGTCGAGGGCGGCGGCACGGTTGTGATCGGTGGCGATGCGTTCGAGCACCTGGATGCGCTCCTTGAGCGCGCGGATTTCGGCCTGCAGGGCCTTGGTCTCGGCATTGTCCTGGCCGGAGATATATTCGCCGCCACGATGGTAGCGCCGTACGCCATATTTCGCACGGATGATGCTGCCGATCGTCACGATGAGGACGATGCCGATGACCATTTCAAAGGGGTTCATGGGGAAGGATCCTTTCGCCTGAGTCTCGTTGTTTTCAGTTGAGCGGCGCGCCGCGCAGCTTTTCGATTTCGTCGGCCACCGCCATGCCCTTGTCGGTCACGATGCGCTCGAGGACGCGGACACGCTCCTCGAGCCGCTGCGTCTGAGCCGCATATTGCGCCGCCTTTTCCGCGGTTTCATGGGTGATCGCCGCCAGCTGCCGTTCCTTGAACTTCAGGTGTCTCCTGTACATGTCGGCGGCGATGCCGAAGATCACCGGGATGCCGACGACGATGAAGAAAAAGCCAAGGACAAAGGGGCCGTTCATCGTCTATCTCCTCAGTTCGCCGGGCGCCGCAGCGCCTCGATCTCGCTGGCCACACGGTGACTCTCATCGGTGACGATGCGCTCGACCACGGCCAGCCGGTCCTTGACCGAGCCGAGCTCGGCGCGAAGCTGGGCATTTTCCTGGCTGAGCAGCTTGACGCGCTCGACCGTCTCGTCGCTTGTCTTGGGGTAGACCGCCTGCCCCCAGGCGCCATCGAGCGGATAGCCGTTCTTGATGCGAAGCCAGGTGGTGAAGACCCAGCCACCGATCGCCACCACCGTGATGATGGTCACGATCGGGGCGATGGCGCCGATGACCGTCAATGCGTTCATGTCCAATCCTCTCTAAGCAAGTCTTAGCGCAGCCGTTCGATCTGGTCGGCGAGCTGGGCCGCGCCGCCGTTCGTTTCGGTTGCGATCCGCTCGAGCACCGAAATCCGGTCTTCGAGCCGCGTTATCTGGTCGGCGAGCTTGGCATTATCGCTTTCAAGAAGCGTGATTTTTCGATCAGTGTCGGGGGCGGTTCGATGAACCGTGCCGCCCCATTCATTCTCGACCGGATAGCCGTGTTTCGCGCGCATCCACGTCGTCGCCATCCATCCGACCATCGACATGGCGACGATTGCGAGGATGAAGGCGGGGCCACCGATGCTCATGTCTCTTCTCCCTGCTGCCTGCGTTTGCGCTCAGCGCAGCGCATCGATCTCGTCGGCGAGGCGGCGGTTGTGGCTGGTGTAGTATAGTTCGATGTCGGCAAGCCGGCGGTCGATGTCGCGGAAGCGTGAGCGGATGTCGCGTGTCGAGGCGCTGGGGTTCGAGCGCACGCCCTGCCAGAATTTCGCTTCTTCGTTCGAGCCATAGAGAGCGAAGGGTTTGGGCGTTCCCATCCAGGCGACCATCCAATAGGCGATGAGCGTCCAGGGGAAGCCACCCATCAGCGTCAGGAGCACCGCGCCGACGCGAACCCAGAGGACGTCGACGCCGCTATAGTCCGCGATCCCTGCGCACACGCCGCTCCATTTGGCGTTCTGCTTGTCGAGATAGAATTTTGTGCGGCTGGCAGACATCTCAGTTCCTCCTGCTTGTATTTTCGAGCTGCGCCAGGTCCTCATCGCTGCGCACCGCAGGGCGGAAGTCGGGATGGTCGGCGCTGATGATGCGTTCGACGGTATGAAGGCGATTCTCGAGCCTCCGGGCCGTGTCGTAGAGTTCGTCGAGCAGTTGCTCGTCCTCACCGGTCAGCGTCTTGGCCTGTTTCCACTTGGTGATGTAGTGGAGGATCAGCCAAGGCAGACCGAGGAAGAGCGTGCCGATGACGATCGGGACGATGATGATGTCTTCCATCGGTCGGAATCCTTACTTCTTGCCCTGCGCCGCTTTGAGCGCGGCGAGCTCGTCGGCGACCTTGTCCGCTGCCTGCAGTTCGGCGATTTCTTCATCGAGCGACTTCTTGTAGCCCATGCCCAGTGCCTCTGCACGGCCTTCGGCCTCGTCGACGCGGCGTTCGAGCAATTCGAAGCGCGAGAAGGCATCCTCGACGCGGTCGCCATTGGTCATTTCGCGCAGCTTGTAGCGGTTCTCCGCGCTTTCGAGGCGGTTCACGACGCTCGCCTGGCGCGCCCGCGCCTCCGAAAGCTTCTTCTGAAGCTTGGCAATGTCGGCCTCATAACCCTTCAGCGACTCATCGAGGACCGCAATCTCGGCCTTCAACCGCTCGGCCATGTCGCCGGCCTTCTGCTTCTCGATCAGCGCCGCGGTCGCGAGGTCTTCGCGGTCCTTCGACAGCGCGAGCTCCGCCTTTTCCTTCCAGCTGTCCTGGAGGTTCTCGAGCTTGGCGATATGACGGCGCATCTCCTTCTGGTCCGCGATCGTGCGCGCGGCCGAGGCGCGAACTTCGACCAGCGTCTCGTTCATCTCGAAGATGATCTGGCGGATCATCTTTTCGGGATCCTCCGCGCGGTCGAGCAGATCGGTGACGTTGGCGGCAATGATATCGCGGGTCCGTGAGAAAATACCCATTTTACTAACTCCTGTCGAAATTCTTGAGACCTTGAAGAATGCTGGTGCCGGGGCGGGGCAAGGGGGGAGAGTGCCCCGGCACCAGAGCCGGTCAGGCCAAAGGACTGACCGCCGGGGACGCTGCAGCGGTCACCGCCAGGACGCCGACGGGATGTCCGGCGCTGAAGGCGATTTGCGGCTGGTCGATCACGCCGACGAGGATGGCCAACGCTCCGACCGCGCTGAGCGCGAAAGTAGCGGCTTGGGCAAACGTCGTTTTCATGGGTCAACCTTCCTGTTCTCGCTGCTCCGGCACACCATCGTGCCAGTTCGTCAAAAGCTATGCAGGGGCTGTGCCAATTGGCCACAAGCGCGGAAAAGCCGCTCATTATGCCCCAATGTCGGCGCCCGCGTCGATTTGCCTTGCCAATGAGCGGGAAATTTTGCCAATGATTGGGAATGGAGCGGGAAACGCAGTTTATCGGCCAGTCGGCGGCCTTTCAGGACGCGGTCGAGCGCGCAAGCCAGGCCGCCGCGCTGGACCGCCCGGTGCTCGTCATCGGCGAGCGCGGTACCGGCAAGGAACTGATCGCCGAACGCCTCCACCGCCTGTCGGCGCGCTGGGACAAGCCCTATCTGATCATGAACTGCGCCGCGATGCCCGAGACGCTGATCGAATCGGAACTGTTCGGGCACGAGGCGGGTGCTTTCACGGGCGCAACGCGCAGCCGCGCCGGGCGCTTCGAGGAGGCGGACGGCGGGACATTGTTCCTCGACGAGCTTGCGACCATGTCGATGGCAGCGCAGGAGCGGCTGCTGCGCGCGGTCGAATATGGCGAGGTGACGCGCGTCGGTTCGTCGCGGCCGATCCGCGTTGATGTACGCATTGTCGCGGCGACCAATGAGCATCTTCCCGCGCTGGTCGAGGAAAACCGCTTCCGCGCAGATCTGCTCGACCGGCTGTCGTTCGAGGTCATCACATTGCCCCCCTTGCGCGCCCGGGAGGGCGATATTGAGGTGCTTGCGACCTATTTTGGGCAGCGCATGGCCGCGGTGCTCGGGTGGGAGGAATGGCCCGGCTTCGGCCCGCGGGCTCTCGCGCAGATGGAGGGTCACGACTGGCCGGGCAATGTCCGCGAGCTTCGAAACGTGATCGAACGCGCCATCTATCGCTGGCCCGATCCTGCAAGGCCCGTCGACGCGCTCAGTTTCGACCCCTTCGCAAGCCCCTGGCAGCCGGTTCACCGCCCCAGGGGAAAAGATGGCGCGGCGCCCGCGTCCGCCCCCTCACCCGCAGCCCCCGCCGCACCGCCCACCGGGTCCGTCAGCGACCTTCGCGCAGCGGTCGACAGCTATGAGCGGCAGATCCTCGCCGATACGATGGCGCGCTGCCGCTACAATCAGAAGGTAGCGGCCGAGGCGCTAGGGCTCAGTTACGACCAGATCCGCCACGCCCTGAAGAAGCATGGTCTCAATCAGTAGCGCGCCGCGGCACCCATGGCGGCGGGGCACGACCCGGGGCAAGCCCATCCACGGCTCCGCCCAGCCGCTTGCTGCGGCGCGCGATGCGCCTATTGCTCGGGCAGCTGGGCCTCAAGCGCCTCGATCACCGCGTCCTGCGCCGAAACCATGTCGGTAAGCCGCTCGCGTAGCGCATAGATATCGGGCAGGCCGTCAATCGCCTCCTCGACGCTGCGGTCGATATAGAGACGGTCGATCTCGGCAAGCGCGCCGGTGAGCGGGGCGCGCGCTGCAATAAGGCGAGAGACCGCCTGCTGTGCGACCACCCACGCCTCGCTCGAGACCCCCGAACCGGCGGCCGCGGAGACGAGGGGCGCAGCGACGCCGCGCTCCGCGGCAAACGCCCGCTGCGCCTCGACGGCATCCGATTCCCAGCGAGCGAGCCGTCCTGCAAGATCGTTGGGCAGCGGCCCCGGAGGCGCCACGACGACCGCGGGCGGCGCGACATCGAATCGCCCTTCGACCGGCCGCTTGGCGAGCGAGGGCGCCTGACTTTCCTGCGCGGTGGCGCAGGCCGACAGCGACAGCGAGGCGGCGATCGCCGCGGGAAGCAGATGGGGGATGCGCGTCATTGCCGCTCCTGATATGGGCCGCGGGCGCGGGCGGCAAGCCGAATCGCGGGACGGACGCGCAGCGCGGGAAAAGGGACGGTCGAAACCCCGAAAAACGCGGAAATATGCGGTTGACAGCAAGAGGCTTGGCCGTTAGTGGCGCTGACTTTCCCGCATGCCGGAAAAATCGCCTGCTTCGGCGGGCAACTGGCAGCGCGGGTGTTTTAGTTTCTGATTGGATGGAAGACCATGTTCGCAATCGTGCGCACGGGCGGCAAGCAGTATCGCGTCGCCGCTGGAGACAAGATCGCCGTCGAGAAGATCGAAGGTGAAGCCGGTGACACCGTGTCGCTGGGCGACGTCCTGCTGGCCGGCGACGGCGGCGAAGTGAAGGACGCCAAGGGCCTGACCGTCTCGGCTGAGATCATCGCGCAGACGCGCGGCGAAAAGGTCATCGTGTTCAAGAAGCGCCGTCGGCACAATTACCGCCGGCGCAACGGTCACCGCCAGTCGCTGACTCTGCTCCGCATCCTCGCCGTGGGCGACGCCAAGAAGGCGGCTCCGAAGAAGGAAGCGGCGCCCAAGAAGGAAGAGGCCGCCCCGGCAACCGAAGCCAAGGCTGCGCCTGCGAAGGAAGCCGCGCCGAAGAAGGCGGCGGCTCCCAAGAAGGAAGCCGCGACCGAGAAAGCCGCGCCGGCCAAGAAACCCGCTGCCAAGAAGGCAGCCCCCAAGAAGGAAGCCTGAGCGCGATCCCCGCGGCTCGGCCCCAGAGATTAAGGAGCATCAGTCATGGCACATAAGAAAGCAGGCGGTTCCTCGCGCAACGGTCGCGACTCAGCCGGCCGTCGCCTTGGCGTGAAGAAGTTCGGCGGTCAGGAAGTGATCGGCGGCAACATTATCGTGCGTCAGCGCGGCACCAAGGTCTATCCGGGCGTCAACGTCGGGATGGGCAAGGACCACACGCTGTTTGCCACCGCTGACGGCCGCGTCCGATTCCACGACGGCAAGCTTGGCCGCAAATATGTGTCGGTCGACTGTATGGCAGACGCCGCCGAATAAGGGACGACTTTCACCGAGGTCGTCCACCAGGGACGACCCGGAGCCGCCCTTTCCGCCGCCAAGCGGAAACCAGGTTCGAAAAGAGGGAGACGGGTCGCCCCCGGCCTCCCTTTTTTCTTGCCCGCTAGCCGCCGCTCGGCGCGGGACGCAAAAAAGGAACCGATCATCTCCCTCGCATATCGGCTGTCGTCAAAGCGTCACCATCCGACGCCAGAGCGACCGCCAATGGGAGTGACGAACATGTTTGCACGCACCGACAGGCTCCTGCTGCGGCCCGGCTGGCACGAGGATGCCCCTGCGCTTGCGCGCGCGATCGGCGAAGAGGCGATCGTGCGGAACCTCGCGCGCGCGCCCTGGCCCTATCACGAGAAGGATGCCCGCGCCTTTCTGGCGGGCTGGACCGACGGCCACCCGAGCCGCTTCCTGATGCTCCAGCGCACCGCAAGTGCGCCGCGCCTGATCGGCGGTGTCGGGTTGGACCGGACCGAAAGCGGCGAGTTCGAACTCGGCTATTGGGTCGCGCGTCCCTATTGGGGCCTTGGCTATGCGACCGAAGCGGGGCGGCACATGATCGACCTCGCGCACACGCTCGGCATAGGCCGGCTCGTCGCCTCCCACTTTGCGGACAATCCTGCCTCGGGCGCGGTGCTGCGCAAGCTCGGCTTCCGGCCAAGCGGGCGTTGCCCGCTGCGCACGAGCCTTGCCCGCAGCGAGGCCGCTCCGACGATCGAATATGTCCGGGACATCGCGGCGCCGGGCACCGATGGCGACGGTGACGAAGAGGCCGTTGCCATGCCGCGCGGCGCGCGGTGGCCCGATAGGCTTCGCAGCGATTGGCGACTGGAGGCGGCCTAACCCCCTCTTCCCTTCCGGCGGAAGAGGGCGCGCCCCGCGCCCTAGCCGCGCATCTTCCCCGCCATGCCCAAGATGTCGTCGAGGGGATTGCCATCGCCGTTCATGTCGATGAGCTTTCCGAGGCCTCCGAGGCTGCCCGCGAGCCCGCCTGCCGCGGGCGCGCTGCTGCCTCCTCCAACGAGTCCCCCGAGGACATTGCCGAGCATGCCGCCCAGTCCGCCGCCGGGAGATTGTCCGCCCTGCTTCGCCATATAGCCGGCGACCATCATCGCGAGCATCGGGAGCATCTTCTTGAGAAGGCCGGCGTCGAGGCCGGTCTTTGCCGCTGCGTCACCCGCGACGGTGCGACTGACGTCCTTGGACCCGAAGATCTGGCCAAGCACCTCATTGCCCTGCCCGACCGGGGTCGGCTGCGATCCGAGCACCGAGTCGAGCAGCCCCCCACCGCCGAGCTGGCCGATCAGGCCGCCAAGCCCTTCAAGCCCCCCGCCCTGCGCTTGCTTCTTGAACCCGCCGAGGATTGCGGGAAGGAGTGCATCGGCACCCTGCTGCGCGACGCCGGGCGAGACGCCGAGCTCCTTCGCCATCGATTCAAGGCCGCCGGCCTGCTCAAAAATGTCGGTGAGGTTCATGAATTTTCTCCGTCTGGGGCGCGGATCGAAATGCGCCGACAAGGGTTGGTATAGCAGTGCACGGACGGGCGGGGAGCCGTTCATTCTCCTTTTGTCTGTCGGTGCCGATCTGCACGCAAGCGGCCTTTGCGGTCGCATGAGGAGAGGGAGTTCCACCATGAGCATTTTCGGCAAGATCAAGGACGCAATTTTCGGCAAGAAGGCTGCGGCCGCCGAGCCCGCGGCTGCTCCCGATGCGGCGGCCGCCCCCGCTGCCCCGCAGCCCGTTCCCGCCGCACCCGCCCCGATCAGCGAGATCGACGTCGAAGCGATCCTGACCGCACAGAACGCCTATGCGACCCAGCCGCTCAACTGGCGCACGTCGATCGTCGATCTGATGAAATTGCTCGAGATCGACTCGAGCCTGCAGAACCGCAAGGAATTGGCGCAGGAGCTCGGCTACACCGGCGAACTCAACGGCAGCGCCGAGATGAATATCTGGCTGCACAAGGCGGTGATGCGCGAGCTCGCGGCCAATGGCGGCAAGGTGCCGGCCGATTTGATTGATTGACCATCCCCCCTCCTCTTCAGAGGAGGGGGCAGCGAGACCAGCCGGCTTGCCGGCCTGGTCGCAGCGGGGGTGCTGCTGCTGCCCTGCGCGCTGCCGCGCGCCACCACCCCGGCCTCTCCTGACGAGGAGGGGCTTTATGCGTTTCAACGCCATTGACCGCGCCGACTTGCTCCCTAGACAGGTTTCAGAAGAAACAAGGTCGCAGGGAGCCGCCAGTGCAACATCCGCTTTCCACCCCCGTCAGCCGCCGCCAGACGCTCGCTGCGCTCGGCGCCGGGGCCGCGACGCTCACCGTCGCCCGCCCCGCCGCTGCGCTGCAGGAGGCGCCGAAGAGCGAGGCCGAGCAGCTTCTCGATTCGGTCGCGGACAATCTCCTTGCTCACGCGCCCGAGGGCGCGACCGCGCTGGGCATCGACACCGGCGAGCGTGCCCCGATGCGCGGACAATTGTCCGACCGCTCGCCCGCGGGGGTGGCGGCGCTCGCTGCGACGCTGAAGGCCGATCTGGCGCGCGTACGCGCCGCCGATACGAGCGGGCTCGACCATAAGGCGCGCACCAGCCTCGCGGTGGTCGACAGCGCTTACAGTGTTGCGCTCGAAGGCTTTGCGCTTCCCTATGGCGATGTCGCGGTCGGGGGCTGGCGCAACACGCCCTATGTCGTGATCCAGAATGTCGGCGCCTATCTCGACATCCCCCGCTTTCTGGGCAGCGACCATCCGCTCAGAAACGCTGCCGACGCCGAGGCCTATCTTGCGCGGCTCAACGCCTACCCCGCCGCGCTTGACGGCGAGACCGAGCGGCTGAAGGCGGCCGGCGCGCAGGGGCTGATCGCGCCTGCCTTCCTTATCGACGCCGCGCTGACGCAGATGGACGCGAGTCTTGCCGACGCGCAGGCGGGGGGCGAACTGGTCGGCAGCCTTGCCAAGCGCACAGCGGCGCTGAAAATCGCGGGCGACTGGGGCTCGCGCGCCGAGCGTATCGTCAAGGGCGCAGTCGTACCTGCGCTCGAGCGGCAAATTGCCGAGATGCGCTCTCAGCGACCGAAGGCAACCATGGATGCGGGGCTCTGGGCGCGGCCCGGCGGCGAGGAATGGTATGCGTGGGGGCTGCGTGCCTCGACCACCACCCGCATGACCCCCGATGAGGTGCACCAGATGGGTCTCGATCAGCTTGCCGAACTTCATGGGCGGATGGACCCGATCCTCAGGAAGCTCGGCTATAGCGACGGCCCGGTCGGCGCGCGGATGAACGCGCTGGCGCAGGATCCCCGCTATAAATTCCCTGAAGGCGACAAGGGGCGGGAGGAGATCAAGGCCTATATCCAGACCTGGCTCGGCAAGATCCGCGCCGAACTGCCGCGTGCCTTCCGGACCTTGGTGAAAGGAAATGTCGAGGTGAAGCGGCTGCCTCTCGCCGAGGAGCCCGGCGCGCCCGCCGCCTATGGCGGCGCGGGATCGATCGACGGCAGCATTCCTGGCAAATTCTGGATCAATCTGCGCACGACCGACCTTCACAGCAAATATTCACTGCCGGATCTTGCGATGCATGAGGCGATTCCGGGGCATGTCTGGCAGGGCGAATATGCCAATCAGATGCCGTTGATCCGCTCGATGCTCGCGTTCAACGCCTATTCCGAAGGCTGGGCGCTCTACGCCGAACAGCTCGCCGACGAGCTTGGGCTCTACGATGATTTCGAGGTCGGGCGGCTCGGCTATCTCCAGTCGCTGGCGTTCCGGGCATGCCGCCTCGTCGTCGACACGGGGCTCCACGCAAAACGCTGGACACGCGAGGAAGGCGTCCGCTTCTTCGTCGAGCGCAACGGATCGAACCCGCTCGAAGTTGCAAGCGAGGTCGACCGCTATTGCAGCTGGGCGGGCCAGGCGTGCGGATACAAGGTCGGCCACAGCGAAATCGTCCGCCAGCGCGGGCGCGCGCAGACAGCACTCGGCACGAAATATGATCTGCGCGATTTCAACAATGTCGTCGTCGAGGGCGGCAACGTCCCGCTCGACGTGCTGGCAAAGAATGTCGATGAATATATCGCGGGCGGGAGGAGCTGATCGTCCCGTCGGCGCGAGTGCCGCCGCGCGATGCTGAGGTTCAAACCGAGGGCAGCGGCGCCAGATCGGGCTCAATGAACCCGCGCCGCGCCTCAACCGAAAACAGGCGTTCGGGGCTGTAGAAACGCAGCGGCCAGTCGCGCTGCCCCACGTCTGACAGCAGCAGCGCGTTGACGCGCGCGGACAGTCCGGTTTCGGCGGTCCGGGACAGGAAGAGCCGCACCCCCGTGACAAAGGCGCGGGTGATGCTGTCGTGATAGCCATTATGATCGTCGTTCACGCCGCCGAGGCTCTCGTTGAAGCGGCAGATCAGCCCCGCGATCTCGGCATCGACATCGATGTCGGGCCGCTCTGTCAGCAGCCACAGGCAGGCGGCGAGATGCGCCTCGTGGGTCCACGCCTCGCGCGGGAGCGCGCAGGCGAGCAGCCCCTCGCCGAGCATGCGAATGTCATGGTCGCGCTCGAACAGGCGCGGCG
>Ga0182743_1003494_pt1 | contig 12622 bp, 8 predicted proteins | sample eDN3rd30CKraftOP_FD_128522 | JGI IMG/M metagenome (GOLD analysis project Ga0182743, IMG submission 128522) | Enriched Organic Plus compost microbial communities from Emeryville, California, USA - eDNA 3rd pass 30_C Kraft OP (version 2) (version 2) ... | reverse complement strand
CGCTTCGAGCGCATGGTGACGACGCCGGTGACGCGCGTCGAGCGGAGCTGGGCTGGCCTGCGGACATTCGCGCCGGACCGCACCCCGGTTGCCGGCTTCGATCCGGCTGCCGTGGGCTTCTTCTGGCTGGCGGGGCAGGGCGGTTACGGGATTCAGACGTCGCCGGCCTTGTCAGCGCTCGCCGCAACCCTGATAAGGCGAGCCTCCGTCCCTGAAGGGCTGGAGCGGACCGTCGTGGCCCTGTCGCCGGCGCGGTTCAGAAACAAATGACCAACTGAGAGCCGTAACGGAGAACAGATGACCATCCGCAGACTGGGCGTCGGCCCGCGCATGAGCGACATCGTGGTGCATGGCAACACCGTCTATCTCGCCGGCCAGGTCGGCGCGCCGGGCGAGAGCGTGACCTCGCAGACCAAGGCGATTCTCGCCACGATCGACGAGCTGCTCGCCCAGGTCGGCAGCGACAAGACCAAGATCCTTCAGGCGATCATCTGGCTGGACGACATGTCGACCTTCCCGGAAATGAACGCCGTCTGGGACGCTTGGGTGCCCGCCGGCCACACCCCCGCCCGCGCCACGGGCGAGGCCAAGCTCGCTTCTCCCGAGTACAAGGTCGAGATCATCGTCACGGCCGCCATCTGAGCCAGGGGCGGGCGGTGCCCGCCCATAGGCCCGACGGTTGCGGCGCCCTCCGTGTGGGGCGTCGCGTGCGGACTTAGCCTCTGTCGCATGTCTAGACGGCGCGACGGGGCAGCGCAGAATCTAAGGCAACTCACCTTCTGGTTGGCTTCATGCGCTCGCCGCCGGTCCGAACAGGAGAGGATCCTATCGCCCCTCCGACTGGATTGTCGGTCAACGAGAGCAGTGCGCAGTCGATTTGTTCAGGAGGGCAACTCTTTGACCGGGCACGATACCGCCGTTGTCAGGTGATCCATCCAGGTGTGAGATGGGTGTTGGAGCTTTTCGACTGTTCTCACCAGAGTGACGCTCCACGCTTGAAACGGCCAGACTGGCTCACACGGACGACAACAGATCGATGCCAAGCTCGCCGTTGCGAGCCCGATGTCGCAACCTTACCTCCACGATCACACCAATCCGTCTGCCGGTACGATCGCGCGCAGCCGTGAACCCCTGCGGCTACAGAGCGCTTGTCGGGTTTCTTGTCTCCAATGAAAGCCCGGGATACTTAAGGGCAAGTCCATCGACCGAGTCTGCCGTGACGTTGTCGCAGAACCTCTTTGGCCGTATTTCGAGGAGCCGCGTGCGTTTCATGAACCACGCGGGCAGCCTCATCGCATCCAATTAGCCCTGGCGCGGCCATTTGGCCGTCGACCGGGGGAATGGCGAACCATCCAGGCAGTTGCCCGTCGTCAGTGCGCGCGTCGTTCAGAGCGCACCTTATCCAGCGCCGCACGGCTCTCACCCATCCATTCGGAGCAGCACCTCGCGTGCCTGCTCGTGTCGAAACCCAAAGGAGACATGATGACCAATCATTCGCTGCGCGACGACGCCCTCACACGCCTGGACGATGCCGCAAGACACCTCGACATCGATCCGGACGTGATCGAGAAGCTGAAGTTCGCCCGCGAAACGACGCAGGCACGGCTGATGATCCGGATGGACGATGGATCGCGCAAGTCGTTCCTGGCCTGGCGCTGCCGCTACGACGATACTCGGGGGCCGACCAAGGGAGGCATCCGGTTCCATCCCGACTCCAACGCCGACGAGGTCGAGACGCTGGCCTTCTGGATGACGTTCAAGTGCGCGGTGATGAATCTGCCCTATGGCGGCGGCAAGGGTGCCGTGCAGGTTGACCCACGCAAGCTTTCAAAGGCCGAACTGGAGCGACTGTCGCGCGCCTACATTCAGGCCTTTGCCCGGATCATCGGACCCGATCGCGATATCCCGGCTCCCGACGTCTACACCAATTCCATGATCATGGGCTGGATGGCCGACGAGTACGCCCAGATCGTGGGTGAGCACCAGCCTGCGGTCATCACCGGCAAGCCGATTGCGCTCGGCGGTTCTCTCGGCCGCGGGGACGCGACGGCCCGCGGCGGCTATTATCTGGTCCGCCATCTCGCTCCGGACCTGGGGTTGGGCAAGGTCATGCGCGTTGCGGTACAGGGCTTTGGCAATGCGGGGCAACACATCGCGCGCCTGCTGTCCGCCGATGGCCACAAGATCGTCGCGGTCTCGGATTCGGAAGGTGCCGTCTTCTGCTCGGACGGCCTCGATGTCGACCGGCTTCTTAAGGCGAAGGCGAGCGGAAAGTCGGTCGCCAGCACCGCCGGTGACGGCCGCCACGCGGTGATGACAGCCGAGGAGCTGGTTGCCGTCGAATGCGACCTTCTCGTGCCCGCCGCCCTTGAAAACATGATTCACGAAGGCAATGCCGACGGGATCCGCGCCAGGCTGGTGCTTGAACTCGCCAACGGTCCCGTCACTCCGCAGGCCGATGCCATCCTGGCTGACAAGGGCACGGTTGTCCTTCCCGACATCCTTGCCAACGCAGGTGGTGTCACGGTCTCGTACTTCGAGTGGGTCCAGAACCGTCAGGGCTTCTACTGGCCGGTCGAGGACATCCACGAAAAGCTGCGGACGATCATGGAGCGCGAAGGCCGCGCCATCTGGAACGTGGCCAAGGCCAAGGGGATCAGCATGCGCACCGCTGCCTACGTCCATGCTCTGGGCCGTCTCGCGGAAGCGATCGAGGCACACGGCACCCAGAGCTTCTTCATCAGCTGACGGGTTGACCCGATCTCCGGGCTGCAAGCCGTGGCAGCCCGCGAGCACGATGCGGGCACAAGCGGGCATGTGTGACGTGCCCCGCTGCTGCCTCGCATCGACACCGGGTTGCCGAGCGGATTCGTTGTTTCGTAAAGGCGTGCCGAGGCCATTTGTCCTGGGTGCCCCCGGTTGGCCTTGCATCTCCCCGACCCAAGGCGGCTACGGCCGCAATTCGGGTGGACCGCGAGCGATCCCTGAACGCATGGAGAAAGCCTGTCCGCGGCGGCAAGCCTTCGTGCGGGACGTTCCGGACTTGCTTTGAGACTCGCGTGGTCGCGGAAATGTTGGTGAGCGCACTGGGACTCGAACCCAGGACCTACTGATTAAAAGTCAGTTGCTCTACCGGCTGAGCTATGCGCTCCTGGCGGCGGCATGGCCCCCGGGAAGTGCGGCGGAAAATAGGGAGGGCGACGGGCCGGGTCAATCGGAAAACGTCGCGGCGACAGCAGGCCATGCGATCCCTTGGGGAGAGCCGCAACACCGGCAGTCTCAGGCCGCACCGGGGCCGGCTTGGAGATGGCAAGCGACATTCCGCCACGCCATGGTGATTTGGCGTTCCGGCAGGCGTGCCTCTATATCCGCAGAAGCGGAATGGACGGATCGGGATGGCGGTGGATGTCGGCTATCTGACGGCGCTCGGGGCGGGAGCCCTGTCGTTCCTGTCGCCCTGCGTGCTGCCGCTGGTGCCCCCTTATCTCTGCTTCATGGCCGGCGTTTCGGTCGACGATTTTCGCGGACGGGACGGCACGCCGCTCGCCGCGCGGCGCTCGCTGCTGACGGGCGCGTTCGCCTTCGTGCTGGGCTTCACCACGGTCTTCGTGGCGCTCGGCGCGGGCGCCTCCACCATCGGCCAGACGCTGCGCGCCTGGCAGGAGCCTCTGGCCGTCCTCGCCGGACTGGTGATCGTCGTCATGGGCCTGAATTTCCTCGGCGTCGTGCGCATTCCGCTGCTTTTCCGCGAGGCGCGTTTCCATGCGTCCGGCAAGCCGGCGAGCATCGTGGCAGCCTATGTCATGGGGCTTGCCTTCGCCTTTGGCTGGACACCGTGCATCGGCCCCGTTCTGGGCCCGATTCTGACGCTGGCCGGCGGCCGCGCCACAGTCGCGGAAGGGGCGGCCCTGCTCGCCGTCTATTCGCTCGGGCTCGGCATCCCGTTCCTGATTGCCGCGCTCTTCTCCGGGGCCTTCATGCGCTTCCTGTCGCGATTCCGGGTCCATCTCGGGCGGGTGGAGAAGACGATCGGCGGGTTGCTCGTGATCGCCGGCATCCTGTTCATGACCGGCGGCACGGCAACCGCCTCCTACTGGCTGCTCGAGACCTTCCCGATCCTGCAGAAGCTCGGCTGAGCCTGGCCGATTGGAGCGATGTGCGGGCAATGTTACAAGGCCCCGATTCAATCGCGCACGGAACATCGGCTCCATGACCAGCAGAACCTGCCTGTCGATCATCCTCGCCGCCGGCGAGGGGACCCGCATGAAGAGCACGACGCCCAAGGTGCTGCACAAGGTCGCCGGCCTGCCCATGGTGGCGCATGTGGCCAGCGCTGCGCGGCAGGCCGGCGCAGGCGCGATTGCGATGGTCGTCGGGCACGGCGCCGAGGCCGTGCGCAAGGCGGCGGCCGGCTTCGCCCCGGAGGCCGAGATCTTCGAGCAGACCGAGCGGCTTGGCACCGCCCACGCGGTGCTGGCCGCCCGCGAGGCAATCGTCCGCGGTCATGACGACATTCTCGTCATGTTCGGCGACACGCCGCTGATCGAGGGCGAGGCCCTGTCGCTGGCGCGCGCCAGGCTCGCCGCCGGCGTGCATGTCGTGGTCATGGGCTTCCGCACCGACAAGCCCGCCGGCTACGGCCGGCTGATCGAGCATGACGGCGCCCTTGTCGCCATTCGGGAGGATCGCGACTGCTCGGAAGCCGAGCGCCGCATCACCTTCTGCAACGGCGGGCTGATGGCCATCTCCGGCGAACACGCCCTGTCGCTGCTCGATCGGGTCGGAAACGCCAACGCAAAGGGCGAGTACTACCTCACCGACATCGTCGGCATCGCGCGCGAGGCGGGGTTGAGGGTGGAGGCCACCGAGGTTCCGGCCGAGAGCGTTCTGGGGGTCAACACCATGGCCGAGCTGGCCGAGGTCGAGTCGATCTGGCAGCGTCGCCGCCGCCATGCCGCCATGCTGGCCGGCGTGACGATGATCGCGCCCGAAACCGTGTGGTTCGCGCATGACACCGAGATCGAGCCCGACGTGCTGGTCGAGCCGAACGTCTTTTTCGGCCCTGGCTCGGCGGTCCGCCGCGGCGCGGTCATCCACGCCTTCTGCCACATCGAAGGCACGACCATCGGCGAAGGCGCCCATGTCGGGCCGTTCGCCCGGCTGAGGCCCGGGACCGACCTGCAGCAGGGCGCCAAGGTCGGCAATTTCTGCGAGGTCAAGAAGGCCACGGTCGAGCCCGGGGCGAAGATCAACCACCTGACCTATATCGGCGACGCCCGCGTCGGAGCCGGCGCCAACATCGGGGCCGGCACGATCACCTGCAACTATGACGGGTTCACCAAGTCCGTGACGGACATCGGCGCCGGTGCCTTCATCGGCTCGAACAGCGCGCTGGTCGCCCCGGTCAGCATAGGCGACGGCGCCTATGTGGCCTCCGGCAGCGTGATCACCTCCGACGTCCCGGCCGACGCCCTGGCTTTCGCGCGCTCGCGCCAGAAGACATTGCCTGAACGCGGCCGCATGTTGCGAACCCGGCTGGCCGCCGCCAAGGCAGCCGGCAAGAAGTGACGGCTCACGCCCGCGCCCTGCTGACGGCTCGGAAGGCGCGTTCCTGGAGGTTCATCGTCGGACGCTGGGGCTTCGGCGTCTGTCATGCATGTTTATCCAAAGTGATTTCTTGGTCGCGCGCCGCCCGCTTTATGCAGGGGCCAGAGGCCGTCGCGTAGGTGAGGGGGTTTTCGCATGTGCGGAATAGTCGGCATCGTCGGCAGGGGGCCGGTCGCGCCGCTGATCGTCGATGCGCTCAAGCGGCTGGAATATCGCGGTTATGATTCCTCCGGCGTGGCGACCATCGACGCTGGCAGGCTCGACCGTCGCCGGGCCGAAGGAAAGCTGGTCAATCTCGATCGCCGCCTGCAGGCCGAGCCGCTTTCCGGCAGCATCGGCATTGGCCACACGCGCTGGGCGACGCATGGCGTTCCCAACGAGACCAATGCGCACCCGCATTTCTCGAACGGCGTCGCGCTCGTTCACAACGGTATCATCGAGAATTTCGCGGAACTGCGCGCCGAACTGGTGGCCGAGGGCTACACTTTCACCTCCCAGACCGACACCGAGGTCGTGGCGCACCTGGTGGCCCGCGAGCTCGCCCGCGGCGAAACACCGGTGCAGGCCGCCCACAACGCCATCAGGCGCCTGCGCGGCGCCTTCGCGCTGGCGATCCTGTTTAGCGGCGACGACGACCTGATCGTCGGCGCGCGCAACGGTCCCCCGCTCGCGGTTGGCCATGGCGACGGCGAAATGTTCCTCGGCTCCGACGCCATCGCCCTCGCGCCGTTCACCGACGCCATCACCTATCTGGAGGACGGCGACTGGGCGGTGGTGCGGCGCGACGGCGTCACCATCCGCGACATCGACGGCAACGAGGTGCGGCGCGACCGTCAGCAGTCGGTCGGCGTCTCGATGATGGTCGACAAGGGCAACCACCGGCACTTCATGGCCAAGGAGATCCATGAGCAGCCGGAGGTCATCTCCCACACGCTGGCCCACTATCTCGACTTCACGACCAACCGGGTGCGTGCGCTGGACCTGCCTTTCCGCTACGCCGACCTCGACCGCCTGGCGATCACGGCCTGCGGCACCGCCTACCTGAGCGGCCTGGTCGGCAAGTACTGGTTCGAGCGGCTGGCGCGCCTGCCGGTCGACATCGATATCGCCTCGGAGTTCCGCTATCGCGAGATGCCGCTGACGAAGCGCAGCGCGGCACTCCTGATCTCGCAGTCGGGCGAGACCGCCGACACGCTGGCCTCGCTGCGCTATTGCCGCGCCGAGGGCGTGCCGATCGGCGCGATCGTCAACGTCCGCGGCTCGACGATTGCGCGGGAGTCCAACGTGACCCTGCCGACGCTTGCCGGCCCCGAGATCGGTGTCGCCTCGACCAAGGCCTTCACCTGCCAGCTTTCGGTGCTCGCGTCGCTCGCGGTTCGGGCCGGACTTGAGCGCGGGGTGCTCTCGGCCGACGACGAGACGCGGCTGGTGCGCGAACTGGCCGAGGCGCCGCGTTTCGCGATGCAGGCGCTCAAGCTCGAAGGCCAGATCGAGAAGATCGCACACGAACTCTCCCGATATCGCCACGTGCTCTATCTGGGCCGCGACACCAGCTTCCCGCTGGCCATGGAAGGCGCCCTGAAGCTCAAGGAGATCTCCTACATCCATGCCGAGGGCTACGCAGCCGGCGAGCTGAAGCACGGGCCGATCGCCCTGATCGACGAGACGATGCCCGTCATCGTGATCGCGCCACACGACCGGATCTTCGAGAAGACGGTGTCGAACATGCAGGAGGTCGCCGCGCGCGGCGGCAGGATCATCCTCATCACCGACCGCAAGGGTGCGGAGGCGGCCTCGATCAAGACGATGGAGACGATCGTCATGCCGGAGATGCCGGAGATCGTCACCCCGATCGTCTATGCGCTGCCGATCCAGATGCTGGCCTACTACACGGCGGTCGCGATGGGCACGGACGTCGACCAACCGCGCAACCTGGCGAAGTCGGTGACTGTAGAATAGCCCTTGCTTTAACGTTGAACCAACGCCGCTGCATGATCTACAGTGCTGCGATGCACAATTCATGCGGCGGCATGCCGACAAGCGTCAGGATATCGCGGCGACCATGACCCGGCTCAGGAACTATTTCCTCACTGGCGTCATCGTCTGCGCCCCGCTCGCAATCACCGTCTATTTGCTCTGGAGCTTCGTCCACTGGGTCGATTCCTGGGTGAAGCCCTACATCCCCTCGACCTACAATCCGGACAACTATCTGCCGTTCGCCGTGCCGGGTTTCGGCCTCCTGGTGGCGCTGCTGATCATCACGCTGATCGGCTTCCTGACCGCCAACATCATCGGCCGCTCCATCGTAGGCTTTGGCGAGCAGCTTCTCGGTCGCATGCCGCTGGTGCGGGGCGTTTACAAGACCACGAAGCAGATCTTCGAGACGGTACTCTCGAACAAGAGCGACATGTTCCGCACCGTCGGCCTGGTCGAATACCCGCGCAAGGGCGTCTGGTCGCTGGTCTTCGTCGCTGGCGAGAAGGACACCGAGATCAACGCCAAGCTGGACAGGCCCGGTGATCCGCTCGTCGGCGTCTTCATGCCGTGCACGCCCAACCCGACCACCGGCTTCCTGATGTATGTCCACAAGTCCGAGATTGTGGTGCTGGACATGACCGTCGAGGACGGCGCGAAGCTGATCATCTCCGCCGGCTTGGTGGCGCCGGCCTACAAGTCCAAGGTGGTCGGCCCCGATGGCAAGCCGATCGACACGCTCGCCAATCCTCGGATGGCCGAAGTTGCTGAAGGGCCCAAGGCGGCGCGGCGGGTCTGACTGGCTTCTCGCCCCCCTGATCGAATCACGTAGGAGCGGTTGCGGGAACGGCCGGCTGCCGCGGCCAGGTTCGCGGCCTGGCGAACCGGTTCATCCGGCGCTGAGCAGCCGCACCGCCTCGTCGCGACCGAATAGGTAGAGCAGCGTCCTGATCGCCTCGCCGCGCGGGCTGGTCAGGTCGGGGTCGCGGGTCAGCAGCAGGCGCGCGTCGTCGCGGGCGATCTCCAGAAGGTCGCCATGGTGCTCCAGCCGCGCGACGCGAAAGCCGGGCGTGCCGGACTGGCGTGTGCCGAGAAGCTCGCCTTCGCCGCGCAGCTTCAGGTCTTCCTCGGCGATGAGGAAGCCATCCTCGCTCTCGCGCAGGATGGAGAGGCGCCGCGTCGCCGTTTCTCCGAGCGGGCCCTTGTAGAGCAGCACGCAGGTGGACGGCTTGCTGCCGCGCCCCACGCGTCCGCGGAGCTGGTGGAGCTGGGCAAGGCCGAAGCGCTCGGCGTGCTCGATCACGATGATGGTGGCGTCGGGGACGTCGACGCCGACTTCGACCACCGTGGTCGCGACCAGCACGTGGGTGCGTCCTTCCTTGAAGGCCATCATCGCCTCGTCCTTGTCGCGGCCCGCCATGCGCCCGTGCACGAGGCCGACGCGGTCGCCGAACTCCGCCGACAGCGTCGCGTGGCGCTCCTCCGCCGAGGTCAGCTCGACCTCGTCGGAATCCTCCACCAGAGGGCAGATCCAGTAGACCTTCTGGCCCTCGGCGACGGCATCGGCGATGCGACCGACCAGTTCCTCCAGCCGCTCGAACGGCAGGGTGACGGTCCGGATCGGCTGGCGGCCTGCCGGCTTCTCGGTCAGCCGGGACACGTCCATGTCGCCGAAGGCGGCGAGCACCAGGGTGCGCGGGATCGGCGTGGCGGTCATCACCAGCATGTCCGGCGCATCGCCCTTGGCGGTGATGGCGAGGCGCTGGTGGACGCCGAACCGATGTTGCTCGTCGATGACGGCAAGCGCCAGGTCGCGATAGGTGACCGCATCCTGGAAGAGCGCATGCGTGCCGATGACGATGTCGATCGAACCGTCGGCGAGCCCTTCGAGCACGGCGTTGCGTTCGCGGCCCTTCTCGCGGCCCGTGAGCACGGCGACCCGGATGCCGGCCTTTTCTGCAAGCGGCACGATGGTGGCGAAGTGCTGCCGCGCCAGCACTTCGGTGGGCGCCATCAGCGCTGCCTGTCCGCCGGCCTCCACCGCCCGCGCCATCGCCATGAGCGCCACCACGGTCTTGCCGGAGCCCACGTCGCCCTGCAGCAGCCGCAGCATGCGGTCGGGCCTGGCCATGTCCGCGTCGATCTCGGATAGCGCGCGCTCTTGGGAGGGCGTCAGCGCATAGGGGAGGGCGGCGCGAAGCGTCTGAAGCCGGCCGCCGTCGCCGGCGAGGCTGCGCCCGCGCCTCTTGCGCACGCTGGCGCGCACCAGCGCCAGCGACACCTGCCCGGCCAGGAACTCGTCATAGGCGAGCCGCCGCCAGGCGGCTGATTCGGGCGACACGTCGATCGGGTCGGCGGGGTTGTGGATGCGCCTCAGCGCCTCGATGAAGGGGGGGAAGGTCTGGCGCCGCATCAGCTCGGCGTCCTGCCACTCCGGAAGCGCCGGCACCCGGTCGAGCGCCTGCGCCACGGCCCGCCGCAGCGTCTTGGCGTGCAGCCCCGCCGTCAGCGGGTAGACGGGCTCCACCAGCGGCAGGGCATCGGCGCCGGAGAGCGGCGCGATGTGGTCCGGATGCACCATTGAGGGGCGGCCGTTGAACCAGTCGATCCGGCCGCTGACGACCACGTCCTCGCCGACAGGGAGCGCCCGTTGCAGCCATTCCGTCTGGGCGCGGAAGAAGGTCAGCGCGATCTCGCCGGTATCGTCGAAGGCGAACACCCGGTAGGGCGCCGACCGGTTGCCGCGCGGCGGCGGCTGGTGGCGGTCGACCCTGAGTTCGAGCGTCACGATCGCTCCCTGAGGCGCCAGCGCGATTCCTGGTCGGTTGCGCCGGTCGATGATCGAATGCGGCAGCACGAACAGCAGGTCGGCGGCCCGCGCCTCGCGATCGGCGGGGCTGGGGGGCACGACCTTCTCGATCAGCGCGGCCGTCTTGGCGCCAATGCCGTCGAGCGCAGTCAGGGGGACGAAGAGCGGATCGAGCAGGGAAGGGCGCATCAGCGATACTTCCCTTCGCCTGCCGTGCCCCCCTCTGGCCTGCCGGCCATCTCCTCCTCAAGGAGGGAGATTGGCAGGTGCGCCCGTCCAGCCTCATCTCGAAAGCCCAAGAGTTGCGAAATCAGAGAGGCCGGCAGATCTCGCCCCTTGGGGGGGAGATGTCCGGCAGGCCAGAGGGGGGTATCGAGGGCGCACGCAGTCACGCCTCGATGTTTAAGGGTCGGCATCGCTGCTGCAAGCTGACTTTCGCCCTCGTCCCCGCTATATCGCCGCCATCGGAAGGAACCAGCATGACCGGCACTTCACGTTCGACTGAATCCCTCGACCCGCGACGGCGCAAGCTGCTGTTCCGGTCGTGGCACCGCGGCATGCGCGAGGTTGATCTCATCCTCGGCGCGTTCGCCGACGCCCGGATCGACGCCTTGACCGACGAGGAACTCGACCAATATGAGAGGCTCCTCGAAACGCCGGATACGATGCTCTTCAGCTGGTTGAGCGGGCAGCGGTCGTTGGACGACGCGCCCGAGCCGGAGCTGATGCGGACCATCATCGACTTCCGCAGCCACGACACCTGAGCCCAGATGCCCCTTCTTCCCTCCTTCGGCCTGCGCCGGGACCGCACCGGTCCCGTCATCGTCGACGAGGTCGCTGACGGCTATGAAGCCTTCGCGCTTGCCGCCCTCTCGGCCGAGATCGCGCCTGACGGGCCGATAGTCTTCGTGGCGCGGGACGGGCAGAGGCTCGCCCCCATCGCCGACGCGCTCGCCTTCGTGGCGCCGGAACTGCCCGTGCTGGAATTCCCGGCCTGGGACTGCCTGCCCTACGACCGTGTGTCGCCGGGTGCCGATGCCGCCGCGCGGCGCATCTCCGCCATGACCGACATGGTCGGCCTCGCGCGCCGGCCGCACCGCGCCGTCATCCTGACCACGGCCAACGCGCTGCTGCAGCGCATGCCGCCGGCCCAGACCGTCGAGGCCCAGACCTTCCGGGCCCGCGTCGGCAACCAGGTCGACATGAAGGTGCTGATCAATCGCCTCGAGACCTCCGGCTTCGACCGTGTGGCGACGGTGCGCGAGGTCGGCGAGTTCGCCGTGCGCGGCGGCATCCTCGACCTCTTCATCCCCGGCGCCGTCGACCCGCTGCGTCTCGATTTCTTCGGCGACACGCTGGAGTCCATCCGCGCCTTCGATCCCGCCACCCAGCGCACCACCGGCCAGCGCAAGGAGATCGTGCTGGAGGCGATGAGCGAGGTGACGCTGACGCCCGAGACGATCAGCCGCTTCCGCCGCAGCTACATCGAGGCTTTTGGCGCGCCGACCCGCGACGACGCGCTCTACGCGGCGATCAGCGAGGGCCGCCGCTTCGCCGGCATGGAGCACTGGCTTCCGCTGTTCTATGAGCGGCTGGAGACCCTGTTCGACTATCTGCCCGGCTCACCGCTGGTGTTCGACCATCTCGCTCGCGAGGCGATTTCCGAGCGCGACACGGTGATCCAGGACTACTACCGTTCTCGCCACCAGCAGGCGGCCGGCGGCCTGAAGGACGCCGTGCCCTACAAGCCGGTGCGCCCCGAGGCGATGTTCATGTCGCCCGACGACGTTGCCGCCGCGCTCGACGGCCGCATCTCGGTAGAGCTCACGCCCTTCGGTGCCCCGGAGGGAACGGGCGCACGCATCGTCCATGCCGGCTCGCGGCCGGGTCGTGGCTTTGAACTGGAGCGTGCCGACCCCTCGATCAACGTCTTCCAGGCGGCCGTTGACCATATCGCGACGCTTCGCAGCGCCAGGCAGAAGGTCGTCATCGCCGGCTGGAGCGACGGCTCGCTCGACCGGCTGACGCAGATCTTTGCCGAGCACGGACTGGGCAACCTCGCCTCCGTCACGAAACTCGCCGACGTCGAGAAGCTGCAGCCCGGGCAGGCCGGCCTAACCGTCCTTCCACTGGAACACGGCTTCGAGGCAGCCGGGTTCGCGGTAGTCGCCGAGCAGGACGTGCTGGGCGACCGGCTTGTGCGTCGCTCGAAGAAGCGGCGTCGCGCCAGCG
>Ga0182743_1003492_pt1 | contig 12640 bp, 12 predicted proteins | sample eDN3rd30CKraftOP_FD_128522 | JGI IMG/M metagenome (GOLD analysis project Ga0182743, IMG submission 128522) | Enriched Organic Plus compost microbial communities from Emeryville, California, USA - eDNA 3rd pass 30_C Kraft OP (version 2) (version 2) ... | reverse complement strand
CACGGTCCCGTCGGGCACCGACGCCGTGAGCGTCTCGGTGTCGGGCTTCGGCTACACCAACCAGGGTGGGGTCTCGGGTCCGGGCTACACCATCTCCACCGATGCCTACGGGGTCACGGCGTTGCGTGGCACGGGCACCCTGCCCGGCAAGAACGGTGGCACGGCGACCGTGTCCGTGAACATCTCGAGGACCCTCTACTGGGCCTTCGGCCAGGTGTCCGTCTCGGATCCGTCCGCCGGCATCAACCTCACCGGCTACGCCTTCTTCTCGCCGATGCCCTACAAGTTCGGCAACAGCTCCACGGTCTCCGGCTCGTGGCTGCTGTGGGTGCCGAACCGTGGCTTCGTGCCCTACACGATCACGGCGACGGTGACCGACAACGGCTGACCCGAGCCCACGTCGAGGACTGAGGAACGACCGGCCCCTGGGGCCGGTCGTTCCGCGTCCGGGGCCGGGAGGCCCCAGTCCCTCAGGGCAGGTCGACCACGAGCGTGACGGGGCCGTCGTTGGTCAGCTCGACCGCCATGTGGGCGCCGAACCGACCCGTCGCCGTCGCTACGCCGAGGTCGCCCAGCGCGTCGACGACTGCCTGCACCAGCGGCTCAGCCGTCGCTCCCGGTGCGGCCGCCACGAAGGAGGGGCGGCGACCCTTCCGAGCGTCGCCGTACAGCGTGAACTGGCTCACCACGAGCGCCGAGCCACCCGTGTCGAGGAGCGAGAGGTCCATGCGGCCGTCGTCGCCACCGAAGATCCGGAGCGTCGCGAGCTTCGATGCCAGCGCCACGGCGACGTCCGCCGTGTCGGAGTGCGTCACGCCGACGAAGACGCACAGGCCGGGCCCGATCTCTCCCGTGACCTCGCCGTCGACCGTGACCTTCGCCCGCTCCACCCGCTGGACCACCGCTCGCACAGGAACCTCCGATCGTGCTCTCCTCGAGGCGCTCCGACGCCCCACACGGCTCGAGCCGGCGGGCCGGCCGCTGAGTTGACCATGAGGGGTCGGGGACGTGAAGCTAGGCGGCTATGCGGCCTGTGAGCGACGTCGAACCGTCTCGCGGGCCGCGCCCGCTCCCGGGGCCGGACGATCCGCTCCGGATCGCCTACCTGACCTATCGCGGCAAGCCGCACGTGGGCGGCCAGGGCGTGTACACCCGCCACCTGTCGAAGGCCCTCGTGGACCTCGGCCACACGGTGGAGGTGCTGTCGGGCCAGCCCTACCCGATCCTCGACGAACGTGTCCCGCTCGTGCAGCTGCCGAGCCTTGACATCTACAACGACCACTTCCCGATGCGGATGCCTGGCATCTGGGAGCTGAAGACGTGGATGGACTACGCCGAGGTGACGGCGTTCTCGATGGGGACGTTCCCCGAGCCCCTCGCCTTCTCGCTCCGGGCCTGGGACCACCTCCGACGCCGCGTCGGCGACTTCGACCTCGTCCACGACAACCAGTGCCTCGGGTACGGGCTCCTGGCCATCGAGCGCTCGGGCCTGCCGGTCCTCGGGACGATCCACCACCCGATCACGATCGACCGCCAGATCGAGATGGAGCACGCGGAGACCCGCTGGCAGCGGATCTCGAAGGCGCGCTGGTACGCGTTCACGAAGATGCAGTCGCGGGTCGCGCAGCGCCTCGACCGGATCATCACGGTGTCGCAGAACTCCTACGCGGACATCTGCCGCACCCACGGCGTGTCCCCGGACCGGCTGTTCGTCGTCCCCGTGGGCGTCGACCCCGACCTCTTCGCCCCGATGCCGGGCGTCGTCCGGCGGAGGGACCAGATCATCTCGACCGCGTCGGCGGACGTGGCGATGAAGGGCCAGCGCTACCTCCTCGAGGCGCTCGCGAAGCTCCGCACGGAGTACCCGGACCTGAAGCTCGTGCTGATCGGCCGGCTCAAGGAGGGCTCCGCGGCGCAGCGCACGATCGAGCAGCTCGACCTGTCGGGCGCCGTCGAGTTCGTGTCGGGCGTGACCGACGAGCGGATCGTCGAGCTCTACAACGAGTCCGCGTGCGCGGTGGTCCCGTCGCTCTACGAGGGCTTCAGCCTGCCGGCGATCGAGGCGATGTCCACGGGGTGCCCGCTGGTGGCGACCACGGGCGGTGCGCTCCCAGAGGTCACCGGCGCCGACGGGGAGACCTGCTTCGCGGTCGAGCCCGGCGACAGCGACGCGCTCGCTGCGGGCATCCGCCGGGCGCTGGAGGAACGTGACCTCGCCGAGCGGGTCGGCATCGCCGGCCGCGAGCGGGTGATCACCCGGTGGAGCTGGCGGCACACCGCCGAGCGCACCGTGGAGCACTACCGCGCGCTGCTCGACGTGCAGCGCTCCCGGAACGGCGAGGGGACGGCGACGACGTGCTGACGGTGGACTTCGAGCACTTCGGGCTCGAGCCGGGCCACGTGGTGCTCGACATGGGCTGTGGCGCCGGTCGCCACGCCTTCGAGGCACTGCGGCGCGGCGCCAAGGTCGTGGCGTTCGACTACTCCCTCTCGGAGCTCGAGGACGTGCGGAACCTGTTCTGGGCGATGGGCGAGGCGGGCGAGGTCCCGGCGAGCGGGGAGTCGCTCCCCGTGCGCGGCGACGCGCTCCGGCTGCCGTTCCCCGATGCCACCTTCGACCGCATCATCGCCTCCGAGGTGCTCGAGCACATCTCCGACGACGAGGGCGCGATCTCCGAGCTGTTCCGGGTGCTGAAGCCCGGCGGGTGGATCGCCGTGACGGTGCCGTCGTGGCTGCCCGAGAAGGTGTGCTGGTGGCTGTCGGCCGAGTACCACGCACCGCTCGCCGAAGGCGGCCACGTCCGGATCTACACGGAGGACCAGCTGCGGAGCCGGCTCGACGCGAGCGGCTTCGACCCCGGCGCGTCGCACCACGCCCACGCGCTGCACAGCCCCTACTGGTGGCTCAAGTGCGCCGTCGGCCCCACGAACGACTCCCATCCGCTGGTGCGTGCGTACCACCAGCTGCTCGTCTGGGACATCGCCAAGGCGCCGGCCATCACACGGGTCACCGAGCGCATCCTCAACCCGCTCATCGGCAAGAGCGTCGTGGTGTACGCCGCGAAGCCCGTCGACCACCCCGCCGAGGAGAAGCTCGCCAGTGTGGCTGCGTGACATCGATGACATCGTGACCGCCGAGTCCCTCAGCGGGACCGTCGACCACATCGCCGCCATCCAGCTGCCGTCGGGGATGATCCCCTGGTCGCCCGGGGCGCACGCGGACCCCTGGAACCACAGCGAGGCCGTCATGGCGCTGGCCGTCGGCGGCCGGCGAGCCGAGGCCGAGCGTGGCCTCGAGTGGCTCGTCGCGACGCAGCGTCCCGACGGGGCCTGGCAGCAGTACTACCTGGCCGGCCGGGTCGAGCAGGACAAGCTCGACGCCAACTGCGTGGCCTACGTCGCCGCGGCCGTGTGGCACCACTGGCTCCTCCACTCCGACCGCGGGCTCATCGAGGAGATGTGGCCGGTCGTCGAGCGGGCCATCGACTTCGTGCCCGACCTGCAGACGCCGCGTGGCGAGATCCTGTGGGCGCGCCACGCCGACGGCACCCCGTGGAGCTTCGCTCTGCTCACGGGTTCGTCCTCGATCTGCCACAGCCTCCGCTGCGCCATCGGCCTGGCGGAGGCTCTCGGCCACGAGCGGCCCGACTGGGAGCTCAGCGCCTCGATGCTCGCCCGGGTGATCCGGGAGGAGCCGGATGCCTTCGCACCCAAGCACCGCTGGGCGATGGACTGGTACTACCCGGTGCTCGCCGGCGTCATCGGCGGCGATGTGGGGCGGCAGCGGCTCGCCGATCGCTGGGATGCCTTCGTGATGGAGGGCAAGGGCGTGCGATGCGTGTCGGACCGCCCGTGGGTGACCGCGGCGGAGACGTGCGAGGCGACGCTGGCGCACCTGGCGGTCGGCCGGCGCGACCGTGCCGTCGAGCTCTTCCGCTGGGCCCAGACGCTCCGTGAGCCGTCCGGTGCCTACTGGACCGGGATCGTGTACCCCGAGGAGGTCCACTTCCCGGGGCAGGAGCAGTCGACCTACACCGCTGCGGCGGTGGTCCTCGCCGCCGACGCCCTGTCCGGTGCGAGCCCTGCGAGCCACCTCTTCGTGGACCACGACCGGCTGCCGGCGCTCATCGACGCACAGCCCGACGCCGTCGCCGAGCGCGGCGCCGACTGATGCGCCTCCCGGCCGGCCCGATGGTGCGTGGGCGGGCCGCCCACCGGATCGCCACCGCCCTCACCGCAACGCTGCTCGCCGGCCTGCTCGCGGCGTCCCTGCTGCTGATCGGCGCCGGCTCGGCGGCCGCGCAGTCCGACGCCGAGGCCACCACCACGACGCTGACCGACGCCGGTGCTCCCCCGCCCCACATCATCCCGAGGCCGAACAGCGGCACCGCGCCGCAGTCCGCCACCGACCCCGGCGGCTGGGCCCAGTACGCGGTGATGTTCGCGATCGTGGCCGGGGTGGGGCTCATCGCGTTCTTCGTGGTGCGTGAGTCGCGCCGCAAGAAGCCGCCGCAGCCGACCCCGCCGTCCTGAACCTTCGCTCGCCGGTGCCCTCGGCGAGCCCCGAGCCTCAGGCCACGCGCTCGAGCACGCGGAGCGAGCCGCAGGCCGACACCTCGGCGAACGTCCCCGAGGTGAGCGCCCGCTGGTAGATCTCGTACGGCGGCCGGCCGCCGTCGGCGGGATCGGGGAACACGTCGTGGATCGCCAGGAGGCCGCCGACGGCGACGTGCGGTGTCCACATCTCGTAGTCCCGGTGCGCCGGCTCCTCCCCGTGGCCACCGTCGATGAACAGGAGGGCCAGCGGGGTCGCCCAGTATCGGGCGAGGGTCGGCGAGTCGGCGACCACCGCGACGACGTGCTCCTCGAGCCCGGCGTCGTGGATCGTGCGACGGAAGATCGGGAGCGTGTCCATGCGGCCCACGGCGGGATCGACGAGGTCGGGCTCGTGCCACTCCCAGCCGGGCTGGTTCTCCTCGGAACCGCGGTGGTGGTCCACGGCGAAGAGCACGACACCACCCTCGCTCGCCGCGGAGCCCAGGTAGATGCCCGACTTCCCGCAGTAGCTGCCGATCTCCAGGAGCGGCGACCCCGGCACCCGCCGCACGGCCTCGACCCCGGCGTCGTGCAGGGCGAGCCCTTCCTCCGCGGGCATGAAGCCCCGGGCCGCCTCGGCGGCGGCCAGCGTCGCTGCGTCCATCAGATCGGGACGTCAGCGTGCAGCTCGTCGATCTCCTCGACGCTCGGCTCGTCGCCGTGGTGCGTCACCTTGAAGATCCAGCGGTCCAGCACGAGGAACCGCCCCACCCAGACCACGCCGAAGCCGGCGAGCTGGGCGAGGAACACCGCGCCCGCCTCGACGAGACCGCCACGGTGGTCGACGGCCCGCTCGACGACGTAGGTGAACGTCGTGGCGAACCCGACGCCGAGCATCGCCGCCACCCAGAACACGGCGACCTGCGTGCGCAGGTTGTCGGCGGAGGTGTTCCGCCAGACGTAGCGCTTGTTGGCGAAGAAGTTCGGCACGGTGAGGATCACCGCGGAGACGATGCTCGCCATCGTGAAGTTGTTCTTCGTGTCGAACATCCGGTCGAAGGCGAAGCCGAGCACCTGGATGAGGATCTGCCCGAGCGGCACGAAGACCAGCGACACGCCGGCGTAGCGCACGAGCTTGCGGACCTGCTCCGACTCGAGTCGGCGTTCGACGAGCCGGAGCCCCGGAAGGTGCATGACCTTCTGTACGGTGGGGCGCTGCCAGGTGCGGTACAGCCAGCCTGACCCGGCGGGCACCTCGGTTTCCGTCACCGAGCCAGATTACCCACGCACTCCTGCCCCTGACGCATCGCGAGCTTCGCCACCGCCGCGGCCACACTGGCGGGATGGACCAGCAGGCGGTGGACTCGCTCGTGAAGCTCCTCGACCTCGAACGGCTCGAGGTCGACCTGTTCCGCGGCAGCTCGCCGGACGAGCACCGGCAGCGGGTCTTCGGCGGTCAGGTCGCCGGTCAGGCGCTCGTCGCGGCCGCCCGCACGGTGGACGCGGAGCACTCCGTGCACTCGCTCCACGCCTACTTCCTGCGGCCCGGCGACCCCACCGTGCCGATCGTGTACCAGGTGGACCGGGTGCGGGACGGGAGGGGCTTCACGACCCGTCGGGTGCTCGCCGTGCAGCACGGCCGGCCGATCTTCGGCCTGTCGGCGAGCTTCCACGGTCACGAGGACGGCTTCGAGCACCAGATGGACATGCCCGAGGGCCTGCCCGAGCCGGACGACCTGCCGGACTTCCACGAGCGCATGGCACCGTGGCGCGAGCAGCTGGGCGACTGGTACACCCGCCCCCGCGCGATCGACACGCGCTACTGCGAGTGGGCGCCGCCGGACGACCGCACACCCCGACCGCCGTTCGAGAACGTCTGGTTCCGGGCGAACGGCGCCCTTCCGGACGACCCGGTGCTCCACGCCTGCGTGGTCACCTACGCGTCCGACATGACCGTGCTGGACACGTCGCTGCAGCCGCACGGCGGGAGCGGCCTGGGCGAGGTGTTCATGGCCAGCCTCGACCACTCGATGTGGTTCCACCGCCCGTTCAGGGCCGACGAGTGGCTCCTCTACGCGCAGGACTCCCCCTCGGCGTCGGGCGGTCGGGGGCTCGGCCGGGGTCTCATCTACCGGCGCGACGGCGCGCTGGCCGTGTCGGTGGTGCAGGAGGGCGTGATCCGTCCCATGCGGGGCGAGCCGTGAGGCGCACCGGGCCGCTCGCGGTCGCCGTCGCCGCCACCGTCGCAGGGGTGCTGCTGCTCGGGGCGTGCGGTGGGGAGGAACCCGAGGCCGGACCCGGCGAGCCGCGCGACTCGACCGTGGCCGGCACGTCGACGAGCTCCACGACGACGGCGTCGTCGACGTCCTCCACGGCACCCGACGGCGACGGGGACGTCACCCTGGCCACGACCGTCGTGGCGAAGGGCCTCGACCAGCCTGTGGCGATGGCGCTGATCCCGGGCACCGAGGAGATGTTCGTGGTCGAGCGCCCCGGTCGGCTGCTGCGTGCGCGCATCGACGGCGACCGGCTCGACGTGGACCCGCGTCCGGTCCTCGACCTGACCGACCGCATCGAGTCGGCCGGCACCGAGCAGGGCCTGCTCGGAGTAGCGGTCTCTCCCGACGCATCCATGCTCGTGCTCGACGGCACCTTCCGAGACCGCGGACCGAGCGCGGGCACGAGCCGGGTGGTCCGCTGGTCGCTCCGCGACGGTGTGCCGGACCCGGCCAGCGAGACGGTGCTGCTGTCCCAGCCGCAGCCGCACGCGAACCACAACGGCGGTCACGTCACGTTCGGGCCGGACGGGATGCTCTACATCGGCTTCGGCGACGGCGGCAGCCAGGACGACCCGAAGGGGAACGGTCAGCGGCTCGACACGCTGCTCGCCAAGCTGCTCCGCATCGACGCCGCCCGGAGCACCGCCGATCGCGTCGCGGTGCCCGCCGACAACCCCTTCGTCGGAAGGCAGGGCGCCCGCTCGGAGATCTGGTCGTACGGGCTCCGCAACCCCTGGCGGTTCTCCTTCGACACCGACACGGGCGACCTGTGGATCGCCGACGTGGGCGGTTCGCTGTGGGAGGAGATCGACCACGCCACGGCAGCGTCGGGGAGCGGTCGAGGGGTCGACTACGGCTGGCAGCTCAGGGAGGGTCGCCACGACACCCGCACCCGCGGCGACCGGTCGCACCTCGCCGATCCCGTGGTCGAGCTGTCCCACGACGACGGCTACTGCTCGGTGATCGGAGGGTTCGTGTCGCGGGACCCCCGGATCCCGCAGCTGCGCGGCAGCTACGTCTTCACCGACGCGTGCCGGGGTGAGATCCACGTGCTGACCGGCGACCGGCTGCGCGTCCACGACGAGGCACGCACGATGGGCGCCACGACGTTCGCCACCGGCCCCCGGTCGGAGCTCTACGTGGCCTCGCTCTCGGGCGAGATCGCCCGGATCGACCCCGCCTGAACCCCGACCCCGCCTGAACCCCCGTTTTGTCATGCGACGTGCGACAGATCTGTCGCACGTCGCATGACAGAAGCGGGTGAGGCTGGAGCGTTGCGACGGCGGAGCGCCTTCCGCGCCTCGTCGAACCACACGACGGTGGACGCCACGCCCGTGGCGAGCAACCAGTCCCCCATGGAGAAGTCGGCGGTGCCGAAGACAGCCTGGACCGCGTCGACGTGGACGGCGGCCACCTGCAGGACCACGACCACTGCGAGCGCGGACCAGAGCTTGGCGTTGCGCAGCGAGTCGCGGCTGAACACGGAGTCGGTCTCACTCCGGGCGGAGAGCGCGTTGAGCACCTGGAACAGCACGAACGTCGTGAACGCGAGCGCGAGCGCATGGTGCTCGGTGCCCGTGTGCATCCCCCAGGCGAGGACGCCCAGCGTGCCGGCCGCCATCACGGCTCCGGTGCCCGCGATCCGCCCCAGCCGCCGACCGGTGAGGATGCCGGCATCCCGGGCGCGGGGCGGTCGGTCCATGACGCCGCGAGCGGGCGGGTCGACGCCGAGGGCCATGGCAGGTGGGCCGTCCATGATGATGTTCACCCACAGGACCTGGATCGCCGAGAACGGCACGGGGAGGCCCGCCAGCTGCGCGCCGATCAGGCTGAAGATGGCGCCGACGTTCGTCGACAGCTGGAACCGGACGAACTTGACGATGTTGTCGTAGATCCCACGGCCGGCCTCGACGGCACGGACGATCGTCGCGAAGTCGTCGTCGGTGAGCACCATCGCCGCCGCCTCCTTCGAGACCTCGGTTCCGGTGATGCCCATGGCCAGGCCGATGTCGGCCGTCTTGAGCGCCGGGGCGTCGTTCACGCCGTCGCCCGTCATGGCGACGGTGTGCCCGTTGGAGCGAAGGACCCGCACCAGGCGCACCTTGTGCTCGGGTGCCACCCGGGCGAAGACGGTCGTCGACTCGACGACCGCTGCGAGCTCGCCGTCGTCCATGCGGTCGAGGTCGGCACCGGTCAGCGTGGCGCCCGTCAGGCCGAGCTGCGCTGCGATCGCCCCGGCGGTCGCAGCGTGGTCACCCGTGATGACCTTCACTGCGACCCCCGCACGACGGCACAGGGCGATCGCGTCACGCGCCTCCGGCCTGGGCGGGTCGAGCAGCCCGATGAGGCCGGTCAGGGTGAGCCGGTCCGCGTGCGCGGCGAGGTCCTCCTCTTCGTGGGGCCCTTCGAGGACCTCTACCGGCACGCGGCGTTCTGCGACGGCGAGGACGCGCAGCCCCTCCGCCGCCATCGTGGCCAGCCGATCCTCGAGGTCGGCGAGGACCGCCCCCTCGAGCGGCACGACGCCGGTCGCGGCCGTCGTCGTGGTGCACCGCCGGAGCAGGACGTCCGCGGCTCCCTTCACCGCGACCACCACCGGCCCACGCTCGGGGCGGTGGAACGTCACCATGAACTTGCGCTCGGAGTCGAACGGCACCTCGGCCACCCGCGGCCCGAGAGCATCCACGTCATCGCGCTCCACGCCGCCCTTGGCTCCGAGGGTCACGAGCGCGGCCTCCGTCGGGTCACCGAGGGCCGTGCCGTCGACGACGCGGCTGTCGTTGCAGGCCACCGCCAGCTCCAGCGTCCGGCGGACGAGCGACCCCGCGTCGCGACCGGACCGATCGACGATGCGGCCGTCGAAGCCGTACCCCTCGCCGGTCACGTCGAAGCGCTCACCGGCGGTGACGACCGCTCGCGCGGTCATCTGGTTGAGGGTCAGCGTGCCCGTCTTGTCGGAGCAGATCACGGTCGTCGAACCGAGCGTCTCCACCGACGCGAGCCGCTTCACGATCGCGCCGCGCTTCGCCATCTGGTGCACGCCCACGGCAAGGGTGACCGTCACCACCGCGGGCAGACCCTCCGGGATGGCGGCGACGGCCAGCGCGACCGCGGAGAGCGCCGTGTCGCCGAGCGCACCCCCACGGGCGAGGCCCAGGCCGAAGAACAGGGCCACCGCGCCGACGCCGACCACGGCGAGGCGCTTGCCGAGCGCGCCGAGCTGCTCCTGCAGCGGCGTCACCTCGTGGGGAGCGGCCTGGAGGAGCGCGGCGAGGCCGCCGATCTCGGTCTCCATGCCGGTGCCGGTGACGACCATCTCGCCTCGGCCCCGTGTCACGACGGTGTTCATGAACGCCATGGAGGTCCGCTCGGCGAGCGGCGCGGTGGCGGCCACGGGTCGGGAGGACTTGGCGACGGGCGTGGACTCGCCGGTGAGCGTGGACTCGTCGATCTCGAGGGACACGGCGGCCACCAGCCGCCCGTCAGCCGGGACACGGCCGCCCGCCTCGAGCAGCACGACGTCACCGGGGACCACGGCGTCCGCGGCGATCTGCTGCACGACGCCGTCGCGACGCACGGTGGCGTTGGACTCGAGCATCCGCCGCAGCGCCGCCATGCTGCTCTCGGCGCGGTGCTCCTGCACGAAGCCGAGCACGGCGTTGAAGACCAGCACGACGGCGATCACCACCGTGTCCTTGAGGTCGCCCACGAGGCCGGCGAGGACCGCTGCGGCCAGGAGGACGACGATCAGCACGTTGCGGAACTGGTCGAGGAGGACCAGCCACGGGGCCCGACGGGGGGCGTCGCTCAGCCGGTTCGCTCCGTGCCGGCCGAGGCGGTCGGCTGCGTCCGCCGATCCGAGCCCCGTGGCCGGGTCGACTCGCGCGTCGTGCGCCACCGCGTCCGGCAGCGCGGCGTGGGGTGGGTGCTCGGCGGGGGTGGCCGGGCGTGCAGGGGTGGGAGTGGGTAGGGGCACCTTCCCTCCGGTTCGTCGTTGGAGGTGGTGAAGGTCTCTCCCGCCCGGAGGCCGACGTGACCGAGCTGTCGCCGTGATGACGACCACGCCGTTGAGGGATACTCCCCTTCCTGAACGACGGCAGGATAGGTCAGCCGGACCCGCTGCGTGTCGCGCCCCGGCTGCGTGTCGCGCCCCGGCCGCGGGTCGGCGCTCCGAGCCGCCGCCCCGCGGCGGCTCGCCCTCAGCCGTCGAGGGTGTAGCGGTAGACGTTGGTCTCGCGGGCCTGGAACCCGAGCTTCTGGTAGAGGCGGTTGGCCGCCTCGCGGCTCGGGCGCGATGTCAGATCGACCGTGCGAGCGCCGAGGTCGTGCGCCATGGCGAGGGCGGCGCGGTTGAGGGACTCGCCGACACCGGTCCCCCGGGCGTCGCTGTCGACCACCACGTCCTCGACCCACGCGCGCAGCCCCGTCGGGATGCGGAACACGACGAGGGTGAGCGCGCCGACGACCACCTCGGCCTCGTCACGGGCGATGAGGAGGTGGCTGGCGTCCGAGCGGACGATCTCGGCGAGCTGCTCGACGGTGATGGGATGTGCGGACGACGACAGCTGGGGCAGGAGCGCGTTGAGCGCCTGCAAGACGTCTTCGTCGACCTCTGTGAGCTCCTCCACGTTCACCATGGGCACCACCGTAGGGCCGCCGCCACGACGGCGACGAAGCGTCGCTCTCGGAGCGATGGGGGCGGCACGCCGGTAGCGTTGTTGGCGTGTCGGAGCTCATCTGGGACCATCGACCGGCCCTTCGAGAGCCGGTGGTGATCACAGCGTTCGAGGGGTGGAACGACGCCGGTGACGCCGCCTCCCGGGCGCTGGACCTCCTGATCGACAAGTGGGGTGCCGAGCGCTTCGCGTGGATCGACGCCGAGACGTTCTACGACTTCACCGCCACGCGCCCGCAGGTCCGCATCGACGAGGGCGAGGCCCGCACGATCGAGTGGCCCGAGAACGGGTTCTGGCACGCCTCCCCTCCGGGCGCGCCCGACGTCGTCCTGCTCCGCGGGGTGGAGCCGCACCTCCGCTGGCGCACGTTCTGCGACGAGGTGATCGAGGTGGCCCGGGGCGTCGGCGCCCGGATGGTCCTCAGTCTCGGAGCGCTGCTGGCCGACGTGCCCCACAGCCGGCCGTGCTCCGTCTACGGGACGGCCTACGACGACGCGGTGCTCGACGCACTCGGTCTCGAGCCGTCCCGCTACGAGGGTCCCACGGGCATCGTCGGGGTGCTCCACCAGCGGTGCCACGACGTCGGCCTGCAGTCCGCGTCCTTCTGGGCCGCAGTCCCGAGCTACGTGGCCGCCGCCCCCTCGCCCAAGGCGCAGAGGGCGCTCGTGGAGCGCGTGTGCGAGCTGCTCCGGACCACCGTCGACGCCTCCGGGCTGGTCGACGAGGAGATGGACTACGAGTCGCAGATCTCGGCCTTGGTCGCCGAGGACCCCGAGACCCTCGGCTACGTCAGGCACCTCGAGGAGGAGCACGACCGCGCCGAGCGGCCCCCGGACGTCGACGAGCTGGTCGCCGAGGTCGAGCGCTTCCTCCGCGGCCACTGACGAGCTCTCAGGATCTCTGCGGACCTTTCCGAGGCTTCTTCGGATCTCTCCAGGCTCCGAGGCTCGACCACCCGCCTGCCGCCCGTTTCGCCGCCCGCTTCGCCGCCCGGTGGTGCATCCGGTGCACATGCCACAATCGTGCGATGCAGGTGCGCACCGACTGCCGTCACTACTCCACGCGCACGATGGGTGCGGAGACGGTCCAGCGCTGCCGCGTGGGGGCTGCCGGCGCAACCCCGTTCGCGTGCCCGGAGCACTGCATCTT
>Ga0182743_1003489_pt1 | contig 12654 bp, 14 predicted proteins | sample eDN3rd30CKraftOP_FD_128522 | JGI IMG/M metagenome (GOLD analysis project Ga0182743, IMG submission 128522) | Enriched Organic Plus compost microbial communities from Emeryville, California, USA - eDNA 3rd pass 30_C Kraft OP (version 2) (version 2) ... | reverse complement strand
CGCTTACCGTCGTGCCCCAAAAGGGGTCCCGTTTGCACGCCGATCCAGGGTCCCCATTCCGAGCCGATTGACACCCCGGACACCCATAAGCGGGAGCGAGGGATCCCTGTCCTTCCATCGGCGCCAAAACTCCAGGCAAGTGGCGATACCGAGATCAGTGAGCGCAAAACCTGCGCCTGGCTCATCCAAACGCCCAAGCAAGCCGAACTTGATCAACGGCATGACGCCGCCGTCGGAAAACGTATGGGAATCCTCCTGATCCTCCTCGACCGCCCGCCATCGTCGCCGGCCGCCGATCATGACAGGTTCCAAAATAATCGAGGGCGGGACCGCTTCCTGTGAGCCGTGGTTGAGACCCGCGCTGATAGAAAACAGCGTATCGCGCGCGCGAGGCGGGATCTCAATCCACTCAACAAAACCCCGCTCAGCAGGTTGGTCCGGTGCGCCGGCAGTACGTCCAAGCAGAAACGCTTCGCACAACGCGCGTTCGATCTCTCCAATCGTGTTCTGCGATTTCCCATATTTTCGCGCGGATCGGTCCTGGGAAATGATTCTTCGCGCCCACTCCTTGAAATGCGCACGAAGGCGTTTGTCGACTTTCGGACGCGTCATTCGGTTCTCTCGGTGTCCCGGGTGAGGCGCGCGCCGCACGCCGCCATACTGCCTGTCGAGCCAACCTCAAGCCGCATTGCGCATTTCCGCCTTCGCCAGAAATTTGGCTACTCGCGCGCCAACGTCGGGAAACAGGAAGCAAAGGGCCGGCAGCCAATCACGGTCAGGCATGAGCTCGGCATCCGCTTCCCGCAGCCGGTTCTTGAGCTTCTCGCTTCTTTCCCGCCAGCGTCCTTTCGGATCCTGCTTCTCAATTGCGTCCTGATGGCCCGCCACCGCGAGCCCATGACCGAAGGCCAGGACATGCTGCGGATACATTTCCGCCAGATGATGCGCCACCTGCACCAGCTTCTTGAACTGCCAGCCGACAGGCTCCCCCTTTAGCGCACTCAGCACCCCGTGGATCATCGTGGAAAAATTGCTGTCGGCATCAGGCCGCTCTGGGATTGGAACATTGCGTGCCGCCAGCCTGCGGCGGAGAAGCCGCCACGGATCCACGTCGGTCGTCGCGCAATGTGGCGTCATGCTGGCCGTCCAGAAAGCGAAGAAGTCCGCGCGCAGCTCGTTGTCCATCGCGGCCCATAGTTCCCTCTCTGAACTCTCGAAATCGAAGTAGAAGGTCCGCTGAGTATCGAGGTGCGTTGTCAACTCTGAGAATCGAACAACGCGCTCGGCCCACCGCTCTTTCAGCGTATCGCCCTCTCGGTATGGCTCGCGGTAGGAACAGCGCAAGTGAAATTCCCCGGCCGTCTCCGAGAGGGCGCAGGTCTCTTCGTCAACGACGAAGATGTTTGAATTATTGGAGAACAAAATATCGTCGGTCGTCAGGCGGCGGTTATTGGGCTCAAATCCCGCCATGATCCAAACGAGCTGTGCGCCGCCCCTGCGATAGTCGTCCCGCCGCCCGACCACGACGTCAAGAAACGTCGTCGAAAGTTGCGCTTCGAAGACGAACCGCTGCTCGCCTCGCAATGCCTGAACATCCGGTTGGCGCCACTGCGCCCGATCCTGCGAAACATACCATCGCTTCTCCTGAACGACAGATTCCGCGCGGAAGTTTGGGTCAGCCCGCAGACTGCGTTCGATCAGCTCCTTGATGCGTTTGTGCGGTTCGCTTTCCCGCAGTCCCTGATACTTCCGTGCCAGGATGTCGTCCTGATTGAGGGCGCTTCGGGTTTGCGCCGGGCAAGACCCGTCCTCATGGCGATGACGGAAGAAGAACCGCTTCTCCGGACTGGACACAAGATAGACCGCCGAGGGGCATAAGGCGCACTTATAAAGCGGCGCCGAATCCAAGGCGGAGCGGACTCGCCCGCGCTCTTCAATCAAATGATCATACCGGAAAGACCTGATTAACTCCGTGGCTGAGCGATATTCGCCCGTGGTTAGATCCAGAACCTCCTCGATCTCCGGCTTCTCCACCGGCGATGCGGGGGACAACGGGTCGATCGTGACATTTGTCTGCACCATTGCGTGCTCGTTCAAACGGCAGTGGAAGAATCATTATTATATCAGCTTCGCCCACCTTGATTGCATTGAAGCCTTGCCTTGTTCGCGAATCGTTCTCACATTGGTGTGGTGAAAATCTCTCCAGGGCGGCGGATATGAAGGTTGAGTTTCGCGACGGCAGCGGCCGAAAGGTCAGCATCGATAAGCTCTTCGACAATATTCGCGAAAAAGCGGTCGAGGCGGCGATCACCCACCTTGAGCACAAGGCGCGCAATGCCGCGAGCGCGCTCATCGACCCGGAGACGGGAAGGCATGCAGTCGTGTTCGTGCGGCCGAAGGAGGAGACGCAACTCGTCATGAGCACGAAAGGCTCGCCGGCTTTCGCGCGCGAATTGGAACGGCGCCTCGGTGTGGAGAAGGGGGCAGTGCGCTCAATGATGGACGAATCGAAAGCAAAATCGCCGATTGTTTATCTGGCGCACGGATCGCCGGATCACAAAACCCTGGCGCGTCCGTTCGCGGAGCGGCTGATGCAAGGCGGTGTCGAAGTGTGGCTTGATGCCTGGGAGATCGGCTCGGGCGACAGTGTTCGCCAGAAGATGGACGAAGGCCTTGGCGATTGCACCCATTTCATCGTTCTGCTGACCCCGAACTCCATCGGCCGGCCGTGGGTTGAAACCGAGATCGACGCCGGCTTTGTGCGGGCCGTCGAGGGGCATTCAAAGTTTATCGGCCTGCGAACGGGCGTCAGTGTAAGCCAGCTCTCACCGTTCTTGCAGTCACGTCGCTGCCCGGAGTTGGATCTCAACGACACGCTCGCTGTCGATGAACTGATTGCGGAGTTGCATGGAGTCTCACGCAAACCCGCGCGGGGGCCTGCTCCGCGCTATGTGAAGTCCGTGCCGCCGGGGCTCCAGTTTTGGGCACCGAGCGCGATCGCTGTTGCCGAGTATCTCGTGCGCGCGAGCAAGCATGGGACGAAGTTCGATCCGCAGGTTCTCATGGGCGAGGTGGCCGAGGCGCTAGGTATGCCCGAGGCAGATGTTCGGCTCGCGGTACTCGATCTTGAGGAAGCAGGTTTGATCGAAAAATCCCGCGAAATGCGAGCTGCCCGCTTCTGGCCGCAACCAGGTCTTTTCGTCGAATTTGACAGCCACTTTCTGGATTTTGACAATGAACAGGACGCGATTGCGGTCGCGAACTGGGTCGTCAGCAACGACGTCAAATCGATATCCATCGCCGATCTGTCGAAAAACTTTCCTGACTGGCAGCCCAGACGCATGAACAGCGCTCTGAGCTTCCTCGAGGAAGGCGCTCTCATCAATGCTCAACATACGATCGGTCAAGGTCCGTGGGCGATGCGCTCTTTGAGCGTAAGCGACCGGACGCGCCGGTTTGTCCGCGATAACGGATAATATCAGTGGCCGGCACTCGATCGAACGTGGCCGGTTTCGCGCCGTACTTTTGCCGAAACAGGTGCAGGCAAAGACAATCTCCGGAGGCCCGTCGACGGGAAAGAAGGGCATCTTGAGTTATCAATATTCAGCGCAGAATCACGACTGGGATCTGACGCTCCACGCGGCCGCCGATCTGATCAAGGCCGGACTGGTAGCCGACAGACAGCCGAAGACCGGCAGCCTCTCGATGGGGTTTTCCTACTTCACAGGGGGCATGGTGCTTTGCTTCGCTGCGATCGAGAGCTTCTCGGCCTCCGTAGCATTCTCCATGCAGTCGGATGCGCGCTTCTCCAGCTTTGATTTCCAGCGCTACCGCAGCACGGGCCGGTTCTGGGACAAGATGGGCATGCTCATGAGCGCCGCTGCAATTGAAATCGACCGGGGCCAGGGGCTGTTCCAGCACATCGGACAAATGCAGGTGTGGCGCAATCTCGTCACCCACGCGTCTCCCTACGGGATCGAACCCACCGAAATCGACAACACAGTAGAAGCGCCCGGCGTCCTGCACGCCAAAAAGAGGCATCTCGAATACACCCGCATGGCCGATCCGGAGCACGCCAGAAAGTTCTATGAAACGGCCGTTGCTTTCATCGAACTGGTCATCAAGCAGACTGGCCTCGACCCCCGTGCGTCAGCCACCTACCAGATTCTTGAATAATCACCGCTGCGAATCGAGGCATATATGGCGCGACCGGTACGCGATCTACGCCGTACCATACAATTCTCGCGCGGCGTCGATGACCTCCTGCGGAGCCGAGTCGGTCAGGCCCCGCAGGTAAGCCAGGAAATCGGCAGAGCGCTTCAGGCAGAAGATTTTCGCCTTGAGCTTTACTCCTCTCGCAACAGCCTTTTCCTCCAGGAGGGAGGCGCATTCGTTGTCCAGGAACATGGCGTCGACATACGGCCCGTACAGCGCGATAGCCTTGATGTCGTTCATCATGCCGCGCGACGGATGCCGCTTTTGGCCGCGGGCGAGCCTGCTGGCTATTGCCGCAAAAAGATGCGCGGAAATCCAATGATGCGGCAGCGACTGGTTCTTGGGCCAGTTCAGAAATTTCACCGTTTCTCGAAACGCTGATTCCGGCGGCACACCGCGCTCGGCGAACTTGCGGTTGATCTCGTGAATCAATGTCACAACGGGCGAAAGTGCTCCATTGATATACGTTTGGACGTCACCCGACGCCTCGCCTGCCTGGACCATCGCCATGAAGTGGAAATAGGCATCGACGTAGCCGCGGGCCATCGCCCCAAGCTCGTTCGCCAGCACGTCTTCAAATGCAGGCTTGTCGCGCACCCACCGATCGTACAGCGGCGCGAAATCTTCCGCCGCCTTGTCTCGCGCCTGCCGGGTGTGTTCGACAAAGGCGCTCCAGTCGGTCTCCACGGTTATGTGCAGGTCAGGCAACCAGGCGTTGCGATGGCCATGGAGGATTTCGTCGACATCAAAATCAAAGGACGGCGGTTCCTCGCCTTTCAGATACGCCTCAAGGTGTCGGTATATCTGCCGATGCTCGATCGTGGTGGTATCCTCGAACGAGGTGTCCCCGCCCATCATCTCGTGGGCAAGGTCGAGCGCTTTTCCGTCCCGATAGACCATCGTCTCGTCGCGGTGGATGTTCGATGCGGGGCAGATGATCTGCTGGCGCATCATGGCCCGATCAAGCAAACCGTTTGCCTCAGTCCAAAACTCGGCATGGGGTGCGTCTGCCCGGCGCTTGCGTTCCTTGACCTTGAAAATCTCGCTGATGGCGAACTGGTCGAGGTAGAGAACCTTCTTGTCAACTTCGGGTAGATAGTAGGTAGCTTTCGCTCTGCAGAATTTGCAGCGCCGGTCGTAGGATTCCGACGATACCCACAAGATGCCAAATCCCTGCTCGCGGCCACATTGCGGGCAAGTCTTAAAGGGCGGGCGTTCCAACATCTTTGGTCCTCGGGAATCCTTCACGCCGAAGGTAGAACATCTATTAGACCGCGGGCAGACGCCCGGCACAATTCGGATCGGCTGCACGGCATCGAAGCTGAGCATGTGTCGCCTTGCTGCGCGGGCTCGACTTCGCGGTCCTGGCAATGAGCTATGGATTCTCGCGCGGGGCGGGACGGGCGGTGCTTCGGCCGCGCGGTCTGATTGCGCTGCGCCGAGAAGCCCTGCCGCGGCGCCCGCCTGCCGCCGTGCAGGCTAACTTTCCCGGCGGAAGCTTTCGATCGGTCGCGCGTTCAGCAGCGCAGGCTCGTATTCGTCGCCCGCCCACCGCTCCGAATACGGCGCGCCGAGCTTCTCCGCATAGTCGATCCACGCGGCGCCGAATGGATTGACGAAATCGCTCAGCGCCTCCTTGCCCTCGGCATAAAGAGGAATCCAGAAGGACCGCGCGATGTCGTCGCCCGTATCGTGATACACGTTCGGCGTCATATAGACGAAGCCGTCCACATGACACTCCGTCAGCCCGAGCGCGGCGCTGCTGAGGATCGACAAGGCGTCATCCGGCGTCAGCGCGAAATTGCTGTCGTTGGCGAACAAGGCGAGGCCGTAGGCGCCGGGAACGCGGAGCTGGCGCTTGGTCGCGGCGATCTGCTTGTTCGCTTTGCGCAAGGCCTGGCGAAGGGGGTTCGCGATCTGCTGGCGAAGGCGGGCCTGGACCCGCTCCGGCATCGGCTCGCCGCGAAGCACATGGCCCATCATATCGGCGGTGGTGTAGCCGAAATGCCTGTACGCTTTGGTGACCCGCTCAGGATAGGCGTCGCGTGAATCCGTCTCCATGCGTTTCAGTTCCGCGATCACGCGGTCGCCCGCAAAGTAGAAATCGGCATTCAGCGCCATCGCCGGCTGATCGGGGATCAGCTCGCGCACCAGCTTGCCGCCGCGGAAGGTCGGAACGAACCTGGCGAACTCCGCTTCGATATCAATCAAGGTTGGCTGCCACCCGACGCTTTGCGTCATGCAATCTCCTCATCCTGCCACGCGATAGAATACTGCGATTCCGGTTGCCGGGGTACTTGATGCCGCCCCGGCCGACGCCGGCCGCGCTCTATCTCGCTGGCGCTCGACCGAACCCGCGGAGCGGTTTCGGCCCATGCGGGTGACGATCGCTGGCGGAGCTTCCGGCGGCGGCGGCCGGCAGGCGGCCGCCAGACCCTTGTTGAAGCGCGCGGATATACCCGCGCGCTTGCACCCCATTTGACCAGCTTACGCCGACAGCGGGGACTCAGAGCCAATAGCCGAAGTCCTCCGGCCCGCTCCATTCGGAGCAAAGCTCCTCCCGTGTAGTCGGACCGCGCTGGCGCGCCCCAAGGGGTTCGGCTTTGGCGTCCCCGCCTTACGGCCCTAGCGCCCATACCCGCGCGGTGCGCGGGTTTGAAGGATGGACGCTCGGCGCTGGCCAAGGGTGCATGCGCGGCTTTTTATCTGGGCCGTGCTGTCAACCCAAGGCTAGTGAAAGGAAGACAGCCATGAAACTTGAACACGTATCCCTTGAGCAGTTGAAGCTCTCCCCCCTCAATGTCAGGAAGAAGGGCGGCGGTGACGTTGCCGACCTTCTTCCCTCCCTGCGTTCACTCGGCGTCCTCCAGCCGCTATTGGTGCAGCCCAACTGCGAGGGCTTCGAGATCGTCGCCGGACAGCGGCGCTACGCGGCGCTGACAAAACTGGCCGAGGAAGGCTATGCCGAGCCGGTGCCGGTCGCCATCATGGAGGACGGCGACGACGCCAAAGCCATCGAGGCCTCGCTGGCCGAAAACGTCGCCCGCCTTCCGATGGACGAGATCGACCAATACAAGGCATTCGCCGCCCTCAAGGCCAAGGGACTGGATGTGGGCGAGATCGCGGCGCGTTTCGGGGTCACCGAGCGGCTGGTCAATCAGCGCCTTGCCATTGCGGGCATCATCGAGCCGGTGCTGAATGCCTACCGCCGCGACGAGATCGATGCGGGCACTCTGCGCGTCCTCACCATGGCGACGCCGCGCCAGCAAAAGGCGTGGTGGAAGCTGTTCAGGTCGGACGACTATGCGCCGACCGGCCACGCCCTGCGCGAATGGCTGTTCGGCGGGGCGCAGGTGCCGGTGGGCAATGCGCTCTTCGATGTGAGCGTATACAAGGGCGCCATCGTTGCCGACCTCTTCGGCAAGGACTCCTACTTCGCGGATGCGGACGCCTTCTGGCCGTTGCAGAATGCGGCCATCGCCGCGCGGCGGGACGCCTATCTGGCCCAGGGCTGGAGCGGGGTCGTCGTACTAGACGCGGGCCAGCACTTCGCCCAGTGGAGCCACGTCAAGGCAGGGAAGAAGAAAGGCGGCAAGGTGTTCGTCGCCATTACCCGCGACGGCGAAGTCACCTTCCATGAAGGCTTCCTGTCCGAGAAGGAGGCCCGCCACGCGAAGACCGGCGCGGCGGCGGAGCCGGTGAAGATCGCGCGGCCCGAACTCACCAAGGCCATGCAGAACTATCTCGGCCTGCACCGGCACGCCGCCGTGCGCACGGAGTTACTGGCCTGTCCCGGCATGGCGCTCCGCCTCGCGGCGGCGCACATGATCGCGGGCTCGGACCTGTGGACCGTCAGCGCCGACCCGCAACGGGCCGACAACGACGCGATCAGCGAAAGCCTTGCATTGGCGCAGGCGCAGACGGGCTTTGCCGAGGAGCGCAAGCGCATCCGCGCGCTGCTCGGCATCGAAGACGAAGACGACGGACCAGTCGCGGCACGCTCGCGCGGCTACAGGGATGGCCTCTCGCTGGCGGACACCTTCGCCAGCCTGATGCGGATGGACGACCCGGATGTCCTGCGCATCCTTGCCTACGTCATGGCGGAAACGCTCTCGGCTCACACCGGCATGGTGGAGACGCTCGGGGCGCTGCTCGGAACCGACATGCACCGCTGGTGGACGCCGGACGAAACCTTCTTCGGCCTGATGCGCGACAAGGAGGCCATCAACGCCATGGTGCGCGAGATCGCGGGCGAGGGGACCGCCGATGCGTATCTGACCTCCACCGCGAAAGTCCAGAAGAAGATTGTCAGCGACTGCCTCGCCGGCATCCGTGAGGCGCAGGCGAAGGACTGGCTGCCGCGCTACATGGCTTTCCCGGCGCAGGGCTACACCGCCCGCTATGTTGGAAAGGCGGCGGAAGGGGTGACCGATGGCGATAGCGGCGACGCCGATCTCGACGAAGCCGCATAACCTGCCCGCTACCGCTCCGATAAGCACCCCGCCCCAGCGGCGGGGTGCTTTTTTGAGGACCGTCTTTATCGGCTTCGGCCGCGCCCGGTGCGCTCGCGGCTGCGCGCGACGCCAATGGCGTCGGCAATGCACCGGCTCATCTTTTGATAGTCGGCCATATGCGCGTCGCGCGATGCCGTCATCCACATGTCGCGGTCCAGCTTCGTCAAGTCGAGCGGATGCCCTGCCTGCCGCGCGAGCTGTTCGAGATAGAGAAGCTGGACTCGCCCGTTGCCCTCACGGAAGGGATGGGCGTAGTTCACGTCGCCCATGATCTGCCCGGCCTCGCGCGAGAAGGCGGTGGCGTCGAGCCCCCACAGGTAGTCGCGCGCGGCAAGGCGGCGCTGCACATCGGCCATGCCGGTCTCGATGTATCGCCGGAACTGGAACTGGCTATCGCCCTTCGATATCTCCACCGTGCGCATCTCACCGGCCCATTCATACACATCCTGAAACAGATGACGGTGGATGGCTTTCAGGTGGGCAAGGCCGAAGTTGCCGGATGGCACGCCCTCCGCCATGCGCTGCACGACGAAACGCCGCTCGACGCGCTCCAGCGCATCGGCATCGCGGATGTTCAGCTTGTTCTTGAGGGTCGTGTAGTCGGGCGGATAGCAGTAGACGAGATCGCTCATTCGCCAGCGCGGACCATCGCGTCCGCCTATGCGCGCTCGCGGATATAGGCAAGGCGGCGCTCATGCGGCCAGCGCTCACGCTCGAACATTTCGAACATGGCAATGTCCGCCGCGTCGAGCGGGTTGCCTTCGAGCGCTTGCAGATGCGCGGCCGCGTGGCGGCGCGCCGTGGCCTCGCCAAGCTCTTTTTTCGAGAAGATTTTATCGTCTTTCGCCATCTCTTCAGTATAGCGGATTCGACGCCGGATTGCCAGAAACTCGTTCGTTTCTGTCCGCAAATGGCCCGGCGCGTCCTTGGAAATATTGCGTTCGGAATAACATTGATCTCAGTTTAAATTTTGAAGTATATTTATCGATGCGAGGTAAATATGGCGACAGAAAAAAATGTGGCAATGTATGCGCGGACGGCGTGCGAATACAGAGGATCGCTGCATAACGTGCATGAACAAATTGAAGACTTGAGACGATACTGCGCTGAACAGGGCCGGGTTGTAGTGACCGCCTATTCCGATGCGGGCGTGGCAGGAGATGGAGAGCAGCCAGCACTCCGCCAGATGATTGAGGCGGCCAGCGCCGAGTCCAAACCCTTCGATGCGGTCGTTGTCCAAAACCTCGACCGTTTCTCACGCGACAAGCGCACGGCATTTCTTATCGACGCGAAGCTTTTCGATCTCGGCATCGACGTCGTACTCGTATCCGTTAACGACATGTTTCCTGCGGAACTCCAGCGCGATCCTCTGTGGCAGGAACTTCGGCGATTGCGGGCGCAACTGGTGCGAGACGCCTAGCACCTTGGCTAATTGGCAGCCTGCGCCGTCTCGCGCTTGAGCGCCCGCGAGAGCGTCCAGCGGCCGACCTCATATTCTCGCGCCATCGCCGAGATCGTGCTCTCCCGCGACTCAAATCGCAGCCGGGCGCTGTCGATCTGGCGGGTGTTCAGCTTGCGCGGCCGGCCCAGCCGCTTGCCGTTTGCTCGCGCCACCGCCAGCCCTTCCTTGGTGCGGCGCGAAATCTTGCGTCGCTCCAGCTCCGCGCGCGCGTTCTCCATCACGAACGAGTAGTAACCTTCGTCCGTGCTGAGATCGATGGGGAAATTGAGAACCCTCATCCTGACACCCCGGGCGGAAAGAACGTGGAACTCGTTCAATGCGTCACGGGTGTTCCGATAGGCCCGGTCGATGTCTAGAACGACCAGCTCGTCCCCGGAGTCGAGCATTTTTTTCACCTTGTCGTAGACGGGCCGGTCAAGGCTTTTGCCCGAGGCCGTTTCGGTGAAGAGCCGGTCGCAATAGCGTTTCAGGGCGTGCGCCTGGCGGTCGTGTTTCTGCTTTTTAGTTGAAACCCTTAAATATCCGATTTTTCTCATATTCCCTGCCAGTCCGGGTGGCGCGACCCCGGACGGTATGCCTCAAAAACGACCCCTTTTGCTCCAGTGCCCGCCGCGTAAGGCTGCTTCTAAATTCTTGAATGAAATCAATAAGCAGGCCTTAACGGTAACTATATAGTAGCACAGATTAAGGAGTTATGAAAATTGTAGCAAAATCGGTCGGTTTTGAGCGGGGTATTCGTGGCAAACTCTATCCGGAATACTGCCATTGCGGCATTATTTGCTGCGTCTTTCGTGCCGCCTATCGGCGCGCGCGCGGACACGCCGCTCAACGCCGCCACCGTGCTCAAGGAAATGCCGCCGAACGAATTCGCGGTCTATATCGCCGGTATCGTCGAGGGGTTGGCCTATGCGCGGTTCCGTCAGGATTCCGCCGCAGCCGGACAGAAGGTCGAGACCGGCATGACCTGCATCCGCAGGTGGTACTTTGACGACCCGCAGATCGTCGTGACGATCGAGAAGGCGTTTCGGAAGTACGCAGAACATTATCCCTGGGTCGTCATCGCCGCGCTGGTCAAGCAGGAGTGCGGCGAATGATGCATGTGAATCCCGCCGGACTGTTACGCAGAGAATTTGCCGATCGCAGCGAGGCCGCGATCTTCCGCCGCTTCCAGCAACAGCAGCGTGAAGAACTTAAGCGGCGCGAGCGAGACGCCGACCTGGACCAGGACACGACCGAGATTCTGCAATTCGCCGTTGCGATTGTCACAGTGTCGGAGACCAGCGCGTTCCGTCAGGAACTCGACCATTACGACGCCGCCACCATCATCGCCTTGAAGGAGAACGACCGTCTCCTGTCGCAGGCTGTGGACCGGCAGGAGGCTCTGCTTCTTACCGCCCATGTGCTTCCCGACGGGCGCCGCGTGTTCAAGACCGAAGATGGCAGGCAGGTGTTCGATGAGCATGGCGCCGCGCTCGATCTTGCTGTCATCGAACCCGACGCGATCGCCGACCATCATCCGACTTGGGAGACCTACAAGCCGGTGCTGAACGAAGTCGGTCGCCTGCGGGCTACGCGGCAGGAGTTGTTCGACTATCAGGCCCGACTGGATGACGCGCGCCAGCGCCTGGATTCCGGCAGCCTGACCCGCGACGAATTCGAGCAGCTACGCGACGAGCTGAAGGCGGACATGCCCGAGGCGGTGCGGGCGCAGATGCCTGAACTCGACGGCGTGCCAGAACCCGAGACCGGCGCACAGCCTGCCAACGCCGATATCGAACTCGCCATCACCGACGACATGGTGCCGACCGGCCCCGCCGCCAAACCATTCATCCCCGGCTAGGGCGCAACGCCCCACGGAACTGAACTTCACCTTGCTCGGCAGACGGAGCAAATCTCGGGAGACGACTATGCTGTATGAACATGACAGGCACGAAAGAGCATCGCGGGATCTTTGGTACCGCCTCACCTACGAAACCGAGAAAGAGAACCAGCGCCGCGATGCCGAACGTCGGAGTCGCGTAGCGGAATCTTCGAGGTCCGCAGCCAAAGCGGATAAGAGTGCAGCGCAAGGCGGGGGCGCCGCCGAGCTCGCCAAGATAGTCTTGATGCTCGCAGCAATGGGCTGCATCATAGGCGCGGTTGAAGACAAGGCTTTAGGTGTGATTCTGGGCTTCGGCGCGGCTGTCGTCATCTATCGCTTCTTGGAATTTATCCTGCTGCTGGGCATGATCGCGTTTTTCGCGGCTTTGATCTGGAACGGCATGACCTAGGCGCGGAGCCTGGCTTCGACGGCCCATAGGTCTACAACGGGTTCGCGCCATTGCATCCCGGCCGATGGCCGATATATGGCTCGGGTTACTTCAACAACCGAGGATGAACCCGATGACCGGCAACGCCGCCAGCGAAGGCCTTGTTTCGCTGACAGCCGATATTGTCTCGGCCTACGTCACCCGGAACAACGTT
>Ga0182743_1003488_pt1 | contig 12654 bp, 8 predicted proteins | sample eDN3rd30CKraftOP_FD_128522 | JGI IMG/M metagenome (GOLD analysis project Ga0182743, IMG submission 128522) | Enriched Organic Plus compost microbial communities from Emeryville, California, USA - eDNA 3rd pass 30_C Kraft OP (version 2) (version 2) ... | reverse complement strand
ACATGCGGCGACAAGGGCGCCTGCACGCCTGCGATGATGGCGTACTTCTTGATCAGTTGCCAGAATGCCTGCCTCGACATCGGTTGCGCGCGCCCCGTCAAAAACAAGGCGTCGCTCACACGAGTGCCAGCAAGCTCGGGACGCGCAGACTGCATATAACGCTCGATCCAATGCGCAGCCTCGGCCCCTAGCGGCACCAGGCGATCTTTGCCGCCCTTGCCCATCACCACGCGCACCACACCTTCGTTCAAACTGACTTCAAGCACCTTGACGTTGACCAGCTCAGACACGCGCAACCCCGTGGCATACAGCGTTTCCAACATAGCGCGGTCCCGCAATCCGCGTGCGGTGTTCAAATCGGGCGCCGACAACAACGCCTCGACCTGCGCTTCGGACAGCGTCTTGGGCATACGAGGCGGTTGCTTTGCGGCGCTGAGCGTCAAACAGGGATCTTTTTCCGCACGATGTTCCCGCAACGCCCACGCATAAAACCGCCGCAATGCCGCCAATCGGCGATTTGCAGTCGTCGCGCGACTCTCCTCGTGACGCGCGGCAAACCACGCCTCGATATCGCCGGCCGCAACCTCTCGCAATTGTGTTGCCATCGCAGCCCCGCCATGCTCAGCCGGGTTTTCCAGCCACTGCGCAAACGCAGTCAGATCACGCCGATATGCTGCCAGCGTATTCGCGGCCAAGCCGTCCTCCAGCCATACCGCGTCGATGAAGGCGTCAATATCTGGTTGGGAAATTAATGGTGTGGAAGTCATTAGTGTCTGGAGCGAATATCTCTATTAAGCCGTCCCTGTCGCGTGCCGGAGTGCGGCGCCGGGCCTATCGCACGGGTTCGGCCCATTAGCAGGGGCCGAAGTCCCCTGCGGGGACTGCCCCGTGCTCAACGGCCCGGCGCCGCACTCCGGCACGCGACAGGGACTCACAATGGTGACATGCCACCGATGTGTGCAGCATAGATCCACGAGCATTCCAACATTGACGAATACGAGACGCTCTGAGCCGGGGCTCGTCGTGTAAAGGGCGCGCTGGCCCGTAGAGCCTGCCGAACCTGTCTTGCCAGGCGGGGGGAAGTCGGCTGGGCATGTTTGAGCGCAGCGTAGCGGAGCGAGTTTGCCCAGCCGCCCCGCCTGGCGAGACAGGTGAAGGGCAGTCTGGCCGCGCAGGCGGCCAGACCAGGCGATAGGGCCAGCGCGCCCTTTACACGACGAGCCCCGGCGCCTAAAGAACCCCGAACACCGCATTACAAGCGCCCCCACCCCTAAGCCACCGACCGCAACCACCGCTCAAACGCCCGCAACGCCTCAGACCTCTCATCCCGCTGCGAATACCCAAAGTAATACCCCTGCCCGACCGTCAACACCTGCGGCACCGGCTGCACAAGCCTCCCCGCCTCCAACGCCGGATAAGCCAGAAAATGCGGCACCAGCCCCACGCCTAAGCCGGCCTCCGCAGCCGCCAGCATCATGGTGAAAAGCTCGTAACGCGGTCCACCCGCCGCTTGAGGCCCATAAGATTGACCATTAGCCCCATACCAGAGCCGCCAGGCATCCGGCCGGGAGCTCAAGTGCAGATGAGTCAACCCAGCCAGCCCGTCCTCTTCGCGACGCGGCAGATGCGGGGCGCAGACCGGCACCAGTTCCTTTTCCGGAAATAGCAGCACGCCTTGAGTCCCTGGCCAGAGACTGGTGGCGTGATACAGCGCCCCGTCGAACGGCTGGTCCTTGAACTGGAATGGCAGCGTGCGCACCGACAGGCTCACGCTAATGTCGGGATACTGCTGTTGAAAGCCAGGCAAACGCGGAATCAGCCATGTCGTGGCCAACGTCGGCACCACCGCAATGTGAATGCTGCGCCCCATGCCAGTGCGGCTGACCAGGCCGAACGTGTCCTTTTCGATCTGATCCAGATGATGGCGGATTCGGCCGGCATATTCGGCGCCATGCTCTGTCAGCACAATACGCCGGCGCACGCGCGTAAATAGCTGCACACCCAGGCGAGCCTCCAGGCTGGCCACCTGACGATAGACCGCGCTATGCGTCAGCGCGAGCTCCTCCGCCGCTCGGGAAAAGCTCCCCAGCCGGGCCGATGCCTCGAAAGCCTGCAAGGCGCTCAGGTTCGGAATGCCATTACGCATAAAAGAAAAAATCTCCAACGCCACCCTGTGGGGCACTGCCATCTCACGGGCGGCATCGCGTGCTGCTGCATCGCAAGGTTGAACACTACGTGCTGACAAGTCACTATATTGTGCAATTTTATCAATTGCACTGTGCAAGCGAGGAACATTATGCTCAATAGCTTGCTATCCGGCTGATTTTGCCTGCCCGCTTATTTAATTACCGGCTTACCTATGACTATCGCGACGACTCCCTCCCGTGCCCGCCTGGGCGGACATATCCTGGTCGATCAATTGGCCGCCCACGGCGTCAAACACGTATTCTGTGTTCCCGGGGAAAGTTACCTGGCCGTGCTGGACGGCTTGCATGATGCCCAGATCGACGTCACGGTATGCCGCCAAGAGGGCGGCGCAGCCATGATGGCCGACGCGCACGGCAAGCTCACCGGCGAGCCCGGCATCTGCATGGTCACCCGCGGCCCCGGCGCCACCAACGCCATGGCTGGCGTGCACATTGCCAAGCAAGACTCCACGCCGATGATCTTGTTTGTCGGCCAGATCGAGCGTGGCATGCGCGAGCGCGAAGCCTTTCAGGAAATGGACTATCGTGCCGTGTTCGGCACGCAGGCCAAATGGGTCACCGAAATCGATCAGGTCGAACGCATTCCTGAACTGATCTCACGCGCATTTCATATCGCCACCTCGGGTCGTCCGGGTCCGGTCGTGATCGCGCTGCCCGAGGACATGCTGACAGAAACCGCCACGGTGGACGACGCGCCGCATTACGAGGTCATCGAAAGCGCTCCGACCGCCGGTCAGCTGAGCGATCTGGAACAGTTGCTGTCTCAGGCGCGGTCCCCCGTTGCCATCCTGGGAGGCACCCGCTGGAGCGCGGACGCTGTCGAGAAGTTCACCGCCTTTGCCGAACGCCTGTCGCTGCCCACCGCGGTGTCGTTCCGCCGCCAGATGCTGTTCCCCGCAGATCACCCCTGCTTTATCGGTGACGTGGGCTTGGGCATCAACCCGGAGCTGCTCAAACGCGTGGCCGACGCGGACCTGATTTTGCTGGTCGGCGGCCGGATGTCCGAAAACCCCAGTCAGGCCTATACCCTGCTCAACATCCCGGTGCCGGCCCAGAAACTGGTGCATGTGCATCCTGACAGCGCCGAACTGGGCCGCGTGTACCGCCCCACCCTGTCCATCAATACCTCGCCCGCTGCCTTTGCCCAGGCACTGGCTGGCGTCAAAGGCCCTGCGCAACCCGCCTGGGCTGCCGATACGGCGACTGCACGCCAGTCTTACCTGGCCTGGAGCGATCCCACCACAGTGCACACGCCGGGTCAGCTGCAGTTGGGCGAAGTCATGGCCTATCTGGAAAAAACGCTGCCTGCCGATGCGATCATGACCAACGGCGCAGGCAACTATGCCACGTGGCTGCATCGTTTCCACCGCTTTACCCGCTACGGTACGCAGTTGGCTCCGACGTCCGGATCCATGGGCTACGGCCTGCCGGCGGCCGTCGGCGCCAAACGCGTCCAACCCGAAAAGACCGTCGTGTGTTTTGCGGGGGATGGGTGCTTCATGATGCATGGCCAGGAATTCGCGACCGCCGTGCAATACAACCTGCCCATCCTCGTCTTGCTGATCGATAACGGCATGTACGGCACGATCCGCATGCACCAGGAAAAACACTATCCTGGCCGCATTTCCGCCACCCAATTGCAAAACCCCGACTTCGCCGCATACGCGCAAGCCTTTGGCGGCTATGGCGAGCGTGTCGAAACGACAGAACAGTTTGCGCCAGCATTTGAACGCGCCCTGGCCAGCGGCAAACCCGCCATCCTGCACTGCCTGATCGACCCACAGACCATCACCCCGTCGACCACGCTGGACAAGATCCGCGACGCCGCGCTGAAGGCGCAGCAATAAACCATGTGTCAACCCGTCAACCGGGTTGACACGCCGGCACCTCAAGATCATTTAGACTTAAAGTATTAATATCGATCCGGACTCTCGCAACGCCCTATCGCTGCGCAAACCGAATCAACGTATTAACCCGATATACGCATTCCCCGTATTTCGCTCTATACCGGAGACCTGCATGTCCTCGAATCCTTCTTTTCACTGGCAAGACCCGCTGTTGCTCGACCAGCAACTGACTGACGAAGAGCGCATGGTGCGCGATGCTGCTGCGGCTTATGCGCAAGACAAGCTGGCGCCGCGCGTGCTCAACGCATTCCGCAACGAACAGACCGATCCGAAGATTTTTTCCGAGATGGGTGAGCTGGGCCTGCTGGGCGCGACGATCCCCGTTGAATACGGTGGCGCCGGCCTGAACTACGTCAGCTATGGCCTGATCGCTCGCGAAGTCGAGCGCGTCGACTCGGGCTATCGTTCGATGATGAGCGTGCAATCGTCGCTGGTGATGGTGCCGATCAACGAGTTCGGCAGCGAAGCGCAAAAGAAAAAATACTTGCCCAAACTCGCCAGCGGCGAATGGATCGGCTGCTTTGGCCTGACGGAACCCAACCACGGTTCCGACCCCAACGGCATGGAAACCCGCGCCGTGCTGACCGGCGACCGCTACAAACTGACCGGCGGCAAGATGTGGATCACCAACTCGCCTATCGCTGATGTGTTCGTGGTGTGGGCCAAATGCGTGGGCGGTGAATTCGACGGCAAGATCCGCGGTTTCATCCTGGAAAAAGGCATGAAGGGCCTGTCCGCTCCGGCCATTCACGGCAAGGTCGGCCTGCGTGCCTCGATCACCGGTGAAATCGTGATGGACGAGGTCGATGTTCCGGCCGACCAGATGATGCCTGGCGTGTCTGGCCTGCGCGGCCCCTTCACCTGCCTGAACTCGGCTCGCTTTGGCATTGCCTGGGGTGCGCTGGGTGCAGCCGAGGCCTGCTGGCACACCGCTCGCCAATACACGCTGGACCGCAAACAGTTTGGCCGCCCCTTGGCTGCCAACCAGTTGATCCAGAAAAAACTGGCCGACATGCAAACCGAGATCACCCTGGGCCTGCAAGGCTGCCTGCGTTTGGGCCGCATGAAAGACGAGGGCACTGCTGCTGTCGAAATCACCTCGATCATGAAGCGCAACTCGTGCGGCAAGGCGCTGGATATCGCGCGCCTGGCTCGCGATATGTTGGGCGGCAACGGAATCTCTGACGAGTTCGGCGTGGCGCGTCATTTGGTCAACCTCGAGGTGGTTAATACCTACGAAGGTACGCACGACGTGCACGCGTTGATTCTGGGCCGCGCCCAGACGGGGATCCAGGCGTTCAGCTGATCTGTTCTTTTCGCCCTGTCGTTCTCTTTAGATTTCGCCTCAGTATCTTTGGATATTGAGGCGTTTTCTTTGGGGCCGACATCGTTGGTTCCTTTGGCGCAGGCACGATTACGGAACAACGTCTTATTTTTTCGGCAACCTATATTCGAAAGGTTATTGCCGCTACGCTCCTGGCTCCGAATTCGCCGCACATTGTTTAAGCGGTGCGGCGTCATAGCATCTGCAGATGCTTTGAGATTCGATTTTTCTCATATCAAGGTTTGGAGAAATAATGCGTGAACTCTGTTTTCATGAGATCTCGAGTGTCAGCGGCGCCTCCGGTGTCCATCTGGCAGCCATCGCTGTAGGCGCTGCGGCGAACACCCTGGGCCGTATCACTGGCGAGCTGATGACAGGCACACCGATGTCTTTGGCAAAATCCGTAGACACATACGGGTGGGCCATACCCCTCGCCACAGCAGCCGTCACGAGTACCTTCCGTCCAGATAAACCCGCACAGGCCCATCTGAGGTACGCTGCCACCGCAGGTTTCGTCGTCGGTCTGGGCCACTATCTCGACGACAGCGGAACCGCGCCGACAAGGCGGCGTAGTGCCTCACATCGCAATTAGCGACCACGGCCCCACTTGCATCAAGATGGAGGCGAGTCCCTTCAACACACCTCACAACAATCGTGCCTGACATGCCGGTGCACAAGCACCAACATCTGTCCCAACACTCATTACACTAGCGCCCGGCGCCTATAACAACTGCGAGTCCCGGCCGCGTGCCCGAGGGGTGTGCCGGGCCGTAGAGCGCGGATTCAGCCTCGCGTAGCGAGGCCGAGCCCCCTGCTCATGGGGCGAGTCCGTGCGATAGGCCCGGCGCGCCCCTCGGGCACGCGGCCGGGACGCCTAAATAGAGACGCCCAAGGCCAGCAAACGAAAACCCTCGACGTCCCACAAAACCTGGCGCCTAACCCAAGCCAACACCATCCAGCATCGGCAAAAAAAACACCCCGCAGCAAGCGCTAACCAACCTGCCCCAAGTCAAACAAGCTAGTCGCATCCAACTCCAGCACCGCCTCATCGTGCTGATTCAAAATCGTCCAGTTCCACGTAATGATCCCCAGATCATCGCGAGAAGTAGACCGACGCACAGCTTGCACACGCGCATCCAACCGCAACGTATCCCCCGGCCGCACCGGCACTCGCCAACGGACCTCTCCCAACCCCGGCGAGCCAAACGATTCGGAATCATGCAACGCTGCCTCAACCGCCATACGCATCGCGAGCGCACAGGTATGCCAGCCACTGGCGATCAAACCACCCCAGCGCCCTTGAGCGGCCCGTTCCACATCCGTGTGAAACCATTGCGGATCATATTGGCGGGCAAATGTCAGAATCTCGGCCTCGGTGACCGTGACCGGACCACCATGGATCAACATGCCTTCCTTGAATTCTGCGAATTTCATTTTTTTGGCGTCTTCAGCAAAAACCGGCGCACCTGAGTACGCCGGTAGTTTGAGTACAAGACAGGCAGAGCGCCTACGCCAAATGACGCGATGCAGAGCACCCTACCTATGATGTGCTCCGAGCCCCTGCCAGCTAGTACGTCTCGAAATGCAGCCGCCCCTCGCGGCGCAACACATCATGCAGGATAGTCCAATCCTCGCCAGATTGCACGACCACATCGCGCAAAGCGTCCAAAACGCCGGTTTCCATCCCCTTTAGCCCGCAAACGTAAATACAGGTATTTGTGTCCTGCAACAACGTCAACACATCCGCGGCGCGCTCGCGGATCAAGTCCTGGACGTAACGGCGCGGCTGTGCTGCATCGCGCGACAGGGCCAGGTTGATATCGATGAAATCGCGCGGAAGCTTCATCAAAGGCCCAAAGTACGGCAGCTCTCGTTGCGTACGAGCACCAAAGAACAACATCAGGCGGCCATTCGTGCCACGTGCGATCCGGCGCCGATAACGCTCTGTCATCGCACGCATCGGCGCCGATCCCGTTCCCGTGCAGATCATCATCAGATTGGCGTGTGCATGATTAGGCATTAAAAAGGTATTCCCAAACGGCCCGATGACTTGCACCGTATCGTTCCTGGCCAGGTCGCAGAGATAGTTGGAACATACGCCGCGTGCCGGCTGCCCTTGATGGTCCTCGGTGACACGCTTCACCGTCAGCGACAGATTGTTGTAGCCTGCGCGCTCGCCATCGCGTGGGCTGGCCAGCGAATATTGACGCGCGTGATGCGGACGGCCCTGCGCGTCGGTGCCGGGCGGCAATATCCCAATGGACTGGCCTTCCAACACGGGAAACGGCACATTGCCGAAATCCAGCACGATGTGATGGATATCACTGTCGGTATCCTCATCGGTCACGCGATAATTGCCGACGACCGTTGCGACCGCAGGCGTCTTGTGACCGTAGAGATTGACATAGGGATGCGCCGCGGACCAGGGAGGAATCGTTGCGCCCGAAGGAGAAAAAACGGGGGTGGGCGCACTGGCAGAGTCGACACCTTCGCCGCCCTCGGACACCACGGAAGCAATCTCTTCGCCATTGGACGCGGCATTCGCGGACACCGTATCGGGCAGCGCTTTTTCGCCTGGCAATTCGTCCCAGCCGAATTGCTCCTCGACACTATAGGCCTCGGTTTTCAGCACCAGCCGCCAATTGTCAATTGACCCCGTCGGACAAGGCGGCACGCAAGCCATGCAGCCATTGCAAATGGCGGGATCCACCACGTAGTTGGTGCCGTCATGCGTGATGGCGTCGATCGGGCAAGTTTCCTCACAGGTGTTGCAGCGTATGCAGATCTCGGGATCGATCAAGTGCTGCTTCAACACCTCGGGCGGCAAAGGTGCGTTCATCTTTTGCTCCGAGAGATCCCGGCATGAATGCCGGGCGTCGGGATTCAGTTAAAACGGACATACTCGAAGTTCACGGCCTGTCGATTCACGCCCATGACAGGCGGCGCAATCCAGTTGGCGAACTTGCCGGTCTCGACGACACGGCCCATCAGCGAGGCCACGAATGCGCGGTCTTCTGGCGTGGGCAGCCATTTGTGTTGATTGGCCTGCCATTGCGCCTCAGAGAGCACCTCGCCATCGGGCGCTACGCGGATGCCGGCCAGCGTGCCGATCTGACGGTTGAATGCTTTGTGAGGCACGGACAGACGGAATGGCAATCCGCTTTTCTCGATGACTTTATTCCAGCGTCCCACACCCGCCATGGAGTCCTTGATGAAATCATCACGCAGGACTTCATTCAGAGCGTTCAACATCGGCACTTCGGTTTCGCGCAGTTTGCCTCCATCGACCGTCAACACGCGATAGGTATCGTTCTTCAGTTGATGATCGTCCGTGCGCTTGCCTTCTTCGTAGCGGCCCTTCAGACCCGCGCTGTAAAAGATGGCGGCGTTCGAGGACTGATCCGCGCCGAACAAATCGATAGTGACGCTGTAGTGAAAATTCAGATAGCGCTGAATGGTAGGCAGGTCGATCACACCGGCGGCGCGTATCGTGGCGGGGTCATCAGTTTTCAATTCGCGCATGACTTCGCAGGTGCGTTGAATGATGCGCGAGACGCCCGACTCGCCGACAAACATATGATGGGCTTCTTCGGTCAGCATGAATTTGGTCGTGCGGGCCAGGGGATCAAAGCCCGACTCCGCCAACGCGCACAACTGGAATTTCCCATCGCGGTCGGTGAAATAGGTGAACATATAAAAGGCCAGCCAATCGGGCGTCTTTTCATTGAACGCGCCGAGGATGCGCGGGTTATCCGCATCGCCGGAACTACGCTGCAGCAAGGCGTCAGCTTCTTCGCGGCCATCGCGGCCGAAATAGCGATGCAGCAGATACACCATCGCCCACAGATGGCGGCCTTCTTCGACGTTGATCTGAAATAGGTTGCGCAGGTCGTATTGCGATGGCGCGGTCATGCCCAGATGGCGTTGCTGCTCGATCGACGCCGGCTCGGTATCGCCTTGGGTCACGATAATGCGGCGCAGGTTGGCGCGATGTTCACCTGGCACATCTTGCCAGACATCACGGCCGAGGTTTTCGCCGAAATGAATCTTGCGCTGACCATCCTGCGGTGCGAGGAAAATCCCCCAGCGGTAGTCAGGCATCTTTACATGATCGAAATGCGCCCAGCCATCGGGCTCGACGCTGACCGCTGTGCGCAGGTATACGTCAAAACCATGCGAACCGTCCGGGCCCATGTCCTGCCACCATTGCAGGTAGTTGGGCTGCCAGTGTTCGAGTGCGCGTTGCAGCGCACGATCGCTGGACAGGTTGACGTTGTTGGGGATTTTTTCACCGTAGTTGATGCCTGACATGTCTGCTCTCCAGGTCGGCGTAGTGATGCTGCCGAGTCGTTATAAGGGTGTTATTCGCATAGCCGGAAAACGTATCGGCCCGTTACGCTGACTGTGTGCCCGCGGCTGTCATTGGCGTGCGAGCACGGGATCATTCGGATCATCGGCGCGATCCCATGAACGGGCCAATGCCCGCTGCTGCTACACGCGGTTCCAATCGAACGTGGCTTGTTCGCCTTTGCCGTAAAGTTTCAGCGCGCCCTTTTCGCCCGCGGCATTGGGCCGATTGAAAATCCAGTTCTGCCAGGCAGTGAGACGACCGAATATGCGGGTCTCCATCGTTTCACGTCCGCCAAAGCGCAGGTTCGCTTCCAGTCCGGTCAATGCATCGGGAGACAAGGCGCGGCGTTCCTCGAGCGCAAGACGGACCTCGTCATCCCAGTCAATGCTGTCGGGCGCAAACGTCACCAGCCCTAGTTCCAAGGCACGTGTGGCAGGCAACAACTGCCCCCCTACTGCGCGCACGGCCTCGAGCGGCAGGGTTTCTTCGTAAAAGCGGCGCTGCAAGCGGCTTTCGCCGTTGACCAGCGGATACGCGCCGAAATTACGTTCGCCCACAACGATCTGGGCAGGCACATCGGCATCCTCGTCATCCAGCATGTAGATGCGGTCGGCGGCCAAGGCCAATTCAAACAAGGTGCCGGCAAAGCACGAGCCCGGTTCGATCAATGCAAAGAGCGAGCGCGACGTCACGTCCAGACGCGCCAGAGTACGGCGCAGCATACCCGCGGTTTCGCGCACGAACCAGTGATCGGCATGCTGCTGCAAGGCGGCATCGGCAGCGAGCACCGAAGCAATATCGCCCTCGGTTTTCAGCACCCACGTACCCAGGTCGGGTTCATTGGTGCGCAGATTGAGAATCGCATCATCGAGCTCGCGAGCCATCTGCAGCGGCCACCAGGCGGCACCCGCGGCTACGATGGCATCGATTTCCTGCTCGACAGACGCCTGCGGGCCGCGGATCGTCCAAGTGGCCAGGCGCTTTTCACGATCGTAGGCGACGTCCACGTATTGATAGGACAATCGGCTCGCCGTTTCGCTACGCGACAGCGGTGTCAGGGCGATGCCTTGCGCTTGCGCAGGACGGTCGCTAGCGGCGGCCAATTCGAGGGCACGCGCCTGTACCGCGTCCTGGAATTGCGCGGGTTTGACGACCTGATCGACCAGGCGCCAGTCCTTTGCACGCTGACCGCGCACGCCCTCGACCAGGGTGCAAAAAATGTCGGCATGATCGTGCCGCACCTTGCGTTTATCCGTCACGCGCGTCAGCCCGCCGGTGCCGGGCAACACGCCTAGCAAAGGCACCTCGGGCAGGGCCACGGCCGAGGAACGGTCATCCACCAGGAAAATCTCGTCGCACGCCAAGGCCAACTCATACCCGCCCCCGGCGCAGGCGCCATTGAGCGCCGCGATGAATTTCAAGCCGCTATGCCGGCTGGAGTCTTCGATACCGTTGCGAGTTTCGTTGGTGAATTTGCAGAAATTCACTTTCCACGCATGAGACGACAAGCCCAGCATGAAGATGTTGGCGCCGGAACAGAAAATCCGGTCTTTCATGCTGGTGACCACGACGGTGCGCACCTCGGGGTGCTCGAAACGGATGCGCTGCAAGGCGTCGTGCAGTTCGATATCGACCCCGAGATCATAGGAATTGAGCTTGAGCTTGTAGCCTGGCCGCAGCCCGCCGTCCTCGGCCACATCCATGGCCAGAGTGGCCACCGCACCCTCGAAACTGAGTTTCCAGTGGCGGTATTGGGTGGGGTCTGTCTGAAAATCCACGCGGGATTCGGGGCTGCTCATGGTTCTGTCTCCTGAGGGGCCTGATAGGAATAATACTGCATCAGATGCATTAAAATGCAGATTAGTGCACAAAAAAAATCGCGTCAAGAGAAAGATGCACAAAAATGCAGCTTGGGGGTCCACCAGAGGATCCTGATAGACGCTAGCCGGGGCCGTCTCGACAGAAGACGGTGCGCACACCCCGAGCGGTCTTTCTTATCGTCTCGGGGCTAACAAGCAGTAAAAACGGCGTAATGGGCGCGCCCACCGAAGCGAGCATCGCGCGCCTTAAAGGGGCAACCCGCAAGCCTTGCGAACCTGCGCGCGCAGCCCTCCAAAGCTTTCTTGCAAACTCAGGCCGCTCGTCATCCAGGTCATGTCCGCCTTGGCATAAAAGGCCTCGCGCCCCGCCAGAATGCGTTTCAAATCCGCCATGGCCTCGCTGTTGCCCGACATGGGGCGGAAGTCGCCCTGCGCCATGACGCGCGACATATGCTCGTCCGGGGTGGCGCGCAGCCAGATGGTGTAGCAATGCGTCAGCAATAGGTTCAGAGTCGCCGGCTCGGACACCAGGCCGCCAGGCGTGGCGAGCACCATTTCCGGATAAAGCTGTACGGCTTCCTCCAGCGCTCGCCGCTCATAGCGGCGATACGCGTTAGGGCCATAGAGATTGTGAATCTCAAGAATGCCGCAACCGGCAACGCGCTCAATTTCGCGATTGAGTTCCACAAACGGATAACCCAGGTCGTCGGCCAGCATCGGCCCCAGCGTCGATTTGCCCGCGCCGCGCAAGCCGATCAGCGCCACACGCTGAAAACGATTGGGGCGTTGCGCCCCGGCGCCCACGCCGAACAGCTGCGTGAGCGCCTCGCGGGCCCGCTGCAAATCGGACTCGGTACGGCCGCTGAGCAACTCGCGGATCAACAACCAATCTGGCGACTCGGTGGTGACGTCGCCCACCAACTCTGCCAAGGCGCAATTAAACGCCTTGGCGATTTGCAGCAGCACCAGGATCGATGCATTGCCGACACCATGCTCCAGATTTGCCAGATGGCGCTCGGATACGCCGGTGACTTGCGACAAGCTT
>Ga0182743_1003487_pt1 | contig 12657 bp, 10 predicted proteins | sample eDN3rd30CKraftOP_FD_128522 | JGI IMG/M metagenome (GOLD analysis project Ga0182743, IMG submission 128522) | Enriched Organic Plus compost microbial communities from Emeryville, California, USA - eDNA 3rd pass 30_C Kraft OP (version 2) (version 2) ... | reverse complement strand
TTTGAACGCGGCGAGGGGAGCTGGCTGTATGCCGAGGACGGCACGCCTTATCTCGATTTCGGCTCGGGCATTGCGGTCAATGCGCTTGGTCACGCCCATCCGCATCTGGTCGAGGCGCTGAAGGGCCAGGCGGAGCGGCTCTGGCACATCTCCAATCTCTACCGCATTCCGGAAGGCGAGCGGCTGGCCGACCGGCTGCGCGAGGCCAGCTTCGCCGACTATGTGTTCTTCGCCAATTCGGGCGCCGAGGCCAACGAGGCCGCCATCAAGATGGCGCGCAAGTACCAGAGCGCGAAGGGGCATCCGGAGCGCTACCGCGTCATTGCGTTCGAGGGTGCCTTCCACGGCCGCACGCTGGCCACCATCGCGGCCGGCGGCAATCCCAAGCATCTCGATGGCTTCGGCCCGCCGGTCGAGGGTTTCGACCACGCGATCGTCGGCGATGTCGAATCCGTCAAGGCGCTGATCGGCCCGACGACCGCGGCCATCATGGTGGAGCCCATCCAGGGCGAGAGCGGGATTCAGCTGGTGCCCGGCGCCTTCCTGCGCGTGCTGCGCGATCTCTGCAACGAGCATGGCCTGCTGCTGATCTTCGACGAAGTGCAGACCGGCGTCGGCCGCACAGGCAAGCTGTTCGCTTGCGAGAAGGTCGGCGTCTTCCCCGACATCCTGACCTCGGCCAAGGGGCTGGGCGGCGGCTTTCCCGTCGGCGCCTGCCTTGCCACCCGCGAGGCGGCTTCGGGCATGACGGCGGGCTCGCATGGCAGCACATTCGGCGGCAACCCGCTGGCCATGGCGGTCGGCAATGCCGTGCTCGACGTGGTGCTGGAGCCGGGCTTCCTCAATGAGGTGCAGCGCAAGGGCCTGCTCCTCAAGCAGCAACTCGCTCCCGTCGTCGACCGCCATCCGGCGGTCTTTGCCGAAATTCGCGGTGAGGGTCTGATGCTTGGCCTGCGTTGCCATCTGGCGCCCGCGCAGGTTGTTGGCGCCTTTGCCGAACACGGGCTCCTCGCCGTGCCGGCCGGCGGCAATGTCGTGCGCCTGCTGCCACCCCTCACCATCACCGATGCGGACCTTGCCGAAGGCGTTTCCCGCATCGACACCGCCGCCGCTGCGTTGGAAGCCGCCCTGGCTTCGGGACTGACCGCGGCTCAATAAGGAAACCATTTTGTGACGGCGTCCAAACCTCGCCATTTCCTCGACCTGTCGGATTTCACCGGCTCCACCCTCCGCGACATCCTCGCGGCGGGGCGTGAAATGAAAGCGCGCCGGCGCACGGCCGCCGCCGCCGAAGACCGCGTGCTGGACGGGCGCACGGTGGCGATGGTGTTCGAGCAGCCGTCGCTGCGTACCCGTGTGTCCTTCGAGGTCGGCATCCGCGATCTGGGGGGCAACCCGCTGATGCTAACGGGCAAGGAAATCGAGCTCGGCGAGCGCGAGGCCATCGCCGACACGGCGCGGGTTATATCGCGCTATGTCGACGCCATCATGATCCGCATGCTCAAGCACGACACCATGCTGGAGCTGGCGCGCCACGCCACGGTGCCGGTGATCAACGGCCTCAGCAAAGCCTCGCATCCCTGCCAGGTCATGGCGGATGTGATGACTTTCGAGGAGCGGCTCGGGCCGATCACCGGCCGCACGATTGCGTGGACCGGCGATTCCAACAATGTGCTGGCCTCGTGGATGCATGCCTGCTCCAAGCTTGACTTCAACCTCCGCGTAGCCACTCCGCCCGAGCTGGCCCCACCGGAGAAGCTGGTGAACTGGGCGCGCGAGAACGGCGCCGCGCTGACGCTGACCAACGATCCCTTTGAGGCCGTCAGCGGCGCCGATGCCGTCGTTACCGACTCCTGGGTGTCGATGGGCGACGGCGAGAAGGAGCGCCGCCACAACCTGCTGCAGCCCTACCAGGTCAACGCCAAGCTGATGGCGGCCGCCAGCAAGGGCGCGATCTTCATGCACTGCCTGCCCGCGCATCGCGGCGAGGAAGTGACCGACGAGATCATGGACGGCCCGCAGTCGGCGATCTTCGACGAAGCCGAGAACCGCCTGCACGCGCAGAAGGGCGTGCTGGCCTGGTGTTTTGACGCCATTCCTGTGTGAGCGCCGTTTCCTTCAGTATGAGTGAGAGTCTGTCCTTCTTCACCGGCGACGACCGCGTCCTACCCTTCCAGGTCGAGGGGCTCGACGTGCGTGGCCGGGTCGTCCGTCTCGGGCCCGCCATCGACAGCGTGCTTGCCCGGCACGATTACCCATTGTCCGTGTCCAAGGTGCTTGGCGAGGCGGTGGCGCTGACCATCCTGCTCGGCACCTCGCTGAAGATCGACGGCCGCTTCCAGCTGCAGACGCGCTCCGATGGTCCCATCGGCATGATGGTGGTCGATTTCGAGGCGCCGGACCGCGTCCGCGGCTATGCCCGCTTTGACGAGGAGCGCCTGGGCGAAACGCAGGACACCGGAGCCTTGCTCGGCAACGGGCATCTGGCCTTCACCATCGACCCCGGCGAGGACATGAGCCGCTATCAGGGTGTGGTGCCGCTGGAGGGCGAGAGCCTGGAAGAGGCCGCGCACCAGTATTTCCGCCAGTCCGAGCAGATTCCCACCCGCATCCGCCTCGCCGTGGCCGAAGCCTTCGGCAGCAATGAGGACAGCCATTCCTGGCGGGCCGGCGGCGTCATGATCCAGTACCTCCCGCCGGCGGGCGAGGGGGTTCGGCAGCCAGACCTGCCGCCGGGCGACGTACCCGAGGGCGTCGAGGCGCCGGTCTCGACCTTCCCCGAGGACGATGGCTGGGTGGAGGCGCAGGCGCTGGTCGACACCGTGGAAGACCACGAACTGATCGACCCGATGATCGCCAGCGAGGAGCTACTCTACCGCCTCTTCCATGAGCGCGGCGTGCGCGTGTTCGATTCCAGCCAGGTGCGCGAATCCTGCCGCTGCTCGCGCGAGCGGATCCTCGGCATGCTAAACAGCTTCACCCCCGAGGACCGCCGCGACATGGTGGCGGACGACGGCAAGATCACTGTCACCTGTGAATTCTGCTCCACGCGCTACGAAGTGGCGCCTTCGGAGGTCGGCCTCGACGACTGACGGGACGGCTGAAAGGGCGGCGGCCTTGCAGGCCAGCCGCCAACGTCCGGCGGAACGTTTGTCGAACAACGTCCTACCGAGCCTGTGGATAACCAGCCCGCCGCCTTAATGCTTCGATGCCATGGCCTCGGCACGCTCGGCTGCCTCGATCATGCGCCGCAACGCATCCGCCACTTCGGCAGTGACGCGGCGCTTGTACTTGCGGTGTACCAGCTGGCCGTTGTGGAAGATGTCCTGCTCGACATAGAGCCGTTCACCGTCCCAGTGCAGCACGTTGTCGCTCTCGGTGGTTTCGATCACGCCCAGATCGGCGATCAGTTCACCTTCGTCCTTCGTCGTCATGACGGTTCTCCCACGCGCTACAGGACAAGAGCCTAGCGGAACATCGCGGGCGCGGAAAAGAGCGAAGCTGCGGGAGCGAAAAAGAGTGAACCCCGCCGGTCGGTGGGACCAACGGGGTTCTGGGTGCTCGAAACGAGGGGGACTGGATTCCCTCTTGCCCAATCAACGCACGGATGCGCCCCCGGTTCCCGCTTTTGTTGCAGGAAAGTCACGGGTGCGGAGGAATTTCTGAAAAGCGAAAGTGCGCTGGAGCGGGCGATGGGAATCGAACCCACGACATACAGCTTGGGAAGCTGTCGTTCTACCACTGAACTACGCCCGCGCGCGGCGGAGAATAGTGGGGCCTCCGCGCCGCCACAAGCCATCCCGGCGCGAATTTACGCGCGGAAATGCTTCGACAGTTTCAGCTTCTGCGCCTGGTAGTTGGAGCCCAGTTCCTGGCCGTAGAGCATCTCGGCGGGAGCCGCCAGGCGCTCGTAGACGAGACGGCCGACCGTCTGGCCGTGCTCGAGGATGAAGGGCACTTCGTGGCTGCGCACTTCAAGCACCGCTCGCGAGCCGACGCCGCCGGCCGCGGCATGGCCGAAGCCTGGATCGAAGAAGCCGGCATAGTGCACGCGGAATTCGCCGACCAGCGGGTCGAAGGGCACCATTTCCGCCGCCAAGGTGGGTGGCACATGCACCGCCTCGCGCGAGGCCAGTATGTAGAACTCGCCCGGATCGAGCACCAGCTTGCCATGATCGGCGCGCACCGGCTCCCAGAAGGCATCGACGTCGTAGCCCGCCACGCGGTCCACATCGATGACGCGGGTGTGGCGCTTGGCGCGGTAGCCGACCAGACCATCTTCCTTGCCGGCAAGATCCACCGTTACCGAGATGCCCTCGCGCAGGTCCGGCGCGTCCGTGTCGACGAGGCGGTCGCTGGCCTGCGCCGTGCGCATCTCCTCGGGGGTCAACTCGGCGCGGCCGCTGCGGAAGCGGATCTGCGACAGCCGCGAGCCGGTGCGCACCAGAACCGGGAAGGTGCGCGGGCTGATCTCGGCCCAGAGCTGGCCGCTGAAGCCCGCCGGCACGGTGTCGAAGCCGCGCACGCCATCCGCGATGACGCGGGTGAACACGTCGAGACGCCCTGTGGAGCTCTTCGGATTGGTCACGGCCTCGACATGGGAGGGAAGGGCGAGGCTTTCCAGGACGGGAACGAGGTAGACGCAGCCGGTTTCCAGCACCGCACCCTCGGTGAGGCTGAATTCGTGCATCAGCACATCGTCCAGCCGCTCCTTCACGGTTTGCCCTGGAGCGGGGAGAAAACTGGCGCGGATGCGGTAGGCCGTGGCACCGAGCCGCAGGTCGAGGCTGGCGGGCTGGATCTGGCGCTCGGAGGCCTCGCGTTCGAGGCGGATAGCGCCGTTTTCGATCAGCCGGCGGATGGCTTGTGCCGGAGCTATGCCGGTGCCGAAGCCCTCGAAACCAACCGCCCCATCCGCCATGTCCGCCCCTCGTGCAGCTCGTGCGCTTCTTCCCTAGCGGATCGTGCGGGGCTGAGAAAGCTCTGACGGCGTTGACCTGTGGGCGGACGGGGAGTAGTCCCAAGACATCGTGGTGATTTGGCCGGCCGGCTTGCAGCCACGTAAAACAACTCGCTAAAGGGCCGCGGCGCGAAAAATGGTTCTCTCGCGGGCGGCCCGTCCTGAGGTATCCGCCGTGTCGAACGAGATTCCCGCCCCTCTCCCCAACCGCAAGCTCCATGCCGCGACCCTCGCCGTGCATGAGGGGCAGTTGCGAAGCCAGTACGGCGAAACCGCCGAAGCGCTCTATCTGACACAGGGCTACGTCTATCCGAGCATGGAGGCGGCCGAGGCCCGCTTCACGGGAGCCGATCCCGGCTTCCAGTATTCGCGCTTCTCCAATCCGACGGTGAGCATGTTCGAGAGCCGCATCGCGGCTCTGGAGGGGGCGGAAGCCGCTCGTGGCACGGCGACCGGCATGGCCGCGGTCAATGCCGCGCTGTTCTGCCAGCTCAAGGCCGGCGACCATATCGTCGCCGCCAAGGCGCTGTTCGGCTCATGCCTCTACATCGTCGAGACGCTGCTGCCGCGCTTCGGCGTCGAGTGCACCTTGGTGGACGGCACCGATCTAACCCAGTGGCGCGCGGCGGTGCGGCCTGAAACGAAGGTCTTTTTCCTCGAGACGCCGACGAACCCGACGCTGGAGATCATAGACATCCCCGCGGTCGCCGAAATCGCGCATCAGGCGGGAGCCCGTCTCGTCGTCGACAATGTCTTCGCCACACCGGTCTTCCAGAAGCCGCTCGAACTCGGCGCCGATGTCGTGGTCTATTCGGCAACCAAGCATATCGACGGCCAGGGCCGCTGCCTTGGCGGCGTGGTGCTCGGCACGGAAAAGTTCATCACCGAGGAGCTGCAGATGTATCTGCGGCAGACCGGCCCCTCGCTCTCGCCCTTCAACGCCTGGGTGATGGTGAAGAGCCTGGAGACGCTCGATTTGCGCGTGCGGCGCCAGTCCGAGAACGCGGCGCTCGTCGCCGACCGCCTCGCCGAGCACCGGAACATCGCGCGGGTGATCTATCCCGGCCGCGACGATCATCCGCAGGTTGCCGTGGCGCGGCGTATCATGACCGGCAGCAGCAACATGATCGCCTTCGAGGTGAAGGGCGGCAAGGAAGAAGCCTTCCGCTTCGGCAAGGCGCTCGAAATCGTCAAGATTTCCAACAATCTGGGCGACTCGAAGAGCCTTATCACGCACCCCGCCACAACCACCCATCAGCGCCTCAAGCCCGAGCAGCGCGCCGAGCTCGGCATCAGCGACGCCATGCTTCGTCTGTCCGTGGGGCTGGAAGACGTGCGCGATCTGATTGATGATGTGGTGAAGGCCGCCGACGCCGTCTGAGGCGCGGCGGGAACTAAGAAAAAGTCCACTGCATCCGGATCCTGGTCCGGATGCCGTGGCCAAGCCGAAGACACGATGTACAGCGCCACCACACGCCATATCCGCGTCCAGGTCACGCCCCGTTTCCTCGAACGGGAATCGCAGCCCGACAAGGACCACTATGTCTGGGCCTATTTCATCGAGATCGAGAACCAGGGCGAGGAGAGCGTGCAGCTCCTCTCGCGCCATTGGAACATCACCGATGCGCAGGGGCGGATGCAGGAAGTGCGCGGCCCGGGCGTGGTCGGCGAGCAGCCCAAACTGAATCCCGGCGACAGCTATTCCTACACCAGCGGCGTACCGCTCACGACACCGTCGGGCATCATGTCCGGCAGCTACGGAATGGTCACTGACGACGGCGAGCATTTCGACATCGAGGTGCCCGCGTTCTCGCTCGACAGCGATTTCGCCAAAGACGGACGCGTGCTGCATTGAGCGCCCGTCCGTCGGAAAAGGTCGTCGAGATTCTGCGCACGCTGGTTGGCTTCGACACCACCAGCCACCGCAGCAATCTGGCCCTGGTCGAATGGGTGCGGGATTATCTCGAAGGGCACGGCATCGCCGCGACGGTGGTGCCGAACGAGGCCGGCGACAAGGCCTGCCTGTTTGCCCGCGTCGGGCCGGCGGACCGGCCGGCTATCGGCCTCTCGGCGCACACCGATGTCGTGCCGGTGGGGGGGCAGAACTGGACCAGCGATCCCTTCACCCTCACCGAACGCGAGAACCGGCTCTACGGCCGCGGCTCCTGCGACATGAAAGGCTTTGTGGCGCTTGTGCTTGCCGCGCTGCCACGGCTTGCCGCGGCCGACCTCAAGACTCCGGTGCAGCTGGTCCTCACCTATGACGAGGAGACCACCTTCGACGGCGTGGTCGACGCCATCCGCCAGCTCGATCGCTCGTGGGAGCGGCCTTATGCGCTGATCGTCGGGGAGCCCACCTCCATGCAGGTGGTCGACGCGCATCTCTCGATTGCCGGCATGCGCATGGAGATCACCGGCCGGGCGGCCCATTCCAGCGCGCCCGATCGCGGCGCCAACGCCATCTTCGCGGCCAACGAAATCATCAACGAGCTGGTGCGCGTCCGCGAGGAGTTCATCGCCCATGGCGACCCGACGGGGCGCTTCGACCCGCCGCACTCCACGCTGAATGTTGGCCGAATCAGGGGCGGCACGGCGCACAACATCGTCGCCGAGCACTGCATGATCGAGTTCGGCATGCGGGGCGTGCCGGGGCTCGACCTGGAGGCCGTTCTGGATCGCATGGAGCGCTTTGCCCAGGAGGAGGTGCTGCCCAAGCTGCGCGCCACCGCTCCGGAAGCCGAGATCAAGGCCGAGCGCTGGCTGTTCAATCCGTGCCTGTCGCCGGAGCCGGGTTCGGGGGCGGAGCAATTGGCCTTCCGCCTTGCCGGCGCCAATGCCACCCACACCGTGACCTATGCCACCGAGGCGGGCATGTACCAGCAGGCCGGCATCCCGACCGTGGTGTGCGGCCCGGGCTCGATCGACCAGGCCCATGCGCCCGACGAATATATCGAGCTGTCGCAGCTTGTCCTGGGCGAGGCCTTTTTCGATCGCCTGCTGGCTGTGTGCCGCGCCTGAGCGGTGCGGCCATGCGCGCGTTGACGCGCGCGGGCGGCGGCACTAGGCGAAGGCTGCTTTCGTCCCGAGGATCGCCATGCGCAACCGTATGTCCCTGCTCATCGTGCTTGCCGCCTGTCTGGTGGCGATTGGCGCGCTTGCCGTGGTGGCGGTGGACCTCAAGCCGCAAGCGGCGAGCCGGCAGGTCTCGGTCGGCGGCCCGTTCAGCCTCACCGACCAGGACGGCAAGACAATCACCGATGCCGATATGAAGGGGCATCCCTTTATCGTCTTCTTCGGCTTCACGCATTGCCCGGACGTGTGCCCGACCACGCTCTACGACCTCTCGCAGGCGCTGAACGGGCTTGGTGATGACGCCAAGAACATTCCGGCGCTGTTCGTGACGGTGGATCCCGAGCGCGACACGCCGGAGGTAATGAAGCGCTATGTCTCCAACTTCAATCCCGACATCCGCGGCGTGACCGGCGATCCGGCTGCGATCCAGGCCATGGTCAAGGCCTATCGCGGATATGCCAAGAAGGTGCCGACCGAGGACGGCGACTACACGATGGACCACACCGCCGTGGTCTATCTGATGGGCGCGGACGGCCAGTTCATCTCGCCGCTCAATCTGCAGCGCCCGACTGCCGAGGTCGTGAAGGAATTGCGCGAGCATATCTGAACCAGCCCCGCGGCCGGCGCCCCTTGCCCGTGGCGCGCGAGGTTTCGGCCAGGCCGTGCTCGGTCTTCTCCCAGACATGGGGCGCCAGATAGAGCTGCCGAACCGCGCGCCAGGTGGCCCAGGAGATCATAAGCCAGTAGAGCGGCTTGATGAGCAGGAGCGGCGCTAATCCCGCCAGGCGACGCCGCTCGATCCCGATCAGCCCGATGGCCATGGCCGCACCAACCCCGAGGACCAGATCGAGCAGGCAGAGCAGCACCAGCACGCTGCCGACTCCGCCGAAGGCAAACCATTCCCCCGCCGCCACCTGCAGGCCCATCTGCACGGCAAACACCGGCAGCATCAGCGCGCAGAGCGGCACGCCGCCGATGAAGGCGTGGAAGATTAGGAAATCGCGCCAGCCGAGATCGCGCAGCAGGCGGGCTGGCCGGCGCATATGCACTACCCAGGTCAGGATGTAGCCCTGCATCCAGCGCGTTCGCTGCCGTATCCACGCCGGGAGCCGGTTCGGCGCTTCCTCCAGCGTCGAGGAGTTGATGACCCCGAGTTTGTAGCCGCAGCGCACCAGCCGCACGCCGAGATCGGCGTCCTCGGTGACGTTCCAGGCGTCCCAGCCGCCGACGCGCTCAAGGGCCGCGGTGCGAAAATGGTTCGAGGTGCCGCCCAGCGGAAACAGGCCGTCGCGTCCGGCAAGTCCGGGGAGCAGCACGTCGAACAGCGCGGCATATTCAATGGTGAAGAGCGCGCTGATCCCGCTGTCCCAGGTGTTGTCGATGACCAGCCGCGCCTGAACGCAGGCGAGCTTCGGCCCGCCCAGCGCCAGCGCTGCGGCGGCCTCGCGGAGCTGGCCCGGCTCGGGGCGGTCCTCGGCGTCGTAGATGGTCAGCACCGGGCCGCGCGCGGCGGCGAGGCCGACATTGAGCGCCCGCGGCTTGGTGCGCGGCCCGCCTTCCGGCACCACCAGCACTTCGACAGTACCCGGCAGGGAGAGGGATTCCAGCGCAGCGCGCGTGACGCGGTCTTCGGCCTCGACCAGCAGTTTGATGTCGAGCTTGGCCGCCGGATAATCGAGCGCTTCGAGTGCGCCCAGCAGGTCCGGCAGGCAGGCCGCTTCGCGGTAGAGCGGCACCAGCACGGTGTAGAGCGGCAGCATGGCGTCGGGCGCGCGCAGCGGCGTGTGCGGCGCCGGCGAATTGGCCACGGCCAGCAGCCGGATCCATGTCACCGAGGCGAAGGCGATGAGCATGACGACGTCCATTGCCGGCGCACGACCAAAGGCGGCTGCCAGCGCGGCGAGGGCGGCGAGGAGCAGTACGATGGCGCTGATGCGCGCGATCTGGGGATTGCGCGCCGACAGCCGGCGGTCGATCCGGCGCGGACCCGTGCGCGCCTGCTGGGCCAGAGCCTCTCCGCCAGTGGCGAGCACGAGGTCGGCAAAGGCCTGCGGCGTGACAAGGCGAAAGCGCCCTCGCGGCAGCGTGTGTGCGAGGTCCAGCGCGCGCTTCAGGGGCTCGCCGCGTGCGGCGACAATGATCGTGCCGTCGTCGAGGCGCAGCACGCCGGCGCGAAAAGCGGCTCCCGCGGCGTCGGCCGTAAGTGCAGGGCGCATCTGCAACGGTGTGGAGGTGAGGCCAAAGCCAAATCTCTCCGCGAGCCGCGAGACCAGTGCTTCGCGGTCGGTCACCGTGGCGAGCAGGGCGTCGAGCAGGCTTACGCCCTCATGAGTTGCACGCGTGCGGGCCTCGGTGAGTGCGTCGCGATCCAGCCAGCCTTCAAGCGCGGCCATGATGGCCGCGTCATCGACGGACGCCGGACTGGCGCTCGTCATGATGCCGGAAAACCCGCGATCCTGCCCGGCATGGCTATCGCTTCCCACCCCCGCGGACTATAAGCGGCGGAAGCTTGCGGCGGCGATCTCGCTCATGTCCAGATTCTTTCTCGGCTGCCTTGTTGTGCTGTTCGGTCTCGCGGGTTCCGCGATGGCCGCCGAGCCGGTGATCCCCTATTTCCGCGACCGCGCCGCGCAGGCCGGGGCCAAGCCGGATCTGACCGGCCGCCGCGTCGTGCGCTTCCTCACCTCGACCGACTATCCGCCCTTCCAGTTCCTCGGTACCGATGGCGCTCCGGCCGGCTTCAATGTCGATCTGGCACGCGATCTCTGCGCCGAACTGGCGCTCTCCTGCACTGTGCAGGCGCTGCCCTGGGACCAGTTGAAGCCGGCGCTCGACAGCCGTCGCGCCGACGCCCTGATCGCCGGCCTGCGCCCAAGTGTCGAGGCGCGCGAGAAGCTGGGGCTGACGCGCCCCTATTTCCGCCTGCCCGCGCGCTTTGCCGCGAAGAAGGGCTCGACGCTGGCGGCCACGCCCGAGAGCCTCAAGGGCAAGAAGGTCGCCGTCGTCGAGGGCAGCGCCCACGAAGCCTATCTCACGCGCTTCTTCCCCGGCGTGAAGACGCTGCCGCAGAAGAGCCTGGTCGATGCCGAAGCGCAGCTGAAGCAGGGCCTGGCCGATGCGGTGTTCGGAGATGGCGTGGCGTTGTCCTATTGGCTGGCCTCGGGCGGCAAGGACGATTGCTGCGCCTTCATCGGCGGCCCCTTCACCGAGAGCCGCTATTTCGGCGAGGGCCTTGCCATTGCGGTGCGGCCCGACGACACGCAACTGCGCATCGCACTCGACTATGCGCTCGATGAACTCGAGAACCGCGGCACGCTCGCCGACCTTTATCTGCGCTGGTTTCCGATCGGCCTTTACTGAGGCCCGTCAGGCTTCTAGGTTCCCCGCCATGTCCGACATCTTTTCCGCCGAGCTCGCCGAACTGGCGCGCGTCTCAACCGCTTGGCCCTTCGAGGAGGCCCGCAAGCTCGTCGAGCGACTGGAGCGGCAGAAACGCGACCCGGCACAGGCGGTGCTGTTCGAGACTGGCTATGGCCCCTCGGGCCTGCCGCATATCGGCACCTTCGGCGAGGTGGCGCGCACCACCATGGTGCGCCACGCCTTCCGCGTGCTGACGCAGGACAAGGTGCCGACGCGCCTGCTGTGCTTCTCGGACGACATGGACGGCCTGCGCAAGGTGCCCGACAACGTGCCCAATCGCGAGGCCATGGCGGTGCATCTCGGCAAGCCGCTGACCCGCGTGCCCGATCCCTTCGGCGATCCGGCGGGCTCGTTCGGCGCGGCCAATAATGGCCGCCTGCGGGCCTTCCTCGACCGCTTCGGCTTCGACTACGAATTCGCCAGCGCGACGGACTATTACACTTCGGGCCGTTTCGATGAGACCTTGCTCAGGATGCTGGCCTCCTACGACGAGGTCATGGCGATCATCCTGCCGACGCTTGGGCCGGAGCGGCGGGCGACCTATTCGCCCTTCCTGCCCGTCTGCCCGCGCACCGGCGTGGTGCTGCAGGTGCCCATGGTCGCGCGCGACGTCGAGCGCGGCACCGTCACTTATGTCGATCCGGAAACCGGCGAGCATGTCGAGACCCCGGTCACGGGCGGGCGCGTGAAGTGCCAGTGGAAGGCAGACTGGGCGCTGCGATGGGCGGCGCTGCATGTCGACTACGAGATGGCCGGCAAGGACCTGATCGACTCGGTGAAGCTGTCGAGCCAGATCTGCCGCGTGCTCGGCGTCGAGCCGCCGGAGGGCTTCAACTACGAACTGTTCCTCGACGAGGGCGGCCAGAAGATCTCGAAGTCCAAGGGCAACGGCCTGACCATCGAGGAATGGCTGACCTATGCCTCGCCCGAGAGCCTGGCGCTGTTCATGTACCAGAACCCGCGCTCGGCGAAGCGGCTGCACTTCGACGTCATCCCGCGCAATGTCGACGACTACCTGACCTTCCTCGAGAAGGAGCCGGCCCAGGCACCGCGCGATCGGCTGATGAACCCGGTCTGGCACATCCATTCCGGCAATCCGCCGCCCGCGGAGCATGTCGGTGCAGGCGATGTGCAGCTCTCGTTCTCGATGCTGCTCAACATCGCCTCGGTATCGAACGCCGAGACGCCGGACGTGCTGTGGGGCT
>Ga0182743_1003486_pt1 | contig 12659 bp, 10 predicted proteins | sample eDN3rd30CKraftOP_FD_128522 | JGI IMG/M metagenome (GOLD analysis project Ga0182743, IMG submission 128522) | Enriched Organic Plus compost microbial communities from Emeryville, California, USA - eDNA 3rd pass 30_C Kraft OP (version 2) (version 2) ... | reverse complement strand
TTCGAGCCCGGCGGCGGCGTGAGCTTCCACCACCACGAGGTGGTCGGCGCCAAGCTGGTGGCCAAGCGGCTGCGCGCGCTGAAGTACGAGAAGCAGGTGGTCAAGGACGTCGCCCGCCTGGTGGAGCTGCACCTGCGCTTCCACGGGTACGGCGACGGGCAGTGGACCGACTCCGCCGTGCGCCGCTACGTCACGGACGCCGGCCCGCTGCTGGAGCGCCTGCACCGGCTCACCCGCGCCGACTCCACCACCCGGAACAAGCGCAAGGCGCAGCGCCTCGCCGACTCGTACACCGACCTCGAGCACCGCATCGCCGCCCTGCGCGAGCAGGAGGAGATCGACGCGATCCGCCCCGACCTGGACGGCTCGCAGATCATGGCGATCCTCGGTATCGCGCCCGGGCCCGCCGTCGGCCAGGCGTACAAGCACCTGCTCGGCCTGCGGATGGAGCACGGACCCCTCGGCGAGGAGCGCGCCGAGCAGGAGCTGCGCGCCTGGTGGGCGGGCCGCGAGGCCTGACGGACCTCCCGCTCCGCGCTGCGGCGGGTCTATCCTCACGCTTGCGCGCGGGCCCGACGGCGAGCCCCGGAGCGCGACGAGCGGAGGCGGGGCATGAGCGGGTCCGGTGTGACGTCCGGCGGCCCGGGCGGGACGGGCGGCGACGCCGCGGACCGGCGGGCGCGCCTCGTCGTGACGGCGTTCTACCTGGTGCAGGGCATGTGCTTCGCCGGCCTGCTCGCGCAGGTGCCGACGCTGCAGCACGACCTCGGCATCTCGGACGGCACGCTGACGCTGATCCTGCTGCTGGTGCCGGTCGTGGCCGGCGTCGGCAGCGTGCTCGCCGGGGCCCTCGCCCCGCGGGTCGGCAGCGCCCGTCTGCTGCACGTGTGCGGGCCGCTCGTGGCGCTCGCCGTGCTGGGCGCGGGCCTGGCGCCGACCGTCGCGATCCTCTATCCCGTCGTCGCGGCGGTGGGGCTGCTGCTCGGCCTGGTCGACGCGAGCATGAACATGCAGGGCGTGGAGGTCGAGCAGCGGTACGGCCGCAGCCTGCTCAACTCGTTCCACGGGGCGTGGAGCGTGGGCGGCATCCTCGGGTCCCTGGCGGCCGTGCTGGCGCACTCGCTGGGGTGGTCGCTCGCCGCCGGGCTGGGGCTCGTCGCCGCGGTGGGCGTCGCCGTCGACGTCGTCGCCGCGGCCGCGTCCGGCGGCGGCGTGCCGCGCGCGACCGAGCGGGAGGCGGTGCCGGGACTGGTGCTGGCGGAGCAGCCCGCCGCAGTCGCCCCGCGGGCGGACGCCGGTGCGTCGCGCGCCGCCCGCCCGCCGTGGGGGCCGCTGATCCTGGTGGGCCTCGCCGTGACGATCGTGTACGTCGCGGACTCGGCGACGTCGAACTGGTCCACCAAGTACATCCAGGACGCGCTGGGGGCTGCGGCGAACGTGGCGCCGCTGGGGCTCGCCGCCTACCTGGGCTGCCAGCTCCTGGGCCGGCTCGCGGCGGACCGGCAGGTCAACCGGTTCGGGCCGGTGGTGCCGGTGGCCGTCGGCGGGATCGTCGGGGCGGCGGGCCTCGCCGCCGTGACGCTCGCGCCGGGGCCGTGGGTCGCCGTCGTCGGGTTCGGGCTCACCGGGCTCGGCCTGAGCGTCGTGGTGCCGCTGTCGTTCTCCGTGGCGGGCCGCCTCGACCCCGAGGGGACCGGGATCGCCGTCGCGCGCGTGAACCTCTTCAACTACGTGGGGTTCGTCGTGGGGGCGGGCCTGATCGGGGGCGTCGCCGAGCTGCTGAGCATGCGCCTCGCGTTCGCCGTCCCCGCGCTGCTGGCTCTGGGCGTCGTCGCGCTGGCGCCGGCGTTCAGGGTCGCGGCCCGCGACGACGTCGCGTCACCGGCCGCGACGCGCTGACGGTCGGGGACGGGCGGGGACGACGACGGGCGGCCACCGTCGTGCGACGGTGACCGCCCGTGGCGGCCGCGGCGGCGCCGCCGGCCCGTGACGGGGCCGGCGACCGGTCAGTGCGCCGCCGGCATGCCCTCGCCCTCGGGAGACGCGGGCACGCGCCGCAGCAGGAGCGACAGCCCCACCGCGACGAGCATGATCGCCGCGCCCCAGACGAACGCGTCGCCGACGCCCTCCGCCAGCGCGACCTGCGCGGTCGCGCCGTCCTCCAGGAGGGCGACGGACCGGGTGGTCATGACCGCGACGAACATCGCGGTGCCGGCCGCACCGGCGAGCTGCTGCACCGTGCCGATCGCGGCCGACCCGTGCGAGTACAGGTGCGGCGTGAGCGACGACAGCGCCGAGGTGAACAGCGGCGTGAACATGAACGCCAGGCCGAGGCTCAGCGTCACGTGCAGCGCCAGGATGTACCAGGGCGACGAGTCGGCGTGCACCTGCGTGAACAGGGCCAGCGCGATCGTCACGACGACCAGGCCGGGCGTGACCAGCGGGCGCGGGCCCACCTTGTCGTAGAGGCGTCCGACCGTCGGGCCGAGCAGACCCATGAGCAGGCCCCCGGGCAGCACGACGAGGCCGGTGGCCAGGGGCTCGAGGCCCATCGCGTCCTGGAGGAACAGCGGCAGCAGGATCAGCGAGCCGAACATCGCGAGCATGCCGACCGCCATGATGGCGAGGCCGACCGAGAACCCGCGGAACCGGAACACGCTCAGGTCGAGCAGCGCGCGGTCGTCGCGGGCCAGCAGGAGCTGGCGCCACGCGAACAGGCCGAGCACCGCGACGCCCACGACGATCGGGATCCACGGCGCGACGGGCGGCGCGTGGCGCGCGGCCTCGCCGATGCTGGACAGGCCGTACACCAGGCCGCCGAACGCGACGGCCGCGAGGAACAGCGACAGGGGGTCGAGGCGCGAATGTGTACGGTCTGCGACGTCCCGGACGTACAAGAAGCCCATGACCAGGGCGAGGACGGCGATCGGCAGCACGATGCCGAAGACCCAGCGCCAGCTCAGCAGGTCGAGGATGACGCCCGAGATGGCCGGGCCGAGCGCCGGCGCGGCCGCCATGACGATGGAGATGTTGCCCATCACCTTGCCGCGGATGGCCGGCGGCACCACGGTCATGATCGTCGTCATGAGCAGGGGCATCATGATCGCGGTGCCCGACGCCTGCACGATGCGGCCGCCCAGCAGCCACCCGAAGCCGGGGGAGAGCGCCGCGAGGAGCGTGCCCGCGCTGAACAGCGACATCGCGAGCAGGTAGGCCCCGCGCGTGCCGAGGCGCTGCAGGAGGAACCCGGTCGCGGGGATGATCACCGACATCGTGAGCATGAACGCGGTGGTGAGCCACTGGCCCGTGCTCGCGGTGATGCCGAGGTCGGCCATGAGCGGGGCGAGCGCCACGCTCATCGTCGTCTCGTTGAGGATGACGACGAACGCCGACCCCAGCAGCAGCGCGATGACGGTGAACTGCTGGCGGGTGAGGCGCTGGGGCACGGCCTCGTCGACGACGATGCCGTGGGCGGGCATCGTCGCGTCGGCGGTGCCGGACTCGGTGGTGGCGGGAGTCGTCAGGGTGGCCTCCGGGGGTTGCGCGTCGGGGGTGACGGTGGTGTCGGTCTGTCGGGGGGCTGGCACGCTGTGCTCCGCTCGCGTCGTGCCGGGTGAGCCCGGCGGAGGGCAGGGGAGGGCCGACGCCGGGTGGGCGCGGCACGTCGTCGTGGTCGGTCGTGGTCGCGGGGGCGGTCACCCTCGGTGCGAACGTCGTACGGTCGCCGGACGGGCGAGACCGTACTGTGTACGACCACGAACCATCCTGCGATATTCCCGCTTGCCGTGACGACCTGATTTTCGGTCGGAACTCGTCGGTCGACGGCGCGCGGGTCCGGAGAGCGTCGGGGGACCGCGGAACCTCAGCCTGCGACCTGGAGCGGGCCGGGAACAACGGCCGGTCCGAGAACGGTCGTGAACCGTGGGTTCACGACCGGGAGGGAGTCAGGCGCGCGCGGCGGCGTCCTCGGCGCCCCCGGAGCGGCGGACGCGAGCGGGCACCTCGACGGGGGTGCGGGCACCGCGCGTCGCCATGAGCAGCGCGGCGAGCACGTAGGCGACGGCGAGGCCGACGAAGACGCCGCGGGACCAGCCCGTGTCCGGCAGGGTGAAGGCGGCGAGGGCGGCGGCGCCGACGAACGCGGCGTTGTAGAGCACGTCGTAGAAGGCGAAGGCGCGGCCGCGGAACTCGTCCTCGGCGTCGCGCTGCACGATCGTGTCGACGGCGATCTTGGTGCCCTGCGCGGCGAGCCCGAGGAGCGCGGCGCCCGTGTAGACGACGACGCGCTCCGGCGTCGTGACGAGGAGCAGCTGGCTCGCGGCGGCGAGGAGCAGCATGACGGCGATCCAGCCCTGGGGGCCGGTGCGGCGCGAGAGGGTGGGCGTCAGCACCATCGCGAGGGCGCCGCCGGCGCCGGTGAGCCCGATGACGACGGCGAAGGTCGCCATGCCGGCGCTCTGGCTGCCGGGGTCGAGCAGGTTGCGCGAGATGAGGATCGACGCGATGAACACGACGCCGTAGAGGAAGCGGTGCACGGCCATCGCGAGGAGCGCCTGGCCGGGGGTGCGGCGGGCGACGAGGTAGCGGGCGCCGTCGGCGAGCCCGCGGGCGACCTTGGCGATCTCGCCCCGCAGGTCGGCCTCGGCCGGCTGCTCGGGGCCGAGCTGGGTACGCCGCAGGCGCGTGGCGAGCAGGGACGCGACGCCGAAGACGAGGGCCGCGCACACGAGCGCGGAGGAGTCCTTGACCCGGCCGGGCTCGAACATCAGGCCGAGGACGAAGCCGATGCCGCCGCCCACGAACGCGGCGCCCGCGCCGAGCGTGGGGGACAGCGAGTTGGCGGTGAGCAGCAGGGGCCCGTCGACGACGCGCGGCAGGCCGGCGGACAGGCCGGCGAGGAGGAAGCGGTTGACGGACAGGGCCGCGAGGCCGATCGCGTAGATGGCCCAGCCGACGCCGCCCGCCAGCATCACGCTCGCCATCGCGAGCGTGAGCACCACGCGCACCGCGTTGCCCCACACCAGCACCTGGCGGCGCTGCCACCGGTCGAGCAGGACGCCCGCGAAGGGCCCGACGATCGTGAACGGAGCCAGCATGACGGCGAACGCTCCGGCGATGGCCGCCGCCGTGCCCTGCGACTCGGGGGAGAAGAACAGCAGGGAGGCCAGGCCCACCTGGAACATGCCGTCGCCGGCCTGGGAGACGAGCCGGACGGTGAAGAGCTTGCGGAAGCCCTCCAGCCGCAGCAGCGCGCGCAGCTCGTGCCAGGTCTCGCCGATCGCTCCCACGTCCTTACCCTCCCACGCCCGTCCCCGACCAGACAGAGAGGCCTTCCCCCGCGCGGGCGGGGGGAGGCCTCTCCGGACCGGCGTCGTCAGCGCTCGATCCCGATGTTCGCGCCGCCCTTGCGCTCCGCTCCGGGCGAGTGCCTCGTTCCTCGGCCCTCACCCTTCGCAGCGCTCCAGGTCAGCGCTCGACGTCGCCGCGGATGAACGCCTCGAGCTGGGCGCGGCCCGCGGTGTCCTCCATCTGCACGGGCGGGGACTTCATGAAGTACGTCGACGCCGAGAGGATCGGGCCGCCGATGCCGCGGTCCAGCGCGATCTTGGCGGCGCGGACGGCGTCGATGATGATGCCGGCCGAGTTGGGGGAGTCCCACACCTCGAGCTTGTACTCCAGGTTCAGGGGCACCTCGCCGAACGCGCGGCCCTCGAGGCGGACGTACGCCCACTTGCGGTCGTCGAGCCACGCGACGTAGTCCGACGGGCCGATGTGGACGTTGCGGTCCTCCTTCTTGCCGCCGAGCGGGCCCTCGAGGTTCGAGGTCACCGCCTGCGTCTTGGAGACCTTCTTCGACTCGAGGCGGTCGCGCTGCAGCATGTTCTTGAAGTCCATGTTGCCGCCGACGTTGAGCTGGTAGGTGCGGTCGAGCACGACGCCGCGGTCCTCGAACAGCTTGGCGAGCACGCGGTGCGTGATCGTGGCACCGACCTGCGACTTGATGTCGTCGCCGACGATCGGCACGCCGGCGTCCTCGAACTTCTTGGCCCACTCGGGGTCGGAGGCGATGAAGACGGGCAGCGCGTTGACGAAGGCGACCTTCGCGTCGATGGCGCACTGCGCGTAGAACTTGTCCGCCTCCTCGGAGCCGACGGGCAGGTAGGAGACGAGGACGTCGACCTTCGCGTCCTTCAGCGCCTGCACGACGTCGACCGGCTCGGCGTCCGACTCGTCGATCGTGGCGGAGTAGTAGTCGCCGAGGCCGTCGAGGGTGTGGCCGCGCTGGACGGTGACGCCGGTGGGCGGCACGTCCGCGAACTTGATGGTGTTGTTCTCGGAGGCGTGGATCGCCTCGGCGAGGTCGAAGCCGACCTTCTTCGCGTCGACGTCGAACGCCGCGACGAACTCCAGGTCACGCACGTGGTAGTCGCCGAGCTGCACGTGCATGAGGCCGGGGACGGTGTCGGTCGGGGCGGCGTCGCGGTAGAAGTGCACGCCCTGGATCAGGGACGATGCGCAGTTTCCGACACCGACGATGGCAACGCGGACGGAGGTCATCCTCGCTCCTTGTTTCTCTGGGCCGGCGCGTCGGACGCCCCGGCGTTGTGGTCGCGGGCGCGGCCGAGAGCACGGTCGCGTTCCGTGGTGATGAGTCCGTCGAGCCAACGCACCTCGCGCTCGACCTGTTCGAGCCCGTGACGCTGCAGCTCGAGGGTGTACTCGTCGAGCCGCTCGCGGGTGCGTGCGGCAGACTCTCGGACCGCCTCCAGCCGCTCGGTGAGCCGGGTGCGCCGGCCCTCGAGGATACGGATGCGGGTCTCGGCGTCCGTCTGCGCGAAGAACGCGAAGCGGACGTCGAAGTTCTCGTCCTCCCAGGCGGCCGGGCCGGACGACGCGAGGACGGTCTGGAGGTGCTCCTTGCCGTCCGCGGTGAGCCGGTACACGATCCGCCCTCGACGGCCCGACAGGGGTGCCTTGCCGTTGGCCTTGGCCCCCGACTGCCGGGAACCCGACGCCCGGCCCGTGGGGGCCGAAGGCTCGCGCTCCGTGGTCTCGATGAGACCGCGGGCGACGAGGGACTTGAGCGCCGGGTAGAGCGTGCCGTAGGAGAACGCGCGGAACGAGCCGAGCAGCAGGTTGAGCCGCTTGCGCAGCTCGTACCCGTGCAGCGGGGCGGAGTTGAGCAGGCCGAGGATGGCCGTCTCGAGCACCACAGACCTGCTGCGCACGAGGGTCCCCCTTCCGCCCTGTCGTCCCGTTGCTGCCGACCCGTCGTCACGACGTATCGAGTCGATACATCGCGAGAATAGGACTCGCCGACATGGTCGTGCAACGGGAGGCGACCGCGCGTCAGGTCCGCGCAGTTGTGAAGGTTCCGCGGAGCGCAGGCCAGAGGGCTGCGGACGCCTGGGGACGAACCGTCGCCCCGGGCGCGCGAGGCTCCCTCTGGCCCCATGGCATCGCCTAGTGTTCCCTGTGGTCCGCAGGCCGGGGCACTCTACGAGCAGCCCGCCGGTCCCGCACGACGAAAGGCTTGACGTGGCGAGGAGACGTCGCTTCTGGAACTACCCGCGCCCGCGCAAGGGCCCGGTGCAGCGCTGGCTGCCCTCCTGGCGCATCGTCGTCGGCACCCTGCTCACGGGGACGGCGCTGGGCGCGGGTCTGTTCGTCGCCGCGTGGAGCACGACGACGATCCCGAAGAACCTCGACGAGGTGAACAACCAGGCCACGACCGTCTACTGGTCGAACGGCAAGCAGATCGGCCAGTTCGCCGAGCAGAAGCGCGAGCTCGTCCAGCTCGAGGACCTGCCGCCCTACGTGGGCAACGCCGTCGTCGCGTCCGAGGACGACACGTTCTGGACCAACAACGGCATCGACCTCAAGGGCATCGCGCGCGCGGCGGTCAACAACCTCAAGGGCGGCGGCCGGCAGGGCGCGTCCACGCTGACGCAGCAGTACGTCGAGCGGTACTACCTCAACACCGAGGACTCGTACGCCGGCAAGGCGCGCGAGGCGATCATCGCGCTCAAGGTGGCGCAGACCCAGCCCAAGGAGCAGGTGCTGGAGAGCTACCTCAACACCATCTACTGGGGCCGCAACACGTACGGCATCCAGGCCGCGTCGCAGGAGTTCTTCGGCAAGGACGCCAAGGACCTCACGCCGTCCGAGGCCGCGCTGCTCTCGGGCATCATCCCGTCGCCGAACAACTGGGACCCGTCGATCAACCCGGACCGGGCCAAGGAGCGCTGGGAGCGCAGCATCAACCGGATGTACCAGCAGGGGTACATCACCAAGGACGAGCACGACAAGGCCGAGTTCCCGAAGTTCAAGGAGCGGAAGGAAGCGACCAACACCTGGGGCGGTCAGAAGGGCTACCTCATGGACCAGGTGCGCAAGGAGCTCGTGAAGTCGAAGAGCAACCCCGACGCGCCCCTCGAGTCCGAGGACGAGCTCGCGACCCGAGGGCTCAAGATCACCACCACGATCGACCAGAAGCTGCAGAAGACGGCCGTCGAGGTGGAGAAGACGCTGCACGAGGACGGCACGTACGGCAAGGCGAACAAGAACGTCCGCATGTCGCTCGTGTCGATGGACCCGCAGACCGGTGCCGTCAAGGCGCTCTACGGTGGGCCGGACTACGTGAAGCAGTCGCTGAACACGGCGACGCAGGACGTCGTCCAGGCCGGCTCGACGTTCAAGCCGTTCGCGCTCATGGCGGGCCTCGAGAACGGCGTCACGCTCGAGGACAGGTTCGACGGGAACTCCGGCAAGGTCTTCCCCGCCGCGAACAACGGCGAGGACTGGAAGGTCCCCAACTTCGGCGGAGCCAACTACGGCAGCAGCATCGACCTCACCACGGCGACCGCGCACTCGGTGAACACCGCGTACGTGCAGCTCAACGACGAGGTCGGCCCCGAGAAGACCCGCGAGGTCGCCGAGCGTGCGGGGATCCGCAAGGACGAGAACTACCCGCTGACGGCAGGGCTGTCGAACGTCCTCGGCGTCGACTCCGTGCGGCCGATCGACCTCGCCCGGGCCTACTCGACCATCGCGGCGGGCGGCTACCGCACGACCCCGCACATCGTGGCGAAGGTCGAGACGCTCGACGGCACCGTGCTCTACGAGGGGCCGCAGGAGCAGGAGAAGGAGTTCGACGCGGACGTCACCACGGCGGCCACCTACGCGATGACCAAGGTCGTCGAGGACCCGACCGGCTCGGGCCGGGTCGCGCAGGAGCTGGGCCGCCCCGTGGCCGGCAAGACCGGTACGTCGAACGACAACAAGTCGGCGTGGTTCGCGGGCTTCGTGCCGCAGCTCACGACCGTCGTCGGCCTGCGGCAGTACACGACGCTCGACCTCGAGGCGGGCAAGATCGCCGGCCAGGACGAGATCGACGGCTTCGGCGAGTGGCAGGAGATCACGGGCGGCAGCTGGCCCGTCCGCGCCTGGACCGACTTCATGCAGGTCGCGACCGAGGGCATGGAGTCCGAGGACTTCCCGGAGTACGTGCCGGCGCAGCCGACGTTCACCCCGTCGCCGACGCCGTCCGAGACGGAGGAGGAGACGGTCACCGTCCCGGACGTCACCGGCTGGGACATCGCCAAGGCCACCCGCGAGCTGGAGAAGCTGCAGCTCAAGGTGAGCACGAGGGCGCAGAACAGCGACCAGCCCAAGGGGACCGTGCTGGAGATGTCGGGCGCGAACACCGAGGTGCCGGTCGGCACGACGGTCACTCTCGTCGTCTCCACCGGCCAGCCGGACCAGCCGGAACAGGTCGTGGTGCCGAACGTCGTCGGGCAGCCCCGGACGACCGCCGAGCAGATGATCTACGGCGACGCGCTCCAGCCTGCGGTGCGTGAGGAGTTCAGCGACCAGCCCGTCGGCACCGTCATCGACACCGACCCCGGTCAGGGCACCAGCGTCGACCAGGGCTCCACCGTGACGCTGATCGTCTCGAAGGGCCCCGAGCCCGGCAACGGCGACAACGGCAACGGCAACGGGAACGGCAACTCGCCGTCGCCCGACCCGGACGAGAGCGAGAGCCCGGGCATCGACTGGCCGCTGGACGGCGCCGAGGAATGACGATTTCCGGGACGCCCGCACCGGCGGGTATCCTGGTCGACTGGCTGTGCCCACCACCCCGGACCGTTCCGGGGTGGTGCGCGGCCGACGCACGCAAGAACCCTCCTGTCACGGAACGACCGTGACCGCTGAGACCAGAGGAGGTGGGTTGAACACATGCGTCAGTACGAGCTGATGGTGATCCTGGACCCGGAGGTCGAGGAGCGCACCGTGGCCCCGTCGCTGGACAAGTACCTGTCGGTCATCTCGACCGAGGGTGGTTCCGTCGACAAGGTCGACATCTGGGGTCGTCGCCGCATGGCGTACGACATCAACAAGCGTTCCGAGGGCATCTACGCCGTCGTCGACTTCACCTCGACGCCGGCCACCGCGAAGGAGCTGGACCGCCAGCTCGGCCTGAACGAGGCCGTGCTGCGCACCAAGATCCTGCGCACCGACGCCCGCTGAGACCTGAACCGAATCTCTGCCCCCGTCGCGGGCGGCGTCCTGGCCGCTGTGGATATCCACGGCGCGGATGTCACAGCCCCGTGATGGGATCCCCTCACGACTCTCGGACGAACGAAGGAGCATGGCATGGCTGGTGAGACCGTCATCACGGTCGTCGGAAACCTGGTCGCGGACCCGGAGCTGCGCTTCACCCCGTCAGGTGCTGCCGTCGCCAACTTCCGCATCGCGTCCACGCCCCGCACGTTCGACCGCCAGACCAACGAGTGGAAGGACGGCGAAGCGCTGTTCCTGTCCTGCTCGGTCTGGCGCGAGGCCGCGGAGAACGTCGCCGAGTCGCTGACGAAGGGCATGCGCGTCATCGTGCAGGGCCGTCTGACGCAGCGCTCGTACGAGACCCGCGAGGGGGAGAAGCGCACCGTCATGGAGCTGCAGGTCGACGAGGTCGGCCCGTCGCTGAGGTACGCCTCGGCGAAGGTCACCCGCGCCCAGCGCTCGGGTGGCGGCGGCTTCGGCGGTGGCGGCGGCAACCAGGGGGGCGGCTACGGCGGCCCCCAGGGTGGCGGCCAGCCCGGCGGAGGCTTCGGTTCTTCCGGCGGCGGTCAGAGCAACGACCCGTGGGCCACGGCCGGTCCCGCCTCCTCCGGTGGCGGGTTCTCGGACGAGCCCCCGTTCTGATCGGCGCCAGTCCCCAGATCACCCGTCCCCCGACGTCGGCCCTCGCGGCCGTCGCCTCGTGAGGACAGCACCTGTGAAGGAGCAACACCATGGCGAAGCCTGTGGTGCGCAAGCCCAAGAAGAAGGCCAACCCGCTCAAGACGGCCAAGATCGAGTCCGTCGACTACAAGGACACCGCGCTGCTGCGCAAGTTCATCTCCGACCGCGGCAAGATCCGCGCGCGTCGCGTGACCGGCGTCTCCGTCCAGGAGCAGCGCCAGATCGCCCGTGCGGTGAAGAACGCGCGCGAGATGGCGCTGCTGCCGTACACGTCGACGGCTCGCTGAGCGGGAAGGGAGAGAACTCATGGCCAAGCTGATCCTGACCCACGAGGTCACCGGTCTCGGTGAGCCCGGCGACGTCGTCGAGGTGAAGGACGGGTACGCCCGTAACTACCTCGTCCCGCGCAAGCTCGCCACGCCGTGGTCCAAGGGCGCCGAGTCGCAGGTGACTGCGATCCGCAAGGCGCGCAAGGCCCGCGAGATCGCGTCGCTCGACGACGCGAAGGCGATCCGCGACTCGCTGCAGTCGAAGCCGGTCGTCGTGCCCGCGAAGGCCGGCAACGCCGGTCGTCTCTTCGGCGCCGTGACGACGGCGGACATCGCGTCCGCGGTCGCTGCCGCCGAGGGCCCGTCGATCGACAAGCGCAAGATCGAGATCGGCCAGCCGATCAAGGCGACGGGGGACTACACGGTCTCCGTCCGCCTCCACCCGGAGGTCTCCGCGACCCTCGCGGTGAAGGTCGTCGCTGCCTGATCTGCTGCTGAGCAGTCCGAAGGCCCGGTCCCTCCTCGGAGGGGCCGGGCCTTCGTGCGTCCCGGGTCACGCCGTCCCGGTGACCATCCACGCGGTGCCGCGGGCGCGCAGCCCGGTCGTGACGGCGCGCGCCGCCATGAAGACCCCCGCGAAGGCGAGCCACAGCCACGCGAGGCCCGCCGCGCCGTCGGGCGCCCAGTGCCGCACGGCGAGGGCGGCGGGGGCGTAGACGACGAGCGTGAGCATCCCGGCCCACGCGAGGAACCGCCCGTCGCCGGCGCCGATGAGGACGCCGTCGAGCACGAACACCCACCCGGCCATCGGCATGAGCACCCCGCACACGGCCATCCCCACGGCGACGGCGGCGCGCACGTCCGGGTCGGACGTGAACAGGAGCGCGAACCACCAGCCGCCCGCGGCCATGACGACGCCGATCGCGGCCCCCGCGGCGACGCCCCACTGCAGGGTGCGGCGCAGGACGGCGCGGACGCGCGGGACGTCGTCGGCCCCCAGGCCGTGGCCGACGAGCGCCTGGGCGGCGATCGCGAGGGCGTCGAGCGCGAACGCGGCCAGGCCCCAGACGGACGTGACGACCTGGTACCCGGCGAGCGTGACCTCCCCGAGCCCGGTCGCGACGAAGACCGTCAGCAGGATGGCGA
>Ga0182743_1003480_pt1 | contig 12669 bp, 10 predicted proteins | sample eDN3rd30CKraftOP_FD_128522 | JGI IMG/M metagenome (GOLD analysis project Ga0182743, IMG submission 128522) | Enriched Organic Plus compost microbial communities from Emeryville, California, USA - eDNA 3rd pass 30_C Kraft OP (version 2) (version 2) ... | reverse complement strand
CTACGCCCCCTGCGTAGGCCGTAGCGATTCAATTTCGCTATCCGTAATCGAATATTTCTCCAGCAACCGGTAGAGTTTGCGGCGGTCGATGCCGAGGCGGCGGGCGGCTTTGGATTTGTTGCCCCCTTCACGGCAGAGGACTTCGACCACCTTGCTTCGCTGGATGGCAGCCAGGTCGTCGGTGTTGTTCAGCGCGATTGGGGGGGCGTGGTTTGCGCCCGGACGTTTGCTTGCTTCGGTCACGACTTCGCGCGGCAGATCCTTGAGCGTGATCGTCTCGCTATCGCAGAGGATTTTGGCTCGCTCGATGGCGTTGATCAGTTGCCGGATGTTGCCGGGCCAGTGGTAACGCTCCATCCGCTCCAAGGCTTCCGGTTCGATCTCCCAGCCGGGGCCGAGGAAGTGATGGACGAGCAGGCGAATGTCCCCTTCGCGCTCGCGGAGCGGCGGCAGCTCGAGCGACATCACGTTGATGCGGTAGTACAGGTCCTCGCGAAAATTCTTGAGCTCGACCTCCTTCGCCAGATTGCGATTCGTGGCGGCGAGCAGGCGGACGTTCACGCGGCGTTCCTGCACCGAGCCGATGCGCCGCATCGAGCCGTCTTCCAGCACGCGCAGCAGCTTGGCTTGCAGCGGGCCGGGGAGTTCGCCGATTTCGTCGATGAACAACGTGCCGCCGTCGGCGACTTCAAAGAGCCCCGCCTTGGCGTTCACCGCGCCGGTGAACGAGCCTTTCTCGTGACCGAACAATTCGCTTTCGAGCAGCGTCTCGGGGAGGGCGGCGCAGTTGATCGTCACCATCGGCTTGCCGGCCCGGCTGCTGGCGCGGTGCAAGGCCCGCGCGACGAGTTCCTTGCCGGTGCCGCTCTCGCCCAGGATGAGAATCGCTTTGTCGCTCGGCCCGGCCCGTTGGATCAGCCGAAAGACTTCCTGCATCGCGGGCGACTGGCCGATCATCTCGGACGACGGCTGCGAGCGGTCGAGCATCGCGCGGAGCTGCGTATTCTCCTTGCGCAGGTTGCGGCGTTCGGAGGCCTTAACGACGACCCCTTCCAGCTCCTTCAGCGGAAACGGCTTTTGCAGGTAGTCGTAGGCGCCCAGCTTCATCGCTTCGACCGCCGTTTCAATCGAGCCCTGGCCGGTGAGCAGGATGACCTCACACTCCGGATACAGCTCCTTGAACCGGCGGAGCAGTTCGAGACCGCTCATGCCGGGCATCATCATGTCGAAGATGGCGACGTCGAAATGCCAGCGAGCCGCCAGCCCCAGGGCTTCGTCGCCGCAACTGGCCGCCCGCACCGCGAACCCTTGCCGGGCGAACCGGCTGGTCAGCGTCTCCCGAAACTCGGGGTCGTCATCGACGACGAGCAGATCCAGCGGGACGGTAGATTGAGTGGCGGTCATGAAAGGCTCCAAACAAAAACGGCGACGATAGACCGACTTGGCAAAGCCTATGCCATCTTCGTCGATCGGCTAAGGGCCTCGCGAGAGGCCAGACCTTTTGGCGGAGAATCCCCAGCCATGCGCTGGTGAACGGCGCGCGAGTCGCCGCGACGCTGTCCCATTCTGTCCCGACAGGGTGTGCGATGTCGCACAGTGTGCGGGCCGCGTGGCTTGCCCGCTGGCGAGCAGTCGCGTCCCGCATCCGCGCATCTGGCGTTTTTCCCCGGCTTTTGCGGCGTTTCTGTCACACGGCGGCCGGGCGTCTCCGCACAAACGATTGCCGCAAGCCGCGGTATCGCACTTGCTTTGAGAATTATTGGGAACACAGCGAAAGTGCAACGCTGGCCAGAAAGGAGCCTGCCATGAATACCTCCAAGATCCTCTTTCCGACCGACTTCTCCAAGCACGGTCAAGCCGCGCTGGAGATGGCCACGTCGCTGGCCCGAGATCGCGGAGCGACGTTGCTGATTGTCCACGTCGAGGAGCCGCCTCTCGCCTATGGCGGAGGCGAATTCTATTACGGCGTGGCCGAGCCGAACCAGGAGGACCTCGAGCGGATGCTGCTCGAAGTGGTCCCGACCGACCAGAGCGTGCGCTACGAGCATCGGCTGCTGGCCGGCTCGCCGGCGCGGGCCATCCTCGATCTGGCGAAAGAGGAGCAGGTCGATTTGATCGTCATGCCGACGCACGGCCGAACGGGCCTGCTGCGGTTGTTGATGGGTAGCGTCGCCGAGGAAGTCGTCCGCAAGGCGCACTGCCCTGTGTTGACGGTGAAGCTTCAAAACGAAGCCGCATTGAAGGCGGCTGCAAGCTGAAGGAGTACGAGCCATGTGCGACAACGCTGAAAGCACAATCTATGTGAACCATGTCTTGGTCGAGCATCGGCGTCTGCACAGCATGTTGCACAAGGCTCGCCGCGCCATTGAGCAAACCAGCGGACCCGATCGAGATGTTACACTGCAGCAGGTCGCCGCGATTCTGCGGCAAGTGCGAAACGAACTCGCTCACCACTTCGCCGAAGAAGAGGCGGGAGGTTGCCTGGAAGAGGCCGTTTCGCGTTGCCCGCGGCTGGCGACCGCACTGAAGGAGATCGAAAGGGAACATCCCGCCTTGCTGGCCGAAGTCGATCGGCTGATAGCAATGGCTGAGGATGGTCCGGCCGATCTGCAGCATCGAATTATGATCGAACGCGAGTTCGACGAACTGTGCACGCAGTTGCACGCTCACGAAGCGGCCGAGTACGCCGTCCTGCGTGACGGCTTCGGCGTGGCTAACGGAGACGAGTTAGTTCCCGTCCCGTTCGCTGAGTTTTAAAACGGGTGGGAGGAGCGTTTGCCGCCGCGACGCATAGCGACGGCAAGCTCCGCAACAGGACGGGAGGTGTCCCATGATCAGGCGTATTGTTGTAGGACTGAACGGAACGCAATTCAGCCGCGCGGCGGCCGATCTGGCCACAAAGTGGGCGAAGCATTACGACGCCGAGCTGATCGGCGTGGCGGTGGTTGACCTGCCGCGCATCACGGCGCCGCAGGCGGTTCCGATTGGCGCGAGCGCGTTCAAGGCGGAGCGAGACCGAGAAGCCGTCCGCAACGCGCATCTGCGGGCCGAAGAAGTGCTCCGCGAGTTCGAGGCGCAATGCCAGGCGGCTGCGGTGCGTTTCACAACGCACAAGCTGGAAGGCAATCCGCCCGAAGTGCTCGCCCGCGAAAGCCAGCGGGGCGACCTGCTCGTGATCGGCGGCAAGGCGCTGCCGGAAGAGTACGTCGATACGCCCCGCGTGGTTGAGCATGTGCTGCGGATCGCGCCGCGGCCAGTCGTCTGCGTGCCGACGAATGCGACGGAACTCGGCGACGCGGTGCTCGTCGCGTACGACGGTTCGGCTCAGGCGGCCAAGGCGCTGCAGGTCTTCCTGGCCACGGGCCTGGCGACCGGTCGGCCGATCCACCTGCTGACGGTGACGCGAGAAGGAGAACGCAATCCGGCAGCCCTGGCGGCTGAATACCTGCTGGCGCATGGGGTGCCGGTGGAGGTGAACGTGCAAGCGACGCAGGTCTCGCCAGCCAAGGCGATCCTCGCGGAAGCCCGGCGGCTGAACGCCGGCTTGATCGTGGCCGGCTCGTACGGTCAGCCGCTGCTGAAGGAGCTGTTCTTCGGTTCGGTGACCGAAACGCTGCTCCGCGAAAGCAGCACGTCGCTGCTGCTGTACCACTAACAGCGCAAGGAGTTAGGACACGTCGCTGAGCGGGCTTCAGCCTGCCCAAGCGGCGCGATGAATGACGAATGCTGAACCCGGAGGTCCAACGAATCAGGGAGGCGCAGCCGACCTGGTTTCGACCTTTGAAGTTCGACATTCGTCATTTTTCTATGCGCAGTCAGTTTCATTGCGCTGTCAGCCAGGAGCCGGCGCTTTGCCGGGAGCCGACCGCCCCCTTGCGGCAATCCGTTTGCAGCCCAGGGCCCAGGCGAGTACACTAAGGGGTTTGTAACGGTTTATGCCGCCAAGGACGCAGCGGCTGACGCGCAAGGTTTTCGCCGGTCTGGAGTGACGCGGGCGCTTGCTTCGAAGGCTTCCGGAGATGCGTGATGAAGAAGACAGAGGCCGCCCCCTATAAGCAGCAACTGCTGGCGCTGCGTTCTCGGCTACGGGGCGATGTTTCGGCATTGGCCGACGCGGCTTTGCGTAAGACCCGGAGCGAGTCGAGTGGCGATTTATCGAGCATGCCGATCCACATGGCCGATGTCGGCACCGACAACTTCGAGCAGGAATTTACGCTCAGCCTGATGGAACACGACGGCGCGACGCTCGAGCAAATCGAAGCCGCCCTTGAGCGGATCGAAGAGGGGGCCTATGGTGTCTGCATCGGTTGCGACGCCAAAATCCCGAAGACTCGGCTCAATGTCCTCCCCCACACGCCCTACTGCGTCAAGTGCGCGGACAACCCGCCCAGCCTCACCGACACCTGAGGCGCCTGGGGGCAAGACTCCCGCCGGCGACGCGCTCGCCGGTCGGCTGCCGCCGAATCGCTATTGGATCTTTTTCGGCATCGCCATTTTGGGCGCTGCCGCCGACCTTGGCACCAAGGAATGGATGTTTCGTTGGCTGGGGCCGCCGCTCGCCCCAGGCAATGAATATTGGCTGTGGCAGGACCATTTCGGTTTTCAAACCAGCCTGAACCGGGGCGCCCTCTTCGGCGCCGGAGCCGGCTATAGCTACGTCTTCGCCGCCCTCTCGGTCCTCGCAGGGCTCGGCATTCTCACCTGGCTGTTCGTCCTCAAAGCAGCCTTCGACCGTTGGCTCACGGTTGCTCTGGCCTGCGTGATGGCCGGCATTCTCGGCAACCTCTACGACCGTCTCGGCCTGCACGGCATCACGGCGCTAGGCCCCGATTACGAACACGCGGTGCGCGACTGGATTCTCTTCCAGGTGCCCGAAGTGTCGTGGCAATGGCTCAACCCCTGGCCCAACTTCAACATCGCCGACGCGATGCTGGTGACGGGGGCGATCATGCTCGTGCTGCACGCGTTTATCTGGCGGCCGGAGGAGGGGGCGGGGGAGAGCAAAGAGGTAAGAGCAAAGAGGTAAGAGGGAGGGGCTGGCTCCTCGCCAAACGCTCTGCTCCTTCCCTCGTTCCCACGCTCTGCGTGGGAACGCAAGTCCGGGAGGCTCCTGCCTCCCGAGCCCCTCACGCGGCGTCAATGACACGCGAGTTTACGCCGCGTGTGTTGTCCAAGCCACGAAGCGGCGGCATTCCTCGCGGAGGAGGCTTGCGCATTGAGGTTGGGGCTTTTGGCCGCGACCGCTCCCGCCCCCGGTCTAAGGCGCATCCGCAACCCCCTGTCGGGCGGCGGTAGCGCGATTCGGGTTGGATTAGAATGTTCGTTTTGCCCCTCTCCCTATGCGCGGCGAACCAACGATGAAGCGTAGTCGACCTTTCCCGGCATTGGTCCTTTTCCTGGTTTCGATTGCGGCTGCCTCGCAAGCGGGCGCCCAGTCGTCGGCGCCGCCGTCGCTGAGCGGTATTTATCCGCACTTGTCGTATGAGAACAACGAAGCCGAGTGCGGCACGGGGGGCGTCGTGCCGTGGGCGGGGAAGCTGTGGGTGATGACCTATGGCCCGCATTTGCCGCGTGGTTCGTCGGACAAGTTGTACGAGATCGACGACCAGTTGCAGCGGACGATCCGGCCCGAGAGCGTCGGCGGCACGCCGGCCAATCGGATAATTCATCCCGAGTCGCAGCAGCTCTTCATGGGGCCGTATGCGATCGACAAGGACGGCAGGGTTCGCGTCATTCCGTACAAGACGATGCCGGGGCGGCACACGGGGAACGCGCGGCATCTCACCGATCCAGCCAACAAGATCTATTACGCGACAATGGAGGAAGGCTTCTACGAAGTCGACGTCCATACGCTTGAGGTGAAGGAGCTGTATCCCGACGCGAACGGGCAGAAGGGGGGCCACGGCGGCGCGCTGTTGCCCGGCTATCACGGCAAGGGGCTCTATTCGTCGCAAGGCGTGCTCGTCTACGCAAACAACGGCGAGCTGTCGCCCGAAGCGCAGCGCAAACCCGATATCGCTTCCGGCTGTCTGGCTGAGTGGGACGGCAAGGACTGGAAGGTTGTGCGGCGGAACCAGTTCACCGAAGTGACCGGCCCCGGCGGCATTGCAGGCAATCAGAGCATCGACGATCCGATCTGGAGCATCGGCTGGGATCATCGCTCACTCATTCTGATGCTGCGCGACGGCGGCCAGTGGCATAGCTTCCGCCTGCCCAAGGCAAGCCATTCGTACGACGGAGCGCACGGCTGGAATACCGAATGGCCGCGAATTCGCGACATCGGCGAGGCCGACCTGCTGATGACGATGCACGGCGCGTTCTGGCGGTTTCCCAAGACCTTCGCAGCCGGCAAGACGGCGGGGATTGGGCCGCGATCGAACTATCTCAAAGTGATCGGCGACTTCTGCGAGTGGAACGGGCGCGTCGTGCTCGGTTGCGATGATTCCGCCAAGAGCGAGTTCCTGAACAAGCGGAAAGCCAAGGGAGAAATCGCCGCGCCGGGCCGGAGCCACTCGAACCTGTGGTTCGTGATGCACGAAACGCTCGATCGGCTTGGTCCGCCGATCGGCCGCGGGGCGGTTTGGCTGAACGACGAAGTAAAGGCCAACTCGCCGTCGGAGCCGTTCTTGTTTGGCGGATTCGCCCGGCGGAGCGCCCATCTGGTCGCGCAAGGGGAGCGGGACGTGACGTTCACGTTCGAAGTCGACCGAGAGGGGACTGGCGCGTGGCAGGAGCTGCGCAAGGAGCGAGTGCCAGCGGGCCAGTATCGCTGGATCAGCTTCCCAGCCGAGGAGCGCGGCGAGTGGATTCGCGTGCGGACCGACGTCGATTGTCCGCGGGCGACGGTCTTCTTCACCTACGCCGCCGAAGACAATCGGCCTGCGGAAGCGAGCCAACTTTTCGACGGAGTCGCGAAGCTCGACGAGCAAAACTGGAACGGCGGCTTGGTGCGAGCGCGGGGGGACGAGCGGTTGTCGCTCAGCTACGCCGCCACGACGATCGAAAACGGCAAGCCGGCGGGCGAAGCGTACTACGAAATGGACATCGACCTGAAGCTCAAACGGGTCGACAACGCCACGGACCACGCCTGGCTGAAGGAGAATGTCAAGATTCCGACCGGCGTGTTGCAGAGCGACGCGGCTTCGCTGCTGATCGTGACGGACGGCGGCCAGCGGTTGCGGTTGCCCAAAGGAAGCGTGGCTTACGACCAGGAGAGCCCGCTGCCAATGCGGATTGACCGCGAGGTTTGCACCGAGCGCGACTTGTTCAACGCTGGCGGCACGTTCTTCGAATTGCCAGCCGAGAACGCCGGCGGCTTCGCGAAAATGCGGCCCGTGGCGACGCACAATCGCCGGATCACCGACTACTGCTCGTGGAGAGGTTTGCTGATTCTCGCGGGCGTCTCAGCCGAGGCGGGGAAGGACAATCCGCACATTCTCCGCTCCGACGACGGCAAGTGCGCCGTGTGGGCTGGGGCGGTTGACGATCTGTGGCAATTCGGCAAACCGAGAGGCGAAGGCGGGCCGTGGAAGGATACGGCGGTGAAGGCTGGCGAGCCGTCCGATCCGTATTTGATGACCGGCTACGACCGGAAGACGCTCAAGCTATCGCACGATCGCCCGCAGCCGGTGAAGTTCCGCGTGCAAGTCGATATTTCGGGAAGCGGCGACTGGCAAACGTATCGCGAAATCGACGTGCAGCCGGGCGAGGGGGAGACTCTGGAGTTTCCCGCGGCATTTCAGGCGTATTGGGTGCGTGTGGAGAGCGGGGCCGATTGCACGGCGACGGCGTGGTTGAAGTATGAGTAAGCCAGGGGGCCGGCGGCTTGCATGCCGACGCGGACCGCGACGGCATGCCACCCAGATTTGGTTCCCACTAGCCGGAGGTCACCTACTCCTTTGGCAGCCACTGGACGGCGTCGATGACTACGTAGCCGTCGGCCCCTTCGTTGGTGATAACCACCGCAGCCGGTTTGCCTTCGCCGAACTCGAACTCGCCTAGCGTGGTGAACATACCGTCTTCGGCGGGCGGTTTGCGCTCGTTGAGTCGCAGCTCTTTCGCGCCGCCGGCGTGGTGGACCGTCACGCGGACGTTGCTGGCCCGGTTGGGGTCGGCGGTGTAGCCGACCCGCACTGTGTAGCGCCCCGGCTTGAGCTGCGGGGGCTCGAAGCGGGCTGAAAACTTGCCGTCGCGGGCGTTGCCGTCGTGCTGGTAGCCGGAAGCGACGAACGGCCCGCGCGACGTGCTGTGGGTCCACTCGCCGGTAAGTTTGGCTTCGGCATCGTCCACGACAACGCCCTTCAGCTGGCTACGGTCGATGCCGCCGCGGCCCGCGCCGCTCGCCGCCTGCTTCGCGCGGTCCGATTCGAGCACCTGGCCGTCCTTCAGCAGCCGCTCGCGGAGCTTGTCGTAGTCGACGTCCTGCACGGCTTGCCCCGCGTCTATGGCCATCACGGCCGCCGTGGCTGCCGATTGGCCGAGGATCATGAAGACCGGCTCCATGCGAATGCTGCCGAAGGCGATGTGCGAACTGCTGACGCACACCGGCACCAGCAGGTTGTCGCACTGTCCCTTCTTGGGCACCAGCGAACCGTAGGCGATCTGGTACGGGCCGTTCGTGCTGACGCCGATGTCGCCTTCGTTCTGCACGTAACCTTCGGGCGTGATGTACCGCTGCACGTTGTGCGAGTCCATCGTGTAGGAGCCCATGCCGACCGATTTGGGCGTCGGCCGCCGCTTAAGCAGCTCGTTCTCGGTCATCACAAACTCGCCGATCATCCGACGAGCTTCGCGGACGTAAATCTGGTGCGGCCAATGGCCGTTGTCGGTGAACTCGTCCTTCGCGAGGCCCCACCTGGCCATCTGGTTGCGAACGTCGGCGGGTACGCGCTCGTCGTTGGCGATGAAGTACAGCCAACCTTGCTGGTAGGTGGTGTGCTCGTCGATGATCTCCTTCCGCCGTTCGTACGAGGCTTCGGGGTAGTCCCAGTTGTAGCCGATGTTGTCGGTGCTGAACGGGCCGTGGTTGTTGGTATCGGTCTTCAGATTCGGAATCGGATCGAACTTGTGAAACGTCTCCCGCCATCCTGCGTCGAAGATGCGGAGCAATAGCTCGTACTGTTTCGGGTCGTATCCCTTCGGCTTGGGAAACGGCACGCGATTGGGCTCATGATTGGTCAGGCACATGCGGAAGCAGTAGGCCTGAATCTTCTTGTCCTCGGCGCCATACTCGCCCGGCGGCTCGGTGCTGATGCGCGGCAGCACACCGCTTTTGGGATCGCCCGGGACGACGTAGGGGCTGATCGGTTTCTTGACGGCGCCGAAGTGATGGCCGTGGTGCAGCACGCCGACCTGTACGCCGTTCCACTTCTCGCCATACTTGTCGCGCGACTCGCGGCCGACGTGGTAGTCGACGCCGGCTGCGGCCATCAGATCGCCCTCGTAGGTGGCGTCGATGAACATTTTGCCGGCGTAGGTCTTGCCGCTGAGCATGGTGATGGAGGTGATGCGGCCATTAGTTTTCTTCACGCCTTTTTCGCGGTCGAGCCACTCGTCGCGATGGACGGGAATGTCGTGCTCCTTCACGAACTGCTCAAAGACCTTCTCGGCGACGTGCGGTTCAAAGATCCACATCGTCCGCTGCTCGCCGTCGATCGCGGCGGTGCCTTGTCCCTTGTTGCCGTACTGCTCGCGCTTTTGCCACCGCCACGCTTCGTCGGTTTGATAGTGCCGCCAGATGTGGTGATAGAACTCGCGCGCGAGGCCGCCGATGACCGACTTGTCCCCCGTGTCGGTGAAGCCGAGCCCGCCGCTCGACAGGCCGCCGAGATGCTTATCGGGGCCGACAATCACGACCGACTTGCCCATCCGCCGGGCCTGCACGGCTGCCGTGACGCCAGCCGACGTGCCGCCGTAGACGACGACGTCGTAACTTTCGTCGGCGCGGAGCCAACCGACATTCGTAACAAGTGTCTGAAGAACGATCAGCGAAGCGAGCAGGGCTCGCAAGCGGAAGGGAGCGACCATAAGCGAGTGATCCCGATACGGGGCGAACGGAGAGGGAAATTCGCAGAACGCCTATGGTAACATCGCCCGCCGCGCAATGCAGGAAAGGGCTAATTCCGCGGCGAGCGAGATGTGCAGCGACTCGGGGGCGGAGCTGCCGCGGCCAGAAACCGCGGAACTCGTTCACCAAGGCTTCTCCGCAAGAACTTCGCCCCCGCTCGGCGATGCACTGGGCAAATTTGCACAATCTGTTCCGAAGCGTTGAGCGAAATCGCACACACGCGCGGCCTTGGAGTGGTCGGCTGAAAGGGGTCGTGAGTCGTCGCGGATGACGCTCAACCGCATTGGGAAGCCTGCGGGCCGCGACGACTCCCGCCCCCGGTGCTGCCCGGGCGCAAAAAACGCGGCTGGCTACAAGTTTGCAGCCAGCCGCGGAGAGGGTGTTATTGAGAACGAACGACCAGAAACCTCTGGGCCAGTGTCTTCGCCGGAAGACGGGCTCAGGCGATTTCCGATTCGACGTCCTCGAGCGTCACATCGGGTTCGTCGTCGCGAGACGGCAGACGGTCCCAGCGCGAGCCGAGCTCGTTTTCGCGTTCGGCGTCCCGTTCCGACCGGCGAGCGCAGCGGATGCACTCGGTCGCGTAGGGAACCGCTTGCAGGCGAAGCGTGTTGATCGGCTTGTTGCAGACGACGCAGCGGCCGTAGGTGCCTTCCTGCATTCGCTGGAGCGCGAGTTCGATCTGGCTGAGCTCGCGGCTTTCGACCTGGGCCATCTGCGAGTTGATCTCGGCCTGGGCGCCGAAGACCGACAGATCACCCTCGTCGCCCCCCGCGCTGTCGGCGAGGGTCTGCAGGGCGTTGACGTCGCCCGAGAGCACCCGCCGCAAGGCGTCGCGGCGAATGAGCAGCCGCTGCTGCATTTTCTGAATAAAATCGCTCCGTTTCATCTCTGTCCTCCCGGTTCCGCGAGCGCTCCGGCGGTCACACTGCGGAAACCTCAATCACACTGGTTTATGGCGTTCGTTCTCTCCGTGCCAAGGGTTTGGGACCGACTCTTTCGGCCGCTGTTGCTAACGCACCGCATGTTGTACGCAAATCGCGCTCCAGCGGTTCCCGAAATTGACCGAATTCGGGCGGAGGGGTTCGCGGCGATCGCGCTTTCCCGCAAGACGAGGCTGCGCCGCTTGCGCGAAACCCTTGTAGAATGAGATTCGCCACGTGTTTGGAGTTCTTTCGCCGATTGCAGGCGGCAAGCGCCGTTTGCTGATACCCGCCGCAATGTCCCCCTTCGTGCCACTTTTGCCATGACCGGTCAATTGTTGACCACCTGGACAATTCGACTGGCTTTGGCCTGCTACGTTGCCTTTTTGGCAGGGTGGCTCACCACGTCGTCCCCCGCCTGGCCGCGGATCGCCCGCTGGCTCTGGACGGCGGGTTGCTTGCTGTTTGTGCTGCACGTCTGCTGCGCCTTCCAGTTCTATCACCACTGGAGCAACGCCTCGGCGGTAGCCCAGACAGCCAAGGAAACGAAGGAGCTGCTGGGTGTGGCGTTCGGCGAAGGGCTGTACTTCAGCTACCTGTTCCTGGGCGTGTGGGTGGCCGACGTGGCGGCGTGGTGGATTTGGGGCGACGCGTACCTGGCGCGGCCACGCTGGCTGGCGGGGTTGGTGCACGGCTATTTGGGGTTCATCGCGCTCAACGGGGCGATTGTGTTCGAGGGGGGCGTGACGCGCTGGGGCGGTTTGATCGCCTGCGCCGTGCTGGCCGGATTGCTCGTCTGGCGCTGGCGGAGCGCGGAGGCGCGAGTTGCGGATCAGGCGGATGCTGGCGCAAGCGCAGCGGCGGGGGAGTCGGCAGCGTGAAAGATGGCGACGCGATGAGGATTGCCTACCTGACTGCCGGCGCGGCTGGCATGTTCTGCGGTAGCTGCATGCACGACAACACGCTGGCCCGCGCGCTGATCGAGCGGGGGCACGACGTTCAGCTCATCCCGCTCTACACGCCGATTCGGACCGACGAAGAGAACGTGTCGGTCGATCGGGTGTTTTTTGGCGGGATCAACATCTATCTGAAACAGAAATACGCCTTCCTGCGGTCGCTGCCAGCATGGATGACGCGGTGGCTCGACTCGCCGGCGATCATCAACTTTGCCGCCAACCTGGGAATCGAAACCAAGGCGGCCCAGCTCGGCGATTTGACGGTCGCCATGCTTCGCGGCAGCGAGGATTTTCAGCGGGCTGAGACCGAACGGCTGGCCGATTGGCTGCAGGCCGAGTCGAAGCCGGACGTGATCGTCTTCAGCAACATGCTCACGGCAGGATGCGTCCCCGATCTGAAACGTCGGCTGCACGCGCCGGTGCTGGTGACGCTGCAGGGGGACGATATTTTCCTTGGGGATCTCATCGAGCCGTACCGCACCCAGGCGATGGCTGAAATTCGCCGGCTCGACGCGACGGTGGACGGCTATTTAGTACCCAGCCAGTACTACGCCGATCACATGGCGACATATTTGGGGCTAACGCGAGAGAAGTTTCACATCGTCCCGTTGGGACTCGACGCAAGCGGATTCCGTGAGGTGGCGCTCGCGCGCATGGGCCAGTCTCAGCCGGCCGATCGACCGCCGCGCGTGGGCTATCTCGCCCGCCTGGCGCCCGAAAAAGG
>Ga0182743_1003474_pt1 | contig 12678 bp, 9 predicted proteins | sample eDN3rd30CKraftOP_FD_128522 | JGI IMG/M metagenome (GOLD analysis project Ga0182743, IMG submission 128522) | Enriched Organic Plus compost microbial communities from Emeryville, California, USA - eDNA 3rd pass 30_C Kraft OP (version 2) (version 2) ... | reverse complement strand
TTTTGGCCGTGTTCAACCGACCATGGCGCGGTGATGCTGCAGATGGCGGTTTGCGAGCTTTCTCGCGCGTCGTCCAGAGGTGAGCGGTCGTGCGGGCGTGGGCTCGGACCCTTCCTCGCGCAGTTGCGGGAAAAGGGTAAAGATCTCTTCCAGCGCCGCCTTGCCGACCGATTGCAGCGCCTGCGGGCCGGTATAAAGCGACTCGGTCAGGGCCCCGTTCGAAGTCACGACCTCGTGCCGGTCAAAGAGCATGTGGAAATACCCGACCTCGGTGATATCCGAGGCGATGTCGATGCCTTCGATCTGCACAAGCTGCCTGGCGGCGACGAGCACCTCCTCGGTGCCGAACATCTTCTGCGCGATCTTCGAGCGCACCAGCACCCGGTGCTGTGGCGACACGACGAGGTCCGAGGACGGCGTTCCCTTTCCCAGCGCCCCGGCCCGGATGCGGATGGGGCGCAGTTTCGGATTTGCTGCAAGCGTGCGGGCGTCGAGCCTGACCGAGCCGATCCAGCGGATCGGCTGCAACCCGTTGTCTGCGGTGTGGACGAGGTCTCCGGGCCGCAGATCGTCGATGCGCTGCTGGCCCTGACCGGTTTCGATCAGCGTGCCGTTTGCGAAACAGACGATGCTGGTGTTGTCATAGGTCAGGTCCTCGGGCGCGACGGGGCTGCCGTCATTCTCGATCCGCAGGTTCAGGAATGGCAGGCCGTTCTGGCCATCCAGCATGTTCAGCGTGCCGTCATCGGCCTGATCGGCCCGCATCCATTGCAGCGGGTTTTTATAATTCGTGCCGTGGGCGGCGTTATAGGCGTCGAGGTTAGTCTGATTGTAGTATTCACTCAGATCGACAAGGTCGTTGTTGGATTGGTCGCCGTCATGGATGTCCTGACCGGTGCCGGTGTTGAAATCGGTGATCAGGACGGATCCGAGATCTCCGGAAAGATCAACAAAGGAGAACCGATCAAAACCGTCGCCGCCGGTGAGCGTGGCATTCCCGCCGTATACGATCAGGCTGTCGTTCCCTTCGCCGCCGTCCAGGGTGGCGTTTCCTCTGACGTTAATCAGAGTGTCGTTTCCGGCCTCGCCATACAGGTGGTCACCATCTCCACCCTGGAGGAAGTCGTCGCCCTCTCCCCCATAGAGGGTGGCGTTTCCCGCATCATTATAATCGGCATAAATAGAGTCGTTGCCCGCACCGCCCTCAACGAAGTCGTTACCTTTTCCGGCGTCAATGAAGTCGTTGCCGTCACCGCCATAAATGGTGTCGTTGCCCGTTCCGCCGACGAGGGAGTCATCCCCATCTTCGCCAAAAAGGTAGTCGTCGTCCTCACCGCCATAAATGGTGTCATTGCCCAAACCGCCTTGCAGGATGTCGTTGCCCGCCCCGCCAAAAATGGAGTCGTCGCCTTCATCGCCAAAAATGAGGTCTTCGCCATCACCGCCATCGATGGTGTCGTTGTCCTCACCGCCCAGAATGAAGTCGTCGCCCGCACCGCCCTCAACGAAGTCGTTGCCTTTTCCGGCGTTGATGAAGTCGTTGCCGTCCCCGCCATAAATGGTGTCGTCGCCCTCTTCGCCATAAATGGTGTCGTTTCCGTCCCCGCCGTCGATGGTATCGTTGCCCGAGCCGGCGATTATGACGTCGTTGCCCAGGCCGCCAATGAGGGAGTCGGGACCATCACCGCCAAGAATGATGTCGTTGCCGTCCCCGCCATCGATGGTGTCGCTGCCCAGACCGCCATCAATGTAGTCGTTGCCCTCTTCGCCATAAATGGAGTCGTCGCCCATGCCGCCAAGGATTGAGTCGTCGTCCCGGCCGCCAAAAATGATGTCATTGCCGTCACTACCGTCGATGGTATCGTTTCCGTCACCGCCATGAATGGTGTCGTTGCCGCCAAAGCCGTAGATGACATCATCGTACGGACCATGCGGAGGGGGGGTGTTGCCCCCGTCCACCATGTCGCCTTCAGGGTCGCCAGTGTAATTTTCATCAATGCTATCATCATCGTCGGTGCCTTCGACGATGCCGTTGGAAGCTTGCTGAAAGGCGGTTGCGGCAAGGCCATCATCGGCATCAAGCGAGGACGAGGCGTCGGCACCGGGGACCAGCCTGGTGGCATCTTCGATCGACATGCTCTTCGAAGTATAGCCGATGATCTGCCAGTTTCCGGGGGTCAGCTCGGCCCAGACGGCAAGAATCTGGAAGCCGGCAGCGTTCAGCGCGGAAACATCGCCACCTCCTGTCACGCTCCAGTCTGCATCGGTCTTGGGACCAATCAGGATCCTGACGTTTTCGTAAGTGACGCCGGCCTGTATGACGGTGGCGGTCTGCACCTCGTCCAGGCTGATCGGCTGTCCGGCAGAGTTTTCGTACTGGTGGTCCGAGGTCGGGCCCGGCGGGGTGTCGCTTCCACCAGCGATGTCGTCCAGCGTCTGATCCGGGGTCGGAAAGATAATCCGGGTATCGTTCAGCCTCGGATCATAGCTGGTGGCCAGAGTGAAGTCACTGCCCGGTTGGTCAGTTGTCGGACCCTGCGCAAGGTTCCAGAAAGAGGTGAGCGATAGGGAGTAGGGCATGTCACATCAGACCTTCTGATCGATTGTTCGCTATTTGTCGGACAGAGGCGTTTTATCTGCGCAGCCGGAGAGCTGGTCGCTGAGTTTATTGAACGGCTTTTTATGTATCTGTGGTTTTATATTTTCGATTCCGCTATACTCGGGTGAGCGGAAAGCGTGAGTGGGTAGCAGATAAAAGGGGGTTATACAACATAGGCCACGGTTGCTTCACCGTCCGGTCTGTGGCCCGATTTATGTGCCCGGACTGCTGTCAGGCGCTGATTTCTCACATTTGGAGCGTTGCTGGCTGCTTTATACACTTGGGCTATACGCTTGTATAGGCCGCAAAATCTTTCCTTGCCTTTGGGCTGCGGCTTCCGGATACACTTCCTGGTTGATCCTATCGGGGATGCGGGAAATGACGCAGCGGAACGACATGTCAGATCTCTCTCAGCCGGGCAGCAATTTATATACCCGGGTTATCGAGGTGGCGACGGTTCTTGCCAATGAAAACGGTAGGCTTCCCGGTCTGACCGAGGTGGCAGAGCGGATCGGAATCGGCATCGAGGCGCTGTCGGCGCTGTTTCCCGACGATGCGCGGCTGGCCGATGCCCTGGGCGAAAACGCCATGCTGTTGCTTTTGGACCAATGCGTGCGCTCGGTCGTGCAGGTAGAAGGCGGCGATGTTCTGGCACAATTCGCGGCGCTGGCGGATGCGTATCTGGAGTGGGCCTATCGCCACCCGCGCGAATCATACATCATCGGCGCGATGCCCGCGGGGCAGTTTGAAAGCAACCATCGCCTGATGCGCTATGAGGAATCGTTGCACGAACTGATGTTGAAGCTGCTGCTGCGAGCCCGTGACGAAGGGCGTTTGGCTGAAGATGACGATCCGAAAATGGTCATCGCGGTTGCCCACACCTTTGCCTATGGCGTTGCACGCAAAATGGCGCTTGGCGATCTGTCGCGCTGGTCGCCCGAGGATCACGAGCCGCTGGAGGCCGCACGGCAGGCAATGCGGTTTTTCATTCGCAAGATCCTGCACACGGTCGATCCGGTGAGGGAAAGCTGAGCCTCCTGCCCTCGCAAATCCGTGAAGGGGCGGTGACATATTTCCGACACCAACCGCGCGCATAGGTTGCGGATGGGGCGGACAGACAGGACTGATATGGCGCAGGGTAAACGCAGCGATGCAACCACCGTTCTGGTCGGGCCTGATCTGGCAGGGGCCGGCTATCTTTCGTCTCTGAAGGCCGAGGTCGGGCTGCAGAACTGTGCGATCATCTCGACCGGGACCCTGCGCCTTGAGCTTACGCCAGAGGCTGCTGAGGTGCTGATCGCGTCAGACCTTCTGTCGGCGCAGGCGCGGCCTGTCACAGTCCGGGCCATCTATTTTGATACCCCTTCGCGCGATCTTTCTGCGGCCGGTTTTACCCTGCAGATCCGTGAGGCGGAGGGGGCATGGGTTCAGATCGTCGAGGCGAGCGCCGCGCCCGCGGGCCTGTTCGCCCTGCCTGAATGGCGGCACCGGATCAAAGGGGAAGGACCGGTTATTGACGATTCCACGCCTCTGCGCGCGGTATTGGGCAGCCGGGCGCATCATCTCGCACCCGCGTTTCAGCTGGAACTTGCCCGTCAGGAATGGCAGCTGCAATCGGATGGTGCCGAGGTCGTGCTGACCCTTGAGCGCGGTGAAATCATGGCCGGGGACCGTCGTGCGCCCATTTGCGAATTGGTGCTGACGATCGGCCATGGTCCGGCATCGGCGCTTTATTCCCTTGCCCGCAGGCTGGACGAACTGGCTCCGCTGCGCCTTGGCGTTGTGAGTGAGGCCGAGCGGGGTTTTCGCCTGATTGATCCCTTGCCCCTCATACACAAGGCCGGGCAGGTGGCGTTGAATGACGACATGACCGCCGCCGACAGTTTCCGTCTGATCGTCGCCGCCTGTCTGCGCCAGTTCCGGCTTAATGAACCGCTGATCAGCCCCGCAAACCCCGAGGCACTGCATCAGGCCCGTGTGGCGCTGCGTCGTCTTCGCTCGGCTTTCTCATTGTTCAGGCCGATGCTTGGCGATGATCAGCTGACCCGGCTGAGCGAGGAAAGCCAGTGGCTGGCGGCGGTTTTGGGTGAGGCCCGGGATATTGATGTCCTGCAAGCGCGCTGCACGACCGAAGATCAGCGCCAAAGGCTTCAGCCCGCGCGCCGCACCGCTTATGATCGGGCAGAGGCGGTGCTTGCGTCACGCCGGGCGCGGATTTTGATGCCTGATCTGGTGGAATATGCGGCGCTGGGGCCGTGGTGCGCCCTGCCCTCTGCGGCTGAGGTTCGCCAGACCCCGATACGAGAGTTTGCCGGCTCGGCACTCGACCGTTATCGCCGCAAGGTCAAAAAAGACGGGGCCGATCTGTCCGAACTTGGCGATGCAGCCCTGCATGAAATCCGCAAGGATGCCAAGAAACTGCGCTACGGGGCCGAATTCTTTGTCCCGCTTTTCCGCGGTAAGCGACGGCGGCGGGCGGCCCGTTTTGTGGCGGCTTTGGCCGAGTTGCAGGACCAGTTGGGCGCGCTGAACGATCTTGCCACGGCGTCAGCAACCCTTGCGCGGATCGGGCTTGCCGATGATCCGGCGCTGATCCGGCTGACCGGCAGCGACAAGGAACGCCGGGCGCTGATCAAGGCGGTAGCCGAGGCGCACGAAGCCTTTGTCGATGCCCGGCGGTTCTGGCGCTAAGGCGTCCTGACGTGGCACTCAGGTTTCCTGCGGGAACAGGTCGCGCGCCAGCACCGTCCCGGCAAAGGCGGCCGGGATAGTGCCGGGGGTACGGGCGCGGTTTCCGTTCAGCCGTGTCTGCACAAAGGCCTCGGCCAATGCCGGATCGCCCTCGGTCAGCAGAACGGCGGCGGTCAGCAGTAGCGCGCTGCCCTCGACGAACTGCCGTGCCTGGGCCTCGGTCACTCCGTCGCTCCAGCGGTTGCGATGGGCGGCAAGGGCTGTGTCATAGGCGCGGTCCCGGCCCGCCGCCCCGTCCAGCCGCGCCGCCAGCATCTCGGCCGCCAACGGTTCGCGCGCCAGCGTGCGCAGTGCATCCAGGCAGATCACATTGCCCGACCCTTCCCAAATGCCGTTGAGCGGCGCCTCGCGGTAAAGCAGCGGCAAGGGCGTATCCTCGACATAGCCCATGCCGCCCATCACCTCCATCGCTTCGACCACCACCTGTGGGCACAGTTTGTTCGAAAGGTATTTCGCCAAAGCGACCCCGATGCGGGCAAAGGCGCGATCCTCGGCGCTGCTGCCATCGAAACTTGCAGCGACATGCATCCCCAGCATCAGGCTGCCCAGCCAGTCAAGCGTCAGATCGGCCAGCACCGCGCGCATCAGCGGCTGGTCGATCAGCCGCTTTTGAAAGGCGCGGCGATGGACAGCCCAGTGATGTGCTTCGTGCAGGGCCGCGCGCATCAGCCCGGCTGGTGCGATCGCGGTGTCAAGCCGGGTGTGATGCACCATCTCGACGATGGTGCGGATGCCGTCGCCCTCTTCGCCGATTTGCCAGGCGAGCGCGCGCTGATACTCAATCTCGGCCGAGCCGTTCGAGCGGTTGCCAAGCTTGTCCTTAAGGCGCTGGATGCGGATGGGGTTGCGCGCGTCCTCAAGCCAGCGCGGCACCAGAAAACAGGTCAGTCCGCGGCCGGTCCGGGCAAGCGTCAGAAACCCGTCCGACATGGGGGCCGAGCAGAACCATTTATGGCCGGTCAGCCGCCAGACCGTTCCGTCGCGCTCGGCCCGGGTGGTATTGGCCCGCACATCCGAACCACCCTGTTTCTCGGTCATGGCCATGCCCAGCGTCGCACCCGTCTTGGCCGCAAGGGGCGCGACCGTCGGGTCATGGCGCCGCGACATCAGCGCGGCGTGCCAGTCGCCCGGCAGATCTGCCGCGCCCAAGATGACCGGCACGGCGGCATAGGTCATGGTCAAGGGGCAGCAATGACCGGGCTCGATCTGACTGGCCAGATAGACCATGGCGGCATGGGTCAAATGCCCTGCCGGCCCACCCTCCCACGCGACCGAGTGATAGCCCGCCGCGACCGAAAGCTGCATAAAGCGGTGATAGGCAGGGTGAAAGCGCAACTCGTCCAGCCGTCTGCCACCACTGTCAAACAGGCGCAGCTCGGGCGGGTAGCGGTTGGCGTCACGCGCTGCTTCACGCGTATCGGCGCGGCCAAGTTCGGCACCATAAGGGGCCAGCGCCTTCTCGGGCACGCCACGGGCTGCAAGGACGGTGCGCAGTACCGGATCTTTGCGCCACAGGTCGATATCGCCCACAGGGTCGGGCTGGTTCAGTACTTCATGCGTTCCCAGATCCGCCATCGGGTCAAGTTGCATCGCAAGGCCCCCTTTGCCATCCCTGCCTGGATGCTAACCCCGATTCCCTTCCCGGGCGAGTCCGGCAGGTCGCATATGTCTCTTTCGTCATTGAAACCGTCGCAATCGGAGCATCTTGCGTATTTGACCCCGCGTTAGGCTGGATTTGCGCCTGCATGTCGCAGGTGGCTCGCGCGGGGCTTGGGCGAGGAGGCCCTTACCCCGACAATCGAGGGAGATCTGATCGCATGTCCAGCAACAAAGGTGTCGTCTATATCGGCCCCGGGAAGGTCGAGGTTCAGGCCATTGCGGATCCGAAGTTCCAGTCGCCTGACGGGCGCAAGATCGAACACGGGGTGATCCTGAAGGTGATCTCGACCAATATCTGTGGTTCGGATCAGCATATGGTGCGCGGCCGCACCACTGCCGAGGCGGGGCTGGTTCTTGGTCATGAGATTACCGGAGAGGTCATCGAGAAAGGCGCCGATGTCGAGATGCTGGAGGTCGGAGACATCGTCTCTGTTCCCTTCAACGTCGCCTGCGGACGCTGCCGCTGCTGCCGCGAAGGCGACACCGGGGTGTGCCTGTCTGTGAACCCGTCGCGTGCCGGCGGCGCCTATGGCTATGTGGACATGGGTGGCTGGATCGGCGGTCAGGCGCGCTATGTCATGGTGCCCTATGCCGATTTCAACCTGCTGAAGATTCCTGATCGTGACCGGGCGCTGGAAAAGATCCGCGACCTGACCATGCTGTCGGACATCCTGCCGACCGGTTTCCATGGTGCCGTCAAGGCCGGCGTTGGTGTCGGCTCGATCGTCTATGTCGCTGGCGCGGGTCCTGTGGGCCTTGCTGCGGCCGCCTCGGCCCGCATTCTTGGCGCTGCGGTGGTGATGATCGGCGATTTCAACAAGGAACGGCTGGAACATGCCCGCAAAGTCGGGTTCGAGCCGGTCGACCTTTCCAAAGGCGACAACCTGCCCGAGATGATCGCCGAGATCACCGGCAGCCCCGAAGTCGATGCCGCCATCGACGCCGTGGGCTTTGAGGCGCGGGGCCATTCGGGGGGCGAACAGCCCGCCATCGTTCTGAACCAGATGATGGAGATCACCCGTGCCGCCGGTCAGATCGGCATCCCCGGTCTTTATGTGACCGAGGACCCGGGCGCGGCCGATGAGGCCGCCAAATTCGGCAGCCTGTCGCTGCGCTTTGGTCTGGGCTGGGCCAAGGCGCAAAGCTTTCACACCGGTCAGACCCCGGTGCTGAAATATAACCGCCAGCTGATGCAGGCGATTTTGCATGACCGCCTTCCCATCGCGGATATCGTCAACGCGACGATCATCCCGCTGGATCAGGCCGTGCAGGGCTACGAAAGCTTTGATCAGGGCGTGGCAAAGAAATTTGTCCTGGACCCTCACGGTATGCTGGCGGCGTAAGCCGGAAAACCGTTGCGCAGCAAGGCCGGTCACGATCCCGTGGCCGGTCCCTTTATATCCGGCGGTCGGGTCAACTGCCCGAAAAATGTGACGGCCAGTCAGAAAAATACGCCTGCCAAATTGACAAGGTTCGTCCGATACCGCCCCATGGGGCTGCTGACGATCCCGACCACGGACGGGCGCGGTTTTCGCGCCTGACTGCTCTGCCTCTGGTCAATACATCGTTGCGGTGACCATCAGACGGTAAGGACCATGGCCATGAATTGCGCATGCGGACATCATCACCATCACGCCCCGCCGACCAGCCCGGCAGGCGAGGAAATCGCCCTTGACCGGCCTCTGGTCGCGCTGATCGGGCGGTTGATCTGCGCTGACACCGCGCAGATGCTGCTGGCGCTGGACCTGCTGACCGAACATACCGAGCTGAGCCGGGCCGAGCCGGGCAACCTGCGCTTTGACCTCAATCAGGCCGAAGATCCGCTGATCTGGGAGCTGAATGAGCTTTATGCCGACGACGAGGCATTCGAGGCGCATCGCACCCGGCTGCGCGACAGCCGTTGGGGCCGTGAAAGCCAGGGCATCAAGCGTGACTTCACCCGCACCGCGCCCCTGCCCCGCATCCGGCCCGAGATGCGGCACGATCACATGGCAATCACCGCGCTGCTCGACCGCGCCTTTGGCGGACCGGACGAAGGACGGCTGGTCGACGAACTGCGCGCCTATGGCGATCTGGCCCTGTCACTGGTGGCCGAGGCCGAGGGCACGATCATCGGTCATATCGCCTTGTCGCCGATTGCTGCCGAAGCCCCGGCGCTTGCGCTGGCACCCCTGGCCATTCATCCGGCTGTACAATCGCGCGGTATCGGCAGCGCGCTTATCCGCGCAGCTATTGCCGCCTATGCGGATCATGCAATCGTGGTGCTGGGGGACCCGGCCTATTATGGCCGCTTTGGCTTTGTCCCGGCCGACCTCGATTCGCCCTATGCCGGACCTCATTTGCAGGTGCTGGGCGGGCAGCTGCCCAAAGGCAGCCGCATCACCCACGCCCCGGCTTTTTCGCGGCTCTAGGGCGGATCAGACCTCTTCGGCGGGGGTGCTGCCCTCGGCCTCGGCGGGTTGCGCATTGTCTTGCGGCAGGCGCAGCCGCACCCGCTTGACCCGGCGCGGATCGGCCTCGATGATCTCGAATTCGGCACCGCTTTCATGGGGGATCACCTCACCGCGAACCGGTACGCGGCCGGTCAGCATGAAGATCAGCCCGCCAAGGGTGTCGATCTCATCCTCTTCCTCGTCGGTAGCAAGGCGCAGTCCGGTCTGCGCTTCGACATCCTCCAGCGCGGTCCGGGCCTGGATCAGCCATTGGCCGGGCTTTTCAAGGATGACCAGCCCGCCCTCGATCTCGTCATGCTCATCCTCGATCTCGCCGACGACCTGCTCGATCAGGTCTTCGATGGTGACCAGCCCGTCAACTCCGCCGTATTCGTCGATGACCAGTGCCATATGGATGCGTTTTTGCTGCATCTGCTGCAACAACACGCCAATCGGCATCGAAGGAGGCACGTAAAGCAGCGGCCGCAGCATGGGGCGCAGCGCGAATTTGACCGGGACCTTGGCACCAAAACCGTATTTCAGGGCAAGGTCTTTGAGGTGGATCAGTCCCAATGGGCTATCAAGTGTACCGCGAAAGACCGGGATGCGGGAAAAACCGTGCTCGCGGAACATTTCGACCAGTTCCGGCAGGGTGGCAGTCACCGGAGCGGCGGCGATTTCGGCTTTGGGGACCGCCACGTCATCGACCCGCATCCGCCGCAGGTTGGCTACTGCCGGTCCGCCAGCCAAGGCAGGGGCCTGCCCATTTTCGTGTTGATCGGCGCCTTCGGTTTCGGGTTCGCTGCCACCGAAGGCACCAAGAATACGTCCCAAAAAGCCGCGTGACTGCGGCTGCTCACGCCCGTCCCCTCCGCTACCCTCTGGCCAGGTGGCGGGGGCAGTGGAAACGGGCGTGTCGGGACTTCGGTCGTTACTCATGTCTCAGGTTCCAGATAAGGGTCGGGGATTCCAAGCTTGCCCAGTATGGAACGCTCGGCATCCTCCATGGTTTCGGCATCTTCGTCATCAATATGGTCATATCCTGCAAGATGCAGGATAGCATGGACAAGTAGATGCGTTGCGTGATGCTCAAAGGGTTTGCCCTGCGCTTTGGCTTCGCGCAGGCAGGTATCATAAGAGATGGCGATATCGCCCAGCTCTTCGGCCTCGGGCAGTTCGGGGCGGGTGCCGGGGGCACGAGGTTCGAATTCGATCGCGGGCCAGCTCAGCACATTCGTGGGCTTGGGCTTGCCACGGAACTCGGCGTTCAGCGCGGCGATGCGGGCGTCGTCGCAGCCCATGACCACGATCTGGAATTCGCCAAGCTCAAGCCACTCACCCACCGCGCGGGCGGCGCGTTCGGCCATGGCGGGCAGGCCCGCATCCTCCCAACGGTCATCTTCGATAACGATATCGACGATTTCGGGCAACTCTCCGATGTCGGTCTCAGCCATCGCGGGTCCCCCTTACTGCGCCTTCGCCCGCAATGCGCGGCTCGCGGCGCGGGATGCGCTGGCCGCGCTCGTCAAAAAGCTCGCCTCGCGCCTGGGCGGCCTCGGCCTCGGCATCATAGGCCTCGATGATCCGGGCAACGAGCGAATGGCGCACCACGTCCTTGGCGGTAAAGTAGCTAAAGCTGATCCCCTTGATATCCTTCAGGATCCTTTCGGCATCGACCAGACCGGAGTGCACGCCGCGTGGCAGGTCGATCTGGGTGCGGTCGCCGGTCATGACCATACGCGAACCCTCGCCCAGACGGGTCAGGAACATCTTCATCTGCATGGTCGTGGCGTTCTGCGCCTCGTCCAGCACGACAAAGCTGTTGGTCAGCGTGCGCCCGCGCATAAAGGCCAGAGGCGCGATTTCGATACGCTTTTCCTCCATCAGCTTCTGCACCTGCTTGGCGGGCAGAAAATCGTTCAGCGCATCATAAAGCGGCTGCATGTAAGGATCGACCTTTTCCTTCATGTCGCCGGGCAGAAAGCCCAGCCGCTCCCCCGCCTCGACAGCGGGGCGCGACAGGATGATACGATCAACATGGCCGCCGATCAGCATGGTGACCCCCACCGCGACGGCCAGATAGGTCTTGCCTGTCCCTGCGGGACCGATGCCAAAGGCCAGCTCATTGGCAAACAGCGCCCGGACATAGTCTTTTTGCGCGTCGGTGCGCGGCTCGACGGTCTTTTTGCGGGTACGCAGCTCGATCGGGCCGGTCTGGAACATTTCCAGCTGTTCGGCCGGGGTCGGGCTTTCGGCCATTGTCTCGCTGCCCATGCGCAACGCGGCCTCGACCTCGGCCATTTCGACCGGACGACCCTGTTCCAGCCGGGCATAAAGCGCGCCAAGAACCTGCGCCGCCTCGGCCTGCGCATCGGCCGGGCCGACCACGGACAAGAGGTTGCCGCGGCGCAGGATATGCACCTTCAGCGCCTCTTCGATCCGTGCGAGGTGGCGGTCATGCGGGCCGCAAAGGTCAATCAGCAGCCTGTTGTCGTGGAATTCCAGCAGGGTTTCGCCGGGAGTCGCGGTCGCGGGATGCGTAGGGGTCAGACCCAAATTCGTCTCCGAGGTGGGGTTCTCAGGTATATATGGTTGCAACTGTGCGGGATTCGCACAAGGGGGACGGCGGCTTTGTGGCGCATTTACACAAGCTTCGGCAGAAAATTTGGCATTACGACGCCGGTACGCGCGCCATGGGTCGGGCGCGGCCTGCGATAAAGTCGCGCAGATAGTCGTCCCCGGCCCGGTCAATTTCACTGACCGGTCCTTGCCAGCGCAAGCGCCCACGGTCAAGCAACGCGACTCTGTCGGCGATAGCGCGGACCGAGGACATGTCATGGGTGATGGTGATCGCCGTGGCGCCGGTTTCATCGACGATGCTGCGGATCAGCGCATTGATCGCCGCGGCCCGGATCGGGTCGAGCCCGGTCGTCGGCTCATCAAAAAAGATCACCCTGGGATCGGCGGCGATGGCGCGGGCCAGCCCCGCACGCTTGCGCATGCCGCCCGAAAGCTCGGCCGGGTAAAGATCGGCAACCTCGGGGCCCAGTCCGACCCGGGCGAGCTTTTCGATAGCGATGGCGCGCGCGCGCGCCTTCGGCATGTGGCGCAGCTGGCGAAAGGCGACGTTGCGCCAGACCGGCAGGCTGTCAAACAGCGCGGCGTTCTGAAACAGCATGCCAAAATCGTCCATGAAGTCTGCGCGGTGCTGCGCAAGCGGCCGACCCCGCCACAGGA
>Ga0182743_1003472_pt1 | contig 12679 bp, 8 predicted proteins | sample eDN3rd30CKraftOP_FD_128522 | JGI IMG/M metagenome (GOLD analysis project Ga0182743, IMG submission 128522) | Enriched Organic Plus compost microbial communities from Emeryville, California, USA - eDNA 3rd pass 30_C Kraft OP (version 2) (version 2) ... | reverse complement strand
GAACGGGAAATCGTCCACGCGCACCACGCGGTCGCGCAGCGCGTTGCGCCGGCGCAGCAGCTGGTAGTCCGCTTCGTCCAGCAGCCCGGCCGCGTGGGCGGCCTCGGCCATGTCGCGCACGTTGGCCAGCGGATTGCCGTCCAGCACGCCCTGTTTCTCGATCTCGCGCAGGCGCGCGTCCGCCGCCTCGGCCTGCAGCGTGGCGGCCAGCGCGTGTTCCAGCGCGCCCACCGGGTCGTCCACGTCGTCGGGCACATAGCAGCCCGCGGTCAGGCGGTCGCGCGTGCCGCCGGGTGCGATCAGGCATTGCGCCACCTGTTGCGCAAGTGCGTCCGCGGGCTCGGCGCGCCGCATGCCCCAGGGAAAGAGCAGTACGCGCAGCACGCGGGCGGCGGCGCGCTGCGGCAGGTTCTCCAGCACGCCGTCCATGGCTTGCTGCAGGCGGTGCAGCGCGTCCTGCAGGGCCCAGTGCGCCAGCGGCGCATCTTCGGCAAGCCGCCCCTGGTCCTCGAAGCGCTTGAGCACGGCGCTAGCCAGGTACATCTGCGACAGCGCGTCGCCCAGCCGGGCCGACAGGCGCTCGCGCCGCTTCAGGCTGCCGCCCAGCAGCAGCATGCAGGCGTCGGCCAGCAGCGCGAAACCGGCGCTGTGGCGCGTCAGGCGGCGGTAGTACGTGTGCATGGCGGGGTCGGCACCGTTGGGCACGCGCGCCAGGCGACCGGCGGTCAGCGCATGCCAGCAGGCGCGTGCCGCATTGCCGGCCAGGAAGCGCGCGTGGCCCCAGAAGGCGCGGTCGAAGCGGTCCAGGCCGCGCCGCGCATCGGCGTCCTGCGCCGCCTGCATCTCGGCCAGCACGTAGGGATGGCAGCGTATGGCGCCCTGGCCGAAGATGATCAGGCTGCGCGTGAGGATGTTGGCGCCTTCCACCGTGATGCCGATGGGCAGCTGCTGGTAGGCGCGCGCCAGGAAGTTCGACGGGCCCAGGCAGATGCCCTTGCCGCCGATGATGTCCATGCCGTCGTTGACCACCTGCCGGGCGCGCTCGGTGACGTGATACTTGACGATGGCCGAGATCACCGACGGCTTGGCGCCCAGGTCGATGGCGCCAGCGGTCATCACGCGCGCGGCCTCGGTGGCGTAGGTGTGGCCGCCGATGCGCGCCAGTGCTTCCTCCACGCCTTCGAAGCGGCCCACCGGCACGCGGAACTGGGTGCGCACGCGCGCGTAGGCCCCCACGGTGCGTGCCGTCAGTTTGGCCATGGCCGAGTTGGAAGAGGGCAGCGAGATCGAGCGTCCGGCCGCCAGGCATTCCATCAGCATGCGCCAGCCCTGGCCCGCGCGCTCGGGACCGCCGATGATGAAGTCCAGCGGCATGAACACGTCCTTGCCGCGCGTGGGGCCGTTCATGAACATCGCGTTCAGCGGCAGGTGGCGCCGGCCGGTCTCCACGCCCGGGTGGTCGTGCGGCACCAGCGCGCAGGTGATGCCTACGTCCACGGGCCCGCCCAGCAGGCCGTCAGGGTCGTACAGGCGGAAGGCCAGGCCCAGCAGCGTGCATACCGGCGCCAGCGTGATGTAGCGCTTGTCCCAGGTGACCTGCATGCCGAGCACTTCACGGCCCTGCCACATGCCCTTGCACACCACGCCATGGTCGGGGATGGCGGCGGCGTCGGAACCGGCCCAGGGGCTGGTCAGCGCGAAGGCCGGCACTTCCTCGCCCCGCGCCAGGCGCGGCAGGTAATGCTGCTTCTGCTGTTCGGTGCCGTAGTGCAGCAGCAACTCGGCCGGCCCCAGCGAGTTGGGCACCATCACCGAGACCGCCAGCGCCGACGAGCGCGTCGACAGCCGCGCGATCACCTCGGAGTGCGCGGAGGCCGAGAAACCCAGCCCGCCGTACTCGCGCGGGATGATCATGCCCAGGAAGCCCTTCTGCTTCAGGTAGTCCCACAGCTGCGGCGACAGGTCGTAGCGCTGCTGCGTGATGACCCAGTCATCGGCCATGCGGCAGGCTTCGGCCGTCTCGTGCTCCAGGAAGCGCTGCTCGTCCGCGGTGAGCTGCGGACGCGGATAGGCCAGTAGCGTGTTCCAGTCGGGCCGGCCGCGGAACAGCTCGGCTTCCCACCAGACAGTGCCCGCCTCCAGCGCGTCGCGCTCGGTGTCGGACATGGGCGGCAGCACCTTGCGGTAGACACGGAAGATCGGCCGCGTCAGCAATGCGCGGCGTAGCGGCCGCACGCCCAGCAGCAGCGCCGCCAGCGCCAGCAGGACGGCCAGGACGATCAGGGTGGGCATGGCAAGGTCTCCGTTCGTGTTGTGGGGCTAGCGGGCCGGGCGCGGGCGGGCAGGGCGGGCGCGGCTAGGGGGGCACCCCGCCCGAAGCCGGTGCCAGCGGTGCGCGCAGTCCGCCCAGCAGGAAGCTCATCAGGCGGGGCAGCAGCAGCGCCGGGTTGTCGGCCTGCTCGTCCGGGTCGAGCCGCCAGTCGGTGAGGTGGCGCAGCGTGTCCGTGCCCATGATGGCGTACGACGTGGCGCCCAGCATGAAATGGAAGCGCCACATGATCTCGGCGCGCGGCACGTCGGGCAGCGCGGCGTACAGCGCGTTCTGGTAGCGCGCCATCACGTCGGCGTACTCGCTGGCGAACAGCGCGTGCAGGAAGCCCGCCGGATCGGTCATGGTGCGCTCGAGCAGCTGCAGGAAATTACGGCCGGCGTGTTCCGGGTCGGCCGCCAGCCGCAGCAGCGTGCCGAAGAACGCGTCGAGGATCTGCGAAGGCTTCAGGGGCTTGCCGCCGGCCTCGGCCTCCAGCGCATCGAGCACGCGCAGCCGCTCCTGGTTGACCAGCGCCAGCCGGCGTTTCAGCACCGCATGCAGCAGCGCCTCTTTCGAGCCGAAGTGGTAGTTGACCGCGGCCACGTTGGCCGAGGCGGCCGAGGTGATCTGGCGCATCGAGGTGCCGTCGTATCCCTGGCGGGCGAACAGGCTTTCGGCGGCATCCAGGATGGCCTCGCGGGTGTTCGAGGCGGCGACGGGTTCTTTCATGGGCGCGGTCGGCATGCGGGTACCTTGTGGGCGTACGCCATGATTCAAACGTTTGTTTGAAATGATTATAGGCCCGCGCGCCGGCATGGCATCCCAGATATTCCCTGTCAGGGAAAACCCCGCCGGCCTGTCGGCCTCCCGGGGGGCGCCGCCGCCTCGCGGTTACAGTCTACCCAAGGAGGCCGCCTGCGCGGCGCGCCCGTTTTCGTATAGAGGTCCTGCCATGTCCATTTCATCCCCGGTCATCCTTCCGCTGGCGGAGCGGCAATCATGAGCGGCAGCGTCCCGCTTCCGTCGGCGCACTGGAATCTCGATGCCATCGTGTCGGACTTGCGCGCCGCGCGGGTCGACTGGCGCGGTCCGCGCGGCCGCCTGCGGGAGGAATCCGCCGGCCGCGAATTCCCCTCCCAGGAAAGCGTGCGGCAGATCCTGCGGCAACTGTGCGGCGCGTTGTTCCCGATGCGGCTGGGGCCCATCGACCTGCGCGAAGAGGTCGAGGACTTCTACGTCGGCCACACCATCGGCGAAGCGCTCGACTCGCTGCTGCACCAGGTCTGCCTGGAGCTGCGCCACCTGGGCCATGACACGCCCGAGCCGCGCGAGCGCACGCTGGAGCGCGCGGTGGCCATCGTGCGCCAGTTCGGCGCCGAACTGCCCGCGGTGCGCCGCGCGCTGGACCTGGACGTAACGGCGGCCTACCAGGGCGACCCTGCCGCGCGCAGCGTCGACGAGGTGCTGCTGTGCTATCCGGGCGTCTCGGCCATGATCCACCATCGCCTGGCGCACGTGCTGTACCGCCTGGGCGCGCCGATGCTGGCGCGCATCGTGGCCGAGATCGCGCATGCCGACACCGGCATCGACATCCACCCCGGCGCCACCATCGGCAAGAGCTTCTTCATCGACCACGGCACGGGCGTGGTGATCGGCGAGACCGCCATCATCGGCGACCGCGTGCGCCTCTACCAGATGGTGACGCTGGGCGCCAAGCGCTTCCCGCCCGGCGAGAACGGCGAGCTGAAGAAGGGCCTGGCGCGCCACCCCATCATCGAGGACGACGTGGTCATCTACGCGGGCGCCACCATCCTGGGGCGCATCGTCATCGGCAAGGGCTCGACCATCGGCGGCAACGTCTGGCTGACGCGCGACGTGCCGCCGGGCAGCAACGTCACGCAGGCCAGCCTGGTCAGCGACATGCCGGACTGCGGCCTGGGCGGCTGAGGGCGGCGGTGCGCGGCGCGGTCCGGATGGCGCACCCGGGCCGCGCGGCCTCTATTCATCCCGATACGCGCCGCAGGAGACTTTCGATGTCGTTGCAGCCTTCCCCCGAGCCTGCCGGAGCCGCCATGCGCCGCCATGCGCCGATCTGGCCCATCGTGCTGGCGGCCGGCGTGGTGCTGGGCCTGTCGCTGGGCCAGCGCCACAGCGTGGGCCTGTACCAGCTGCCGCTGGTGCAGTCGTTCGGACTGACGCGCGAGACGTTTTCTTTCGCCATCGCCATCCAGAACATCGTATGGGGCCTGGGCCAGCCGTTCTCCGGCTATCTGGCCGATCGCTACGGCACCGCGCGCGTGGTGGTGTGCGGTGCGCTGCTGTACGTGGCGGGGCTGGCGCTGACGACCGTGTCCGATGGCCGTCTCAGCCTGGCCTTGTCGGCCGGCGTGCTGGTGGGTCTGGGGCTGGCCGGCACCGCCTGGACGGTCAACGGCGCGGTCAGCCGGCGCGTGCCCGCCGAGCGGCGCTCGTCGGCGCTGGGCATGGTCTCGGCCATGGGGGCGCTGGGGCAGTTCGCCATGTTGCCGCTGGGCATCTACCTGATCGGCGCCTTCGGCTGGCAGGGCGCGCTGATGACCTGCGCGGCGTTGCTGGCGGTGATGGCGCCACTGGCGCTGCTGCTGCGCGAATCGCCACGCGCCGGGCCGCCGGCCGCCCAGCCCGCGGCCGCCGACGCCGCGCCGGTCAGCGTGCGCGAAGCGCTGCACAACCGCGACCTGTGGCTGCTGTGGCTGGGCTTCATGGCCTGCGGTTTCCACCTGGCGTTCATCGCCACGCACCTGCCCGCCTACCTGGCCGACCACGGCATCGGCGGCGGCACGGCGGCGCTCGCTTTGGGCCTGGTGGGGCTGTTCAACATCGCGGGCACGTATTTCTTCGGTCTGATGGGCGAGCGCCATCCCAAGAAATACGTGCTGGCGCTGCTGTACCTGGTTCGCACGGGCGTCATCACCGTGTACTTCCTGGCGCCCGTCTCGCAGGCCTCGACGCTGGTGTTCGCCTCGTTCATGGGTTTTCTGTGGCTGGGCACGGCGCCCGTCACCACCGGTTTGGTGGCGCACCTGTTCGGCGTGCGCACGCTGTCCACGTTGTTCGGCGTGGTGTTCCTGGGCCACCAGGTCGGCAGCTTCCTGGGCGTATGGCTCGGCGGCGCCATGTTCGAGCGGTTCGGGTCGTACGACCCGGTGTGGCTGCTGTCCATCGCCATCGGCCTGTTCTCGGCCGCCATGCACCTGCCGGTGCGCGAATCGATCCGGGGCCGGTTGGCTCCGGCCTGACGCCACGCACACGACACAGATGGACGCCACGCTTACGCAAACCGATCTCGCCGCACTGCGCGGTTTTCTCGATGCGCATCCGCGCCTGTTCGTGCTGACCGGCGCCGGCTGCAGCACCGACTCCGGCATTCCCGACTACCGCGACGGCGAAGGCGCATGGAAGCGCAAGCCGCCCATCGATTTCCAGACCTTCATGGGCGGCGAGCTTGCGCGGGCCCGTTACTGGGCGCGCAGCATGGTGGGCTGGCGCCGCTTCGGCCACGTGCAGCCCAACGCCGCGCATCGCGCGCTGGCGGCGATGGAGCAGGCGGGCCGCATCGAACTGCTGGTGACGCAGAACGTCGACGGCCTGCACCAGGCCGCCGGCAGCCGTCAGGTGGTGGACCTGCACGGCCGGCTCGACGAGGTGCGTTGCATGCGCTGCGACTGGCGCGGTCCGCGCGAGGCCTGGCAGCAGGAGCTGTACGCGTGCAACCCGCAATGGGTGGCGTTCGACGCGCCCGATGCCCCGGACGGCGACGCCGACCTGGACGGCCTGGATTTCTCCGGCTTCTCGGTGCCGGCCTGTCCGCGCTGCGGCGGCATCGTCAAGCCCGACGTGGTGTTCTTCGGCGAGAGCGTGCCGCGCGAGCGCATCGACCGCGCGCTCGATGCCCTGTCGCAGTCGCACGCCGTGCTGGTGGTGGGCTCGTCGTTGATGGTGTATTCGGGCTATCGCTATGCCCTGGAGGCCGGGCGGCGGGGGCTGCCCGTGGCGGCCATCAATCTGGGCCGCACCCGAGCCGATGCGCAACTGGCGCTGAAGATCGCACAGCCCTGCGCGCAGGTGCTGGCGGCGCTATAGCGCCGCTTCAGCTTGGTGCGTGTTCGCGCTCGCCCAGCAGCGCCGCGCGGGCGGCGTGCCAGCTGCCCGCATCGGGCGCGAGCAGCAGGCCGCCATCGCGGTGCGTGGGCTTGTACGGGCTGCCGTCGAAGTGCGCCGCATAGCCGCCGGCCTCGCGGTGCAGCAGCCAGCCTGCGGCGTGGTCCCACGGCATCAGCTTGTTGTAGAACAGCACGTGGCAATGGCCGGAGGCGGCCATGCGGTATTCGTGCGCGGCGCAGCGCAGCGTGGTGGTGTCGCCCAGCCGCGCCAGGTTGCCGTTGACGGTATCGCGCAGCGGCTGCGGCAGGTGCGCGGTGGCCACCATGCCTTCCATCTGCAGCGGCGGCACGGGATCCGCCACGCGCAGCGGCAGCGGCGCACTGTCCTCGCACTCGAGCCACGCGCCCTCGCCGCGCACGGCCAGCGCCGCGTCGCGACCGATGGGGTCGTAGATGGCGCCGGCGATCACGTCGCCGCGATGGCAGACGGCGATCATCATGCCGAACAGCGGCAGCCCTGCCACGAAGTTGCGCGTGCCGTCGATCGGGTCGACCAGGAACGCCAGGTCGGCATCGACCAGCGTGTTCAACAGCGCCGGATTGCTGGCCGCGGCCTCTTCGCCGATCAGCACCGCACCGGGATACTGCCGCGCCAGGCGGCTGGCGATGTGGCGCTCGGCGGCCTCGTCGGCATCGGTAACCAGGTCGCGTGCCGATTCCTTGTGGCGCACCGCCTGAGGCTCCAGCTTGCGAAAGCGCGGTAGCACCTCGGCCTGCGCGGCCTCGGCCAGCACCGCGACCAGCCGACGGGTTTCGTCGCGGGAAAAAGTCCGGTTCATGGGCGGGAAAGGGGATGGAGAGTCCCGCAATCTAGCACGCATGGGCCGTCATGCGCACGACACGCCGTACAACAATGGACAAGGCGTGCGGGCGACGTGCTTCCGTCCCTCGCAGTGCACGGCGGGAAGGCGCCGGGAACAGAGCTCAGGCGCCCGCGCCCAGGTCCACGCAGAGGTATTTGGTTTCCAGGTATTCCTCGATGCCGTATTTCGAGCCCTCGCGGCCCAGGCCCGATTGCTTCACGCCGCCGAACGGGCCGACCTCGTTGGAGATGATGCCGCTGTTGATGCCGACGATGCCGTACTCCAGCGCCTCGGACACGCGCCAGACGCGCGCGTAGTCGCGCGTGTAGAAGTACGCCGCCAGGCCGAAGATGGTGTCGTTGGCCATGCGCACGCCTTCTTCCTCGGTGGAGAAGCGAAACAGCGGCGCCACGGGTCCGAAGGTCTCTTCGGTCGACACCTTCATCTGCTGCGTCACGTCGCGCAGCACGGTGGGCTGGAAGAACGTGCCGCCCAGGTCGTGCGGCTTGCCGCCGGCGATGACTTTAGCGCCCTTGGATGTCGCATCGGCGATGTGATCCTGCACCTTCTCGACCGCGGCGTGGTCGATCAGCGGGCCTTGCGTCACGCCCTGTTCGAAACCGTCGCCCACCTTCAGCGCCGAGTTCACTTTCTCGACCAGGCGCCGGGCCACTTCGTCGTACACGCCGTCCTGCACGTAGATGCGGTTGGCGCACACGCAGGTCTGGCCGGCGTTGCGGAACTTTGAGGCCAGGATACCGTCGATCGCCGCGTCCAGGTCGGCGTCGTCGAACACCAGGAAGGGGGCGTTGCCGCCCAGCTCCAGCGACAGCTTCTTGATGGTGGGCGCGCATTGCTCCATCAGCGTGCGGCCCACTTCGGTCGAGCCGGTGAAGCTCAGCTTGCGCACCGTCTCGCTCTCGCACAGCGCCGCGCCGATCTCACGCGAGCTGCCCGTGATGACGTGGAACACGCCGGCGGGCACGCCTGCCTCTTCGGCCAGCACCGCCAGCGCCAGCGCCGTCAGGGGCGTCTGCTGGGCGGGCTTGACCACCATCGTGCAGCCGGCCGCCAGCGCGGGGCCGACCTTGCGCGTGATCATCGCGGCAGGGAAGTTCCACGGCGTGATCGCCGCGGTGACGCCGATAGGCTGCTTCAGCACCAGCAGACGCTGGCCGGCCTTGGGGCTTTGCAGCACGTCGCCGTCCACGCGCTTGGCTTCCTCACCGAACCATTCGAGGAACGACGCGGCGTAGGCGATCTCGCCGGCGGCCTCGGTCACCGGCTTGCCTTGCTCGGCGGTCATGATGGCCGCCAGGTCCTGCTGGTGCGTCATCATCAGCTGGGCCCACTTCAGCAGCACGGCCGCGCGTTCCTTGGCCGGACGGCCGGCCCAGGCGGGCAGCGCCTTCTGCGCCGCGGCAATGGCCTGTTCGGTTTCCTTGCGGCCGAACTTGGGCACCGACACGATGGTCTTGCCCGTGGACGGATTGTCCACCGGGATGCTGGCGCCGCCGCCCGCGCCCACCCACTGGCCGTCGAGGTAGCAGGCATCGCGCAGCAGGTCGGGACGCTGCAGGGGGATGTTGGGTTGCGACATGGAAAGTCCTCCGAATTCTTACAGGCAGGCGTGCGCACGCCGCCCCGTGGCGGGGCGGCGGCTCGAAAGGGTAAAAATCAGCAAACGGCATGCCCGCGGCGGCCCGCCGCGCGGGCGCCGGGGCGCCGCATCAGCCCTGCAGGGCGGCGGCCAGGATGTCCAGGCCGCGCGCGAATTGCGCGTCCGGAATGGTCAGGGGATAGAGGAAGCGCAGCACGTTGCCGTACACGCCGCAGCTCAGCAGGATCAGCCCTTGTTCCAGTGCGCGCTGCTGCACGCGCTTGACGGCCTCGGCATCGGGCCGGCCGGTGGCCGGGTCCGCCAGTTCGGCGGCCACCATCGAGCCCAGGCCGCGCACCTCGGCGATGGCCGGGTTGGCGGCGCGCACCTGGTTCAGGCGGGCCGTCAGCTGCGCGCCCAGGCGCACCGAGCGTTCGCACAGCTTTTCTTCCTCGATCACGTCCAGCACGGCGTGCGCTGCAGCAACGGCCAAGGGGTTGCCGGCATAGGTGCCGCCCAGGCCGCCGGCGGCCGGACCGTCCATCACCTCGGCGCGGCCCACCACGCCCGAGATCGGAAAGCCGCCGCCCAGGCTCTTGGCCATCGTGATGAGGTCGGCCTGCACGCTGTGGTGCTGCATCGCGAACAGCTTGCCGGTGCGTGCGAAGCCGGTCTGCACCTCGTCGGCGATCAGCAGGATGCCGTGCGTGTCGCAGATCTTGCGCAGCGCCGTCATCAGTTCCGGCGGCGCGACGTTGAAACCACCTTCGCCCTGCACCGGTTCGATGATGATGGCCGCCACGCGCGCGGGATCGATGTCCGACTTGAACAGCAGGTCCAGTGCCTTCAGCGACTCGGCCACGCTGATATCCTGGGAGGCACTGGGGAAGGGCGCGTGGTAGACGTCGGCCGGCATGGGGCCGAAGGCCAGCTTGTAGGGAGCGACCTTGCCCGTCAGCGCCATGCCCATCATCGTGCGGCCATGGAAGCCGCCGCTGAAGGCGATCACGCCCGAGCGGCCGGTGTAGGCACGCGCGATCTTCACGGCGTTCTCCACCGCTTCGACCCCCGTGGTGAAGAAGGCGGTCTTTTTCAGACCGTCGATCGGGGCCAGCGCGTTGATGCGCTCGGCCAGCGCCACGTAGCTCTCGTAGGGCACGATCTGGTAGGCAGTGTGGGTGAACTGCTCCAGCTGTGCGGCCACGGCAGCCTTCACCTTGGGATGGCGGTGGCCGGTGTTCAGCACGGCAATGCCGCCGGCGAAGTCGATGTACTCCTTGCCTTCGGTGTCCCACAGCGTGGCGTTCTCGGCGCGCACCGCATAGAAATCGCACATCACGCCGACGCCGCGCGGCGTTGCGAGCGAGCGGCGCGTGTTCAGGTCTCGGTTCTTCATGTTCAGTCTCGTCAGGGGCGGTTGGGGCCGTAGCCACGGCAAAGGGAAGGCCGGGCGCAGCGGCCGGGCTGCCGACTATTTAATGCTAAGATGGCCCTATCTTTAGGAACCACTTTTGCAAATCAGGTAGAACCAATTGCGGTCCATTGTCGGCGATCTGCTGCTGCTGCGCCTGGGCGACGCGTCCGACGGGCCCATGAACAAGCGCCTGTACCGCGGTCTGCGCGAGGCCATCCTGGACGGCACCATCCCGGCCGACACGCGGCTGCCCGCGTCGCGCGACCTGGCCGCCGAGCTGAACATCGCGCGCAACACGGTGGTCCACGTCTACGGCCAGCTGCAGGCCGAGGGCTACACGCGCAGCCGCCAGGGCAACGGCACCTTCGTCACCGATACGCTGCCCGAGGCCTACCTGGCCAGCGGCCGCAGCGCGCGGCGCGCCCCCGCCCCCGCCTCGCGCCCCGCGTTGTCCGAGCGCGGCGCGCGCATCGTCGACGGCGCCTCGGCCTCGCCGTACCAGTGGGGCGCCTTCATGCCGGGCGTGCCCGACGTCACCGAGTTCCCGTACCAGAAGTTCGGCCGCATCGTCAGCGCGCTGTGGCGCAAGCCTACGCCGGACTTGCTCACCTATTCCTACGGCGGCGGCCTGCCTGCGCTGCGGGAGGCGCTGGCGCAGCACCTGGCGATGACGCGCTCCATCGCCTGCGAGGCTGACCAGATCCTCATCACCGAGGGCTCGCACCAGGCCATCGACCTGGCCACCCGCATCCTGGGCGGCGCGGGCGACGTGGCGTGGATCGAGAACCCCGGCTATTGGGGCGCGCGCTCCGTGCTGTCGGCCAACGGCATCCGCGTCGAGCCCCAGCCGGTGGACGAAGAGGGCATGCAGGTGCCCGCGGAATCCTCGGGCGTGCCGCCGCGCTTCATCTTCGTGACGCCCTCGCACCAGTATCCGCTGGGTCCGGTGATGTCGCTGGCGCGACGCCGCCAGTTGCTGGCGCTGGCGCGGCGCTGGGGCAGCTGGATCATCGAGGACGACTACGACAGCGAGTTCCGCTTCACCGGCCGGCCCATCGCGTCGCTGCAGGGGCTGGAACCCGACGCGCCGGTCATCTACCTTGGCACGCTCAGCAAGACGCTGTACCCGGGCCTGCGCGTGGGCTACCTGGTGCTGCCGCGCGCGTTGGTGCCTGCATTCCAGGCAGCCCATGCCGAGCTCTATCGCGAGGGCCACCTGATGACGCACGCAGCGGTGGCCGCCTTCATTTCCGAAGGCCACTACGCCGCGCACGTACGGCGCATGCGCATGCTTTACGGGCGGCGCCGCGCCATGCTGGTCAACCTGATCGATCGCCGCCTGGGCCCGCAGTGGCTGCATCGCCATTCCAGCGACGCGGGCCTGCACCTGGTGCTGAACCTGCCCGACGACCTGCCGGACGAGCGCGTGGTGCGCGCGGCCCACGAACGCGGCGTGCTCACGCGCGCGCTGTCGCGCTACTACGCGGGCGACGAGCCGCCGCGCCAGGGGCTGCTGCTGGGCTATGCCTGCGTGCCCGAACACGACATCGCGCGCAAGTTCGAGATCGTGCTGGACAGCCTGGCCGCCGTGGCGCGGCGCACACGCAAACCGGCGGCGTAGCGCGGCCCCGGCACGCCGCTCAGGCCAGGCGCGGCTGCGGCTGCGGCTGCAGCGCCGCCGCCAGTCCCGCCGCATTGCGCATGCCGTGGTCTTCGTAATTGGTGTTGAACAAGGCTTGCGTGCGTTTGGCCTGCCGCGCCAGGCGCTTGATGCGCGCGGCCAGCTCGGCCAGTTCCTCGGGCGTGTACACGTACTGGAAGCGCGACGAGGAGGCCGAGCCGCGCGCGTGCCAGGCGGCCGCGTTGCGTCCGTGCAATCGCACCAGCGCCAGGTCGGGATGCGTGCACGCCCAGACCGCCGGCACGGTATCGTCCGAGCCCTGCGGCGCGTCGACCACCGTATGGATGGCGCCCAGCTCGCGCAGCATGGCCAGCGTGGACTGTGTGGCAGACTCGCCGTCGAACCAGCTGCGCTGGCGGAACTCCACGGCCATCGGCAGGCCTTCCATGCGGCGCGCGCAGTCGGCCACGCGGGCCGCGCCGCGGGCGTCGCGCCGCACCCAGGGTGCGAACTGGAAGTGCACCGCCCCCAGCTTGTCCGCCATGCGCAGCGGCTCCACGGCCAGCAGGAAGCGCCGCCACAGCTCGTCGCGCCAGGGGGCGGGCAATTGCTCGCCGTACAGCGCGGCGGGCGCGCCGGGCCAGTCGCGCCGCAGGTCGGCCGGCAGCGCCGCCAGGGGCACGCGGTGTCCGGTGAAGGCCCGGAACGCCTTCAGGTTGAAGACGAAG
>Ga0182743_1003470_pt1 | contig 12681 bp, 7 predicted proteins | sample eDN3rd30CKraftOP_FD_128522 | JGI IMG/M metagenome (GOLD analysis project Ga0182743, IMG submission 128522) | Enriched Organic Plus compost microbial communities from Emeryville, California, USA - eDNA 3rd pass 30_C Kraft OP (version 2) (version 2) ... | reverse complement strand
TCGGCTGGGGGCTCGCGTCGCTTTGCTGACGACCAATTGCGACACCGTCGCTCAGATGAGCTGCAACCCGGCGATCGGCGGCGTGGCCAAGGGGCAGATCGTCCGCGAGATCGACGCTCTCGGGGGCGTCATGGGCCAGGCGATCGACGCTACGGGCATCCAATTCCGCCTGCTCAACCGCCGCAAAGGGCCGGCGATGCACAGTCCACGGGCCCAGGCGGACAAAAAGGCGTACCAGTTCGAGGTAAAGCGGATTGTCGAAGAGACGCCGGGCCTCTCGCTGCGGCAGGAAGTGGTTGAGGACCTCATCGTCGAAGGGGAAGGGACCGCCGAGCCGCGCATCGCCGGCGTGCGAGTGCGTGGCGATGTTGAGTATCGGGCCCGGGCTGTCGTGCTGACGACCGGCACGTTCCTGGCTGCGATCATGCACACCGGCGAAGTCAAAACGCCGGGGGGCAGGGCAGGGGAAGGCACCACGACCGGCATCAGCGGCGCTCTGAAGCGGCTGAACTTCCGCGTCGAGCGTTTTAAGACGGGCACGCCCGCTCGATTGAATGGCAGGACGATCGATTACTCAGCCACCGAACTTCAGCCGGGGGACGACGATCCGGAGCCGTTCTCGTACCTGACCACCGAAGCCGAGCGGCAACGCATTGCGTCGAATCAGATTCCCTGCTGGATCACGTTCACCAACGAGAAGGTGCACGACCTGATTCGCGCCAACCTGCATCGGGCGCCGATGTACAGCGGCCAGATTCAGTCGCGCGGGCCGCGGTATTGTCCGTCGATCGAGGACAAAGTCGTCCGTTTCGCCGACAAGGACCGCCATCAACTGTTCCTCGAGCCGGAAGGGCGGAACACGCACGAAGTGTACGTGAACGGCATCTCAACGAGCCTGCCGCGCGATGTGCAGGACGCGATGCTGCGGCACATTCCGGGGCTCGAAAACGCCCAGATCATGCGCTACGGCTACGCCGTCGAGTACGACTATTGCCCGCCCGACCAGCTCTGGCCCTGGCTCGAAACCAAGAGCGTCCGCGGGCTCTACTTTGCCGGACAGATCAACGGCACCACCGGCTACGAAGAAGCGGCAGCCCAGGGTTTGATGGCTGGGGCGAACGCGGCGCTGCGATTGCGAGGGGACGAACCGCTTGTGCTGGGGCGCGAGGAGGCGTACATCGGCGTACTGATCGACGATCTGGTGACTTGCAGCGTCGATGAGCCGTATCGCATGTTCACCAGCCGAGCCGAGTTTCGCCTGCTGCTGCGGCACGACAACGCCGATCGCCGGCTGACGCGAACCGCCCACGCCGTGGGGCTCGTATCACAAGAGCGATTCGCCCGGCTCGAGGCGAAGGAAGCAGAGATTCACTCAGCCCTCGAAATCTTGCGCACGACGCGTTTTGGCGACGTGATGCTCGAGAAGCATTTGAAGCGACCGGAGGTCGAATGGCCCCAGGTTGTCGAGATTGAACCGCGCCTTGGGGCGATCTCGCGAGAGGCGGCGCAGCAGGTGGTTCACGATGTGAAATACGAAGGGTACGTCTCTCGACAAGAGCAGCAAGTCGATCGGCTGAAGCGGCTGTCGGACAAGAAGATTCCCGAGCACTTTGATTACCACCGTATCAGCCACCTGCGAACCGAAGCGAAGGAGAAGCTCGCTCGCGTGCGGCCGGTGACGCTGGCCCAGGCGAGCCGCATTAGCGGAATCACGCCGGCGGATGTGGCGCTGGTGCTGGCGTATTTGGAGGGGTGAGGCTTGGGGGGGCCCTCTCGTTCCCCTGCCCAGTTGCCACTTCCCTCGTTCCCACACCCAGTTGCCTCCCCTCCCTCGTTCCCACGCTCTGCGTGGGAACGCAAGTACCGACGCTCTGCGTCGTCTGCTTCAAGCCTGGCCCGGAGGACGCGGAGCGTCCGGGCTGCGTTACGACGCAGAGCGTCGTAACGAGGAAACGAGGAAAGAGGAGGCGGAAGCCGCCTCAACTTGATTTGACCTCCTCGCTAAAATGGAAGCGATGATTTTCTGGCCGCTGTGCCCCGGACGAGACGCGCCGTACCCGGTTACGCAAAGACGACGCCTTGCTTGCTAATCAAAAAGGGAACGTCATGGCGTGGGTACTGCTGGTTATTGCCGGAATGTTGGAAGCCGGCTGGGCGATTGGTCTCAAATACACCGAGGGTTTTACCCGACCGCTGGCGAGCGTGCTGACGATCGCGGGAATCATCCTGAGCATGGTCCTGCTCGCGCAGGCTGCCAAGTCGCTGCCGATTGGGACCGCCTACGCCTCGTGGGTCGGCATCGGCGCCGCCGGGGCGGTCATTCTGGGGATCGTGCTCCTCGGCGAATCGGCGGCGCCGGCTCGCTTGTTCTTCCTGGCGCTGCTGCTCGTGTCGATTGTTGGGCTAAAGCTGACGACGCATTGAGCTAGTCCCAAGCTGCAGTCGCCAAGACTCAGGCTGCGGCGCCGCAGCGCCTCGAGCGGGTACAATCGACCGATTGCCGCGACCTAGAAACAGGCGACCGAGATGAGCACCGCAATCACCGAGACCGAGCCCGCTCCTCTTCCGACCGACGAGATGCTCGTGGTGCGCGGAGCCAGGACGCACAATCTGCGCAATGTGGATGTCGATATTCCACGTGGGCAGATGGTGGTCATCACAGGGCCGAGCGGGTCGGGAAAGAGCAGTCTGGCGTTCGACACCATCTACGCCGAGGGACAACGGCAGTACATCGAAAGCCTGTCGGTCTACGCCCGCCAGTTCCTCAACCAGTTGGAGCGTCCCGATGTCGATTTGATTGAAGGCCTGCAGCCGACGGTTTGCATCGACCAGCGCCCCGGCGGGCAGAATCCGCGCAGCACCGTCGCCACGACAACCGAAATCTACGACTTCCTGCGTTTGCTAATGGCGCGAGTCGGCGAAGTAAGCTGCCACCAGTGCGGCCAGCCCGTGCGGCCGCAATCGCCGGAGCAGATCGAAGAGAATCTGATGGCGTTGGGCGAAGGGACCAAGGTGGTGCTGCTCGCTCCGCTGGTCCGTGGCCGACGCGGGCAACACGCCGACGTGTTTGCCGAGATTCGCAAAGCGGGGCTCGTGCGGGTGCGCGTCGACGAGGTGGTCTATGACATCGACAGCGTGCCGACTCTCGACGCCCGCAAGGCGCACACGATCGAGGCGGTGATCGATCGGCTGGTAATTCGCGACGGCATGCGGGCCCGTCTGGCGGAATCGATTCAACTGGCGATTCGCAACGGCGAAGGGGTTGTGATCGCTTCGATCCTCGACGCCAGCGGAGCGTGGGTCGATCGGCTGTATAGCACGATGTACGCCTGCCCGAACTGCCAGATCAGCCTCGCTGAGGTGGAGCCGCGCACCTTCAGCTTCAACAGCCCCTACGGCGCATGCCCGCAGTGCGAAGGGCTCGGCCAGCGCAACGAGTTCGATCCCGAGCTGGTCCTGCCCAATTTGCAGCTTCCGCTGTCGGGCGGAGCAGTCGCGCCGTGGAAGAACATCAAAACCGCCCAGGTGAAAGCCCATCGGGCAGAAGTAGAAGCGTTTCTCGAAACGCAAAAAGCCTCGGCCGACACGCCGCTGGCTGAACTCAAACCGGCTGCGATGGAAAAGCTGCTTCGCGGCGACGGTAAGAAGTTTGCGGGCCTGCTGACGCTGCTCGAAAAGGAGCTCGCGACGGCGACCGACGAAAATCGGCAAGAACAACTAGCCAGCTATCGCGGCCAGGTGCTGTGCAGCGCCTGCGGCGGCAGCCGCTTGCGGCCCGAAGCGCTCGGCGTGCGCGTGGCGGGAAAGAACATTCATGAGATCGTGCGGCAGAGCGTCGCCGACGCGCGGCGTTTTTTCGACAGCCTGACCTTCACCGGCCAGGACGCCGAAATCGCCCAACCGATCGTCGCCGAAATCACCTCGCGGCTCGGCTTTCTCGCCAAGGTGGGGCTCGGCTACATCACGCTCGACCGGGCGACCGACACGCTCAGCGGCGGGGAGTTTCAGCGAATTCGCCTGGCGACGGGCATTGGCTCGGGATTGTCGGGCATTTGCTACATCCTCGACGAACCTTCGATCGGCCTCCACCCGCGCGACAATCAGCGGTTGATCGACGCCCTGCGCGAATTGCAGCGGAACGACAGCACGGTGCTCGTGGTCGAACACGATGAAGCGATGATACGCCAGGCCGACCGGCTGATCGATATGGGCCCGGGCGCCGGTTCGCGCGGCGGGCGGATCATGTCGCAAGGCCGCCCCGAAGAAGTGGCCGCCGATCCCAATTCGCTTACCGGGCAATATCTGTCGGGCAAGAAACAAATCGAAGTGCCGCGGGAGCGGCGGAAGATTGCCAAGACGCGTTCGATCGTGCTCGAGGACGTGACGACGAACAACCTGCGGAACGTGACGGCCACATTTCCGCTCGGCGTGTTTATCGCGGTGACCGGCGTGAGCGGATCGGGCAAAAGCTCGCTGGTGAACGAGACGCTCGCCCACGCCCTGGTGCGTCGCCTGGGAGGCGTAGCGCCGCGACCGGGACCGCATGGAGCGCTGCGCGGCGTTAGTCAGATCGACAAGATCGTGCAGATCGATCAATCGCCGATCGGGCGTTCGCCGCGAAGCAACGCCGCAACGTACACCGGAGCGTTCGACGAAATTCGCAAGGTGTTTGCCGCCACGCGCGAGGCGAAGCAGCTCGGCTTCGGCGCCAGCCGGTTCAGCTTCAACGTAGCCGGCGGCCGCTGCGAGCATTGCCAAGGACAAGGCATGCAGCGGATCGAAATGAAGTTCCTGCCCGATCTGTTCGTGCCGTGCAACCAGTGCGGCGGAGCAAGGTTCAACCGGCAAACGCTGCAGGTGAAATACCGCGGCAAGAACATTGCCGAGATTCTCGAGATGCCGATCGAAGAAGCGGTCGACTTTTTCGAGAACTTCTCGAACATCCACCGGCTGGTGAAGAGCCTGAACGACGTCGGGCTCGGCTACCTGAGTCTGGGACAGGCGAGCACGACGCTCTCGGGGGGCGAATCGCAGCGAATCAAGCTGGCGACGGAGCTCGCGCGCGTCGACACCGGCAAGACGTTCTACCTGCTCGACGAGCCGACGACCGGTTTGCACTTTGAGGACATTCGGCTGCTCCTCGGCGTGCTGCAGACGCTGGTCGACCGCGGCAATACGGTGCTGGTGATCGAGCACAATCTCGACGTCGTCAAATGCGCCGACTGGGTGATCGACCTCGGCCCCGAAGGGGGCTCGGGAGGAGGGCAGATTGTGGCGACCGGCACGCCGGAGGATATCGCCGCCATCGAAGGCAATTTGACAGGCGAATTCCTGCGGCCGATGCTGAGCGCTCAAGCGCGAGGCTGATCGGACGAGCGACGAACGACAAGTTCGAGGGCGATCCAAATGGCGAAGTATCGAATTGGCGTGATCGGCAGAACCGGGCGGGGCAACTACGGTCACGGTCTCGACACGGTTTGGCTGAAGTTTCCGCAGTGCGAAATCGTCGGCGTCGCCGATCCGGACGAGAAGGGGAGAGCGGCCGCCGCCCAGCGATTGAAAGCGCCCCAGGCGTACGCCGACTTTCGGCAACTGCTCGACGAGGCGAAGCCGGACATCGTGGCCATCTGCCCGCGCTGGATCGACGAGCATCGCGACATGGCGGTCGCAGCGGCGGAGCGCGGCGTTCATATCTACATGGAAAAGCCGTTCTGCCGCACGCCGGCTGAGGCGGACGAAATCATCGCCGCCTGCGAGAAGCAGAACGTGAAGCTGGCCCTGGCGCATCAAACGCGATACAGCCCCAAACTGCAGGTGGTCCGCGATCTGATCGCCGACGGCAAGCTCGGCGACATCCTCGAGCTCCGCGGCCGCGGCAAAGAAGACCACCGCGGCGGCGGCGAAGATCTGTGGGTGCTGGGAAGTCACGTATTCAACCTGATGCATCACTTCGGCGGCGAACCGTTGTGGTGCATGGCGGACGTGACCATCGGCGGCCGGCCGGTTCGGAGAGAACACGTGAAGCCCGGCAATGAAGGCTTGGGGGCGCTCGCCGGCGATTCGGTCTCCGCGATGTACGGCCTGGACGGCGGCGAAACGGGCTACTTCGGTTCGCGCAAAGGAGCCGGCGGCGACCGATTTGGCTTGCAGATCTTCGGCAGCAAGGGCGTGCTCGAAATTTTGACCGGGCATCTGCCGAGCGTGTCGTTCCTCCCCGATCCCACCTGGTCGCCCGGCCGCAGCAACGCCAGATGGATTCCCGTCTCGTCGGCTGGCCTCGGCCAGCCCGAGCCGCTGCAGGATGGTGGGCTCGACGCCGGCAATGTGCTGGCCGTGAAGGACCTGCTATCGGCAATCGAAAACGACCGTCAGCCGGAATGCAACGCGCTCGAAGGACGCACGACGGTCGAGATGATTTCCGCCGTGTTCGAATCGTACCGGACCGGCGGACGCGTGACGCTGCCGCTCGAGCAGCGGAACAATCCGCTGGAGCTTTTGTAACCCGATGAGCGGAAAGCCGCAGCCCCACGAAAACGGCCGTAAATCGACCGAACCTCGCCCCCAACCCGCCGCACACTCGAATTGTGCAGCTTTCGCGAACTCGCTAAAGTCTTAAGCCACCAGCCGACGTCAGGCGTCTTGCCGACCCCTGCCGATACGGAGTTCGGCTGTCTTTGACCCAACCGCTCTACTTTATGTCGTCCGATCCGCAACGCGAGCAGCTCGCCGCAGCAGCCCACACCGTCGTCGTCAAAGTGGGGACTCGCGTCCTGACTCATTCCGACGGCCGGCTGAATCAGGAACGCATCGACCGCCTCGCCGAAGAGATCCACACGATCGGCACGATGGGCAAGCGCGTCGTGCTGGTCAGCAGCGGCGCTGTCGGCGCCGGCATCGGTTTGCTCGGCCTGCAAAGCCGCCCGACCGACCTCGCCAAACTGCAAGCCGTCGCCGCCGTCGGCCAGACATTTCTCATCCAGGCCTACGACCGCACGTTCGCCCGGTACGGCCGCCGCGCTGCCCAGGTGTTGCTCACCGCCGAAGACGTCGACGACCGCATCCGCTATCTGAACGTCCGCAACACGCTCCTGTCGATCCTCGAATACGGCGCGGTGCCGGTCATCAACGAGAACGATACCGTCAGCGTCGAGGAGCTCAAAACCACGTTCGGCGACAACGACCGGCTGGCTGCGATGGTCACCAACCTGATCCGCGCCCCGCTGCTCGTGATCTTGTCCGACGTCGAAGGCCTGTACGACGGCGATCCGTCGCTCGAAGGCTCCAAACTCATCCACACGGTTCCGCAGATCGACGAAAAGGTGTTTGCCCTCGTCCGCGACAAAAAGACGGGCCTGAGCAAAGGGGGCATGGCGAGCAAGCTCGAAGCCGCCCGCATGGTGACCGCCTCCGGCGAAAACGCCATCATCGCCAGTGGCCGCCGACTCGATGTGCTGACGCGAATCTTCTCCGGCGAACTGGTCGGCACGTTGTTCTGCGCCCAGGGCAAAGCGGTCAGTCCCTACAAGCGCTGGCTCGGCTTTTCCGCGCAAACGCGCGGCCGAATCCAACTCGACGACGGCGCTCGCAAGGCGATTGTCGAAGAGGGCCGCAGCCTGCTCGCCGCCGGCGTGGTCGGCACGCAAGGCGACTTCCGCAAAGGGGATGTCGTCGCCCTCTGCGATAGCGAAGGACATGTCGTCGCCCGCGGCCTGACGAACTACGACTCCGACGAAGTCGAGCAAATCAAAGGACTCAAGAGCAACCGCATCGCCCAAGTCCTCGGCCATCGGCCCTACGAGGAAATCATCCACCGCGACAACCTGGCCATCGTGAAGAAGTGATCAACGTAGGGTGGATTTCGTAGGCTGGCACTCCTAGGGCGGGCCTCACTATCGCTCGCCCCACCCTACCGCTTCCGCTCAAACACCAACTCGCCGTCGAGGTAAGTCTGCAGCGCTTGCGCGTCCTTCATCTCCTCGAGCGGACACTCCAGCAGATCGCGATCGACCACCACCAAATCGGCCCGCTTGCCGACCTCCAGCGATCCAACGTGCTGATCCAAAAACATCAGCCGGGCGTTGTTGATCGTGTAAAAGCGGATCGCTTGCTGGCGCGACAACGCTTCCTCAGGATGAAACTGGCCGTCGAACCACCGAGCCTGGCGAGAGACCGTCACCCACATCCCTAAAAATGGGTTGTACGGGTTCACGCTCCGCAGCGAGCCGATTTTTTGCATGTGATCCGATCCGCCGCCGATGTTCACGCCTCGCTCGAAGCACGTTTTGAGCGGCTGAAAGTACCGCAGCCGATCGATCCCAAACTGCCTCGTCAGCGTGCGCGCGTCGAGATAGAGCCACGCCGGCTGAATGTCCGCCATCACGCCAAGCCGCGCCATCCGTTCGATCGCCTCCTGGCTCATGAAGTTGCAATGGGTGATGCACGGCCGCGTGTCGCGAATCGGCGTGGACTTGTTGATTTCTTCGTACACGTCGAGCAGTTGATGCACGGCGGCGTCGCCGACCGAATGGGCCGTGAACTGCAAACCGGCCTCCACCGTCGCCTGCACCACGGGCAGCAGCCGCTCGCGTTCGATGAACAACACGCCCCGATACTGCGGGTCGTCGATCAGATAGATCGAACTCTTGCCCCACGGCTCGCGCATGTAGGCGCTGCCGGTGAGCATGCCGCCATCGAGAAACGTCTTGATGCCAATCAGCCGCAGCCGCGTGTCTTCCGCCCGCAGCTTATGCTCCCCCAGCTTGCGAATTTGCTCCTGTATGTCGCTGATCCGCCGCTCGCCGACGCTCACCGCCGCCGAAGCCATCAAGCGCACCGACAACCGGTCGGCTGCCCGCAGTTGCTGGTAGACGGCCAGATCACTTTCGCTGGCGTTGCGATCGACGACGGCCGTCAGCCCCACCGAGTTATAGTCGGCAAACAACATTTCCATCCGTCGCAGCCGATCTTCGTTGGTCGCCTGACGGCCCGACGGCTTGCTCTTGATGTAGCGCGAGCAACTCCTGAGCAGCCCTGTCGGCTCGCCCGTTTTCGGGTCCTTTTCGATGTAGCCGGATCCCGTCACCTCGAACGATTGATCGATGCCACTCTCTTTCAGCGCCAGCGAATTGAGCATCGCGTCGGGGCCGGTCGAAAACACCACCGGATGTTTTGGCGCCACGCGGTCGAGCTCCTCCCGCGTCGGATAGCGAGGCTCCTTCAGCCGCGTGATGAACACCTGCCGCACGCTGATCCAGTCCCCTTCAGGAACCACCGCAGCCCGCGACGCGATGTAGGCCAACACATCGTCGATGGTCTCCATCTCCGGCACTTCGTGATCGAACTCGTGCAGACTCGCGCTCGACGGATGGACGTGCGAATCGATCAGGCCCGGCAACACCATCTTGCCCCCGAGATCGACGACGCGCGTCCTCGCGCCGCGCAGCTTCAGAACGTCCGCGTCGCCGCCGACGGCGACAATCCGTCCCTCTCGCACGGCGATCGCTTCGGCAATGCGAAACTGCTCATCGACCGTCACCACCTTGCCGCCATGCAAGATCAACTCCGCTTCCTCAGCGGCGAAAGCGGGCCCCGCGAAAGCCGCTGCAAACACCAGCAGCATCACAGCGGCGGCAGCGCGTCGCAGGCTGCCCCAAGTAAGGTTGGTAAAGCCAACCACTCTCCCCTCTCCCGCCGGGCCAGGGTGAGAGAGGCGTGCATCACAAAGCCCCATCCACCGCAAAGAGGCCCCCAACCACCGACCACTTACGCCAGCGCCCGTTTCCCCCGCGCGAGCCACCACTGGTGAAAAACCCAAGGGGTTTTTCACCGCGCCCCCGCCCCCCAGGGGCCCCCAAACTGGTGAAAAACCGGCCGAATTTATGACCACTCGTCCCCCGTCGTCAGTCGCCGCGAATCGACGTAAGTCGGACAGTTCACGCAAACGCGGTCCAGCGCTCAGGGCATTTCGCGACATGGCCAGGTCCACCTCGTGGGAAAAGTGCGTCTACACTATGGGCCTGCATCTTAACCATCTCACAGACTAAACCGCCACAACTGGTTTGTCAATATTTTTAACAAACTTATCACCACAAGACATGACGCTCCCCCTTCGCCGACTCTCCCTTTTACTGCTCGTCCCACTCGCGTCGCTGGCCCTCGCGTCCCTGGTCGCGTCTTCCGCTGCCGCGGCCGAGCCCCAGCCGAGCGGCGACGCCGTCATTCGCAGCCCCTTGGGCGATAGCGAGATCGTGATCACCACCACGTCGCGCTTGGCCGGGGCGATCCACTCGATCACCTGGAACGGGCAGGAGTTCATCGACAGCTTCGACCACGGCCGGCAGTTGCAATCGGCTTCGAACTTCGACGTCGACGGCAAGTTCGAGGTCGAAACGTTCAATCCGACCGAAGCCGGCTCGATGAGTGACGGCCGCGGGCCCACCTCTACCAGCCGATTGCTTCACAAGATCGTCGGCGACAACTTCCTGCAGACGACCACGCAGATGGCCTTCTGGCTCCGCCCGGGCGAAAAATCGCTCGGCAACCCGGCCCGCAACACGCAGCCCCTCTCGAACCACCTGCTGACCAAGCGAGTGACGATCGGCTATCGCGGTCTGCCGAATGTGATCGTCCACGACGTGACCTTCTCGCTTCCGCTGGGCGAAAAGCACACCTACGCTCAGTTCGAAGCCGTCACCGGCTACATGCCGCCCGAGTTCAGCCAGTTCTGGAAACTCAATCCCGCCAGCGGCGAGCTCGAAGAGCTGAGCGACGGCCCCGGCGAGCAAGCGTGGCCAGTCGTCCTCGCCACGCCTGACGGCAAGTACGCGATGGGCATCTATTCGCCCAAGTCGACGGCGCCCGGAATGATCGGCCCCGGCTTCGGCCGATTCCGCTTCACCGCGGAAAAAGTCGTCAAGTGGAACAGCGTCTTTCGGCTCCGCTCGCCCAGCGGAGTGCCAGCCGGCGACTACTCGTTCCGCAACTTCGTCGCCCTGGGGGACAAGGCAATGGTCACCGCCAGCCTGCGAAAGCTAATCGCCGAGTAGTGCCCCCCAACAGTGGCACAGTCGGCCCGCCTGTGCATTGAACCGGCCTACTGAACGGACGAGACGCCTGTTGCACGAGGACGGCCATCCTCCCTACGCCCCGTCCGCGGCACGTGGTACCGCAGCTCCACAAACGCGTCGCCAAACTGCTTCACCGCCGTCAGGCTGAGCCGCGGCTTCACGATCGCCCGCGGCAAGAGCGGCGCTCCGGCGCCGAGCGTCACCGACGCGACTTGAATGATCAGTTCATCCAAGAGCCCGGCGTCGTAGAACTGCCCCACCAGTTCGCCGCCGCCGACCAGCCACAGGTTCTTTCCCCCCGCCAGTTCCAGCATCTCCCGATGCACGGGACGAACGTCCCCCTGCACGAAGTGCACGTTCGCGCCGGCGACAACCGGCAATTGCCGCCTCGTGAAGACCGCCACCGGCTGCTCGTAGGGCCACGGCTGCGGCGGCCCACCTTCGGGCTGCAAATGATGCCGCAGCAGCCACTCGTACGTCGCCGAGCCCATCACGGCGGCGCCGACGTCGCGAATGAAGTCGTTGTACCCCAGATTCTCCGGCGTTCCCAACTGCAGCAACCAGTCGAGCGAATGGTCGGGCGTCGCGATGAAGCCGTCGAGACTCGACGCGGCGTAATACTGGGTTATGCCTCCGCTCACTGCTGCTCCTGTTCCACGAGTCGAACGAGCCCGACGTCGATGTACTGCCCGCCTTCCTTCTGATGGCAGTGGACGGCGATCGTGTTCTTCGTCCCGAAGGCGCTCCCCGCCTGCTCATTGAGCGGCACGATTGCATAGTCGGTCGTGTACCCCGTAAGCGTAGCGACCAACCTGCCGTTGACAAAGATCTCGGCGGCGTCGTCGTAATGCACGAGGAGCGCAAGCCCCGTCAGGTCGCTTTCCTTGAGCTCAAAGGTACGCCGCAGCCAAATGTCGGAGCTCTTCCACGGCGTTCGCACGACCGCCCCAGGCGTCGATTCCTCGCCGAAGCCCCCTTCCCCTTCCTTCCAATCGGAATCGTCGAAATCGGCCAGATTCCAGCCGTCCGCAGGCTTCTCGGTGGTATAGCGCCACTTCTGCCCTTCCTGTTGCGAGGTCGGCAGCACGGGCACGACCTCCGGCGGTGGCAGGTAGAGCTTCCGATTCAAGTGAGCCATTCGGTGCGGGTTGAACTTCAAAACGGCCCGGTCGTAAGTCATAAGCCCGTTCACTTCGATTTCGACGTCGGTGGTCTGCGTATAGACCGCAGCCGACAATCCCTGACCGATCAACGGGCGAAGCCGCAGCACGAGCTGTTCGTAGGCGTTGGATAATGCGTTCTGATCCGCAAACGAGCGATAGCCCCAGTTGTCCTTCGCTTGCCAGGTGTGCCCCTCGATCGGCAAGCCGAGGCCGCCGAACTCGCCGAGTACAAGCGCCCGATCTTCCGACGGGGGCGGCATTCCCGGTCCGGGATAGATATGCACATCGTGCACGTCGCCGACGCCCCGGTCGGCCCAACCGCTGACGCCGTCTACCAATCGCGTCGGATCGAGCTTCTTCGTCAGCTTCGCGATGCGGGCCGTGTCGTACTGCCCCCAACCTTCGTTGAACGGCACCCACATCACGATCGACGGAAAATGTTTGAGGCTCTG
>Ga0182743_1003469_pt1 | contig 12682 bp, 12 predicted proteins | sample eDN3rd30CKraftOP_FD_128522 | JGI IMG/M metagenome (GOLD analysis project Ga0182743, IMG submission 128522) | Enriched Organic Plus compost microbial communities from Emeryville, California, USA - eDNA 3rd pass 30_C Kraft OP (version 2) (version 2) ... | reverse complement strand
CGCCGCGTGGCGGCGGCGCGGGCGATCCAGCGCGAGCGTTACGACCGCTTCGGGCTGGCGATCGGCGCGAACGCCCACTGCCCGACGTCGCTGATCGAGGAGGTCGCGCGACCGGACGACGCGGGCCAGTCCCTGCTGGCCGACGCCAGCGAGAAGCTCGGCTTCTCGGCCCGGGCCTATCACCGGGTGCTCAAGGTCGCCCGCACCCTGGCCGATCTCGACGCCAGCGAAAGCGTCAAACGCATCCACCTCGCCGAGGCGATCTCCTACCGGATGGCGGGCGAGCAGCTTGCCCGGGCTGCGTGATCACTTGGGGCTGGAGCGCAGGCCGCTTCGCGTCCCCGAGGGCACGGGAGGCGGTGGATCTGCATCGCTGCCATGAGATTGTCCAAGGCACGCGCACGCTGCCGAGTCTGCGGACGTGTCCAAACGCGGAATTGTCTTCGCCACCATCGTCGGAAGCACGGTTACCGCCCCTTCTCATCGGCGGCGTCACTCGAGCTTCGGCCCGCCCCGGGGAAGAGTTTCCGCTCTTACTGGACCGAGCCGACCAGCGGCGCAGCGCCTTCGCGGATGGTGACCCAGCGGCCGGTGTGCTCGGCGGACTGCCGCTTCAGGTAGCGATAGCCGGTCTCGTTCCAGGGGCGGATCACGTCAGTGAGATTGTCGAGGACAAAATCGCCCCGGTCCGTGCGCACAGTCAGCACGGCATGGCCTTCGCCATCCGGCTTGCGAACCACCGTGATGAGCAGGTTGGCAAGGGCTAGCCCGCTTTCCTTCAGGCGCTTGCGCTTCTCGAGGACGTAGTCCTCGCAGTCGCCCACGCCCGCGTCGGGATAGGCCCAGACCTCGTCGCGACCGTAGATGTCCAGGTCGTTCATCGGGCGCACTTCCTGGTTCACCGCCAGGTTGACGCGCTGCAGCAGGCTCCAGAGCGCGCCGGACATCGGCTCGGGTCGCGTCTTGCGGCTGCGGATGGAGCACTCGGATGGGTTGGCCTTGCAGAAATCGTAGTGGCCAATGGGCTGTGAAGTGAGGCCGCCGGTCAGCATGGCGTCGGCTCGAGCCCCGCCCGAGGCCATCGCCGCGGCAAGGCACAGACTGATCGCCGCGGCACGCCTCGCGGCGCGAGGCACCAGCGCAGAGAATTGCATCCGCCCACTCGCTATCCTGTATTAATGAAAGGTTAAGGGCGAACTTCGGGCCGAGTCAATCGAGCGAGGGGGCGACTTGACGTGATGGTTACCGCGCGAGTGCGCATGCGCGGCTTCCATGCAACAGCGGAGGCCCCTGCAGCCTGTTCCGCTGTCCTAAGGAAGGCTCAGGCCTTGGCGCGCTTCACCGGGCGGGGCGGAGGGGAAGTCCGGTTCTCGCGCCCGTAGCTGGTAATGAAATCGACGATGCGCGGGACGATCTCGGAGCGGAAGCGCGAGCCGTTGAACACGCCGTAGTGGCCGACCTTCGGCTGCATGTAGTGCACCCGCATCTCCGGCGGGATGTTGACGCAGAGGTCGTGGGCCGCCTTGGTCTGGCCGATTCCGGAAATGTCGTCGTTCTCGCCCTCGATCGTCAGCAGCGCCACGTTGCGGATCGCGGCCGGCTCGACCGGGGTTCCGCGGTGGGTCATCTCGCCCTTCGGCAGGGCATGGCGGATGAACACGGTTTCCACCGTCTGCAGGTAGAATTCCGCGGTGAGGTCCATGACCGCCAGATACTCGTCGTAAAACTCGCGATGGCGGTCGGCGCTGTCCCCGTCGTTCTTGATGAGATTGAGGAAGAACGTCTTGTGCGCCGTGATGTGGCGATCGAGGTTCATCCCCATGAAGCCGGGGGCGGGCCAGGGTACCTGCATGATGACGTTGTCGCGGAACCAGTCGATCGTCTTCGATTCCGCCAGCTTGTTGACGGCGGTGGGATTGCGGCGCGTGTCGATCGGCCCGCCCATCAGCGTCATTGTCGAGGGGGCGCAGCGGTCGCCGCGCGCTTCCATCAGCGCCGCCGCGGCAAGGACGGGGACCGAGGGCTGGCAGACGGCCATCACATGGGTGTCCGGGCCGAGCGCGTGCAGCATCTCGACCACGTAGTCGATGTAGTCGTCGAGGTCGAAATGTCCTTCCGAGAGAGGCACCATGCGGGCGTCGGCCCAGTCGGTGATGTAGACGTCGGCATGCGGCAGCATCGCCTCGACGGTGCCCCGCAGCAGCGTCGCATAGTGGCCGGACATTGGCGCGACGATGAGGAGACGCGGGTCGGAACGACGGCGCGCCGGCAGGTCGCGCACGAAATGGATCAGCCTGCAGAAGGGCTTGGACCAGACCACCTTCTCGACGACCGCGACTTCCTTCCAGTCCACGACCGTCTTGTCGATCCCGAAGGCCGGCTTGCCGTAGCGACGGGTGGTGCGCTCGAACAGCTCGGCCGAGGCCGCAACGGTGCGGCCGAAAACGGTGTGCGACAGCGGGTTGACGGGATTGCGGTAGAAGAGCCGCACCGCATCCGCATAGGCGCGAAACGGCTGCAGGGCGGCATGATTCAGATCATAGAAGTGGTAGTACATTAAAGCCCTCGACCCGCCCGCAAGACACGAGCCATCCCGCATCGTTCGTCAACGAAGTTAGTGAAGTTTCGTTGCAGCGCAATCGTAACCCTGCGGAAGCAGGCCAAGTCCTTGGCAGATCGGTGAAATCGGCCCTGGGTACGGCTCACACGCCTTCCACCAGGACGATCTCGCCATCGGCATATTTCTGGCGGATGGCCTTCGCCTTCTGGTATTCCGGCGAGTGGTAGCAGTCTTGCGCCGCCTGAAGGCTGTCGAACTCCAGGATCACGTTGCGGGCCCGTCCTGGGCCTTCCACCTGCTCGAAGGCGCCCCCGCGCGCCAACTGCCGCGCGCCGTACTTGTCGAAGGCCACCTTCGCGGCGGCCACGTATTCCTTGTAGGCTTCGGGGTCGCGAACATCGACCCGCGCAATCCAGTATCCCTTAGGCATCGGCTTCCTCCTTCCTTCAACGCCTCAGGCGTCCCGCATCTCCGCAAGGATCGCCTCGGCCGCCGCGCGCCGGTCCGGCGCGGCGATGATGGGTCTGGCCACGACCAGATGGCTGGCGCCGGCGCGGATCGCGTCCGCCGGCGTGACGACGCGCTTCTGGTCGCCGGCCTCGGCGCCTTTCGGGCGGATGCCCGGCGTCACCACCGCCATGTCCGGCCCGACCACCCGGCGTACGTCCGCGGCTTCCGCGGCCGAGCACACGATGCCGCCCATGCCCGCCGCCACCGCCTGTTCGGCGCGGCGCATCACGAGCGTGCGCGGATCGTAACTGTAGCCCGCATCGACGAGATCCTGCCGGTCCATGGAGGTGAGCACGGTCACGCCGAGGAGGCACAGCGGCGTGCCGCGCGCGGCCTCGACAGCGGCGCGCATCGCCTTCGGATAGGCGTGGAGCGTCAGCATCGAAACCCCCATCGCCGCGATGTTCTCGACGCCCTTGGCCACCGTGTTGTCGATGTCGAGCAGCTTCATGTCCAGGAACACCCGGGTTCCCGACGCCGCCAGGCTGCGCGCCAGCTCCAGGCCGCCGGCGAAGGCGAGCTGGTAGCCGATCTTGTACCAGTTCACGAGGCCGTCGAGCGTGCGCACCACGTGCTCCGCCTCCTTCACGGTCGGCACATCCAGGCCGACGATGAGGCGCTGGTCGATTGCCTCAGACCCCATGGCGAACTCCTTCGAACCGCTCGACAGGCGTCCAGTCGCACAGCAGCGCCCGATCGTTCAACCGGAAAGCGAAGATATTGCCGCCGCCGGCCGGCTGATCCTCGCGGCGGGAGATGTCGCGACCGGCGAAGGCGCATTTGAGCAGCGTGCCGACCGCGCCATGACCCACGAAGAGCATCGGGCCATGCGCCGCACCATCGCCGAGGATCGCCTCCACTGCCGCCACGATGCGGGCCTTCGCATCCACCGCCCGCTCCCAGCCATTCCAGCTCGTTTCGCTGTCGGCGAAGAAGGCGTCGGCCGCAGCCTCGAATTGGTCCGGCGGGAGAAAGCCGGTCGATGAGCGGTCGTTCTCGCCCATGTCCGGCCGCTGCTCCACCTCAAGGCCGAGCCCGACGGCCAGCAACTCGGCCGTCTCGACGGCCTTGCGCTCATCGCTCGACACGATGCGCCGCATCGTCGCCAGCCACGGCCGCCCCGCAAGCGCTTCCATCCTGCTCCGGCCTACGGCGGACAGGCTCCAGTCGGGGACGGGGACGGACGGATCGATGACTACCTGAGGATGGGTCAGGTAGTAGCCGATCACACCTCGGCCCTCGTCGAGAGCGCCGCCGCGCGCTCAACCAGCGCCTCGCACAGCCGCGTCATGGAATTGCGCAACCGCTCCTCGCGGAAATTGCCGTCCGCTTCGAAAGCCCCGCCGGCATTGGGTACCGATACCTGCGGCGCGATCACGTCCATCTGGATGTGCGCAAGCACGGCGCGAAGATGGGCCGCGCTGCGGATGCCGGCGAAATGTCCCTCCGACGACGAGCAGATAGCCGCCACCTTACCCGGCAGCGGTCGCTGCGGGACGCCGTGCTCCTTGCGCACGCGGCTTATCCAGTCGATCGTGTTCTTGAGAAGCGGCGGCATCGAGCCATTGTATTCCGGCGTGGCGATCAGGATTGCGTCGTGCTCGACGAACAGGCGGGCCAGCTTCACCGCGTTTTCCGGTACGCCCTGTTCCTTCTCGAGATCCTCGTTCATGATCGGCAGCGGATAATCCGCCAGCGAGATGCGGGTTACATCGGCGCCCTGAAGGGCGAGTTCCTTCGTCGCGGCGTCGGCCACCTTGCCGCTGTAGGCCCCCGTACGCGTCGAGCCGGCGAAGACGAGGATGCGAGGCGTGAACGAGCGGCGCATGTTTCAGTTCACCTGCGCGCGCCGGTAGACCCAGAGCTGGGTCGGCGGAAGGTTGCGGAAGACGAAGTCGAAATGGGACACCGTGTATCCGCCGAGCCCCGGCGGCACCGGCGACCTCGGGCCGTAGGTGAGCTGGATGACCGGACGGCCATAGGGGATGCGCGAAAGGAGTGCTTCCAGATAGGCGACACGTGCCGACACGGGGAAATTCAGCAGAGGGATGCCCGAGATCACGCAGTCGAACAGCTTGGGGGCGTCGGCGCCGAGCGTGGTGTCGAGGTCGAAGGCGTCGCCCTGGATGACGTTCACCCCGGCAAAATTCCGCCTCAGGTGCTCCGCGAACTGCGGCGAATATTCGATGGCGTGGAGCCGCTCCGGCGGAATGCCCCGGCTAATGATCGCCCGGGTGATTACGCCGGTTCCCGGTCCCGTCTCGAGGACCGGAAGACCCGACGCCGGGTTGACGACCGAGGCCATGCGCCTGGCCGTCACCGAGCTGGTGGGAATGACCGAGCCGACGGCGCGTGGCCGACTGATCCAGCCTCGGAAGAACCGCACCTCGTCGCCGAAATGCTCATCGAGTGCCTTCCGCAACCGCGCGCCGTGCCGCATCTCGCCGCTCCTGCTGGTCAGTCGAAATCGATGTTAGTTCGATATGGGCGCGGAAGGAACGGCATCGACCGAACGCGACGGGATGCCTGTTACTTCTCCCCGAACGATTCGAAGAAGTCCTTCATCCGCGAGAAGAAGCCGCTCGACTGCGGCGAGTTCTCCTGTGACGACAGGCGCTCGAACTCCTCCAGCAGCTCACGCTGGCGCTTGGTCAGGTTCTGCGGCGTCTCGACGACCGTCTGGATGTAGAGGTCGCCGACGGTTGCCTGGCGGAGCACCGGCATGCCCTTGCCCTTGAGGCGGAACTGGCGTCCGTTCTGCGTGCCCTCTGGCACCTTCACGCGCGTCTGCGTTCCATCCAGCGTCGCCACTTCGAAAGAGCCGCCGAGCGCGGCCGTCGTCATGGAGATCGGCACCTTGCAATAGAGGTCTGCCCCGTCGCGCTGGAAGAATTCGTGCGGCTTGACCGACAGGAATATGTAGAGATCGCCGGGCGGGCCGCCGCGGCTGCCCGCCTCGCCCTCGTTGGCGAGCCGGATGCGGGTGCCATCCTCGATGCCGGCGGGAATGTTGACCGACAGCGACCGTTCCTCGATGACGCGACCCTGGCCGTTGCACTTGGTGCAGGGGTCCTTGATGATGCTGCCGCGGCCATGGCACTGCGGGCATGTCCGCTCGATCGAGAAGAAGCCTTGCGACGCGCGGACCCTCCCCGAACCGGAGCACAGCGCGCAGGTCGTCGGCTGCGTGCCGGGCTTCGCCCCGGAGCCGGAGCACTCCGTACAGGTCACCGACGAAGGCACGCGGATCTGCGCAGTCTTGCCGGTGAAGGCCTCCTCGAGGGTGATTTCCATGTTGTAGCGCAGGTCTGCGCCACGCTCGCGACCGCCGGAACTGCGCCGTCGGCCGCCCATCATTTCGCCGAAGATGTCCTCGAACATGTCCGAGAAGGCGCCGAACCCGCCGGCGTCGAATCCGCCTCCCCTGCCCATGCCGCCGTTCTCGAAGGCAGCATGGCCGTAGCGGTCGTAGGCAGCGCGCTTCTGGGGATCCTTCAGCGTCTCGTAGGCTTCATTGATTTCCTTGAACTTCCTCTCGCACTCCGCGTCGCCGGGGTTGCGATCGGGATGGAACTTCATCGCAAGCTTGCGGAAAGCGCTTTTGAGTTCCTTCTCGTCGGCAGACCTGCCGACCCCAAGGATTTCGTAGAAATCCGCCTTCATTTCTTCCTGCTGTCCACGACACACCCCCGGAGAGCCCCGCAACTCTCCGCTTTCGTTGCCCCGATTTAGTGAGCCTTGACCGCGTATGCCATAGCGCGCGAGCGGTCCGCGTCATTTTTCAGGCGAAGGGCGGCGCGGAAGTCACTATCCGGCCTGGACGAAGTACCGGTCGTCAGGCTTTTCCACTGTTCGAGGCGGCCGTCTCCCCGATCTATCGAGGGCCTGCGTCGGTCTCACCTCGCGATCGAATCGGCCAGTCCTGACCATGCCGCAAGGAACTTCTCCCGGGCACGCAGGCCGCCGGTGATTTCCTCTCGCCTCTCATCCTGATCGAGACGCGCGAATGTGTAGGTACGGTCGCCCTTCGTCACCCACCCCACATACCAGCCCCAGCCTCGCGTCCGGTCGAACGAACCGTCCTTCCTGCGCGGAAAGGCAGAACCCGTCTTGCCGTGAACGATCCACCCGGCCGCATCGTTCGTTTCGACGATGGCGATGGTCTGTTCGACCGCCTCCCTCGAAACGGGCAAGTCTCCGGCAAGGAGCCGTCGCAGGAAGCCGGCCTGCTCGACGGGCGAGATCTTCAGCGAGGAACTGATCCAGGAGCGCTTCAGTGCATTGCCCTGCCCCCGGTCGCCCGACACATCGGCATTGCCATAGTCAAACGCCTTCACCTGCGCAGCAAATCGGCGGTACCCCATCGCCGCCGTGATCCGCTGCGAATACCAGACGACGGAGTACTTCATCCAGCGCTGTGGATCGGTCGGCTCCTTCCAGGCTTTCCCGCCCCAATCCGGTTCTCCGGCTTTGATCTGAAGCAGAGGCTCGTGGACGCCTTTCAGGATGCCGTCCTCGAAGCCCATGATTGCGAGCGGGATCTTGAAGGTGGATGCCGGCGTCACGCGGGTCCGGCAGTCGCCGTCCTCATGAAGGATTTCGCCGGACGTCGCGTCGGCCACGACCGTGCAGAGCATCCGCGCCTCTGCGGTGGCTGGCAGGAACAAAAGAGCAAGGGCGGCAATGAGCGAGCAACGCATAAACATTACCTAGCAATGCAGGTCGAGAACGGCAAACTGGTCTGGCTGGTGGGCGTCGCCTCTCTCGACCAACAAAAAAGCCGCCCGCGAGGGTGCGCGGGCGGCTTCGATTTGGAAATCAGGGATGCTTACGCGGACTTCTTCTTGTCCTCGTCGATCTCCTCGAAGTCGGCGTCGACGACATCCGAATCCTTGGCCGCATCGGCCTTGGCGTCGGCTTCCGCCGCCTCCTTCTGCGAGGCCTCGTACATGGCCTGGCCAAGCTTCATCGAAACCTCGGCAAGCGCCTGCGTCTTGGCCTCGATCTCGGCGGCGTCGTCGCCTTCGGCGGCCGTCTTCAGGGCAGCAATGGCGTCGGCAATCGCCGTCCGGTCAGCCTCGGAGACCTTCTCGCCATACTCCTTGAGCGACTTCTCGGTGGAGTGGGCGAGCGACTCGGCCTGGTTTCGGGCCTCGACCAGCTTGCGGCGCTGCTTGTCGGCCTCGGCGTGAGCCTCGGCGTCCTTCACCATCTTCTCGATGTCAGCGTCCGACAGGCCGCCCGAAGCCTGGATGCGGATCTGGTGCTCCTTGCCCGTGCCCTTGTCCTTGGCCGTGACGTTGACGATACCGTTGGCGTCGATGTCGAACGAGACCTCGATCTGCGGCACGCCACGCGGTGCGGGCGGGATGCCGACCAGGTCGAACTGGCCGAGCAGCTTGTTGTCGGCCGCCATCTCGCGCTCGCCCTGGAAAACGCGGATGGTCACCGCGCTCTGGTTGTCCTCGGCCGTCGAGAAGACCTGGCTCTTCTTGGTCGGGATCGTGGTGTTGCGTTCGATCAGTCGGGTGAACACGCCGCCCAGCGTCTCGATGCCCAGCGACAGCGGGGTCACGTCGAGCAGCAGCACGTCCTTGACGTCGCCCTGCAGCACGCCGGCCTGGATAGCCGCGCCGAGCGCGACGACCTCATCCGGGTTGACGCCCTTGTGGGGATCCTTGCCGAAGAACTGCTTCACGACTTCCTGGACCTTCGGCATGCGGGTCATGCCGCCGACGAGGACCACTTCGTCGATCTCGCCAGCCTTGAGTCCGGCATCCTTCAGCGCCGCCTTGCAGGGCTCGATGGTCCGCTGCACCAGGTCGTCGACCAGCTGCTCGAACTTGGCGCGGGTCAGCTTCATCGTCAGGTGCTTCGGACCGGTCTGGTCCGCGGTGATGAAGGGAAGGTTGATTTCGGTCTGCGACGCGGACGACAGTTCGATCTTCGCCTTCTCCGCGGCTTCCTTGAGGCGCTGCAGGGCGAGCTTGTCGGCCTTCAGGTCGATGCCGTTTTCCTTCTGGAATTCCGACGCCAGGTACTCGACCAGGCGCATGTCGAAGTCCTCGCCGCCCAAGAAGGTGTCGCCGTTGGTCGACTTCACCTCGAAGACGCCGTCGCCGATCTCCAGGACCGAAATGTCGAAGGTGCCGCCGCCAAGGTCATAGACGGCGATGGTCTTGCCGTCCTTCTTGTCGAGGCCATAGGCGAGGGCGGCAGCCGTCGGCTCGTTGATGATGCGCAGGACCTCGAGGCCCGCGATCCTGCCGGCGTCCTTCGTGGCCTGGCGCTGGGCATCGTTGAAGTAGGCCGGAACGGTGATGACCGCCTTGTCGACCTTCTCGCCGAGATAGGCTTCGGCGGTCTCCTTCATCTTCTGCAGCACCATCGCCGAAATCTGGCTGGGCGACTGCTTCTTGCCGCCGGCCTCGACCCAAGCGTCGCCATTATCGCCAGCGACGATCTTGTAGGGGACGAGCTTCTTGTCCTTCTCGGTGACGGGGTCATCGAAGCGGCGGCCGATCAGGCGCTTGACCGCAAAAATCGTGTTCTCCGGGTTGGTGACCGCCTGGCGCTTCGCCGGCTGGCCGACCAGCCGCTCGCCATCGCTCGTGAAAGCGACGATGGACGGCGTCGTACGCGCACCTTCCGCATTCTCGATCACCTTCGCGTCCTTGCCGTCCATGACGGCGACGCAGGAATTGGTCGTTCCCAGATCGATGCCGATGACTTTTGCCATGTTCTTTTTCTCTCCGTTTAGCAGGCTCCCGGGACCCATCAGGCGTTCCGTTGGGAGCCCCCGTTCTCTTTGAATTTCGCCAGTTCAAGCCGCTCGGAAGGGCCGTCCGACGATCTTGCGGCTATATAAGAAGGCCCCCCGTCAGGTGCAAGCGGCGCAGGGTCGCTAAGGCGCCGTGTGATGCGGCCTGCAGCCGCGCCTCTCGAGGGTGACGGGCGCCAGGATTTCTCACCCACCGAATGCCTATGGGACGGCCGGATCACGGAAGGTCTCCGCGGTCGTCGGCGGCAGGCTCCGTCAGCACGTTCACCTGCACCTCCATGCCGAGAAAGTCGTCTGCCGCGCCGAAATAGCTTCCCGAAAGCGGCACGGCCTGGCGCGGATCGCGGGCGGACGCCACGCGGATCAGGTCGCGGTTGCCGACAATGCCGTTGGTGGGGTCGAACTCCACCCAGCCGGCGCCCGGCAGGTAGACCTGGCACCAGGCATGGGTGGAGCCGCCGCCGAGATTGGGCTTGCCGTCGCGGTCGGCGACGTAGATGTAGCCGGTGACGAAGCGGGCCGCGAAGCCCAGCGAGCGCACGGCCTCCATCATCAGCAGCGCGAAGTCCCGGCAGGAACCGCGGCGCGTGCGCAGCGTGATCAGTGGCGGCTGCGTGCCGTGCTCCAGGCGGCGCTGATAGCCGAAGCTCTCGTGAATGGCGTAGCACATCGTCATCAGCAGGCCGGCGGTCCGCGTCACCGGGCCGCGTCCCGCGAACTGCGCGGCCCAGGCCGCGACCTCGCCGCCGTCGTCGTCGAATTGGCGCGCCACCAGCGGCGCGAGGTCCGGCGCTTCCTCCGCGTCGTAGGCGAAGGGATAGGTCAGCGCCCGTTCGTCAATGCGGAAGTCCTCCCCCGCCCGGGGGAAGTGCTCGACCTTGATCTCCGTCTCGAGGCGCAGTTCCGAGGCCTCGCCGTCCAACGCGATGCGGGCGACGCAATTGCCGAAGACGTCGTGAACCCAGTGGACCTCGCGCGGTTCCGGCGTCACCTTCAGCGTCGAGCCGATGAGGCGCTGGTCGTAGCTGTCGCGTGGACGGAACATCAGCCGGTGCTCGCCGAAGCCAACCGGGTTGCGATAGCGATAGACCGTCGCGTGGCGGACGACGAAGATGGTCACCTTCGTTCGTCCGGAAGTGCGCAGCGCGCGAATTGCACCGGAGGTGCCGGGTTGAGTGCCATCGGATGCCGCCTAACTTGCCGCGGCACCACCCACGAGCCCGCCGATGGGCTGCAGGCCGGGCATCTTGCCGCACGCGATGCCTCCGCGCGTCCGTGCGGCATTGACGCCGGCGCCGGCACGCGCATGATGGCCCTATAGCCCTCATGACGCCCCGCCGCCATCCCCCTCGAACCCTGATGCTGTCGCCCCGCCACGTCGAGGCCATGCGACGCGACATTCCCGATCCGGGGCCACGCCTGCTTCCGGGCTTCCGTCCGGCGACCGACGAGGACTATGACACGACCGTCAAGGAAATCATCGCGTCTGCGCCGGCGGATGGCTTCTGGGTGTTCGCCTACGGTTCGCTGATCTGGAATCCCGAGTTCGACTATGTGGAGCGGCGGGTGGCGCTGGCGCGAGGATGGCGCCGCGCCTTCTGCCTCGGCTGGGATTTCCGCTTTCGCGGCAATGACGAGCAACCGGGGCTGATGCTGGCGCTCGATCGCGGCGGGCAATGCACGGGCGTCGTATTCCGGCTGCCAGACGGGCGGCTGGAAGAGAACCTGCACAGGCTGATCCGTCGCGAGGTCAGCATGGTGCCCACCGCCTTTCCCTGGCGCTGGATCGGCCTGCGCACCGAACAGGGGCCGCTGACCGGGCTGACCTTCGCCATGAACCGCAAGTCCGGCCGCTACGTGTCGGGGCTTTCCGACGAGGCGCTGGCCGACGTGCTGGCCTCAGCCTGCGGTTTTCGCGGATCGATGTGTGAATATCTCTACGCCACCGTCAGCCACCTGGAAGAGCTCGGCATCCGCGACAGCCACATGTGGAAGCTGCAGGCGATGGTGGCCGAGCGCATCGAGCGGCGGCTCGCGGCGTCGGCCGAGAAGGTCGCCTCCTGACAATCGCGGCAGCGACCGAAGACCCTTCGGCCGCTACACCTTCTCCCAGTCGCCGCTCTCACCGGCGCGGAAGATCGCGTCGATGACCTTCTGGTTCTTCACCGACTCCTCCAGCGTGAAGACGGGCTCGTCGGCGCCTCTGGCGACCCGGGCGAAGGCCTCGACCTCCAGCCGATACTGCCGCGTCGCCGGGAAGCGGTAGACCGTAGCCTCGGTGTGGTTCTGGTTGTGCAGTTCGATGCGGTGATGGTCGTAGTCGCCGGCGTTGAACGGAGCATGCACCTCGATGAACCCCTTCTCGCCGTGGAAGACCATGAACTGGCGCAGCGCCATCTGGGTCGAGCAGTAGAAGGTGAGGTCGAAGTCGCCGAAATCGGCTCGGGTTGTCGAGTAGATGTCGGTGCCGAAGGTCTTGTCGCGCTCGACGGAGGCGTGCACGCGCGCCGGCTCCCTGCCGGTGACGAAACGCGTCGACACGGTCGGATAGACGCCGATGTCGGGCAACGCGCCGCCTCCGAGTTCGAGGATGTTGCGCATGTTGCCGGAATCGACATTGTAGTAGGAGAACGCGCCCTGGACATGGCGCAGCCGCCCGATCGCGCCGCCCTGCAGCAGTTCGCGTACCTTGCGCCACTGCGGGTGGTAGACCACCATGAAGGCCTCACAGACGAGCACCTTGTTGCGGTCACGCGCGGCAATCACCTGAGCGATGTCATCGGCATTCAGCGCCAGGGGCTTCTCGACCAGCACATGCTTCCCGGCGTCGG
>Ga0182743_1003460_pt1 | contig 12721 bp, 9 predicted proteins | sample eDN3rd30CKraftOP_FD_128522 | JGI IMG/M metagenome (GOLD analysis project Ga0182743, IMG submission 128522) | Enriched Organic Plus compost microbial communities from Emeryville, California, USA - eDNA 3rd pass 30_C Kraft OP (version 2) (version 2) ... | reverse complement strand
TCGGTCTCGTCGCAGTTCGCCCTGTTCATCGATCGCAAGCTGACCGAGCTGAAGCGCGAGCAACTGGCGGCCATTCTGGAAGCCTCGACCGACTTTGTCGGCCTGACCGATCCCGAAGGGACGCTGCTCTATCTCAATCGCGCCGGGCGCGAAATGCTCGGAATCGATCTGAACGACGCGAGGCCGCTCCACCTGCGCCAATGCGTTCCCCCCTGGGCCGCCGACCTGCTCCGCACGCAGGCCATGCCCAGCGCCGTCCGCGACGGCTCTTGGACCGGAGAAGCGGCAATTTGGAGCGGCAAGTGCGCCGAAATTGCCGTTTCGATGCTTTTGCTCGCCCATCGCAACGCGAGCGGCGACGTCGAATTTTTCTCGATGATCGGCCGCGATATCACCGAGCAGAAACAAAACCGCGAGTCGCTTCTGCTTCACAATCGCGCGATGGCCGCCACCTCGGAAGGCATCGTCATCACCGGCCCGGCTGCCGACGACGCGCCGATTCTGTACGCCAACGAAGCGTTCCTGAAGATGACCGGCTACGAGTTGTCGCAGGTCATCGGCCGTAACTGCCGTTTCCTTCAGGGCGCAAACAGCGATCCGGCGACGGTAGAGCAAATGCGGCTGTCGATCGTCCGCGAGGAAGCCTGCACGGTCGAAATCCTCAACTACAAAGCCGACGGCACGCCGTTCTGGAACCTGATTTCGGTCACGCCCGTTCGCGACGCCAATGGCCAGGTGACGCACTACGTCGGCACGCATCGCGACGTCACCGAGCGGCGCCGCATGGAAGCCCAGCTCCGTCAGACGCAAAAAATGGAAGCCATCGGCAGCCTGGCCGGCGGCATCGCCCACGACTTCAACAACATGCTGACGGTGATCCTAGGCTACGGCGAAATGGCCCGCGAGTCGCTCGCCGCCGAGAACGCCGCCAACGCCCTGCTCGAAGAAATCATCTCGGCAGCCCAGCGCGCCGCCACGCTCACCAGCCAATTGCTCGCCTTCAGCCGACGGCAGGTGATTGCGCCGCAGCAAGTCGACCTGAACTCGATCCTGCGAGACCTGCAGCGTTTGCTCCGTCCCTTGATCAGCGAAAACATCGCAATCAAGCAAGAACTGACCGACGGACTCTGGCCGGTGCGCGTCGATCCGAACCAGTTCGAACAGATTGTGATGAACCTGATCATCAACTCCCGCGACGCGATGCCCGCCGGCGGCAATCTGTTGATCTCGACGCAAAACCTCGTCATCGACGGCGAGCTGACCCGCGCCTCCGCCGACCTGAAGCCGGGCGAGTACGTGGTCCTGACCGTTAGCGATACGGGCTGCGGTATGTCCCCCGACGTGCTCACGCGCATCTTCGAGCCCTTCTTCACGACCAAGCCGAAGGGCAAAGGAACCGGGATGGGGCTGGCGACCGTCTACGGCATCGTCAAGCAAAGCGCCGGACACATCACCGTCGCCAGCCACGAAGGCATTGGGACGACCTTTCAGGTCTACTTGCCCCGTTCGTACGCGACGAGCGAAGAAGCCGACGCAAAACCGAACGATCCGGCGGGAGATCACCGCTGGGGTTCCGAGACCGTGTTGCTCGTCGAGGACGAAAAGCCGGTGCGAGAATTCGCCCGCCGCGTGCTCCTCGAGCACGGTTATCGCGTTCTGGAAGCGTCGCGCGGCGACGAAGCCCTGTCGCTGATGAAGACCATCACCGAGCCGGTGCATGTGCTGGTTACCGACATCGTCATGCCCGGCATGGATGGCCGGCAATTGGCCGAAACGCTACTCGCCTCGCACCCGAACCTGAAAGTGCTCTACCTGTCCGGCTACAGTGACGAGATCCTCAGCGACGACAGCCTGCCGACGCCGCGCTCAGCGTTCCTGCAAAAGCCGTTCAACCGGGTCTCGCTCTCGACAAAGCTCGGCGACTTGCTGGATAGCAACATATCCCACTCGTCCACCGCCCCCGGCTTCGTTCACTCGACCTCTTCCCACACCGTGCGATAGCCGCCACAGCGTTCGAAATGTTCGAGCAGCCGGGCGTAAAACTCGTGCCCGGCGACGGTCGATGTGTCTCCCACAACGATCAATTTGCGACGGGCGCGAGTCAGCGCGACGTTCATCCGGCGAACGTCGCTCAAGAACCCGATTTCGCCCCGATCGTTCGAGCGCACCAGCGAGACAATCACCGCTTCCTTCTCGCGTCCCTGAAAGCCGTCGACGGTGTCGATTTCGAGATCGGGCACGCGGATAAGTTCTCGCAACAGACGCGCTTGGGCCGCGTAGGGCGTAACGACCGCCAGCTCGTCCCCGGCGACGCCATTGGCCAGCAGCAGCTCGACCTGCTTCTTCACCAGCTCCGCCTCTTGTCGATTCGAGCGGCTTCCCCCCTGCTCTTCCTGCCCCTCGTCGTAGCTCGCCCCCGCCGTATCGAGCCAGAGGAGCGGCGCGGTCGTCAGCCGGTGCTCGGCGACGTGCGGCAAATCGGTCAGCGTATGCTCGCGCACCGACTCATCCGCCTTCAAAGCCCCCTCGTAAAACTCCGCCGACGAAAACTCCATGATTTGCTCGTGCATGCGGTACTGCACCTCCAACCGCCGCATCACCGTCGGTCCGAGCTGTCTGGCCAGTCGCTCCATCATGCTGACGCCGAGCCCGCCGCGCGCCGCCTCGTCCGAAACGATCGTCGGCGGAAGCTGACAATGATCGCCGCCCAGCACGACGCGTTCGCCACGCAAGAGCGGAATCCAGCAGGCCGGTTCGGTCGCCTGCGCCGCTTCGTCGATCACGACGAGGTCGAACCGCCGATCCCCCAGCACGCTGTCGTCGATGCCAGTGAGCGTGCAGCAAACCACGGCAGCCGAATCGAGCAGATGCTCCACCACCTGCCGCTCGAGGCGACGGGCGTCCGCCATCAGATCGGCCGCTTCGGCCCGCATCGCCTGCCTGGCGCCCGGCGCGGGCTTTGCGCGCGTGTACTTGCCCGCCGAAGCGCGCAACGCCTGGGCCTCTTTGACCAGTTTGCGGGCGATTTTCACATCGGGATGGGCGTCGACGAGCAAATCGAGCGTGTGCTGCTGCAATTCGGGAAGCACGCGGGCCGGATGGCCGAGGCGAATCGCTTTTTCCCCGGCGCCAACCAGCTTTTCGAGCAAATTGTCGACCGCCAGATTGCTCGCCGCGCAGGCGAGGACCTTCTGCTCGCGCGCAACCGCCTGTCGAATCACTTCGACCAGTGTGGTCGTCTTGCCGGTTCCGGGCGGACCGTGAATGATCGCCACATCGCGCGCCGAAAGGGCAAACCGCACCGCCTCAAGCTGCGACGTATTGAGCCGCGAAAGCGGGCTTACGTCCGGCGCACGGTCGAACGTCGGGCTACGCCCCCCCAGCAGCACGTCTCGCAACTGCACGAAACGGCCGCGCTGGGCCGAGTGCGCGGCATCGAGGGCCGAAATTTGCCGCTGCCGCGAGATTTCGTCGCTGGCGAAATCGATCCGCCACGTCGGCCGGCTCGATTCGGTCTCGGGCGGCCGCCGAAACGCGACTTCGAGATGCTCCGCGCTCCGCGCGGTGACGATCCCCCGCCAGCCGGCGCTATTGTCCACGTCCTCTTCGGTCAGCAGCACGGGCGTTCCGACGCTCAGGCGGTTCCAAGGAAGCGTCTGGCGCTGGTCCCGCTTGCTCAGCGAGACGATCGATTGCCCTCCCAAGCCGAGCGTCTCGTCGCGAATGACCAGATCGACGATCGTTTGCCCGCTGCGTTCCAAATCGGCGGCGTTGGCGGAGCGCATGCGCTGCCGCGCCGCCCGTGCTTCGGCTTCCCCTTCGAGTTCAACCAGGCGTTTGAGGTGTTGAAAGTGTTTTTGCATCGATCAATTGTAGCGAACGGTCGGCCGACTGCTCCGCCGGAGTAGCCATTGATAGCAAGCGTCCCGAATGTGCTACAATCGTCGTGTTCCCGCAGACAACGGGCCTACCCTCGGTATTCAGCATTGTGAAGGAGTTGGACGATGATCGAGCAGTTGCAAACCGATTCGCCGAAAGTTGTAGGTTTCAAACTCAGCGGCAAGCTGCACGACGAAGACTACAAGACCTTCACCCCCGCAATCGACGAAGCCATCAAGGCGCATGGCAAGATCCGCCTGCTTGCCCAATTCCACGACTTCCACGGCTGGGACCTGCACGCCCTGTGGGACGACATCAAGTTCTCCACCGAGCACTGCACGAAGATCGAACGGATCGCGCTGGTCGGCGAGAAAAAGTGGGAAGAGTGGATGGCCAAAGTCTGCAAGCCGTTCACCATGGCCTCGATCAAGTACTTTGACGTCAGCGAACTCGACGCCGCGAAGACTTGGGTGAGCGAAGGGGCCTAACGCCAAGCGCGCAAGTTTTCTCGTTCCCACGCTCTGCAATGCGTGGGAACGTCGGCCCACCGGCAAGCTGGTGGCTGGGTTGCGACAAGTTCGGGCGCCGCGTCATTCTCTCCCCCGGCGCGGCATGCGAATTGCCCTGTTTCGGTTCCTAACTTCTTAAGGAACCGAGCTATGCGCAAATTCCAGCGGCTTTTTTTCGCATCCGTCTCTCTCGCATCACTGGCAGTGGTTGCGATCGCCTTGGCCGACGAGCCAGCCCAAGTTGATCGTGAGCCGGCGAAGGTCGACAACCCGGCTGCCCCGCCATCGACCGACATCCTCGATACGCTGGCCCGCACGGAAAAGTACAAGCTGTTTCTCCAAGCGGTCGCCGCAGCCGAACTGGAAGGCGAGCTGCGCAAGACGGGGCCTTTTACGGTCTTCGTCCCGACCGACGAAGCCTTTCGCAAACTGCCGGAGAACACGCTCGACGAGCTCTTCTCGGACAAGGCCCGAATCACCGCCATCGTGCAGGGACACATCGTTCCGGGCTCCTATTCCGCCCGCCAGCTTGCCGAAGCGAAGACCGTCAAAACGCTCGCCCAATCGAATCGGAAAACGACAGCGCCCCAAGGTGACGCGCCGCTGAAGATCGACCATGCATGCATTGTGACGAGCGATCTGGCGGCGACAAATGGCGTGATCCATGCGATCGACGTTGTGCTGATGCCGAAGTAGCGATTCGCTCGGCGCTGGGCTACCATGATGCGGCTGTTTCGCAGTCTTTTCGTGGTAGGCATTAAATATGTTGCGCAACTTGCCAGGCTTGCTCGTTTGGATGGTTGGCCTCTCTCTGTTTGCACTCCCCGGTATCGATAGCGCCGGTTTTCACTGCGCGGCCTGGGCCGATGAGGTGACTCCGGAAGCGGTCGAAAAGATTCTCGAAACGTGCCGCGAGAAGAACGAAGTCCCCGCGCTGGCGGCTGCCATCGTCCGCGTCGGCCAGCCGACGGTCATCGCCGCCGTCGGGGTGCGGAAACGTGGGGACGAGACCAAGGTCGAACCCGACGACAAGTTCCACCTCGGCTCTTGCACGAAGGCAATGACGGCGACGCTCATCGCCAAACTTGTCGAGCAAGGAAAGCTGAAGTGGGATACGCCGCTCGAAACGGTGTTTGCCGATTTGGGCGTCGAAATCTCGCCGCAGCTTCGCCCCGTGACGCTCGCCCACCTGCTGGCTCACCAATCGACTCTCGAAGACCTGTCGCTAAGCGAATTCCGGAAGCTCTCGACGGGAGATATCAAGGATCAGCGGCTGGCGGTGGTGAAGCAAGCGCTCACGCAAAAGTCGGACAAGAAGCCGGGCGAAAGCTTTAAGTACGCGAACATCAACTACATCGTCGCCGGAGCCATTGCCGAGCAGGCCACGGGCAAGTCGTGGGAGGAGCTGATGGAGGAAGAAATCTTCAAACCGCTGCAGATGACCTCGGCTGGCCAGGGCCCCATGGCGACGCCCGGCAAGGTCGATCAGCCGTGGTCGCATTTCGGCAACGGCAAGCCGGTGGAACCGGGCCCCTTCGGCGATAACCCAACCGTCCTCGGACCGGCCGGCCGCGCTCACTGCTCGGTCGGCGACTGGGCCAAATTCGCAACCGAGCATCTCGTGGGTGAGAAAGGCGACGGCGCGCTGCTGAAGCCGGAGAGCTACAAGCTGCTGCACACGCCGGAATTCGCCGTCAGCTACACGCGCGGCGGCTGGGGCGCGTCCGACACGCCCTGGGGCAAGGGGCTCATGCACGACGGCTCGAACACGCTCAACTACTCCACGGCCCTGCTGCTGCCGGAAAAGGGAGTGGCGATTCTCGTGGCGTGCAATCAGGGAGACACGGAAAAGCACGGAGCCGTGGCATGCACCGAAGCGCGCAAGGCGCTAGCGAATCTGGTGCTCGGTACGAAGGATTGAGAAATCCAAGGATTGCGTACCCCCTGGAGTCCGGAGGCGTCGCGGCAGGAAGTTCCTGCGGCGACGCGACGCTTCAGCCGCGGCAACTTCCGACCTCGCCACGCCCTTCTAGAACAGCTTGAGCTGTTGTTCGCGTTTCGGCGCCGTCTCGGCGGGCCAGGCGGGCGCGGCGGGCGTTTCAGGCATCCGCCGCATCAGATGCTCGTGAAACATGCGGGCGATGTCCGGCGCGTACAGGTCGTGCGGCGCGTGGGTGAAGATAAACGGCGTCAAGCCGTCGCGAATCCAGCCGGCGACCACTTCAGCCCATTCCTCGCACCAGCGTTCGACATAGGGCGGATCGTTGCGGCCGACGATGCGGACCATCGGCCGCGTGCCGGTCACTGTCTGTCGCAGCGGAACGCGCGGCTTGCGCTGCTGGCAGTCGACCTCGTGGGCGTCGGTTGGCGGCAGGCTGAAGAGCGGGCGCGTATCCATGAGAACGCGGTCGATCCCCAGCTCGCGGAGCAAGTCGTCGAGCCGCTGCTCGTTCGGCCCGCCGTCGAAAAAGTCGGCATGCCGCACTTCGACCGCGTAGGGAAATTCCGGCGGCAGCTTTCGCAAATACTCGTCGAGCAGCGAAAAGTTCCGCGCCGAGAAGTGGGGCGACAATTGCAAGAACGACAGCCCCAGCCGATTCCCTTGCTGCAATAGCGCGAGCACTTCGAGAAACTGATGCGTCTCGTAGTCGGCGCCGAGCAGTTGACGGTCGTGCGAGATCGCGCGGGGAAATTTCAGGGCGAAGCGAAACTCGGGGTTCGTCTCGCCGATCCAGCGGCGAACCGTTTCCTCCGTCGGCAAACCGTAAAAGCTGCTGTTCCCCTCCACCGTGTTGAAGGCGGTCGAGTATTGCCGCAGCCAGTCGCCGCGCTTGGCATTGGGCGTGAAGACCTTGCCCACCCAGTCAGGCGAGGCCCAAACCGGACAACCGAGGTAGTAAGGCAATGTCACGACCGCCTCCGAGCGACTAGAGTTTTCGCTTCCCCGCCCTTCGGCGATAAAAGCAGGAATTCTTTGTCAAAATAATATTGGTTCGATAACAATTCGAAAGCTGATCGAACGTTCAGCGGTAGCAAACGGGCGCTAGCACGTCGGCCCGCCCCAGGGCCGCCCGAACGGCTGCGTCTCAGGTAGAATGAAACGAACCGCACGAAACCGCCGCATCGCTTTCTGACCTCTCATGTCGCAACCGCAAACGTGCCCGGTGCACGGAGAAAACTGCCCCACCGACGTCGCTCGCCGCAAACGAGGCCGGCGACGCCGGATCCTTGGCTACACGCTGCTGGCGATCCTGATCGTTCCGCCGGTCTTCGACGTTTTGTCCGATCCGTTCGGCGAAGTCGCCGATTGGTACCGGGCCGCCGCGCTCGAAAACTACGAAGCCGGCAACCGCGCGCAGGCTGAGGCCAATCTGAAGCGGGCCGAAAGCTGGTCCCCCAATTCGCCGCAGATTCACGTCGCGCGAGCCGCCTGGGCCGAGCGTGAGAACCGCTACGAAGACGCCCTCGCCGAGCTGGACAAAGCGATCGAGCTAGGGGGCAAGAAGATTCCCCTGCTCATCCGCCGGACGCAGGTTCTGCAGCATTTGAAGCGGTACGACGAGGCGGTCGCCGATTGGGAAGAAATCCTCGAGCAAACCCAAAAGCGCTCGCTGCTCGATCGGCTGGACAATACCGCCTATCAAAAGCGGATCTCCGACACGCTCAACGCCCTGGCCTACGCCCAGTCGCTCGGCAAAGTCGACCTGCCGAAGGCGCTGGAGCGGATTTCCGCGTCGCTGGAGTTCCGCAGCGACCCGAACCTGCTCTCGACGCGGCAAGACGTCGCGATGAAGCTCGACACCCGCGGCTACATCCACTATCTGCTCGGCAACAACGAAGCCGCGCTCACCGACCTGAACCAGGCGATCGAGCAAATGGAGTTTGTGCTGCGGAAGTACCGAGAGAACATCGACGATGTGCGTCGCCAGACCGTCAGCGCCTCGGCCGTCGACGAGTTCATCGAGAACCTCAACCGCGGCCTGGCCGTCATGCTCTACCACCGTGGCCTTGTGTACGAGGCCCTGGGAAACCACGACCGGGCCCAAGCCGACCTCGACCGCGTCCGCCAGATCACCGGCCGCGAACCAGGGGATTGGCTCTTCTGAATTGCGGAATGGCGAATTCGGAATGCGGAATGAAAATGGCTGCCACATCGCCCCGATCATTCCGCATTCCCTAGTCCGAATTCCGCATTCGCAGGCCTTCAGCCTTGCCCCGTTCTCACGCGCGGCGCAACGCGTTAAAATCGCCCGCTTAAACCTTCGGCTTGTGACCCGCACGAGACTCGCTCGATGAAAATTCACGAATATCAGGGCAAGGAACTGTTCCGGAAGGCGGGCGTCGCCGTCCTCAAGGGGAAGGCCGTCACGACTCCCGAGGCTGCCGCTGAGGCTTACAAGGAGCTGGGCAGCCCGGTCGCCGTCGTAAAGGCCCAAATCCACGCTGGCGGCCGCGGCAAAGGGACCATCAAAGACAACCCGCAGCAGCGCGGCGTGCAACTGGTCAAATCGGCGGAAGAAGCCGCAGCCGTCGCCAAGAACCTGCTCGGCAAGACGCTCGTTACCGTTCAGACCGGCCCCGAAGGGAAGCAGGTCAACACGGTCTTCGTCGAAGAAGGCTGCAAGATCGCCCGCGAGCTGTATCTGGGCATCGTGCTCGACCGGGCCAAGGCCATGCCGGTGCTGATGGTCTCGAGCGAAGGCGGCGTCGAGATCGAAAAGGTCGCCGAAGAAACGCCCCACCTGATCTACAAAGAACATTTCGATCCCCACTTCGGCATTCAGCCGTACCAGATCAACAAGCTCTGCTACCGCCTGGGGCTGAAGGGGAACAGCGTCGCCAGCGCTCAGAAGTTCATTCGCACTCTTTGCCGCCTCTACGTGACGCTCGACGCCAGCCTGGTGGAAATCAACCCGCTGGTCGTGACCGAATCGGGCGAGTTGGTGGCGCTCGACTCCAAGATCGACTTTGACGGCAACGCCTTGTTCCGCCACAAGGACCTGCTCGAGCTGCGCGACCTGTCCGAAGAAGATCCTGCCGAAGTGCGGGCCTCGAACACGGGCCTGTCGTACGTGAAGCTTGACGGCAACATCGGCTGTCTGGTCAACGGCGCCGGTCTGGCGATGGCCACCATGGACATCATCAAGCTGCACGGCGGCGAGCCGGCCAACTTCCTCGATGTCGGCGGCGGCGCCAACGAACAGCAAGTGACCGAAGCGTTCCGCATCATCCTCAGCGATCCGAACGTGAAGGCCATCCTGGTGAACATTTTCGGCGGCATCGCCCGCTGCACGACGATCGCCAACGCCATCGTCGCCGCCAGCAAGGCGGTCGGATTCACGGTGCCGCTGGTCGTGCGTCTGGAAGGGACCGAAGTGGAGGAAGGCAAGAAAATCCTCCGCGAAAGCGGCGTCAACCTGATCGCCGCCGACAACCTGACCGACGCCGCAAAGAAGGTGGTCGAGGCGGCCCAAAAGAGCTAAGAACCAATGCCCAAATCCCAATGACCAACGAAACCCGGTCAAGCTGCCACGACCTCACGTTTGGTCATTGGCGCCTGGTCATTGGTCATTTTCCGTACAACGCAACTACACGATACCGAGCCTTTCGATGAGCATTCTCGTCAACAAAGACACCCGAGTCATCTGCCAGGGCATCACGGGTAAGGCTGGCGCCTTCCACACCAAGGGTTGCAAGGAGTACGGCACCCAGATGGTCGGCGGCGTGACGCCGGGCAAGGGTGGCGAGACGGTCGAAGGCTTGCCGGTGTTCGACACCGTGATCGAAGCCGTCGAAAAGACCGGCGCGAACGCGAGCATGATCTTCGTGCCGGCAGCGTTCACCGCCGACGCGATCCTCGAAGCGCTCGACGCGGGCATCAAAGTGATCTGCGCCATCACCGAAGGCGTGCCGGTGCTCGACATGGTTCGCGTGTACGAGCTGGTCCGCCGCAGCGACGCGGTGCTCATCGGCCCCAACTGCCCGGGCGTCATCACGCCGGGCGAGTGCAAGATCGGCATCATGCCGGGCTACATCCACAAGCCGGGCAAGGTCGGCATCATGAGCCGCAGCGGCACGCTGACCTACGAAGCGGTCTGGCAAACCACCAGCGCCGGCCTGGGCCAGTCGACCTGCGTCGGGCTCGGTGGCGATCCGATCGTCGGCACCAACTACATCGATCTCTTCAAGCGTTATCAGGACGACCCGCAGACCGAAGCGATCCTGATGATCGGCGAAATCGGCGGCTCGGCCGAGGAAGAAGCTGCAGCCTACGTCAAGGAACACGTCACGAAGCCGGTCGCCGCCTTCATCGCCGGCCGCACCGCTCCGCCCGGACGCCGCATGGGTCACGCCGGCGCGATCATCAGCGGCGGTAAGGGGACGGCTGCCGAAAAAGTCGCCGCCTTGAAGGACGCTGGCATCGAAGTCGCCGACAGCCCAGCCGACATGGGCGACGCCGTGCAGCGGGCGATTGCCAAGTTCAAGGGCTAAACTGCCCAGCTACCCGTCCTTGCGTGGTTTGCGCGCAAGCAGAGCTTTGCGCGCTTCGTTCCCAGTTGTGGCCGGGACGGCGGACGCGCCCCGCTTGGGGAACGCCCCAATTTCTGCGCGTGCATCCCCCCGAAATTGCCGATACACTGGCAATCGGTTTTCGCATCCGCCCTGCGAACTGTAGGAGGCCACTATCATGCCCGGTTCGCCTCGCTTCTTGCTTGTCGCCGCGCTACTCGGCGCAGTTCCCTCCGCAAACTTTGCCGACGAGTCGCCGTCGCAGACTGACAACGTCAACGAGCTGGTCGAAGAACTCGACTCCGATCAGTTTGCCGAGCGTCAGGCAGCCAGCGAGGAACTTTCTCGCCTTGGAAGCGGCGCCTTCCCTGCGCTCGAAAAGGCGGCGCGCAGCGAAAGCCGCGAGACTTCGCAGCGGGCGATCGAGATTCTGAAAAAGCACTTCGAAGGGGACGACACGGCCACGAAACAAGCGGCCCGCGAGACGCTCGAACGGCTGGCAGCCGATACGTCGACGCGTGGCGGTCGCCAGGCCTATGAAGTGCTCAAACCGCCGCCCCCCCCGGTCTTCGCGCCTGCCGGCATCGTGCGCGTGGCGCAAGGCAACTTACGCGTTCAACCGGCTGCCGTCGTGCAGAACGTCAAGCGCGTCCAGGTGCGAAACGCCAACGGCGTGAAGGAAGTGGAGGTCGAGGAGAACGGCCGCAAGGTAAAGGTCGTCGACGATCCGAAGGGCGGTCTACAAGCCGAAATCACGGAGACGAAGAACGGCAAGGAGACGACTCAAAAGTACTCCGCCAAAGACGCCGACGAGCTGAAGCAGAAGAGTCCGGAAGCGCACAAAATCTACGAGCAGTTCGGCAAGCAGGCGCCAAACGGAGTGCGAGTGCAAATTGGCGGCGCCATCATCCCACAGCAAGCCCCCGCCAAGCCGCTCAACGAAGCGGAAGCGAAGCAGTTGCAGAAAGCGGCGAACGAGCGAACGCTCAAAGCGATCGACATGCAAATCGAGCAACTGCGCCAAACCTTCCCCGACCGCCCCGACATCCAACGCCACATCGAGCGTCTGCAAGACCACCGCAAACTGCTTGAGAAACAACAGGCGGACATGGAAAAGGCGGGTTAGCCCGCGCCGCGAAGCAAAGGACGGCGGCGAAAGAATCGGACAGGGTGACCAGGTCGCTGAGTACTCAATGCGCCCGCCGCGCCGCAATCCGCAATCCGCAATCCGCAATCCGCTCCCCCTTCCGCCTCCGAATTGCGGCTCCCCGCGACTCCGCGTACCATAACTCGTTCTGCGGCACTGCCGGTTCCTCCCGCCTCTCCCCTGCCCTGGAACGCCCCCCATGACCTTCGACGCTCGCCTGGGCTGTGCGAATTTTCGACGGACGCTTGCGCTTAGTCGCCGCGGCTTGCTCAAGGTGGGAGCGCTCGGCGCTTCGGGGCTGACGCTTTCGAACCTGCTGCGCGCCGAGAGCATCGCGGAGGCGGCTGGGCAGCCGGTGAAGAAGGACACGTCGGTCATCATCCTCTGGATGCGCGGCGGGCCGAGCCAGCTCGACATGTGGGACATGAAGCCGGAGGCGCCCGTCGAAATCCGCGGCGAGTTTGCTCCCATTGCAACCAAGTCGCCGGGCATTCAAATTTCGGAACTCCTGCCGCTGAGCGCCGAGCGGATGGATCGCTGGTCGATCATTCGCAGCATGCACTTTCGGGCGGAGGACGGGCAGACCGACCACTCGTCCGGCGACCAGGTTTGCTTCACCGGCTATCCGGCTGGCAGCTCTCCCGACGTCAACGTCTATCCGAGCGTCGGCTCGATC
>Ga0182743_1003456_pt1 | contig 12729 bp, 12 predicted proteins | sample eDN3rd30CKraftOP_FD_128522 | JGI IMG/M metagenome (GOLD analysis project Ga0182743, IMG submission 128522) | Enriched Organic Plus compost microbial communities from Emeryville, California, USA - eDNA 3rd pass 30_C Kraft OP (version 2) (version 2) ... | reverse complement strand
GAAGAACCGGTGGCTTCCGGACGGCTGGTGGTTCCTGCGGACCGCCCGGGGCAGCAGCCTGCAACGAGAAAGGGCGGCCCCGCAGGGCCGCCCTTTCGACGTAACAGATCGCTACGAAGCCGCCTAGTTGAGGCGCTCCACGAGCATCGCTTCGCCCTGACCGCCCGCAACACACATGGTCTCGATGCCGAACTGGTGGTCATCGGTCTCCATGACGTTGAGGAGGGTGCCCATGATGCGGGCGCCGGTCATGCCGAAGGGGTGGCCGAGCGCGATGGCTCCGCCGTGTGTGTTGAGCTTGTCGAGCGGGATGCCGACTTCCTCGGAGATCGGGATGACCTGGGCGGCGAACGCCTCGTTGAGTTCGACGGTGTCGATGTCGTCGATGGTCATCTTGGCCCGGTCGAGGAGCTTCTTGACGGCCCAGATCGGGGCGACGCCCATGTACTCGGGCTCGTTGCCGGCGGTGGCGGAGGTGACGATCTTCGCCCGCGGGGTGAGGCCGAGTTCCTTGGCCTTGGTGTCGCTCATGATGAGCACGGCGGCAGCGCCGTCGTTGAGCGGGCAGGAGTTGCCGGCGGTGACGCCGCCTCCGCCGAAGGCCTCGGGCAGGGACGCGAGCTTTTCGCGCATGTCGCCTTCGTCCTTGCGGGGGCCGTCGTCCTTGCTGACCACGGTGCCGTCGGGCAGGGTGACGGGCACGATCTCACGGTCGAAGAAGCCGGACTCCTGGGAGGCGACGGCGAGGTGCTGCGAACGGAGGGCGTAGTCGTCCATGGCCTCGCGGCTCACGCCGTACTTGTTGGCGACGTTGACGGCGGTCACGCCCATGTCGATGTACGCGTTGGGGGCGCCGTCCTTGCCGGTCAGCTTCTCGTTCTGGTCGTCCTCACCGGCGGCGATGGAGCCGGCGATCTCGGTGCGGGCGTTGAACTGGCTGACGAACTCGACGCCGGCGGCGATGTAGATGTCACCTTCGCCGTTCTTGACGGCGTTGGAGGCGTGACGGATCGCGTCGAGGCTCGAGGCGCAGTAGCGCGAGACGGTGACGCCGGTGGTGGCCTGGGTCAGCTTGTCCGAGAGCAGGACGAGGATGCGGGCCAGGTTGTAGGCCTGCTTGCCCTGCGGCATGCCGACGCCGCAGAAGACCTCTTCGACGTCCTTGGGGTCGACGCCGGGGTTCCGCTCGAGGAGCTGGTCGATGACGAACGCGCCGGTCTCGTCGGGACGGACCTGCGAAAGCGAGCCCTTGAAGGCGCGCCCGATCGGGGTGCGGACGGTGTCCACGATCACTGCTTCAGGCATGCGAAGTCGTTCTCCTTGGGATTGTTGAGGCAGAGGCGTGAGGGCACCTGGCCCCCGCGTGACGGATAAATGCCATTGGACACGATATTGAACTGCGGGATTCCGGGACGGGTAGATTGACCGCTGATGAGCAATCCGCCCCATGACGGTGGCACGTCCGACGTGCCGATCAACGCCCCTTCGGGACGGTCCGGCCGCCCCCGGCCTCCTGCAGGATCGGCCCAGGGTGGCCGTCCGCAGCGTCCCGCTTCCCCGCCGCAGGGGACCCCGCCCCAGGGTGGTCCCGCCGGCGCTTCCCGCCCGGGACAGCCCCGACAGCCGGAACGGGGCACGCAGCCCCAGCCGGTGACCCCGAGGCCGGGGGTCCCCCCGGTCACGGGTCCGCATGGCCGGCTTCCGGCCGCCCGGCAGCGGCAGCCGATCGATCTGGCGACCCGCCTGGACGGTCAGCGTGGCTGGCTCGCGCAGCTGGACAATTCGCTCAGGAAGCGTTCGATCATCGCGCTCGTGTTGACGTGTATCGCGGTGGGGGTGGGTGCCGCGGCGATCTACATTTCGTTGACGAAGAACGCGGACGGGGACCGCATCGATGCCCTTCAGACCCGGGTCGAGGCGCTGGAGGCGGCGTCGGGGATCCCGTCACCGGATTCGACGGAGACCGACACGGGAACGACGCTGCCGGAGGCCGACACCACGGTTCCGGAGACGGACACGACCGTTCCGGACACGGGTGTCACGTTGCCGGACACGGGTACGACCGATCCGTCGCAGCTGGTTCCTCCTCCGACCGGGGAGTAGATCGCTTGGCGGAGTCGGTCCTTTACGAGGAGCCTTCGCCCGGGGTCCGGCTGCTGACGATCAATCGTCCGGAGGCCCGGAACGCGATCGGACCCGTCGAGTCGCGCCTGCTTTTCGAGTTCCTGGGCCGGTTTCGTGATGACGAAGAGGCGTCTGTGCTGGTGATCACCGGCGCGGGCACCGAGGCGTTCTGCGCGGGCGCGGACTTGAAGTCCGTGGTCGCGATGTTTGACCCGGACTCGGACCTGGAGCCGCTGTATGACCCGGCCGATCCGCACGGTTCGCCGATCCCGGCGGAGGGCAACATCGGTCCGACGCGGTGGACGGGCATCAACAAGCCGGTGATCGCCGCGATCAATGGCGCCGCCTACGCCGGCGGGCTGGAGTGGGCGTGCCTGGCCCACATCAGGGTCGCGGACCAGCATGCCTCGTTCGGGGTGACCTGCCGCCGGTGGAACGTGGGGTTGGGTGACGGCGGCACGCAACGCCTCCCGCGATTGATCGGGATGTCGAGGGCGCTGGATCTGATCATCACCGGCCGCGTGATCGGCGCCCCGGAGGCCGAGCGGATCGGCTTGGTGAACGAGGTGACGGATTCGGGCCGTTGCCGCGAGCGGGCCCTGGAACTGGCGGCGGAGATCGCCACCCTGCCCCAGTCCGCCCTGCGTACCGACCTGGAGGCCACCCTGCGCGGCTTCGGCCGTCCCTTGGAGGAGGGCCTGGCGATCGAGGCGGAGTGCTTCAACCGTCTCCTGGACGAGCCTGAGCTGCGGACGGGATCGCGGCGTTTCGTGGAGCGGGACCATCCCGACCGTGTCGAGGGCGCCGCGCCGCTCCATCTGCCGGGTGCCGCCTGGTCGTTCGCCGCGGCCGCGCACCGTGGCCAGGAAGGCCGTCACGGAGAGGGTGAGTTCATCGAGCATCCCGCCCGGGTGGCGCGCATCGTGGTGGAGCACGGCGGGGACGAGTTCGCGGAGGCGGCCGCCTATTTGCATGACACCGTGGAGAAGTCGGACGTGGGTCCCGAGCGGATCGAGGCCGTGTTCGGTCCCGAGATGCGGGATCTGGTGTTGACGCTGGGCCAGGATCCGTCGATCGGGGACCGGGCCGAGCGGCGGGCGGATCACCGACGGCGCGTCGCTGACGGCGGCGTCACCGCGCAGCTCGTGTATCTCGCGGACCGGCTCGCGGGCATCGAGGCGATCGTCGAGCGGATCGAGGCGGGAGACGACCCGGAGGAGATGGAGGCCGCGCGCAGGCTCGGGGCCTGGCGAGGCGACCTGGAGGCACTCGCCGCCTCGAATCCCCCTCCCGGCCTGGTCGCGGAGATCACCGACCGCCTGGACCGCCTCGAGCAGCTGATCACCTGAGCGCGCTGGACCCGGGGTGGCATCGGCCCTGCGGGTCGTGAAAGGCTTCCGGTCCAGTGGACTCCGTCACCCAGAAGAGCAGGCCGGAGAAGGGTTTCGCCGAGCGGTTCACCGCCGTCGTCACCTTCAGGCGCATGGAGGCGGTGAGCCTCTGCCATTCCGCCGTCTATCTCGCCCTGCTCGTCTGCGCGTTCGGGTTCGACAAGCCGGAACCGTTCACGTTCATCTTCGGCCTGACGCACGGGCTACTCTGGATCGCGATGTCGCTCACCTGCATTTTCGCGGTCCGTTACCGGGTGATCAACCTGAGACTGGCGGTGGCGATCGTCCTGCTGGGCTGCATCGCCCCGTTCTTCGGTTCGCTCGAGTTCCTCCGCCAGAACCATCAACGGAGGGTCGCGGCGGCGTGAGCGATCCGCGTTCCCTGGCGGTCACGGGTGCCGTCCTGGACGGCGAACCGGTCGAGGTCCTGGTCGAGGACGGGACGATCGCGGCGATCGGGCCCGGTGCCGCGACCGGTGCGGAGGTGACCGACCGGCTGGATGCCGGGGGCGGGATCCTCTGTCCCCCGCTCGTCAACGGTCACACCCATGCGGCGATGACCCTCTTCCGCGGCCATGGCGACGATCTTCCCCTCATGCGCTGGCTCCAGGAGGCGATCTGGCCGATCGAGGCAAAGCTGGACGAGGAGGACGTTTACTGGGGTACCCGCCTGGCTTGCCTGGAGATGATCCGCGGCGGCACCATCGGGTTCTGGGACATGTACTGGAAGCCGGCCGAGACGGCCCGGGCCGTGCAGGATTCGGGCCTGCGGGCGGTGGTCGGCCCGCCGTTGTTCGACGCTCCGGACCTCAGCTTCGAGGAACGCAATCGCGAACTGGAGGAGCACCTGGATTCGCTCGAGCCGTTCGGCGACCGGGTCCGGGCGGCCGTGGCGCCGCACGCGATCTACACGGTCGGGACCGCCGGCCTCGAGTACGCGGTCGGGCTGGCGGCCGAACGGGACCTGCCGATCCACATCCACCTCTCGGAGACCGAACAGGAGGTGGTCGACTGCGTAAAGGCCCACGGCATGCGCCCGGCCCACTACCTCGATGGCCTCGGCATGCTCGGGCCTAACACGACCCTCGCCCACGGGGTGTGGCTGGACCGGGAGGAACTGGAACTGATCGCCGATCGTGGTGCGACGGTGACCACGAACCCGGTCGCGAACATGAAGCTCGCCGTCGGGCGGGTGTTTCCCTACCCGGACGCCGCGCGGGCCGGGGTTTCCATGGCGCTCGGCACCGACGGAACCGGTTCGAACAACTCGCTCGACCTGCTCGGCGACCTCAAGGTCTTCGCGCTCGCCCAGCGCCACGCGGCCGCCGATGCGGAGGCGATCCCGAAGGACGAGGCCTGGGCGATCGCGACCGGCCGCCGTTCGGAGCTGATCGGCCGGCTCGGCCGCCCCGCCCTCCCGGCGTCGGAGCCCCTCACGGTCGGCGCCCCGGCGGACTTCCTGATCCTGGATTCCGGCGCTCCGGAGCTGACCCCGGGCGACTTCACCTCGAACCTGGTGTACGCGGCGACCGGATCGGTGGTCACGGACACCGTGGTCGACGGGCGGGTCCTGATGCGTGACCGGTGCGTTGAGGATCAGGAGGAGATCCTGGCCAGGGCGGCCGAACGCGCGCGGCGCCTCGGCCTCGGTTAGCCCGGTCGGTTACAGGTAGCCGAGCGGATCCTGCGCGGCGCCGTTGATCCTCACCTCGAAGTGGAGGTGCGGGCCGGTGCTCGCGCCGGTGTTGCCGGAGTAACCGATGACGTTGCCCTGGCTTACCGACTGCCCGGAGGAGACGGCGAACGAGGACTGGTGGGCGTAGCAGGTGGAGAGCCCGCTCCCGTGGTCGATGCAGGTGTAGTTGCCGTAACCGCCGTTGTAGGAGGCCATGATCACCGTGCCGCTGGCGGCCGCACGGATCGGGGTGCCCTCGGGGACGGCGATGTCGATGCCCTCGTGGTATGTCGAGCCGACGCCGCCCGGGGAGCTGCGGGCACCGAAGCCGGAAGAGAGCGTGCCGCTGACCGGCCAGATCAGCCCGGCGGCGGAAGGCGAGGTCATCGGGCCGGCGGGCAGCACCCCGACGCCGGAGGCCGCGGCGAGCTGTTCGGCGATCTTCTGCTGGAGCTCGGCCTGGATGTCCTCGAGCTGGTCGACCTCGGAATTGATCTCGGCCACCGCGGCCTGGCGCTGCCGGCGCGCGGCCACGAGTTCGTTCTGCTGGCTCTCGACCGCCTGGCGGGCCGAGGCGAGCTTCTGTTCCTCGGCGGCGATCGCGTCGCGGGCGGATTCGATCCGGTCCTTGGCCTTCTTGAGGCGCACGACGGTGGCCTCCTGCTGGTCGCGGAGGTCACGCACCCGGCCGACGATCGTCTCGTCCCGGTTCTGGATCTGCTCGAGGTAGGTGGACCGCTGCACCAGCTCGCCGTAACTCTTGGAGGTGAGGATCAGGTCGGTGACGTTCGAATCGCCGGACTGGTACATGGCGACGAGCCGGTCGCGCAGTATCCCGAGTGAGCGGTTGAGGCGGGCGGCCAGGATCTTGAGTTCCTCGTACGCCGCGGACACCTCGGCCTGGGCCTCGTCGAGTTCGGCCTGCTTGGCGGCGAGCCTGATCTCGGCGTCGCGTTCCTCGGCGCGGAGGGCCGCGACCTGTGTTTCGAAGCCCTTGATCTGGGCGGTGAGGCCGGCGATCTCGTCGGTCAGCACGCCCTTCTTATTGTTCGCCTTGGCGATCTTCGCCTTGGTCTGGTTCAGCTTCGATTCGGTGGAAGCGTCGGCCGGGGCGCGGCCGGCGAGCAGCGCGACGAGGGCCACCAGGACCAGGAAGCCCAGCAGGGAAGCGGCACGGGAGTGGTTGCGTCGGACCCCGTTGGGACCGGAATTGAGGGGATTGGCGAAGTGCACTCCGAGGAAGTTTAAGGACATGCACACATAGCGCCGCCCCCTTCCGCCGCCTGCAAGCGGTTTTGCCGCGGGGTGGCGCGCATAGGATCGTCGCGTGGCACACGAAAGCGCCTCCGCTTCGCCAGTCAGGTTCGATTCCGTCACCAAGCGCTACCCGGGCGCCGAGACCGTCGCGGTCGAGGAGTTGAGCTTCGAGGTGCCCGCGGGGGAGATCTGCGTGCTGGTCGGGCCCTCCGGCTGCGGCAAGACGACCGCGTTGCGGATGGTCAACCGCACCGTGGAGATGACGAGCGGCGACATCACGATCGGCGGGCGTTCGGTGAAGGATGGCGACCCCGCCCGGCTGAGACGCGAGATCGGCTACGTGATTCAGCAGATCGGCCTTTTCCCGCACCGGACGATCGCCGAGAACATTGGCACGGTGCCGTCGCTCCTCGGTTGGGACAAGGAACGGATCCGGAAACGCTCGGCCGAGCTTCTCGAGCTGATCGGGCTGGATCCCGAGTACGGCGACCGTTACCCGGCGCAGCTCTCGGGCGGCCAGCAACAGCGGGTGGGCGTCGCCCGGGCTCTCGCCGTCGACCCGACGGTGATGCTGATGGACGAGCCGTTCGGGGCGATCGACCCGATCAACCGGTCGCGGCTCCAGAACGAGTTCCTCCGGCTTCAGGCCGAGCTCAAGAAGACGGTGCTCTTCGTGACCCACGACGTCGATGAGGCGATCAAGATGGGTGACCGGGTGGCGGTCCTGAAGAAGGGCGGCAAGCTCGCCCAGTTCGCCACGCCGACCGAGCTCCTGATGGAGCCCGCCGACGAGTTCGTCGAGGATTTCGTCGGGGCCGACCGCGCGCTCAAGCGCCTGGCGCTAATGCGGATCCGGGACGTGCGCCTCTGGAAGGCACCGGTCGCCCGGGCCGGGGATCCCTGCGAACCGGTCAGGGAGGCCGTCGCCGCCGCCGAGGTTCCCCACGCCCTGCTCGTCGACGGCGAGAACCGGCCGCTCGGGTGGCTGTCGGACCGGGACCTGAGCCGGGAGCGGGTGCCGGTGATCCCCGACTCCAGCGCCGAACTGCTCGACGCGGACTCGGTGCTGCGGGACGGGCTGGCCTACCTGCTCCAGAGCGGCTCGCTCTACGCTCCGGTGATCGACCCGCGCGGGCGCCTGCTCGGGGTCCTTTCGGTCGAGATCATTTCCGACTTCCTCGCCTCCGACGAGGCTTCCGAATCCGAACTGACCGCCGCGGAACGCCCCCATGACTGACGTCCTGGCCGCCGTCGACGAGAGCTTCTTCACCGACCGTTCGGGCGGCAGCTGCATCCAGGACAACAAGCTCTTCTGCCCCGGGTGGGTGGCCGACAACTACGACCGGTACGTGGAACCGACGCTCCAGCACCTGGTTCTCGTCGGCAGCGCCGTCGCGGCCGGCTTCCTGATCGCGTTCGCGCTCGCGATCCTCGCCCACCGTCACCGCTTCCTCTCCACCCCTTTCCTCGCCGGGACCGGGGTGCTCTACACGATCCCTTCGATCTCCTTCTTCTTTCTGCTCCTCCCCGTCACCGGTCGGGGTGCGCTGACGGCGATCATCGCCCTGACCGCTTTCAACCTCCAGATCATCTTCCGCAACATCACGACGGGACTCCGCAACGTGCCGTCGGAGGTGACCGAGGCGGCGACCGGCATCGGGATGACAAGGTCCCAGATCCTCTGGCGGGTCGAGCTGCCGCTGGCGATGCCGGAGATCATCGCCGGCCTGAGGATCGCGACCGTGAGCACCGTGGCCCTCGCGACCCTCGCCGTGTTCGCGAACGGCGGCGGACTCGGGACCGAGATCGTCACCGGTTCGAACATCACCTTCAAGACCGGGATCATCGTCGCCGGCTCGATCGCCGTGGCCATGGCGATCCTCTTCGACGGCGTGCTCCTGCTGATCGGCAAGCTGCTCGCGCCCTGGAAGCGGGTGGCGGCATGATCGGCGTACCCCTCGCGTCCTTCGGCCTGTTCGGCGAGGCCTTCCAGTTCGTTTTCGAGGGCCGGGAGGCCGAAACCGGCGGCGTCACGGTCGGCGGCACGAGCCAGGTGCTCGAACTGGCGGCGAAGCAGTTCGAGGTGACGATCCTCGCGCTCGCGGTCGCGATTCTGCTCGCCCTCCCCGTCGGGTTGCTGCTCGGGCACTACGGGAGGGGCGAGTTCCTCGCGGTCTCGGCGGGCAACGCCGGACGGGCCATCCCGGAGCTCGCCCTGATCGCCCTCATGGCCGCCGCGATCGGGGTCGGTCTCGTGAACCTGGTGGTGGCCCTCGCCATCCTCGGGATCCCGCCGATCCTCACCAATGCCTACGTCGGCGTGAAGCAGGTCGACCGGGCATCGGTCGACGCGGCCCGCGGGATGGGCATGACCGAGATGGGGATCATCCGGCGGGTCGAGCTGCCGCTGGCCATCCCCACGATCATGGGCGGGGTCCGGACCGCCGCGATCAACATCATCGCCACCGCGACGATCGCGCCGCTGGCGGGGATCCTCACCCTCGGCGACTTCATTATCTCCCGCAACGTCTACGGTGACGCCGGGGTGCTCGCGGGGGCGATCCTGGTCGCGCTGATGGCCCTGGCCCTGGAGGGCGCGCTGGCCGGGCTCCAGTGGGCGATGACCTCCAGGGGCCTCAAGCTGAACCGCTCCTGAAGCCAAATCCGGGTGACCACCCGGCGAGGCGGGTACGGTCTCCTTGAGTCACCCTTCAGCTACCCAGTCAAGGAGAGACAACGGATGTCTGCGAAGAAACTGCGCTACCTGTTGATGGTCGCGCTCCTGGCCATGGCCGTCGGCCTGGTCGCCTGCGGCTCGGACGACGACTCGAGTGACGAACCGAACGCCGAAGCCACCGCCGAGGGCGGGACCATCGAGTCCAACCCCGAGAACGGGAAGGCGCCCACCCTCACCATCGGATCCAAGAACTTCACCGAACAGATCGTGCTCGGTGAGATCTACGCCCAGGCCCTCGAGGCCGCCGGCTACAAGGTGAAGACGGACCTCAACCTCGGTTCGGAGACCGTCGCCCTGGCGGCCCTCAAGAAGGGTGAGATCTCCGGCTACCCCGAATACATCTCGACGGCCCTCACCTCGTTCTACGACACGGCCCCGGAGGACGTGCCGGGTGATGTGGACGGCGCGTACGAGATGGTCAAGGAGGACCTGGCCCGGGACGGCATCGCCGCCCTGCCGCCCACCCCGTTCGCGAGCGCCAACGCGGTCGGCCTCCTCACCGAGAAGGCCGATGAACTCGGCGTCACGAAGATCTCGGATCTCGAGGGCAAGAGCCAGGACCTGAAGCTGTACGGCTCCCCCGAGTGCCGTCAGCGGATCGACTGCCTGCTCGGCCTCCAGCAGAACTACGGGCTCGACTTCAAGTCGTTCACGCCCGTGGCGATCGACCTCAGGTACGAGGTGCTGGACAAGGGCCAGGCGGATCTATCGATCGTGTTCACCACGGATGCCCAGCTGGGAGCCGGGGACGACAAGTACACGATCCTCGAGGACGACAAGGGGGTCCTTCCGGCCGGCAACGTGGTCTTCCTGACCACGGACGAGACCGAACAGAAGGCGGGCCCCGACTTCGCCGAGACGATCGAGCTCGTCCAGGGCGGCCTGACCGAGGAGGTCATGCAGGAGCTGGACGCCCGGGTCGACCTCGATCGTGAGGAACCGGCCGACGTCGCCCACGACTACCTGGTCGCCGGCGGCTACATCAAGGGTTAGGACCCACCGCAAACCGGAGGTCCCGGAGGGGCCGGTCGCCGCAAAGGCGGCCGGCCCCGTCTCTTTCCGGCCGGAACCGTGACCGGCCGGGTGGCTACATCCCGAACGTGACCTTCTCGGGGTGGATGATGACCATGAGGCGTTCCTCACCCTCCTGGCGGAACGGGTAGACGTCCTCGTCCAGGTACTTCTTGGCGAGGGCGTTGATGTGGTCGTCCGCGCCTTCCTCGGTGATCTCCTGGACCCGTCCCTGGATGAGCAGGGGCTGGTAGGGGTTCTCGGCGTTGTGGACGGAGATCGAGACCCGGGGATCGCGCGCCAGGTTCTTCGGCTTCTGCCGGCCCTTCGCGGTGTTGAAGAGGATGGTGTCGCCTTCGCGATCGATCCACACGGGCGTGACCTGGGGAGATCCGTCCGGGTTGATCGTGGCGATGTGGGCGAGGTTGGGAGCGTCGAGGACGGCTTGAGCCTCCTCCGGGATCTGGGCCATGTGGGTTCCTCCGGTTCGGGTTGGGACGGTACGGAACGGTACTCCCCCACCCCGGCGGGCTCAAACGGGTCGGGGCGGGATCAGCGGCCGATGTGGAAACCGATCAGCTTCGGGATCTTCGCGACGAGCGAGCTGGCCGGGTCGGGCCGGCGTTCGTTCAGCTCGGCCTCCTCCTTGCGTCCGATCGCTTCGCGGATCAGGGTCCCGCCCACCCAGCGGAAAGGTTCGGGCGGCACCCTGGTCAGCGCCGAGGGCGGCTCGACGAAGGGCAGCGTGCCGTAACCGTCGCGACGGTCGAGGACGAGGGAGGCCATGGTCCGCCCTACCATCTGCGTCGGACCGACCCCGTTGCCCGTGTACCCGAAGGCCGCGAAGGCCCTCCCGGAGGGCAGCGCCACCACGTGCGGGAGGTGGGTCGCGGACGCGTCGATGGGGCCGCCCCACGCGTACTCGAGCCGCTTGTCGGCGAGGCCCGGGAAGTAGCGTCGCAGGCCGGCGATCACGCCCTCCACCACCCGGTCGTCGACCTCGGCCCTGCCGTGCCGCCGGCCCCCGGCGGCGATGCGGCCCCCGCCCCACCCGAAGGCGATCCGCCCGTCCGGGGTGGTGCGGAAATAGGTGAGGAGCGAACGGCAGTCGCTGATCGCCTCTCCCCCGGTCCAGCCGATCTCGTTGAGCACATCGGGTACCGGCTCGGTGATCACCATGTGGCTGGACGCCAGTGTCACGTTCTGCCGGAGCGGGGATCCCCGGCCGGCCAGGGCGGGCCCGTTGGCGAGGACGAGCCGGTCGGCAGTGATCCTGCCGCGCGGGGTCGTCGCGACGATGCCCGCCGGGCCGTCCTCGATTCCCCTCACGGGGCTCTCCTCGAACAGGAACACCCCGCGCCCGAGCAGGGCGGCCCGCAGGCCGAATGCGAGCCGTGCCGGCTGGACGGTGGCGGCGGACCGGTAGTGGACCCCGCCCCGGAACGCGGGCGAGGCGCAGATCCCGCGCACCTCTTCCGTGGTCAGCTCGACGGCTTCGTCCACCACCCCGGCCTGGCGCATCGCGGCCAGGTTCTCGGACCAGGATCCGTCCTGGGCCGGCGCCGTCGAGACGTTCAGGTACCCGGCCCGGCGGAACCAGGCATCAACCCCCTGCTGGTCGCAGAACTCACCGATCTGTTCGACCGACCGCTCGGCCGCCCTGGCCAGGTCCAGTGCCGGCCCGGGCCCGTAGCGTTTGACCAGGCTGGCGAAGCTGATCCACATCGCGTCGGCGAACCCTCCGTTCCGGCCGCTCGGGCCGTGCCCGATGCGGTCCGCCTCGACCAGCCCGACCCTGAGGTCCGGATCGGCCTCGGTCAGGTGCCAGGCCGTCCACATGCCGGTGAAGCCACCCCCCACGATGAGGGCGTCGAAGCGGTGCTCGCCCTCCAGGACCGGTGCCGGGGATGGCGAGCCCGCCTCGTGAATCCAGTATCCGTATGGCTCGTGGATCACCGGGGCTCAGGCTATCCGACGGTGGCGACCTCGCCGCCGCGCCGATTCCTGGTGCCGATCCACCAGGCCCCGAACGCGGCCAGTAAACCGGAGAAGGAGGCGAGCGCGAGGGCCAGCCGGGGATCGGCCGACTCCGAGATGTAGCCGACGAGCGGCCCCCCGATCGGTGTCGAACCCAGGAAGACCACCGAGTAGAGGGCCATGACCCGCCCTCGCATTTCGGGCGCGACGGCAAGCTGGATGGTCGAGTTGATCGCGGCGGCGAACATCACGGCGGAAGCGCCGAGCATCGCCAGGATCGGGACCTCGGCGGCGAGGCTCGGCATCAGGGCCGCCGCCAGGGCGAGGGCCCCGAAGGCGAGCGCCGAGCCGGCGATCACCGGCATCCCGGTCTTGCCCCGGGCTCCCGTGAAGAGGGCCCCGGCCACCGAACCGACCCCCATCGAGGAGACCAGCACGGCGTACGAGCTCGCACCCCCCTCGAACGTGAGCCGCGCGAGCAGCGGCAGGATGACCTGGAAGTTCAGTCCGAGCGTGCCGACCACGGCCATCAACAGGAGCGGCATCGCCAGCTCCGG
>Ga0182743_1003451_pt1 | contig 12750 bp, 10 predicted proteins | sample eDN3rd30CKraftOP_FD_128522 | JGI IMG/M metagenome (GOLD analysis project Ga0182743, IMG submission 128522) | Enriched Organic Plus compost microbial communities from Emeryville, California, USA - eDNA 3rd pass 30_C Kraft OP (version 2) (version 2) ... | reverse complement strand
GGGCGCTACGGCGCAGCCGATGGTGAGCTTGACCCGCTCGGCGGTCATCTCGCCGACCATCAGATTATGTTTGCGGCGAATGTAGGAGGAAATCATGTCATCCATCTTGTCGCCGCCGACCCGTACCGAATTGCTGTAGGCGATGCCGCCCAGCGAGAGCACCGCGACCTCGGTCGTCCCGCCGCCGATGTCGACGACCATCTCGCCCATCGGCTCCGCGACTTGCAGCCCGGCGCCGATCGCGGCGGCGAGCGATTCCTCGATAAGCTGGACAGTGAGCGCGCCCGCATTGGAAGCTGCGTCCCGGATCGCGCGGCGCTCGACCATCGTCGATCCCGAGGGCACGCAGATCACAACCTGGCTACGCTGCCGAAAGCGGCTCTGCCCGTCCATCACCTTGGTGATGAAATGCTTGATCATCTGTTCGGCGACATCGATATCGGCGATGACGCCGTCGCGCAGCGGGCGGATCGCCTGGATATTGGCCGGAGTCTTGCCCATCATGAGCTTGGCTTCATTGCCGACGACCTTGACCCGCCGCACCCCGTCGCGCGTTTCGAGCGCGACGACCGAAGGCTCGTTGAGCACAACCCCCTTGTCCCGGACATAAACGACCGTGTTGACCGTGCCGAGGTCGATGGCCATGCCGTGCGACGCCGCCCCGAAGCGATGGAAGAAACTCATATCCGAATAAACGCCCTGTCTGGAAAATTGGGCGTTCCGGGCCATTTGATCCGGGCGACCGCCTCGAGTCCGCTTGTGACTGCGCCCAACCGCGCGTCAACTGCGCGAGGGGGCAGGACGTTGGTTTCTCAGGGCGGGCCGATCACCGCTAGAATTTCCCGCGCACCGAGAATTTGAAGATCGGCCCGATCAGTCGGTCGCGGCTTTCGTGGAAGGCAATCGGACTTTCCCCCCGCAGACCTTCGTATACCGTCCTCTCGCGCCGGGACCGCGCGTCGATCGCATTGGAGAGCTCGGCGCGCACGGTCATTCCCATGACATCCTTGTTCTCGACGAACAGCGAAGCGAACACCGGGCCCTCCCACGTGCGGTTGACCTCATTGCGCCGGTAATTGGGCTGGTAGCGACCGTAGACGGCCGTGGCACCCCAGGCCCAGTTGCTCGCGGGAATGTCATGGCGAAGCGAGAACTCCGCCGAGCGATCCTGAAACCCGCTCCATTGGCGCGTCTCGCCGGTAAAGGGGTCGCGCAGCCCCGATTTCTCGATGTCGACGCTCAGGTCGATCTTCACGCCCTTCAGTCCTGCAGGGTCGAGATTGATCGTCGCCGACCACGCGACCGCTGCCGCCCATGCCTTGGCGATATTGCCGACCGACTCGCCCCCGTCGACCGGAACGACATCGACGAAATCCTCCGCATCGACATAGACGAGTTGAAGCTTGGTCGACCCCCACCGGCCGAGCGATTTGTTCGCCTCGAACTCGTAGCGCCAGTTCTGCTGCGGGCGCAGGTCGGCGTTTCCGACGTTGTTGTTGTCGTCATTGAGGAAAGCGCGCGCCAGAAAGTCGTAGAAATCGAGCTGCTCGATCTGTCGCTGTGCCTTGAGCGACAGATCGAGACCCGCGGTGGGGGTCCAGGCAAGGGTCAGCGATCCCTTGGGCCGGAAGAAGCTGCGTTCGAGCCCGTTTGCACCGTCCTGGGTCAAGGTCGAGTGCTCGGCCCCCGCGACGAGCTGGAAGGATAGCTTGTCCGTGAGTTTGCGGCCGAAGCTGAGGAGAGCCTCATAGCGGTCTTCGCTCACCCCGCCCGTGCCTTGCGGGAAGGGCAGTTCGGCGAAATCGTCGTTGGCCGGGTCAAGCGTGTAGAGCCGTGCAACGCTCCGCAGTGTGTTGAAGGCCGCCTCGCCCGATAGCTGCCAGTCGCCGCCGAGCATCTTCCAGTCATATTCTCCCCGGGCGATTGTTTCGCCGACGTCGCCTGTCTGGGTGAAGCGATCGCCGCTCGCGGGCGAGCCGTCGGTGGGGCGTAGGACCACCTCCTGGGACACCGGCTCGTGGCTGAACCGGCGAAGACCGATCAGCTTGAGCTTTCCGGCGCCGAGGCCGAACTGATAATCCCCGCCAAGCTCGTAATTCCAGGTCGTCTCGGTCTCGCGCACGGTCCGGAGGCGATCGAGCCCGCCGGGCGCTCTCCAGGCGCCGGCTTCGTCATAGCGATACCAGCGGCGCTGAACATGCGCTCCAAGATGTGCGATGCTGTCGCCCGCGGGGTCCCAAGTCAGCTTGGCGGAGAGCTTGGGCGTGTCATAATGGGTATTCCAGATGTCCTTGCGGTGCTCGAGGACCGCGCCCGTGCCGTCGGTGATGACGGTGCCGCCACCCGCACCGCTGCGCGAACTCGTGTCGTTGTTGATGCCAAGCTCATATTCAAGATCACCCTTGCGCCCCCGCACCGAAATATCGGCCCGGGTGAACAGGGGGTCGGTGTAATGCGCCCGGAATTCGGGTTTCCAGGAGAATTGCCCGGAGAAGCTGTCGGCGCGAAAGACGATGTTCGCAACCTGCCCTGAAAGGCCCGGAAGATCGAGGCTCGCGCCGTCGACAATCTCGATCCGCTCGACGTTGGCGGCGGGGATGCGCGTCAACTGGGTGGCGATCGTGTCCGATTTGGTCGAGGGCCGCGCGCCGTTGAACAGCACGTTCCCTGTCGCCTGTCCCAGTCCCCGCACCGTCTCGGTCTCGCGTATCGCAAAACCGGGAACCTGGTTCAGCATGTCAAGGGCGTTGCGCGGCGCATATCGGACAAAGTCAGCGGGAGTATAGACTTTCCCCGCAAGCGCTTTCGCGAGCGTTGCGCTCCTTGCGGCTTCAGGCAGCGGCGCCTCGCCGCTCGCCGGAGCGTCTTGCGCGCGCGCGGGTTGGACAAAAAGAAGGGCAGCTATGGTGAGCAGGCTGGCGGCGATTCTCACTGGCTCACCTCCGCCGCGGCTGCATTCATCCGCCGGGCATAGTCGCCGGTGACGCCGAGCGCCTTCATCGAAATAACATCCTCAAGCGAGAGATCGGTATAGCCCGCGCCCGCCAGCTCACGGACGTAGGCGGCGTTTATGCCAAGAGCGCGGCAGGCGAAGACGTCGTCGAGTGAGGTGAGCTTCATTGGCGCCGCGCGCAGATCGCGGACATAGGCGGGTGTGACGCGCAGCGCTGCGGCGGCGACCAGCTCGTCCGCATCCTGTGGGGGAAGCCCGGCACGCGACAGCCCGTCGGCAAGCTCGATCGTGGCATTGACGAGAAGCATTGCGAGCAGGTCACTTCGATCGCCCGGCCTGATCCCGTGCTTAGCGAGCGCCTGTTCAAAGCCGGGGGCGGCGGCGAACCGGCAGCCGCCCCCGCCTTCGTATCGGCGCGACAGCCGGCCGTCGCAGGCGAGCGTGCCCGCCTCGTGCGTCACAGCGAAGGCGACCGGTCCGGCGGCGCCCGCAAGCGCCCGCTGTGCCGCCGCAGTTTCGGGGCGCGATCCATCCAGCGCGAGGGTGCTGCTCGATCGATCCGAACGGATGTGCAGGCGCGGATTGTCGATCTCGCGGCTGCCCTCGGGGGGGAGCATGTCCCAGCGGATGTCGGTCATCACGGGGGGTGCGCCTGTGGACTGCAGCGGAGCCGTCGAGGCCAGCGCGGAGAGCATCGCGAGACTCGCGGTAACGATCAGGGCTTTCATGGCATGTCTCCTTCGTGCCGCGGATCGCGGGCGAGCACCGTCGCTCGCCGCTGATGCGGCGTTTTTCGTTCCTGGGGTTGGGGCTATTCGTCAGCGCCCGGCGGGCCGGGCGGCCGACGTCAGTCGTTCGTTGCGGGCGGCTGCGGGGGGGCAGGTGGCTCAGGGGTTTCGGTGCGCGATCCGGGGCCCTTGCTGCGGGCATTTGTCGAGGCTGCACTCGTCGCGGTGCCGAGGGTCTGCGAGACCACCTGCGAGATATTGACCCCGCGGGTGACCCGAAGCTCGATCGCCTCGTCGGGGTCCGCTATGCGCACGCCCGACTTGCGTGTCTCGCTTATGAAGTCTCCGGTGACGCCGACCGCCCGCATGCCGGCGAGGTCGTCAAGGTCAAGGCCGGGGAAATAGGACTGCATCTCGCGGGCGTAGCCGGGGTCGATTCCGAGGGCTGCCGCACCGATCAGATCATCTGTGTCTGCGCCCGGAAACAGGGCGCGCATCCGGCCGAGATAGGCAGGGGTGGCGCCCACGGCCTTGGCCGCGATCACGTCGTCGGGGTCGAGGCCCTTGTTGCCGTGCATTCCGCGCACATCGTCGGGAGTGACCCCCATCGCCTTCATGCTGGCGAGCTGGTCGACCGGCAGTCCGGCCTGAGCGGTGGCGGGCGCCTCTTTCCCTGGCGCGCTCGCCGCCGCCATGGGCGTCGCGGCAGGCACAGGTGCGGCGAGGGCGTTTTCCCTTTCGTCCGCAAAGCGCGCGCCCGTTGCCGAGAAGGCGGCGAGAGGGACGGTGACACCGGCGAGAAAGGCAAGCGTCATTGCAAACCAGCTTGCGCTGGGCGGGCCGCGTCTCGCCCGCGTATCGAGGACGCGGGTAATCCGGCGCTTGAGGCTGTTCTTGCCCGGCGCCACGCCGTGCGCTGCGATCAGCGTACCCTTGTTGTCGTGGCGCGCCGCGCCGACGAGCAGGGTTGCATAGTCGGGGCCATCAATGTCGGCGAGAAGAACTGCATCGTCCGCGGCTTCCTCGCGCAACTGGTGGCTCTCGCGCGCCAGCATCCAGACGAGCGGGTTGAACCAGAATATTGCGCAGGCGAGCCGCGCGGAGAGCAGCTTCGCCCAGTCGAGCCGAGCCACGTGAGCAAGCTCGTGCGCGATGATCGCTTCGGCTTCGCTGACCGCTTCGACCGCCTTGGGGCTGAGGACGATCGTCGGACGCAGCACGCCCCAGCTGATCGGCGAACGCAGCTCCTCACTGACCAGGAGCGCGGTGCCGTGCTTGAAGCCCATGCGCCGCTGGGCCTCTGCAAGCGCCGAGAGCCACGAGGGTTGGACGAGCACGTCAGCACGCCCGCGCATGGCGAACAGCCGCACGACGGCGACGAGCATCGTCGCAAAAAGCAGGGCGAGGGGCAGCGCATAGAAAAAGAACGCAAGATCGGCGAGCGGGGGCGATGAAGCGAGCCACGACGCCGGGGCCTCCGCGGCGACGGACTGGGCCGTGCCCGAGACCGAGACCGCGGCGGAAGCGAGATCGGCAGCGACCGAGCCTGCCGCTGGCGCGCTTGCCGCCGCGGGGGCGGCCTCGGCAAACCAGGCGGCGGGCAGCGGCGCCCAGATCGGAAGCAGCAAGGCTGCGACCGGAAGCGCGAGGAGGGCTGCGAGGCCGACATGCGCAATCAAGGAGCGCTCTGCGGCCGATCGGGTGCGCGCGAGGCGAAGGAGCAGCAGGGTAAGGCCGGCGATCAGCGCCGATTTCCAGGCGATCCCGGCGAGCATGGTTGCGGTGATCATCATGTCCTCCTCGCGTCGCGCGCCTCGGCGATCAGCTTTTCAAGCTCGTCGAGTTCGGACGCGCTCATCTCATCCTGCATGCCGAGCAGCGCCGCAGCGGCGCTCGTTGGCGAGCCATTGAAGAAGACGCGCACGACCTGGCTCAGCGCCGACTTGCTCGCGGCCTTGCCCTCGACGCTGGGGGCATAGAGGAAGCCGCGGTCGGAAGGCTCGCGCGCGACAAAGCCTTTGCCCTCGAGCCGCTTCAGCATTGCGCGGATCGCCGAGCCGGACAGGGCGTCGCTCAGCGCCGCGGCGATTTCCGGTACGGTCGAGGGACCATTTTCATAAAGGATATCGACGATTTCGCGTTCCCGTGGGGGCAAACTGGACAGCATGCGAATCACCTTTTGCGCTACATTTGTAGCCTAGCTACATTTGTAGCGCGCCCGTGGCAAGCGATTTATTCGCCTAACACGCCTGCGCCTTCAGGGGCAGGATGACACGCAAGCATTTAGCGGGGGGCACGCGGAAGATCAGACCCGGCGGATCACCAGATTGCGGATCTCGCTCATATCCTCCATCGCGAAGCGAATGCCCTCACGGCCGAGCCCCGAATCCTTGACTCCTCCATAAGGCATGTTGTCGACGCGGTAGGAGGAGACATCGTTGACGACCACCCCGCCGACATCGAGCCGGTCCCACGCCTCGAGCACCTGGTTGATGTCACGCGTGAACAGCCCGGCCTGAAGCCCGAACTTGCTGTCATTGATCTCGGCGAGGGCCTCATTCCAGTCGGTGAATTTGGAGAGGATCGCGAGCGGACCGAAGGCTTCCTCGCGGTAAGCCATGGCGCTGCGGTCGACCCCTTCGAGCAACGTTGCCTCGAGCATCGCGCCCTCGCGCTTGCCCCCGACGAGGAGCTTCGCGCCGTTCGCCACCGCCTCGTCGATCCAGCCTGCCAGCCGCGCGGCTTCCTTCTCGGAGATCATCGGACCGATGAAGGTCTTGCGGTCCTTTGGATCGCCCGCGACGAGGGTTTTCGTCTTTGCGACGAGCATGTCGCGGAACTGATCGTAAATATCGGCATGGATGATGATCCGCTGCACCCCGATACACGACTGTCCCGACTGGTAGAAGGCGCCGAAGATGATTCGGGCGAGTGCATGATCGAGGTCGGCGTCCTTGTCGACGATCACCGCTGCATTGCCGCCGAGTTCAAGAATGACCTTCTTCTTCCCGGCCTTCGCTTTCAGATCCCAGCCGACGCCGGGCGAGCCGGTGAAGCTCAGCAGTTTCAGCCGCTCGTCGGTCGTGAAGAGGTCTGCGCCGTCGCGGGTGGCGGGCAGGATGCTGAACGCGCCCTCGGGCAATATGTCGCATTCGGCGAGCACCTCGCCCATGATGATCGCGCCCAGCGGCGTCATTGACGCCGGCTTCATCACAAAGGGGCAGCCCATCGCAATTGCCGGGGCGACCTTGTGCGCTGCAAGGTTGAGCGGGAAGTTGAAGGGCGAGATGAAGCTGCACGGGCCAATCGGGACGCGCTTCCACATCCCCATATAGCCCTTGGCGCGCGCCGAGATGTCGAGCGGTTGAACCTCGCCATAGTTGCGCACCGCCTCCTCGGCGGCAATGCGGAAGGTGTCGATCAGCCGCGTGACCTCGCCCTCCGCGTCAGCGATGGGCTTTCCCGCCTCGACGCACAGCGCATAGGCAAGCTCGTCGAAGCGTTCCCGGAACCGTGCGACGCAATGGTTGAGGACATCCTGCTTCTCGAAGCTTGCGAGCCGTGCCATCGGTTCGGCGGCACGCACCGCGCCCGCAATCGCCTCGTCGATTACCTCCGGGGTTGCAAGCGCGGTGCGGAAGGCGACCTCGCCTGTGTACTTGTCAGTGACGGCAAGGTCGGTGTTGGGCTGCACCGCCTTGTTGTTGAGGTAGAGCGGGTAGACGTCCTTGAGTTTCATTTCCATTTCTCCCCCCTCCTTCTTGCTGGAGGGGTCGGGGGTGGGCCAGCAGCGGCGCGGTCTGCCACGCCGCCGCGACGAGCCAGCAGGCTGGCAGGTCTCGCTGCCCTCCTTTCGCGGGAGGGGAGCGGAAAATCAAAGTTCTTTCGACAGCCGTTTGATGTCGATGTTCAAAATCTGGTCGTTCTCCGAATAATCGACCGGGCAATCGATCAGGTGCACCCCCGGCGTATCGCGCGTATGGGCAAGAAGGTCCTTCAAATGCGCAGCGCTTTCGACCCGGTAGCCCTTGGCGCCATAGCTTTCGGCATATTTGACGAAATCGGGGTTGCCATAGGTCAGCCCCCAATCCTTGAAACCCATATTCGCCTGTTTCCAGCGGATCATGCCATAGCTGTTGTCGTTGAGGATCAGCACGGTGAGATTGAGGCCGAGGCGCACCGCGGTCTCCATTTCCTGGCTGTTCATCATGAACCCGCCGTCGCCGCAGATCGCCATGACCTTGCGATCGGGATAGAGCATCGACGACATCATTGCCGACGGCAGACCGGCGCCCATCGTGGCGAGCGCGTTATCGAGCAGCACCGTGTTCGGCCGGCACGCGGTATAGCCGCGCGCGAACCAGATTTTATAGACGCCATTGTCGAGGCAGATGATGCCGTCGTCGGGCATCGCGTCGCGCACTTGCTGCACGAGATGCGGCGGGAAGATCGGGAAGCGCTCGTCCCTGGCGAGCGGCGCGGTATGATCGACTTCGGCCTTGCGATAGGCGAGCAGATGATCGAACGCCCAGCCGCCGCTGGGAACGATATCTTCCTTCATCTGCCATATCGCATTGGCGATATCGCCGATCACCTCGATATTCGGAAAATAGACAGGATCGACCTCTGCGGTCTTGGTCGACACATGGATCACCGTCGGGCCGCCACGCTGCATGAAGAAGGGCGGCTTTTCGATCACGTCGTGTCCGATGTTGACGATGCAGTCCGATGCCTCGACCGCACGGTGAACGAAGTCGCCCGCAGACAGCGCGGCGCAACCCAGAAATTTCGGATGCCGTTCGTCAATCACGCCCTTGCCAAGCTGGGTGGTGAGGAAGGGAATGCCGGTCTTCTCGATGAACTGGAGCAGCATACGGCTCGTCATCGTGCGGTTTGCGCCCGCACCGATCACGAGGACCGGCGATTTTGCGCTTTCAAGCGCCTTCACCGCCTCGCGGATCGATTTGACGTCGGCGGTCGGCCGACGCGAATGGCTGCGTTTGAGCGGCGTACTGTCGGTGTGTTCGTCGGCAATATCCTCGGGGAGCTCGATATGCACCGCGCCCGGCTTTTCCTCTTCGGCGAGCCGGAAGGCCTCGCGCACGCGGCTCGGTATATTGTCCGCCGAGGCCATCTGGTGCGTATATTTTGTGATCGGCGACATCATCGAGCAGACATCGAGGATCTGGAAACGGCCCTGTTTCGATTTCTTGATCGGCTTCTGGCCTGTAATCATCATCATCGGCATCCCGCCGAGCTGGGCATAGGCGGCCGCGGTGACAAAATTTGTGGCGCCCGGACCCAGGGTCGCAAGACACACGCCTGTCTTCCCGGTGTGGCGGCCATAGGTTGCGGCCATGAAGCCTGCGCCTTGTTCGTGGCGCGTCAGGATCAGCTTGATCTTCTTCGACCGCGAAAGGCTGTCGAGAAAGTCCAGATTCTCTTCCCCCGGCACGCCGAAAATATATTCGACGCCCTCTTCCTCAAGACATTCGATGAACAGGTCGGATGCTTTTGTCATGCGTCGTCGCCCCCTCTTGCATCGCACCCTCGGGGTGCAGCCAAAGCCCGTGCCGACGACCCGGCAGCACCTGCTGCGATGCCGCGGATCTCGTCATTGGGTCGCGAGTCCTCGCTGCACCGAGCAAGGTTGTAACGAGCAGCGGAAGGGTTGTCACCAGCGCGGGCGCGCTCTTTGGAGGTGCCGATGGGGCGCCTCTCGCGCGGTTCGGCGGCGCGGGGTCAGGGCGTCACGATCACGACAACGCGGCGATTGTCCTGACGCCCCACGGCCGTCGCGTTGCTCGACAAGGGATCGGCCTCGCCGCGGCCCACGATCTGGTCGGGCGTGAACGTCATGCCGCTTGCGCGCATCGGCTCGGCGACGGCCTCGGCGCGTGCCTGGGAGAGCTTGAGGTTGTGCGCCTCGGTCCCTGTCGAATCGCTATGTCCTTCGACCCGGGCAGTGGAGATACCTACCGATATCAGATGGCCTGCGAGCTTCGCGATGCGCTCGCCCTGGCCCGGCTGCAACCGGCTTTCGTCGATCGGAAAGAGCAGCCGTTCATTGAGCGTCAGTTCCCAGCCCTCATCGGTCTCGATAAAGCCCTCCGATTGCAGCGCCGCGATCTGCTCCCGGGTGAAGGGGGAGGGGTCCGGCATGCTCTGGCAGGCCGCAAGAAGAGCGGTGAGGAAGGTCAGAAAAAGCGGGCGAAGCCAGGGGCGGGGTTGGGTCACGGCATATCCTCGCATCAGGAACGATGGCTGAGCTTATCTTCATACATGGCGGCGTCGGCAGCGGTCAGCAACGCCGCCGCATCATGGCCGTCCTCGGGGTAGAGCGCCGCGCCTATGCTGATCGCGGTGTCGTAAGACTCGCCGCCTGGAAGTTCGACTGGCCCCGCGACGCTGGCGCGGATCCGCTCGGCGAGCGCCCCTGGGAGGGCTGCGGGGTCGACCGGGTCGATGACCACGACGAATTCGTCGCCGCCGATGCGAGCCGCGAAATCGCCTGGGCGCAGTGCCGCGCGGATTTGCCGTGCGATTGCGATGAGAACGGCGTCACCCGCAGCATGACCATGGCCGTCATTCACCGTCTTGAAATTGTCGACGTCGATGAACAGCAGCGCCAATCGGCGACCCTGGGCAGCCGCCGCTTCGAGACGGCAGTCGAGTTCTTCATCGAAAGCCGAGCGGTTGGGCATCGACGTCAGCGGGTCGTGCGCGGCCCGATGCGCAAGCGCCGCCCGCTCATCCTCCATATGGCCCCGCCAGCCATCGAGCTCGTCGAGCAGCGCGTTGATGTCGCCCCCAAGCCGGTCGAGCTCAGCGATACTGAGGTTTTTTACCCGCTTATCGAAGCGGCGGTGGAGCCGCACGTCGTGCGCTACGGTGGCAATTTCATTGAGCGGCTTGACGAGCTCATACTCGAATCGGCGCGCAAGCGCGATGGTTCCCAGCGCGGTAATCAGCAGACAGGCGAGGCCAGCGAGCAGGCCGATGCGGACATAGCCGGTGAGCGTGGTCGAATCGCCCCACACCTCGATCGAGCCGATCGCCGAACCATTGCGGCGGACCGTGAGCGCAAAGGGCTCGGGGAAGAAGAGGCGAGTGAGGATGGGCGCCGGGTCGCGCCTCGGCGAACTCCATTCGACGAGCGCGTGACCGCGGTCGTCGAGCACGCGCAGGCGGGCGATGCCGGGAATATCGGTCAGCGGTTTCAGCCCATCGCGCGCCGCCTGTGGATCATTGAAGACGAGCGCGGGCTCGACACCATAAGCGCCGAGCTGCGCTGCGAGCGCGATATTGCGGTCGGCATGGCCGCGCATCGCGGTGATGCCTGCGAGGAGAATGGTAATCCCCGACAGCGCGACGGCGAGCAGGGTGATTCCGAAATGAAAGCGCGATATCAGTTTTTGGAGGGTGGTCCCCCGCGGAGCCCGGTCGGTCATGACCCGTCTCCCTCGGCGCCGCCGATCCGCAGCACGCGCGGATCGACGCGGAGCGGCCCGCGGCCGATCGCGTCGAGATTGACCGAAAAGCTGAGCCCGGCCGGCTTGCGGGCGAGGCAGAACATCGCGCCTTTGCGGCAGCCTGGGTCATCGTCGGTGATGGTCAGCGTCGGCTGCCCGCGGACCCATTCGATGAGGCGCCGGCGATCGCCCTCGGCCGTTCGGCCGAGGAACAGGATGTCGCAGTCGCCGGCGGTCATCACTCCGCCGGCCGTTGCCTGGCGAACGAGCACCTGACCATCGCCCGGCATGTCGGGCGCGATCGAGCTGGTCAGTCGCGGCGTGCCGACCAGGCACAGGGTGCGGGGGGCGGTGCCGCGGCTGTGCGGCCAGCGCACATAGGCGATGATACCACCGACCATCCGGTTCACGGCCCGCGCCAGGCCCGCCTCGCCATTTTCGATGATCGTCTGGCTTGCGGCCTGAACCGACATTTGCGGTGTGGCGAATACGGCCCAGAACAGAAATAACGACGCTGACACCCGGTGATCCCTAACTGCGGGGATCACGCTGCCCCAACATGGCCGGGACCGCCAGTCCAAACCGCTTGAGAGTCAATGAAAAATGACGTCATGCGGCCGATATGCAACACCGATCGTTCAGGATGCCGGCGCCTCGTCGCTGCGCAATCGGTCGGCAAAGCCCTTGCGCAGCTTGGCAAGCTTCGGAGGAATCGTGGCGAGGCAATAGGGGTTGCGCTGGCCTTCCCCTTCCCAATAGGCCTGATGATAATCCTCAGCCGGGTACCAGTCCGACAGCGGTTCGATCGCGGTTACGATCGGTTCGGCGCGGTCCTCCTGCGCGCGCAAAATCCCGGCGCGCGCCGCGGCTTCCTGCGCCTCGTCGAGCGGGAAAATCGCGCTGCGGTACTGGGTGCCGATATCGTTGCCCTGGCGATTGAGCTGCGTCGGGTCGTGCGTCGCGAAAAAGACGTCGAGCAGGTCGTCATAGGAAATCACCGCAGGATCATAACCGATACGGATCGCCTCGGCATGACCGGTGTTGCCCGAGCAAACCTGCTTGTAGGTGGGGTTTGCTGCGTGGCCGCCGGTGTAGCCGCTTTCGACGCTCTCGACGCCGGCGAGCGACTGGAACACCGCTTCGGTGCACCAAAAGCAACCCCCGGCGAAAATGGCGGTCTCTTTGGTCATGGCGTCGATCCTTTGCAAAAAGGGGGTAGGAGGCTTCCAAAATAGGCGTGCGCGCCCTTATTCCAAGGGTGGCGGCGCGGCCGCGAGGGGTGGACGAGCGCGCGGGTCGGCAGCGCGGGCCGCGACCAAGGACGCTATTTCCGCCTCGATCGCGGCGATACGCTCGCTGCGCGGCGGATGAGTCGCGGCACGGATCAGCGGCCGCTTGTGCCGCCTCCAGAAACGCACCGCGGCCTGGGGGTCATAGCCTGCATCGTTCATCAGCCAAACCGACAGCCGGTCGGCCTCGAGTTCGGTCGCACGGACGAGGCGGGCCGAACGGCCCTGCGGCGCCGCGGCGAGCCGGGCGCGGTGCCGCAATATGTTGTGGGCAAGTTCGTGCGCGACCACTGCCGCCAGCTCGGCCT
>Ga0182743_1003450_pt1 | contig 12757 bp, 12 predicted proteins | sample eDN3rd30CKraftOP_FD_128522 | JGI IMG/M metagenome (GOLD analysis project Ga0182743, IMG submission 128522) | Enriched Organic Plus compost microbial communities from Emeryville, California, USA - eDNA 3rd pass 30_C Kraft OP (version 2) (version 2) ... | reverse complement strand
CATCGTGCTGACCGAGGCGGAAATCAACGAGGCACGGCGCGCCATCAAGGAAAAGCGGCAGACGTTGGACGAAATTGCCGCAGGTTATCAGATCTCATCCACCACCCTGAGGCGGCGGCTGGACGCCAGCGCAGAGGGAAAACGCAAGCTTGTCAGACCCATGCTGAGGGAAACAAAGGCATCTCACCTCCCAGCGCCCCATAAGCAGATGAGAAACGAAATGACTGGCAGGACACCACATAAGGTCGGCCCCTCGCGCCAGAGCTGAACAGCGACCCCGGTTTTCGCCACCAGGGAGGCTATTGCAAAGCCGGTCCTCGAATGGCGCGCAGCCGTATCCTCTGTTCCCGGGCAGGTTCATACCCTGGAAGGCCGATACAATGGGCTGACCCCGCGCCATGAGGTTGCAGGTGGCGAGGGGCCAAGTACCGGCCATCCCTCTGTAAAGAGCAATGGCCGGACCGCCTGATACGTCACCGCCGCCGATCAGGTGGGATAAGGCACGGCACCCGGGACGCATAACAAAGCCGGGCCCGGCGGCCCGACAACGGGCGCCCCTCGGGCTGAGAGTGACCGCAGGCACGCAGGATGCACCTCCGCCAGCAGAACCTAACGGCACGGCCCCTCACGTAATGAGGGGCCGGTCCATCCAGAGCCGACGCATCGCCGCAGGAACCTTGGGTTATTGGCCCGCCGGCAACACCGCCTTGATCAGCGCCAGCCCCGCCTCGACCCGAGCCGGGTTCGGGATGCTGCGGTTGGCAAGGATCACCAGACCCAGATCCTCACCCGGGACCAGCGCGACATAACCGCCAAAACCGTTCGTCGAGCCGGTCTTGCCAAGCAGCACCTCACCGCCCGGGGCTGGCTTCGGCAATCGCGTCGCAGGTTGGCTTTTCATCGCCATCCCGGGCGCGGCCCCGGCCAGAATCTGATCTAGCGGCACCGGCCACGGATAGCGTTCCCAGATCATCGCCTGCTGAAAATACTGCGTTTCCGTCTGGCCCGCATGGGTCTGTGCCATCGCCTTGCGCAGCTCAGGCGGCGCCCCGGATCCATCCAGGTTAAGGTGCAGAAAGCGCAGCATATCGCGCAGGTCGGACTTTATCCCGTAAGCCTCGTCATCCAGCATCCCCGGATTGACGCGGACAGCCCGATCATCCTGACGCGAGTAGCCCCAGGCATAGCGCGACATCTCGGCCTGCGGCACATCGACAAAAGTGCTGCCAAGCCCCAGCGGGTTCAGGACATGATCCTGCAGCGCCTTATCGTAAGTCGCGCCAAAGGACTGGGCTGAGATACGACCCAAGAGGCCGATACTGATATTGGAATAGGACCTCTCACCCCCCGGCACGGGCTGCCAGTCGTGCAGCCAGCGCATCAGGCTGGCGTCATCGCTGGCCTCATCGGGGACCTGAATGGGCAGGCCGCTGGTCTGATGGGTGGCAAGATCCATCAACGAAACCTTTCCGATCGCACTGCCCTTCAGGTCGGGCAGATGGGTCGCGACGGAATCGGAAAGTGACAGGCGCCCCTCGACCTCAGCCAAAGCGGCAAGGGTCACGTTAAAGGTCTTGCTGATCGAGCCCAGCTCGAAGATCGTCCGGTCCGTCACCGCGACACCGCCATCGCGGTCGGCGACACCGGCGGTAAAGACATAGTCCTGTCCCTGCCAGGTCACACCGACAGCAAGCCCGGGAATGTCGTATTCTGACATGACGGGGGCGAAAATCTCGCTTGCCGCCTGCTGAAACTCTGCCTCGGTCATAGCCGATGCGGGCACGGCCAAAGCCGCTGCGATCAGGCCAATGCCCGCACATCCATAATTCATTTTCATGTTTCTGCTCTGTTAAAATTGGGGCAAACGCTGTGCCGCGTGCCATGTCTGCCAGTTAAGACAAAGCAAACGGCAGGTACAAACGATCATATTTCACTTTCGTCATGAGATAATCTAATCTCATCTCATGGACCGACCACAACTGCCCCTGAATGCCCTGCGCGCCTTTGAGGTGGCCTCGCGCCACCTGAACCTGACCCGCGCCGCCATCGAGCTTTGCGTGACGCAAGCCGCGCTTAGCCACCAGATCCGCGGGTTGGAAGAGCGACTGGGCGTCACCCTGTTTCGCCGCGTACCGCGCGGGCTGGTCCTGACCGAAGAGGGGATCATGCTCGCCCCGGTTCTGACCCGGATCTTTGACGAAATGTCGGGCGCTCTCGATCGCTTTTCCTCGGGACATTATCATGAGACGATCAATCTTGGCGTCGTGAGCAGCTTTGCGACCGAATGGCTGATCCCGCGGATCGAGGATTTCCAGCGCCTCCACCCCTCGGTTGACCTGCGCATCCACACCAACAACAACCGCGTCGACCTGGCTGGCGAAGGGCTGGATCTGGCGATCCGTTTCGGCGACGGCAGCTGGCATGGCGTGGCCGCGACCCGGCTGATGAGTGGCGCGATGATGCTGGTCTGCAGCCCCGAGACAGCAGGCCGCCTGCGCCGGATCGAGGACTTACCTTCGATACCCCTGCTGCGATCCTACCGCGCCAACGAATGGGAACGCTGGTTCGCCAGTCAGGGCCTGCCCGCGCCACTGTTACGCGGGCCGGTCTTTGACAGCTCACTGGCGATTGCCGAAATGGCCGCGCGCTCGTATGGCGCGGGGCTGGTGCCGGTTGTTTTGTTTGCGCCATGGCTGCAGAACGGGCGGCTGGTGCGACCCTTTGATACCGTGCTTGCCGCTGGTGACTACTGGCTGACACGGCTGCATGCCAGCCCCGAAACCGCGGGGCAGGCCGCATTCCGCGAATGGCTGACCGCAGCCTGCGCAGAAGATGAGAGCGGCGCAATCTGAAGACACGCCGCCCCCAGAAGTCAGGCGACCGCGCGGCGGTACAGGTGCCAGGTCGCGTGGCCAAGGATGGGCAGCACGACGATCAGCCCGGCAAAAAACGGAATCATCCCAAGAAGCAGCGAGACGGCAACGATCACCCCCCATAGCAGGGTCGCGCCCGGGTTGCGACGCGCGACGGCAAGCGAGGTTGCCAGCGCCACAGGCACGCCCACCGATCGGTCAATCAGCATCGGAAATGACACAAGGCTGACGCAAAGCACCACCGCCGCAAAGACAAATCCGACAAGAATGCCGATCACGGCCATGGTCCAGCCCGCCTCGGTGGTAAAGGTGGCGGTCAGGAATGCGCGCAGGCTTTCCTGTGGCATCGGCCCCAGCGTCGCGGCCCAGATCTCATGCGCGGCGAATAGCCACAGCACAAAGATCGCGACCAGCAGCATGCCCAATGCCAGAACAGGCCCCAGCACCCGACCAGTCAGGGCAGAGAGGGCCGCGCCCCAGCCGACCTCTTCGCCCCGTTCGCGCCTGCGGCTCATCTCATACAGGCCGATTGCCGCGACGGGGCCGATCAGCGGAAAGCCAGCGGCCAGCGGGAAAAGCAGATGCATTTGCCCTGCGTGAAAGGCCCAGACCGCCAGTACAAAGCCGATCACAGGATAAAGCGCGACGGCCGTGATCACATCTGTTCTCAGAGCGGCAAAATCGGCGATGCCCTTGCGCAACGCGATGCCGATATCCTCGGCGTCGATCTTGTTGACGGCGGGTGGGGCCATCTCATGGCTGCCGATCCCATCGACCGCCGCGCCGACGCCACGACCCACAAGGGCCAGCCTCTGCGCGCTCCAGCTTAACGGATTTCCTATAGTTTCTCGGTGCATGGCTGCATCCTCCCTTTCCCGAAGGGCCCGGAACCGGGCAAGGCATCAGCCAGAGAACCCGGCCCCCGCCCGTGCATATGCCGGGCCGAACCGTCCTCAGTATCAGTCTAGCAGATACAGCCGGAAATTGCATCCATCTAATCGGATGCCCATGCCATGGCAGCATGAATGCTGCGATTTTCTGAAATCAGACGGGCACAGCCAGCAGCCATGCCCGCGCAAGGCCCTTTGTTGCCAGCTACTTGCCCGCCGCCCGCAGGCTGGCGTCGATGTAGCACAGCGCCTCAAGCGCCATATCGGTGTTGACCCGCGTGGTCAGCTGTCCCGTCCCCGATGCAATCTGAGAGAGATACCGGCGCATGGCCTCCAGCGAAATTTCCCCATCCTCGGCGATGGATGCAAGGGCGATCTGCCCAACCGTAAAGGCGACCATGTCCGGGCTGCCCAGAAACTCGGGCGACCGGCGACGTGCGCGCAGGCTTACCGCTTCAATCATTAATCTCTCCTCGCATTGCAAAATATCGTTCGAAAAAGTGAAGGCATGGCCGCAAAGATGCGCCCAGGCCGAAAATTCATATACTGCAGAAGCATCACTCTCTTGCAGCAGCTTGTTAACGAATTCAAATGAAGTAACGTTGCATGCGGAATGCACAAAATGAATAATAAGCGCCTGGACCTGAATCTGCTGACCGTGCTTGATGCCGTGGCCAGACGTGGCTCGGTCTCGGACGCAGCGCGGGAACTGCACCTTAGCCAGCCTGCTGTCAGCCATGCCCTTGGACGTTTGCGCAACCTGACCAAGGACCGGCTGTTCGTCAGGTCAGGCAACCGGCTTGTCCCCACATCGCGCACGCTGGCGATGATCAACCCGGTGCGCAGCCTTTTGCAGCAGGCCGCCGTCATGCTGGCGCCAGAACAGTTCGATCCACAGGCAAGTAAGCGCAGCTTTCGCATCGCGGCCTCGGATTATCCGCTGCTGTCGATCGTTCCGGGTTTTTCCGCTCGCCTGCGGCGCGAGGCGCCAGGCGTCAAACTGGCACTGCAACCCGCCAATCCCGAAAACCTTGCCGATCTGTCGGCAGGCAATCTTGATGCAAGTTTCTGGACCGGAGGCCCGCCGGGGGAGGGTTGGTCGCTGACCCCCCTGCTGGATGAAACGCTGATCGGGGTCTGCGGGCCGGACCATCCCTTTGCTGGTGGACAAGAAATCGGCATCGAGACCTGGGTCGCGCAGTCCCATGCCATCGTCGCCTATGGCAGCATGTCGCATAATCCGATCAACAGGGCGCTGGCGGCGCTGGGGATATCGGAACAGATCACCCTGATCAGCCCCTCATATTCGGGGGCAATGGCGGCGCTGGCACCCGCGCGGCTGATCATGGCCCTGCCCCGCCGGCTTTTGCCGATCGCCAAGACCTTCCGCCTTGCGGCCTTCCCTCTGCCGGTCGAAATCCCGAGCTTTCCCTATGGCCTGTTACGCCATCGCCGGACGCTAGAGGACCCGGGCCTCGACTGGCTGACGAACCTGCTGGTCACGCATGTCCAGCAAGAGATCTGGTGACAGCGCAGCCTGCCGACAGCCGCTTAACGCAGGCTGTCAGGCAATGGGATGAATTCATTCTCATCACCCGGGGGCAGGCGAAAGCGGCCGTGATCCCAATCGCCCTCGGCCCAGGCCTGCTTGGCTGAATCTATCCGTTCGCGTGACGAGGCGACAAAGTTCCACGAAATATAGCGCGGCCCGTTCATCGTCTCGCCGCCCAGAACCATCAGCCGCGCGCCCGTCTCGCCCGCCTTCAGGCTGATGTGGTCACCGGGGCGGAACACCATCATCCGACCGGCCTCAAAGGTCTCTCCCGCTACCAGAATACTGCCTTCGACGACATAGACACCGCGGTCCTCATGCTCATCCGGCAGTGGCAATGCGGCACCCGCAGACAGGATCACATCGGCATAAAAGGTCTCGGTAAAGGTCTTGACCGGGGCGCGTTCACCCCACGCCGTCCCAAGGATCAGGCGGGCCTGCTTGCCCTCGGCCTCAAGGAAAGGCAGCGCTTCTTTGCCGTGATGTTCAAAGGCGGCGGGGCGGTCCTCCTGGCTTTCAGGCAGCGCAACCCAGGTCTGGATCCCAAAGAGCGAACCGGGACGCTGGCGCATCTCGGCGCTGGTGCGTTCGGAATGGGTGACGCCATTGCCGGCGATCATCCAGTTCACCTCGCCCGGATAAACCATCTGATCGGCCCCGGTGCTGTCGCGGTGGTGAAACTCGCCCTGATAAAGATAGGTCACCGTCGCCAGCCCGATATGAGGGTGGGGCCGCACGTCGATGCCGCCCCCGGTCAGGAACTCGGCCGGGCCCATCTGGTCAAAAAAGATGAACGGCCCCACCATCTGCCGGCGCGGCGCGGGCAAAGCGCGGCGCACCTCGAACCCGCCCAGATCGCGGGCGCGCGGGATGATCAGCGTCTCGATCGAGTCGAGACCCATGTTTTCGGGGCAATCCGGGTTCTGAGTGGGGTTCCAGCTCATCCGAGCCTCCTGCTCTTGCTATGACGATGTCCGGGCCAGCCTAGCAGGTCTTGCAACGGACCGCATCAGCGTGGTCGAGATCGTAGCCAAACCGCCGCCATTGCCCGCACCGCCGGACAGCGACACCCGCTTCTCGACCAGCACTCGGCGGCTCTGCGGCCTATCCCCGGCAAGCCTTTGTGCGGTAATTGGCACTGAACCGCCGCTGGCGCGGAAATGCTCCTGATCGGCCCTGCCCGTCAGGTCATGCGTGATGCTGTATCACGATCATGGTGAAAGGCGGGCTCAGAACCTCGCTACAGCGAACACATGTTGTCCGCCGCATGGAAGCTCCGATGGCGATCTCTGTTTTGTCCGGGAGCAAGCGGCGCTCCCCCTGATCCGCAGATCCGGCGGCATTTTCCCGAGGCAAGTCTCTTGTCGTTCCATTTTGTTAATGTAATAACATTACTAAATTGAGTCCGTCGCCAGCGATGCTCCGGTCCCGCCCCGGAACTGCAGTTTTCTGCAGCCGGTCCCTGCTGCCCTGCAGGGACCAGCGGAAACCGGGCAAGCTAACCGCAACCCATTCCGAACGACCAAGGAGGCTAATCATGCTCAGACAATTTGCGGGTGCCAGCGCCCTGACCCTGATCCTTGCTGGTACCGGCATTGCCCATGACCACAAGGATGACACCGTTTACCGTGTCTTTGTGGGCGATCATGAGAAAGGGCAGATCACCGCCTTTGACCTGTCCAAGCCCGCGCATCGCTGGACTTTCCAGACCACTGGACAGGTCAAGCTTTATCCGGTCGCGGGCGGTGCGGTGGTCGCCGCAGTCCAGTCCGAGGCCGATACCGTGCAATTCATCCGCAGCGGTATCTCACTGCACGATCATGGCGATCATCAGGACCTTGAGGTCAAAGAACCCGCAGCCATCGACCTGCACCTGTCGGGACCCCGGCCCTTTCACCTTGTCGCCCATGACGGCAAGGTGGTGCTGAATTATGACAAGGGCAGCTATGCCGAGATTCTCGACAGCGCCGCGCTGGCCGCGGGCAAGGTCGAGCCGGTGAAGTTCCCACAGGCCCGCGCCCATCATGGCTTTGTCACGCCACTGGGAAAAAGCTGGCTTTCGACCGTCGCCTCGGACGAACCGGTCGAGGGCGATGCCTCGGTACCGCGTCTGGGCCTGCAAGCCTTTGACGCCAAAGGCAACCCCACGGGCAATCTGGCCACCTGCACCGCCATCCATGGCGAGGCTTTCTCGGGCGCCTATCTGGCCGCCGGTTGCAAAGAGGGCGTGCTGACCGTCAAGGCGGGTGATCAGGGGCCGGAATACAGGCTTTTGCCCTATCCCGAGGATCTGCCCAAAGATGTAACCACCGGGACCCTGCTTGGCTCATCCGGGATGCAGATCTTTCTGGGCAATTTCGGACCCAAGGGCCTGGTTGTCATCGACCCCGAAGAGGCCCCGCATTATCGCTATATCGACCTGCCGTTCCGCCGGGTGGATTTCGCGCTAGACCCAGCCAGCCCCGCGACAGGCTATGTCCTGACCGAAGATGGCAGCCTGCACCGTGTGAACCTGCTTGACGCCGCTCTCAGCGACAGCACCAAGGTCACCGCGCCATATTCGATGGACGGCCACTTGAACGATCCGCGCCCGCGCATTGCCGTCGCCGGGGACGAGATCGTGCTGAGCGACCCGAATGCCGGGCTGATCCGGCGCATCTCGACCAAGGATTTCAGCGAGGTCGGCACCGTACCGGTCGAAGGCAGGCCATATAACATTGCCGTGGTCGGCGGCAGTGGCGTAACCCACTGATATAACAGCTGATCCGCTTTCATGACCTGACAATTTCAGATGCGCCGGCCGGGATCCATGTGACGCGCATCATGCGAGGGCCGGAAAGGCCACGACAGGATACACCACTCCCCCATCCTGACGCGGTTTTCCTTGGCCCTTCCCGGCCTGTGGGGGCGGTCCCTGCCATGGAAGCCAGATTTACCTTGTTCATCCGCAATTTGGCGGGTAGTTGCCCGGTGTCGGTTTCCATATGGAATTGAAAGGGAATCCGCCACCGGACCTGTCCGGTGAACCGGAACTGCCCCCGCAACTGTAGGCGGCGAGGACATCCACGAAAATGCCACTGTGGCCATGCGCCACGGGAAGGCCGTGGAAAGCCCCGCGACCCGCCAGTCAGGAGACCTGCCGACACCCGTTTCAACGCAGCCCGGGCGGGGTGTCCGGGGAGGTGTTCGATGAATTTGCCCAAAGGGTGCCTTGCCGCGCCCGTCCCAGCCAGCATCAGGCCCTGCCGCAAGGCAAGGGCGCTTGTCAGTTTTTGGGCCGCTCCTCTCCTCCCGTCCCTGGCTGCCCTCACAACCGGAGACAATTCATGTTTGCCCGCACACTGACTGCCGCGCTGCTTGGCGCGGCCACCATGATCCTTGCCACCCTGCCCGCAGGCGCACAGACCCAATATCCGCTGAGGCTGCAAAACTGCGGCGTCGATCTGACCATCAGCCATGCACCTGACAGCGTGGTCAGTGTCGGACAGGCCGCGACCGAGATCCTTTATTCGCTGGGGCTGGCCGACAAGGTCCAGGGCACTGCCGTCTGGTTCAGCGAGGTCCTGCCCGAATACCGCAAGGTGAATGCCTCGATCGAGCGGCTGGCCGACAACGACCCGAGCTTTGAATCGGTGGTGGCGAAAAAGCCCGGCCTGGTCACTGTGCAATACGAATGGCACATCGGTCCTCAAGGAATCGTCGCCACGCGTGAGCAATTTGCCGATGTCGGCATCCCGACCTATGTGCTGCCCGCGGACTGCTGGAACAAAGACAACAGCAGCGGCTCGGACGGGACCCGCAATGCCATGTTCCAGATGGAATCCGTTCATGCCGGCGTTCTTGAACTGGCACAGATTTTTGACGTGCCGGAACGGGGTGAGGCACTGGTCGCCGATCTGAAGGCGCGCGAGGCGGCGGCAGTTGAAAACGCCCGGTCGCTGAACCTGAAAGATGCCTCGGCCGTGTTCTGGTTCTCGTCGGCCGAGATGGACGTTGATCCCTATGTCGCGGGCCGCAAGGGACCACCCGCCTATATGATGGAAAAACTGGGGCTGAAGAACGTCATCGAAAGCGATGAGGAATGGCCGACCGTCAGCTGGGAGACCATCGCCCGCGCCAATCCTTCGGTCATCGTCATCGCCCGGATGGACCGTCGCCGGTTCGAGGCTGACGATTACGAACGGAAGCTCGAGTTCCTGAAGTCCGACCCGGTAACCAGCCAGATGGAAGCGGTTCGCAATGACCGGATCGTGGTGCTTGACGCCCATTCGATGGACCCCTCGATCCGCAATGTCTCGGCGCTTGAAACACTGGCCGGGGCGCTGCCGGCCTTTAACCTCGAATGACGGTCGCGACGGTCCGCAGCTATCGCCCGCGCGCGCCCGGGTGGCGATGGATCTTGGCAGGCAGCCTTTTGACGGTGGCGATCCTTGCCGGGGTTATCATAGGCGAAATGCCCCTGCCCCCTGATACCGTGCTGGCGGTGCTGGCCAACAAGCTGTTTGGTGCCGGATATCCGGTGGACTCGATCAATGCGGCGATCATCTGGAATTATCGCATGCCGCGCACTTTGGTCGCGGCTGCCTGCGGCGCGGGACTGGCGCTGTCCGGGGTGGTTTTGCAGGCGCTGATCCGCAACGCGCTGGCTGACCCCTATCTGCTGGGGGTATCAGCAGGGGCGTCGACCGGCGCGGTCGCGGTGACGATCCTTGGCCTTGGCGGCGGCGCGCTGGGCCTGTCATCGGGCGCCTTTGCCGGGGCGCTGTTGGCCTTTGGCCTGGTCGCGGCGCTGGCGCGAGCTGCCGGAGGCGGCCCCGCCCAGCTGGTATTGGCGGGGATCGCGGGTTCGCAGCTGTTCAACGCGCTGACCAGCTTTTTCATCGCCAGGTCGGCCAATGCCGAACAGGCAAGGGGCATCATGTTCTGGCTGCTCGGCAATCTGTCGGGCGTGCGCTGGCCGGATGTGTCGCTGGCGGCTCCGGCAGCCCTGATCGGCTTTCTGGCCTGCCTTTGGCATGTAAGGGCGCTGGATGCCTTTTCCTTTGGTGCGCAATCGGCAGCGGCACTGGGCATTTCCCTGCGCCGGGTGCAGGGGGTGCTGATCGGCACGACCACGCTGATGACCGCGACCATGGTCAGCCTTGTCGGCTCGATCGGTTTCGTCGGGCTGGTCGTGCCCCATGCCATGCGCTTTGCCGTCGGCCCCCGGCATGGCCGGCTGGTGCCATGGTCGGCGCTTGCAGGCGCGGTCTTTCTGATCGCGGCCGACATTGTGTCGCGCATACTGATCCCCGGTCAGGTGGTAGCCATCGGCGTGGTAACTGCGCTGGTCGGTGCACCGGGCTTTGCCCTGATCCTGATCCGCAGCCGGGGCCGGACATGAGACTGAGGACCGCCAATCTGGGCTGGAGGGCCGGTGTCCGTCCCATTGTCGAGGGTGTGACGCTGGAAATCGCGCCGGGCGAGACCTTTGGCCTGATCGGGCCGAACGGCTCGGGCAAATCCACGCTGCTGCGGCTGATTGCCGGGCTGTTGCCCCCCTCAGCCGGAAGGGTGTGGCTGGGTGAGACCCCGCTTGCCAGCCTGTCCCGGCGCGAGGTCGCGCGCCGGATCGCCTTTGTCGAGCAACAGGCCGAAACGACCGAGGCACTTACCGTCCGCGACGCGGTCGGGCTGGGTCGAACACCATGGCTGTCAGCACTGTCCCCCTTTGGCGCGGGCGATGCGGCCATCGTTGAGCATGCGCTATGTGCGGTTGGAATGGAGCATATGGCCGGGGCGCAATGGCAAACCCTTTCAGGCGGAGAGCGCCAGCGTGTCCATATCGCCCGCGCTCTGGCCCAGCGCCCACGCCTGCTGCTGCTGGACGAACCGACAAACCATCTGGACATCCATCACCAGCTTGCACTGCTGCGGCTGGTCCACCGCCTGCCAGTAACCGTGGTTCTGGCGCTGCATGACCTTAATCAGGCATTGGGCTGTGACCGTATCGGCGTCATGGCCCAGGGCCGGCTGATCGCCTGCGGTCCGCCCGCCAAAGTCCTGACCCCCGAACAGCTGGCCAAAACCTTTCGCGTTGGCGCGACAGCTTTGACCGATCCTGTCGACGACACCGTCCTTTTCCGTTTCCGCTGTCTTGAGGAGTGACTGATGAAATCCGCCCTTCTTGCCTTCATGCTGCTGGGCACACCCGTCCTTGCCGAAACCCATGAGGTGCGGATGTTCAACCGTTCGGACCGGGGCGTGATGGTCTATGAGCCATCGTTTCTGCGGATTGCGCCGGGCGACACGGTACGCTTTGTCCCGACCCAGCCTGGCCATAATGCCGCGTCCATCGACGGGATGATCCCCGAAGGGGCCAAGCCTTTCAAATCCCGGATCAATGAGGATTTCAGCGTCACCCTGACCATCCCCGGCAGCTATGGCATCAAGTGCAGCCCGCATTTTGCCATGGGCATGGTGATGCTGATCGAGGTGGGCGAGGCCCATGCCCCCGCCCTGCCCGACGATCTGCCGCCAAAGTCACGCGCGCGGTTTGACGAGATACTGGCGCGCGCCGCACGCCAGGGGCACCCCCTCCCCCTCCTGAAAAAGGCTGACCGGCCACCATCTTAGGCCCGGATGGCAGGATTATCCTGCGATTCCAATCTCTTCATGTTCGTCATCCACCATCATCTGTTTGGGAGACCGGGCCGATGCTGATCGAGACGCACAAGACAAGGACCGAATTTCACCCTCCATCCTCAACCCTTTCCCATCGTGCAAAGCGGCTGACGCCGCAATATTGGGCAAAGCCCTGGGGCCGCGATGACGGTATTCCGGCCCCTTCGGACGCCCAGCCGCTGGGCGAGATGATCTTTGACGCAGCCAAGACGGGGCTGGTCGTCAAATTACTGCAAACCAATGAGCCGCTTCCCATTCAGGTGCACCCACAGCGGGGCGCGGGGCGAAAGCACGGATGGTGGTATGTCGCCGATACCCCGCCCCGGCGCCTTACGCCTATAGCGGCACAGCCATCACTTCAGAGCTGCTTATGGCCCATGATTTCCGCCGGTTCCGGCTGCGGCCTCTGACCGGTCCGGCCAGCGGCAACAAGGGGACGGCGCAGTTCCCCGCCGGCTGGACGGGCAGTTCGCCATGATCGCGCGACAGGACAATGAAAACCTGTTCCCGATCCGCTCGGACGACCTGTTTCACAGGCACGAAGGCGAAAGGATCGCAGCCCCCCTGCACCCATGGGAACTGGTGCAGATCGGCAATTGCAGGGCTCCGGTCGAACTGGACGAGGGTTGGCTGATCCTGACCCATGGCGTCGGCGCCATGCGTAAATATTGCATCGGGGCGATGCTGCTGGACAAGGCCGATCCCACCCGCGTATTGGGTCGGTCACGGGTGCCGCTGCTTTCGCCTTCGGATGCCGGGCGCGAAGTCATGTGCCCAAT
>Ga0182743_1003448_pt1 | contig 12764 bp, 6 predicted proteins | sample eDN3rd30CKraftOP_FD_128522 | JGI IMG/M metagenome (GOLD analysis project Ga0182743, IMG submission 128522) | Enriched Organic Plus compost microbial communities from Emeryville, California, USA - eDNA 3rd pass 30_C Kraft OP (version 2) (version 2) ... | reverse complement strand
GCTCCGCGAGCAGGTGCAGGGCTTCGTCGCCAGCGAACTGGCCCCGCGCGCCGCGCAGATCGACGCCGACAACCTGTTCCCCATGGACATGTGGAAGAAGTTCGGCGACATGGGCCTGCTCGGGATCACCGTCAGCGAGGAATACGGCGGCGCCAACATGGGCTACCTGGCCCACGTCATTGCCATCGAGGAGATCAGCCGCGGCTCGGCCTCGGTCGGCCTGTCCTACGGCGCGCACTCCAACCTGTGCGTCAACCAGATCAAGCGCAACGGCAATGCCGAACAGAAAGCCAAGTACCTGCCCAAGCTGATTAGCGGCGAGCACGTCGGCGCGCTGGCCATGAGCGAGCCCAATGCCGGTTCCGACGTGGTGTCCATGAAGCTGCGCGCCGACAAGCGCGGCGACCGCTTCGTGCTCAACGGCAGCAAGACCTGGATCACCAACGGCCCGGACGCCAACACCTACGTGATCTACGCCAAGACCGAGCCGGAAAAGGGCCCCCACGGCATCACCGCGTTCATCGTCGAGCGCGACTGGAAGGGCTTCAGCCGCGGCAACAAGTTCGACAAGCTGGGCATGCGCGGCTCGAACACCTGCGAGCTGTTCTTCGATGACGTGGAAGTGCCGGAAGAGAACGTGCTGGGCGCAGTCAACGGCGGCGTCAAGGTGCTGATGAGCGGCCTGGACTACGAGCGCGTGGTTCTTGCCGGCGGCCCGATCGGCATCATGCAGGCGTGCATGGACGTGATCGTCCCCTACATCCACGACCGCAAGCAGTTCGGCCAGAGCATCGGCGAGTTCCAGCTGATCCAGGGCAAGGTCGCCGACATGTACACCCAGCTCAACGCCAGCCGCGCCTACCTGTACGCCGTGGCCCAGGCCTGCGACCGCGGCGAGACCACCCGCAAGGATGCCGCCGGGGTGATCCTCTACACCGCCGAGCGCGCGACGCAGATGGCCCTGGACGCCATCCAGATCCTCGGCGGCAACGGCTACATCAACGAATTCCCCACCGGCCGCCTGCTGCGCGACGCCAAGCTCTACGAGATCGGCGCCGGCACCAGCGAGATCCGTCGGATGTTGATTGGGCGCGAGCTCTTTAACGAAACCAAATAAGCCTGAAGCTGAAAGCTGAAAGCTGAAAGCCGGAAGCGAAGAGCCCTTGCTTCTAGCTTCAAGCTTCCGGCTTCCAGCTCGCGGAGCCTCCAATGACCATCCTTAGCACCCAGATCAACCCGCGCTCCCCCGAATACGCCGCCAACGCCGCGACCATGCTGGAGAGCGTCCAGGACCTGCGCGCCCTGCTCGGCCGCGTGCATGAAGGCGGCGGCGCCGCCGCCCAGGCCAAGCACAGCGCGCGCGGCAAGCTGCTGGTGCGCGAGCGCATCAACCGCCTGCTCGACGCCGGCTCGCCGTTCCTCGAAGTCTCCGCCCTCGCCGCCCATGAGGTTTATGGCGAGGACGTCGCCGCCGCCGGCGTAGTCGCCGGCATCGGCCGCGTGGAAGGCGTGGAATGCATGATCGTCGGCAACGACGCCACGGTGAAAGGCGGCAGCTACTACCCGCTGACCGTGAAGAAGCACCTGCGCGCCCAGGCCATCGCCCAGCAGAACCGCCTGCCGTGCATCTACCTGGTGGACTCCGGCGGCGCCAACCTGCCACGCCAGGACGAGGTATTCCCCGACCGCGAGCACTTCGGGCGGATTTTCTTCAACCAGGCCAACATGAGCGCCCAGGGCATCCCGCAGATCGCCGTGGTGATGGGCTCGTGCACCGCCGGCGGCGCCTACGTGCCGGCGATGAGCGACGAGACCATCATGGTCCGCGAGCAGGCCACCATCTTCCTCGCCGGCCCGCCGCTGGTGAAGGCCGCCACCGGCGAGGTGGTCAGCGCCGAGGACCTGGGCGGCGCCGACGTGCACTGCAAGACCAGCGGCGTGGCCGACCACTACGCCGAGGACGACGAGCACGCCCTGGCCATCGCCCGCCGCTGCATCGCCAACCTCAACTGGACCAAGCAGGGCAAGCTCAACACCCTGCCCCCGCGCGCGCCGCTGTACCCGGCCGAGGAGCTGTACGGCGTCATTCCGGTGGACAGCAAGCAGCCCTTCGACGTGCGCGAGATCATCGCCCGCCTGGTCGATGGCAGCGAGTTCGACGAGTTCAAGGCGCTGTTCGGCACCACCCTGGTGTGCGGCTTCGCCCACCTGCACGGCTACCCCATCGCCATCCTGGCGAACAACGGCATCCTCTTCGCCGAGGCCGCGCAGAAAGGCGCGCACTTCATCGAACTGGCCTGCCAGCGCGGCATCCCGCTGCTGTTCCTGCAGAACATCACCGGCTTCGTGGTCGGCCAGAAGTACGAGGCCGGCGGCATCGCCAAGCACGGCGCCAAGCTGGTCACCGCGGTGGCCTGCGCCCAGGTGCCGAAGTTCACCGTGATCATCGGCGGCAGCTTCGGCGCCGGCAACTACGGCATGTGCGGCCGCGCCTACGACCCGCGCTTCCTGTGGATGTGGCCCAACGCGCGGATCGGCGTGATGGGCGGCGAGCAGGCCGCAGGCGTCTTGGCCCAGGTCAAGCGCGAGCAGGCCGAGCGCGCCGGCAATACGCTGAGCGCCGAGGACGAGGCGAAGATCAAGGCGCCGATCCTCGCCCAGTACGAGCGCCAGGGGCACCCCTACTACTCCAGCGCGCGGCTGTGGGACGACGGCGTGATCGACCCGGCGCAGACCCGCGAAGTGCTCGCCCTGGCCCTGTCCGCCTCGCTCAACGCGCCTATCGAGCCGACCCGCTTCGGCGTATTCAGGATGTAAGAAAGCTGGAAGCTTGAAGCCGGAAGTCGCGCGGCTTTCGCTTCCAGCTTCCAGCTTTCGGCTTCCAGCCAGGAAACGACCATGCCTACTTACGAAAACATCCAGCTAGAGAAAGACGACCGCGGCGTCGCCACCCTGTGGCTGAACCGCCCGGACAAGAACAACGCCTTCAACGCCCAGACCATCGCCGAGCTGATCCGGGCGCTGGACCAGGTGGCCGACGACGCCGAGGTGCGCCTGCTGGTGCTGCGCGGCCGCGGCAGGCACTTCTGCGGCGGCGCCGACCTGGCCTGGATGCAGGAGGCGGTGAAGCTCGACTACCAGGGCAACCTCGCCGACGCCCAGCAACTGGCCGAGCTGCTGAACAACCTGCACCTGCTGAAGAAACCGACCCTGGCCGTGGTCCAGGGCGCGGCCTTCGGCGGTGGCGTGGGCCTGGTGGCCTGCTGCGACATGGCCCTGGGCAGCGAGCAGGCGCAGTTCTGCCTGTCGGAAGTGCGTATCGGGCTGATCCCGGCGACCATCGGGCCCTTCGTGACCAAGGCCATCGGCCAGCGCGCGGCCACCCGCTACGCCCTCACCGCCGAGCGCTTCGACGGCGCCCGCGCCCGCGAACTGGGCCTGCTGGACGAGTGCTACGCCGCCGAGGAACTGGAGGAGAAGGTCGAGGCCTGGGTCGCCAACCTGCTGAACAACAGTCCGGCCGCGCTGGTGGCCTGCAAGGCACTGTTCCAGGAGATCGGCAGCGGAGAATTGAGCCCCAACCTGCGCCGCTACACCGAGGCCGCCATCGCCCGCATCCGCATCAGCCCCGAAGGCCAGGAAGGGCTGCACGCCTTCCTCGAGAAACGCAAACCGAAATGGCAGAAGAGCAGCTAGAAGCTTGAAGCCGGAAGCTTGAAGCGGGGAGTGCTCTCCAGCTTCCAGCTTATAGCTTCCGGCTTCCAGCTCTTCAACGGAGCAAAACAATGATTACAACGCTACTGGTGGCCAACCGCGGCGAGATCGCCTGCCGGGTGATGCGCACCGCCAAGGCCCTGGGCCTGACCACCGTCGCCGTGCACAGCGCCACCGACCGCCACGCCCGCCATGTCGAAGAGGCGGACATCGCCATCGACCTGGGCGGCGCCAAGCCGGCCGAATCCTACCTGCGCGCCGACGCCGTGCTGGCCGCGGCCAAGGCCGCCGGCGCCCAGGCCATCCACCCCGGCTACGGCTTCCTCTCGGAGAACGCCGGCTTCGCCCGCGCCTGCGAAGAGGCCGGGCTGGTGTTCCTCGGTCCGCCGGCCAGCGCCATAGACGCCATGGGCAGCAAGTCCGCGGCCAAGGCGCTGATGGAAGACGCCGGCGTGCCGCTGGTGCCCGGCTACCACGGCGAGGCCCAGGACTACCCGACCTTCCAGCGCGAAGCCGCGCGCATCGGCTACCCGGTGCTGCTCAAGGCCGCCGCCGGCGGTGGCGGCAAGGGCATGAAGGTGGTGGAGCGCGAAAGCGAACTGGCCGAGGCCCTGGAATCCGCCCAGCGCGAGGCCCAGTCCGGCTTCGGCGACTCGCGCATGCTGGTGGAGAAATACCTGACCAAGCCGCGCCACGTGGAGATCCAGGTGTTCGCCGATAAGCACGGCAACTGCCTGTACCTCAACGAGCGCGACTGCTCGATCCAGCGCCGCCACCAGAAGGTGGTGGAGGAAGCCCCCGCCCCCGGCCTCTCGGTGGAGCTGCGCCGCGGCATGGGCGAGGCCGCCGTGCGCGCCGCCCAGGCCATCGGCTACGTCGGCGCCGGTACCGTGGAATTCCTCTACGACGAAGGCAGCGGGCAGTTCTTCTTCATGGAAATGAACACCCGCCTGCAGGTGGAGCACCCGGTCACCGAGGCCATCACCGGCCTCGACCTGGTGGCCTGGCAGATTCGCGTGGCCCGTGGCGAGCCGCTGCCGATCACTCAGGAGCAGGTGCCGCTGAACGGCCACGCCATCGAAGTGCGCCTCTACGCCGAGGACCCGGAAGGCGGCTTCCTGCCCGCCAGCGGCCACCTGGCGCTGTACCGCGAACCGCCGGCCGGCCCCGGCCGCCGGGTGGACAGCGGCATCCGCGAGGGCGACGACATCTCGCCGTTCTACGACCCCATGCTGGCCAAGCTGATCGCCTGGGGCGAGAACCGCGAGGAAGCCCGCCAGCGCCTGCTGGCGATGCTGAGCGAAACCGCCGTGGGCGGCTTCAAGACCAACCTGGCGTTCCTCCGCCGCGTGCTGGCCCACCCGGCCTTCGCCGCCGCCGAACTGGACACCGGCTTCATCGCCCGCCACCAGGAACAACTGCTGCCGGCGCCCGGCGAACTGCCGCCGCAATTCTGGCAACTGGCCGGCGAGGCCTGGGCGCAAAGCGAAGCCGAGCGCGTGCGCAACGACGACGCCCACTCCCCGTGGAGCGCCCGCGACGGCTGGCGCAGCGGCCTGCCAGGGGAAACCGACCTGCACCTGCTGGCCAAGGGCGAATCCCAGGTGGTGCGCCTGCGCCATGCCGATGGCGTGCGCGGCGCGACGCTCAAGGGCGAATGGCTGGAAGTGGACCTCGACGGCCTGCGCCGCCGCCACCTGGCCCTGCGCCAGGGCGACAGCCTGTACCTGGAATGGCAGGGCGAGCTGGTGCAGGTACGCCGCTACGACGCCATCGCCGAAGCCGAAGCGGCCCACGCCCACCACGGCGGCCTGGGCGCGCCGATGAACGGCAGCATCGTGCGCATCCTGGTCCAGCCCGGCCAAAGCGTGGAAGCCGGCGCCGCCCTGGTGGTGCTGGAAGCCATGAAGATGGAACACAGCATTCGCGCGCCGCACGCCGGCGTGGTGAAATCGCTGTATTGCAGCGAAGGCGAACTGGTGGCCGAGGGTACGGCGCTGGTGGAGTTGGAAGAAACCCCGGCATAAAGCCCCCGCCCGGCTCTTCGTAGGAGCGAGCTTGCTCGCGAACGCATTGCACCATGAACGTCCGGTGCGAAGCGGGTTCGCGAGCAAGGGCTAGGCGCCCCCCTCGCTCCTACAAGAGCAACTGCCCTTCGCCTGAACCTCAAGAGGACAACCCCATGCCCCTGCCCCAACACGTCCGCCTGGTCGAAGTCGGCCCGCGCGATGGCCTGCAGAACGAGAAACAGCCCATCAGCGTCGCCGACAAGGTGCGCCTGGTGGACGACCTGAGCGCCGCCGGCCTTTCCTACGTCGAAGTCGGCAGCTTCGTCTCGCCCAAGTGGGTGCCGCAGATGGCCGGCTCGGCCGAAGTCTTCGCCGGCATCCGGCAGAAACCCGGCGTCACCTACGCCGCCCTGGCGCCCAACCTCAAGGGCTTCGAGGCCGCGCTGGAGGCCGGGGTGAAGGAAGTGGCGGTGTTCGCCGCCGCCTCCGAGGCCTTCTCGCAGAAGAACATCAACTGCTCCATCAAGGAGAGCCTGGAACGCTTCGTGCCGGTGATGGACGCCGCCCGCGAGCACGGCATCCGCGTGCGCGGCTACGTGTCCTGCGTGCTCGGCTGCCCCTACCAGGGCGAGGTGGACATGCAGCAGGTGGCCGCGGTGGCCGCCGAGCTGGACGCCATGGGCTGCTACGAAGTCTCCCTGGGCGACACCATCGGCGTCGGCACCGCCGGCGCCACCCGCGCCATGTTCGAAACGGTCGGCGCCCGCGTGCCGCGCGAACGCCTGGCCGGGCACTTCCACGACACCTACGGCCAGGCCCTGGCGAACATCTACGCAAGCCTCTTGGAAGGCATCGCCGTGTTCGACAGCTCGGTCGCCGGCCTCGGCGGCTGCCCCTACGCCAAGGGCGCCACCGGCAACGTGGCCACCGAGGATGTGCTCTACCTGCTCGACGGCCTGGGCATCCACACCGGCATCGACCTCGACGCCCTGATCGCCGCCGGCCAGCGCATCTGTGCGGTGCTCGGCAAGGGAAACGGCTCCCGCGTGGCCCGAGCCCGCCTGGCCAAGGCCTGATCCCGCGCCGCTATTGCTCGGTCATGGCGATGGCGTCTCTCCTGTAGCCTGGGGCGCATAACGCCTCCGGCATATCAGGATGACTCCGGCTTCGCCGCCCGCGCCGGACGGCCCCCTCTCCCTCTGGGAGAGGGCTGGGGTGAGGGTTGCGGACTTCGCCGACACTCCGCTGCCGAACTTGTACTCCGCGCCCCCTCCCTAACCCTCCCCCGCAAGCGGGAGAGGGGACCGTTCGGCGTGAAGCGAAACCTGGAAGCTCCCTGAATCCATGTACGCAAACGGTCCACCGCACAGCGAGTAGCAGAAAATCCCCCATCGATTGATACGGATAATGCAACAGGGTTTATCACTGGCCGTGATAATAAGAATGCTCCCGTTCGATTAGCGACTTAGACGCCTGGAACGCAGACTCCGCTCCATTACAGAAAAAATGCCGGAGTCTTCCCCATGGAGCGTTCACCCAATTCCTTGCGTATCCCCCTCGCACTGGCCGCCGTCCTGGTGCTCAGCGCCTGCGGCAAGACCCAGGAAGCCGCGCAGAACATGCCCGCGCCCAAGGTCAGCGTCGCCGAGGTCATCGAACAGCCGGTCAACGAGTGGGACGAGTTCACCGGCCGCCTGGAGGCGCCCGAATCCGTCGAGCTGCGCCCGCGCGTCTCCGGCTACATCGACAAGGTGACCTTCCGCGAAGGCGCCCTGGTGAAGAAGGGCGACCTGCTGTTCCAGATCGACCCGCGCCCCTTCCAGGCCGAGGTCCATCGCCTTGAGGCTCAACTGGCACAGGCCCGCGCCAACCAGACGCGCACCGCCAACGAAGCCGCCCGCGGCGACCGCCTGCGCGCCACCAACGCCATCTCCGCCGAGCTGGCCGACGCCCGCAGCGCCGCCGCCACCGAGGCCCGCGCCCAGGTCGCGGCGACCCAGGCCGAACTGGACAACGCGCGCCTGAACCTGTCGTTCACCCAGATCACCGCGCCCATCGACGGCCGCGTCTCGCGCGCCGAAGTCACCGCCGGCAACCTGGTCAACTCCGGGCAGAGCCTGCTCACCACCCTGGTCTCCACCGACAAGGTCTACGCCTACTTCGACGCCGACGAGCGCGTCTACCTGAAGTACGTGGCCATGGCCCGCGCCGGCGGCCCGGACGCCCGCGGCAGCACCCCGGTGTACCTCGGCCTGACCGGCGAGGACGGCTTCCCGCACCTGGGCCGCCTGGACTTCCTCGACAACCAGGTCAACCCCAAGACCGGCACCATCCGCGGCCGCGCAGTGTTCGACAACAAGGACGGCTTCTACACCCCCGGCCTCTACGCGCGCATCAAGCTGGTCGGCTCCAGTACCTACCCGGCGGCGCTGATCAAGGACGAAGCGGTCGGCACGGACCTTGGCAAGAAGTTCGTGCTGGTGGTCGGCGCCGACAGGAAGGTGGCCTACCGCGCCATCGAACTGGGGCCGAAGCTGGAGGGCCTGCGCATCGTCCGCAGCGGCCTGGCCAAGGGCGACCGCATCGTGGTCAACGGCCTGCAGCGCGTGCGCCCCGGCGCCGAGGTGGATGCCCAGGGCGTGCCCATGGCCAGCCCGGACACCCTCGCCGCCCTCGCCCGCTCGCGCCAGGCGGTGGAAGACAGCGAGCCGCCGAAGGTCGCCGAGCAGTCGCCGGGCAAGCCCAGCCGCATCTGACGACGACCCGCCCCTGAGCGGGGCACATCGACAACGCAGTACCCGGCCCTGGCCCCACCCAGGGCCGCGGGTGACCTTTTGCCCAGGGTTTAGCGCCCCGCGCGCCAGGAACGAACCATGAACTTCTCGCAATTCTTCGTGCAGCGGCCGATCTTCGCCGCCGTGCTCTCGCTGATCATCCTGATTGGCGGGGCCATCTCGCTGTTCCAGTTGCCGATCAGCGAATACCCCGAAGTGGTGCCGCCCACCGTGGTGGTGCGCGCCACCTTCCCCGGCGCCAACCCCAAGGTGATCGGCGAGACCGTCGCCGCGCCCCTGGAGCAGGCCATCACCGGCGTCGAGAACATGCTCTACATGTCCTCGCAGTCCACCGCCGACGGCAAGATGACGCTGACCATCACCTTCGCCCTGGGCACCGACCTGGACAACGCCCAGGTGCAGGTGCAGAACCGCGTGACGCGCACCGAGCCGAAGCTGCCCGAGGAGGTCACCCACATCGGCATCACCGTCGACAAGGCCTCGCCCGACCTGACCATGGTCGTGCACCTGACCTCGCCGGACAACCGCTACGACATGCTCTACCTGTCCAACTACGCCATCCTCAACATCAAGGACGAGCTGGCGCGCCTGGACGGCGTGGGCGACGTGCAGCTGTTCGGCATGGGCGACTACTCGCTGCGCGTGTGGCTGGACCCGAACAAGGTGGCCTCGCGCAACCTGACCGCCACCGACGTGGTCAACGCCATCCGCGAGCAGAACCGCCAGGTCGCCGCCGGCGCCCTGGGCGCGCCGCCCGCGCCTAGCGCCACCAGCTTCCAGCTGTCGATCAACACCCAGGGCCGCCTGGTCAGCGAGGAAGAGTTCGAGAACATCATCATCCGCAGCGGCCCGGACGGCGAGATCACCCGCCTGAAGGACATCGCCCGCATCGAGCTGGGCTCCAGCCAGTACGCCCTGCGCTCGCTGCTGGACAACCAGCCGGCGGTGGCCATCCCGATCTTCCAGCGCCCCGGCTCCAACGCCATCGCCATCTCCAACGAGGTGCGCGAGAAGATGGCCGAGCTGAAGAAGCAGTTCCCCCAGGGCGTGGACTACTCCATCGTCTATGACCCGACCATCTTCGTCCGCGGCTCCATCGAGGCGGTGGTGCACACCCTGTTCGAAGCCCTGGTGCTGGTGGTGCTGGTGGTGGTGCTGTTCCTCCAGACCTGGCGCGCGTCGATCATCCCGCTGGCCGCCGTGCCGGTGTCGCTGATCGGCACCTTCGCGGTGATGCACTTCTTCGGCTTCTCGCTCAACGCGCTGTCGCTGTTCGGCCTGGTGCTGGCCATCGGCATCGTGGTGGACGACGCCATAGTGGTCGTAGAGAACGTCGAGCGGAACATCGGCCTCGGGTTGACGCCGATCGAGGCGACCAAGCGCGCCATGAAGGAAGTGACCGGGCCGATCATCGCCACCGCCCTGGTGCTGTGCGCCGTGTTCGTGCCGACCGCGTTCATCTCCGGCCTCACCGGGCAGTTCTACCGGCAGTTCGCGCTGACCATCGCGATTTCCACGGTGATCTCCGCGTTCAACTCGCTGACCCTGTCGCCGGCCCTGGCCGCCGTGCTGCTCAAGGGCCACCACGAGCCCAAGGACCGCTTCTCGCTGATCCTCGACAAGCTGCTGGGCAGCTGGCTGTTCCGCCCGTTCAACCGCTTCTTCGACCGCGCCAGCCATGGCTACGTCGGCACCGTCACCCGCGTGCTGCGCGGCAGCTCCATCGCCCTGTTCATCTACGCCGGGCTGATCGCCCTCACCTACCTGGGCTTCTCCAGCACCCCGACCGGCTTCGTGCCGCAGCAGGACAAGCAGTACCTGGTGGCCTTCGCCCAGCTGCCCGACGCGGCGACCCTCGACCGCACCGAGGCGGTGATCAAGCGCATGTCGGAAATCGCCGGCAAGCACCCGGGCATCGAGCACACCGTGTCCTTCCCGGGCCTGTCGATCAACGGCTTCACCAACAGCCCCAACAGCGGCATCGTCTTCACCCCGCTGAAGGACTTCGACCAGCGCAAGGGCCCGGGCATGTCCGCCGGCGAGATCGCCGCCGAGCTGAACAAGCAGTTCGCCGACATCCAGGACGCCTACATCGCCATCTTCCCGCCGCCGCCGGTACAGGGGCTGGGGACCATCGGTGGCTTCCGCGTGCAGGTCGAGGACCGCGGCAGCCTGGGCTACGAGGAGCTCTACACGCAGACCCAGAACATCCTCGCCAAGGCCCGCGCGCTGCCCGAGCTGAACCCCATGTCGGTGTTCACCAGCTACCAGGTGAACGTGCCGCAGGTGGACGCCGCCATCGACCGCGAGAAGGCCAAGACCCACGGCGTGGCCATCAGCGACATCTTCGACACCCTGCAGGTGTACCTGGGCTCGCTGTACGCCAACGACTTCAACCGCTTCGGCCGCACCTACCAGGTCAACGTCCAGGCCGACCAGAACTTCCGCCTGGACCCGGAACAGATCGGCCAGCTGAAGGTGCGCAACAACCTGGGTGAAATGGTCCCGCTGGCCACCTTCATCAAGATCAGCGACACCTCCGGCCCCGACCGGGTGATGCACTACAACGGCTTCATCACCGCCGAGATCAACGGCGCCGCGGCGCCCGGCTACAGCTCCGGCCAGGCCGAGGCGGCGATGGAGAAACTGCTCAAGCAGGAACTGCCCAACGGCATGACCTACGAGTGGACCGACCTGACCTACCAGCAGATCCTCGCCGGCAACACCGCGGCCTTCGTCTTCCCGCTGTGCGTGCTGCTGGCCTTCCTGGTGCTGGCCGCGCTGTACGAGAGCTGGGGCCTGCCGCTGGCGGTGATCCTGATCGTGCCGATGACCCTGCTGTCGGCCATCGGCGGGGTGATAGTCGCCGGCGGCGACAACAACATCTTCACCCAGATCGGCCTGATCGTGCTGGTGGGCCTGGCGTGCAAGAACGCCATCCTCATCGTCGAATTCGCCAAGGACAAGCAGGAAGAAGGCATGGACCGCATCAGCGCCGTGCTGGAGGCCTGCCGCCTGCGCCTGCGGCCGATCCTGATGACCTCCATCGCCTTCATCATGGGCGTGGTGCCGCTGGTGCTGTCCACCGGCGCCGGCGCCGAGATGCGCCACGCGATGGGCGTCGCGGTGTTCTCCGGGATGCTCGGGGTGACCTTCTTCGGCCTGCTGCTGACACCGGTGTTCTACGTCCTCATCCGCCGCTTCATGGAAGCCCGCGAAGCGAAGAAACAAGCCCGCCTGACCCACGAGGCCAGCCACGCATGAACCTGAAACACTTCGCCCCGGCGCTGCTGGCCCTGAGCCTCAGCGCCTGCATGGTCGGCCCCGACTACAAGCAGCCGGACACCGCGCCGGCCAAGCTCGAAACCGGCGCGGCAGCCTTCGACCGCAGCCGCTTCGAAGACGCCTGGTGGAAACAGTTCGACGACCCGGTGCTGAGCCAGTTGGTCGACCAGGCCCTGAAGGAAAACCGCGAGCTGCGCGTGGCCTACGACCGCGTGCTGGCCTCGCGGGCGATCCGCGATGACGTCTCCAACGACCGCTTCCCCACCGTGACCAGCCGTGTCTCCTCGGAGGTCGGCAAAGGCCAGGTGCCCGGGCAGACCGAGGACCGCGTCAACCAGGAGCGCTACGACCTGGGCCTGGACATGATCTGGGAAGTCGACCTGTTCGGCCGCGTGCGCCGCGAGCTGGAATCGGCCGACGCGCAGAGCCAGGCCGCCCAGGCCGACCTGCAGCAGCTGCAGGTCAGCCTGGTCGCCGAACTGGCCGACGCCTACGGGCAGTTGCGCGGTGCGCAGTTGAGGGAAGGCATCGCCCGCGACAACCTGAAGAACCAGCGCGAATCCCGCGACCTGACCATCCAACTGCGCGACAACGGCGTGGGCAACGAACTGGACGTACAGCGCGCCGAAGCGCGCCTGGCCGCCACCGAAGCCACCCTGCCGCAACTGCAGGCCGAGGAAGTGCGCCAGCGCAACCGCATCGCCACCCTCCTCGGCCAGCGCCCGGACCAGCTCAGCGTGGACCTCTCGCCCAAACAGCTGCCGGCCATCGCCAAGGCCCTGCCGATCGGCGACCCGGGCGACCTGCTGCGCCGCCGCGCCGACGTCGCCGCCGCCGAACGCCGGCTGGCCGCGGCCACGGCGGATGTCGGCGTGGCCACCGCCGACCTGTTCCCGCGGGTGAGCCTCGGCGGCTTCCTCGGCTACACCGCCGGGCGCGGCTCGCAGATAGGCTCAGGCGC
>Ga0182743_1003444_pt1 | contig 12777 bp, 10 predicted proteins | sample eDN3rd30CKraftOP_FD_128522 | JGI IMG/M metagenome (GOLD analysis project Ga0182743, IMG submission 128522) | Enriched Organic Plus compost microbial communities from Emeryville, California, USA - eDNA 3rd pass 30_C Kraft OP (version 2) (version 2) ... | reverse complement strand
GTCCCCTTGGGCGTCATCATTCCGAACCAGATGCTCGAATCGAGTTCGGGCAATCCGGCTTCGGAAACGCTTGGCAGCTCCGGCATCAGCGCGGTTCGCTTCGCCGAAGCCGTCGCCAACGCAATCAGTTGACCGGACTTGATAAGCGGCAGGACCGCCGCCGCCGGAGCAAACATCACATGGGTTCGCCCAGCCAAGAGATCGGCCACAGCTTGCGGGCTGCCTTGATATGGAACGTGAACCAAATCGATGCCCGCACGCGCATTGAGCAGCGCGCCGGCCAGATGCAGCGTCGTGCTGACGCCGGTCGAGGCATAATTGTATTCGCCGGGCTTTTTCTTCGCGAGCGCCACGAGTTCGCCGATGGTCGAAACACCCAGCGAAGGATGCGCGACAAGAAGGACCGGCGAGCTGGCGGTGATGGCGACTGGCTGGAAGTCGCGGAGCAGATCGAAGCTCAGCCCCGGATTGAGGATCTTGTTGACCACGTTGGCGACCGTGGTCTGGTAGAGCGTATAGCCGTCGTTGTCAGCCCGTGCCGAATAGATCGCGGCGGTGCTGCTGCTTGCGCCCGGTCGGTTCTCGACGACGAATTGCCGCCCCATCGACTTGCTCAAGGCCAGGGCCACGGTGCGCGCGGCCTGATCGCCACTCGATCCGGCCGGGAATCCGACGACAATCCGAACCGGTTGGCTGGGATAATCGTTCACAGGGTCCGCTTGGGCGAAGCTCGCATACGAGCAGGCGACAGCGGCGGCAATGGCAAGCGCGCGGATCATGGTAAAACTCCCGCTAAATCGACTTTGAACGCTCAGCGCGCGTCCTGTTCGTCTGTGTACCAATCGGGTTTCTGGGCATAATGCGGGCCATCGTAGATCTCGACGACCACGGTTTCCTCGTGCGCGAGAGCAGGCCCGTGCACGTTGCCCTTCGGGTTGCAGTAGAAGCACCCGGCAGTGAGCACCACTTGCGTGTTCGTGTACTCGTATCGCCCGCTCAAGCAGAACATGAACTGGTTGGAGGGATGCGAGTGCGGCTGTGGGATGCCGGCGCCCTTGTCGAACTTGATGAGCGCGATCGAGGCACCGGTCTCGTCGTCGCGCCACAACATCTTCTCATGAATGCCAGCCAACGATTTCGCGCGCCATGGCAGCGACTCGGACTGGATCAGCAGTTCCTCAAGCTTCGGAGCCTGGGCTGGTGTCATGGATGCCTCAACCTGTTTTGGACGGAGCAAGCAGCGCTCCTGTTCATTTCCTGCGGCCCGGCCACCTCCGTGGCCGGAACAGCCGCCTGACGGCGCATGGAAGGCGGGCGCCACTGATCGTGGTCGGCACGGCGCCGAACGTCGCTGGAATCTGCACTCCCGCCGGGACGATACGCGCAGGATATTCGGCAAGTCAACAGATTATCGATAATCTGTTGACTATATATGAATGCTACGATACTCGATAAACGGAAATCCAATCGAGATGGCAGCGGAGCATTTTTCATGGGGGCCGTAAGCGGATTCGAGACTGGCGAGGCGCTCGCGAATGAGCCGACGCTGGGCACGACCGTCTACCGGCAGATCCGCGCGGACATTCTCGCCTGCCGCCTGATGCCGGACGACCGGCTCCGCATGGACGCGCTAAGAGAGCGCTATGGAACGGGGGCGACGCCGATCCGAGAGGCGCTCATGCGACTCGAGGCCGAGGCGCTGGTCTTGCTCGAACAGAACAAGGGATTTCGAGTCGCGCCGGTCTCGCGGGATCAGCTTTTGGACTTGATGCGAACACGCGCCGAGATCGAAAGCCTTGCCGTCCGCTGGTCCATCGAACGTGGCAGCGTCAATTGGGAGGCTGACCTCATCGCCGCCTTCCATCGGCTCTCGCGTCTGCCGAAGGCCGCCACCCCCGACAGCCAACAGATCAATCCCGACTGGGCGCGAGCGCATCACACATTCCATGCCGTGCTCGCTTCGGGCGCTGAATCGCCGACGCTGGCAGCGATCCGCGAGGGCCTGTTCATGCGAACGGAGCGGTATGTCACCCTCTCCATCCTGTTCAAGTCGGTGCCGCGTGACGATCAATCCGAACACGAGCAGATCATGCGGGCCGCCCTCGACCGAGACGCGGAGCGCGCTGCGGCGTTGATGCGGACGCACGTCGAAGTGACGATGAACAAAGTGGAGGCATCGCTGGCTTCGCTTGCCCACGGCGCATAGGACAGCCTGCGAGCCAGCACCAGGCCATCGTCCGCCGCAAGGCTGGAATACAACTTCCGCAAAATGGCGGCTCGCTTCAAGCCATGCCGCCGAACTCCCCTCATCGAAATCCAATGGTTATGGAATGACACCTTTTCTGCCGGCACAGATCACAACCTTGCTTCTGGCATGCAATCCATGAGCGGATCAGTTGCAACAATCTCCGCGAAGGACCTTCGCGCGGTCGTTTCCCGGCTGTTCGCTGCGGCGGGCCTGGCATCGGCCGATGCGGACCTGGTGGCCGACGGTCTGGTGGAGGCCGAGCTTGAGGGCATCGCCTCGCATGGCGTCATGCTGGTGGACATGTATCTCGAACGTATCCGCCAAGGCTCGATCTCCGTCACCGGCGCTCCAACCATCGTTTCGGATCGCGAGGCCGCGATTGTGATCGATGCCGCGCATACGCTCGGCCATGTCTCGGCCGCACGCTCGATCGAAATCGCGATTGCACGAGCGCGAAGCCAAGGCGCCGGCATCGTGGCGGTGCGGCACGGTTTCCATTTCGGAACCGCGCGGCGCTATGCGGTGACGGCGGCCGATCAGGGCTGCATCGGCATTGTCGCATGCAACACCCGTCCGCTGATGCCCGCCCCCGGCGGCGCCGAGCGTGTGGTCGGCAACAACCCGCTGGCCATTGCGATCCCCGTGGACGGTCCGATCCCGCTGGTTCTCGACATGGCGACGAGCGAAGCGGCGATGGGCAAGATCCGGATGGCCGAGAAGGCCGGCCAGGCGATCCCTGACAACTGGGCCGTCGATGCGGACGGCGCGCCGACCACCGACCCCACACGCGCGATTGCAGGCATGCTGCTGCCGGCGAGCGGGCCCAAGGGATTCGGCTTGGCGCTGCTCATCGACCTGCTTTGCGGCCTGCTGTCGGGAGGCGCCTTCGGCCGTGGGGTTCAGCCGCTGTATGGCGACCTCTCGACGCCCTACGACTGCTCGCATTTGTTCATCGCCATCGACGTCGCCCATTTTGGCGACCTGTCACAATTCCGGAGTCGTGCCGCCGCAGCCGCTGACGCCATCAGGGCCGGCCGACGCACACCCGGCGTCGACCGCCTGTTCACACCCGGCGAGCCCGAGTGGCAGCGCCGGCAGGATAGCGGCGAGACCGTCCGGCTCAGCGAGCCGGTCGCGGCCATGCTCGTGCGCTGCTGCAACGAATGGGACGTTCCCCATGACGTGTTGTCCGCGGCTTGAATCCATCCCGGTTTGAAGGACCGGATTAGAAAGAGGAATCCATCCATGCCCAAGCAAGAGATCACGACCGACAAGCTCCGTCAGCCTATGGGCCAGTTTTCACAGGCCACTGTGATCGAGTCCAAAGGCCGCCTGGTCTTCGTGTCCGGGATGACCGCCCGCCGTTCCGACGGCTCCATCGCCGGAATCGGAGACGTCAAGGCCCAGACTCAACAGGTCTGCGAGAACATCAAGGCTGCGATGGAGGCCGCCGGCGGTACCCTGGATGATGTCTGCCGCGTCGACGTCTATGTCCGCAACATGGAGCACTTCGAAGCCATCCACGAGGTTCGGCGCCAGTATTTCAAGCCGCCGCTGCCCGCGTCGACAATGGTTGAAGTGACCAAGATGGCGTCGCCCGAATATCTGATCGAGATCAATGCGATCGCCGTCATACCCGACGGGCGGTAACAGCCGCGCTGCCGCGACCGCGTCCTTAAGAGTGGCCGCCGGAGGCAGAAGACAGAGCCGGAAACAAGAAAGACGCCGCACCAGCGGCGTCTTTTTTTGTCCAGGGCCTGCCGGACATCCCTTGCATCCCATTCACCTGCTCCGGATCGGTCTCTCAGCAGCATGCGCCGGAATGTCTCACTCGACCCGCATCGACGCTGATTCCCAATCGGGCCGTCATTGTCTGGAACCTTTCAAAGCCGGCCGCGTTCTCGAAAAATTGCCATCGCTTACAGGAGGCCCGAAGTGGCGGCCGCCGGTCCAATCTCCCGAAGAGATTTGTGCCTTCTGTTGGGGACGGTGGGCGCGGCTGTCCTGACGTCGCACGCGGGCGCCCGCATCATCCCCAAACACGTCCCTTGGTACCCTGGCCACGCATCCCCACCCCGCGCCTTCGACGGCGCACGTTTCTTCACCAACGACGAACGCCGCTGTATCGACGCCCTCACCGCGCGTCTCATTCCAACGGACGAGACCGGTCCGGGCGCGCGCGAAGCAGGCGTCGTCGATTTCATCGACAACCAACTCGCTGGATTCTACGGCCGCGGTGATCGCTGGTACATGCAAGGGCCGTTTGCAAAGGGCACCGATGAACAGGGCTATCAATCGCACCATCCGCCCGCGCAGCTCTATCGCGCCGCAATCTCGGCGCTCGACGATCATTGCCGCAAGACCTTCGATGGAAAGGTCTTCGCCGAGCTTTCGGAACAGGATCAGGATGCGATCGTCAAACAACTCGATGATGGCAAGTTGGCGCTGAGCGACGTGCCGGCTGAGACGTTCTTCAAGATTCTCCAAGAAAATTCGATCGAAGGCTTTTTCTGTGATCCCGTCTATGGCGGAAACCGCGACATGGTGGGCTGGCGCCTCGTCGGCTTTCCCGGCGCGCGATACGACTATCGGGACTTCCTCGATCACAATGGAGCCGCCATTTCGATTGAGCCGGTCGGCCTGCGTGGCCGTCCCGCCTGGAATCCCGAATAGACACCCCCTCGTGACGGAGGACGCAATGGCGCGAAAGCTTCCGCCCGTTGATGTGGTTCTGGTGGGCTTCGGCTGGACCGGAGCCATCATGGCTCAAGAGCTGACCGATGCCGGCCTCGAAGTGCTTGCCATCGAACGCGGGGCCTGGCGGGACACGCCCACACATTTCCCCACGACATCGGCCCCGGACGAGTTGCGCTGGTACTGGCGAAAGGAGATGTTTCAGGACAACGCACGTGACACGCTGACATTTCGCAACAACCGCTCGCAAACGGCCTTGCCGATGCGACGCTGGGGATCGTTCCTGCCTGGCGAGGGCGTCGGCGGAGCGGGCGTACACTGGAACGGGCAGACCTGGCGATTCCTGCCGAGCGATTTTGAGGCCGCAAGCCACAACAGCGAACGATACGGACCGCTGCCGGATGGCATGACGGTCCAAGACTACGGCGTCACCTACGATGAGTTGGAGCCGCATTTCGACCGCTTCGAAAAGCTCTGCGGCATATCCGGAAAAGCCGGAAACCTCAAAGGTCGGATTCAAGAGGGCGGCAACCCGTTCGAAGGGTGGCGAAGCGCCGATTATCCGAATCCGCCGATGCATATGACCTTCTCGCAGAGGCAATTTGAGAAGGCGGCACAGGATTTGGGGCTGCATCCCTTTCCTGGTCCATCCGCGAACATGAGCCGAGCCTATGTCAACCCGCTCGGCTGCCAATTGGCACCCTGTACCTATTGCGGCTTCTGCGAAAAATATGGTTGCGGCAATTACTCAAAGGCCAGCGCTCAAACGACGATCCTGCCGGTCTTGATGAAGAAACCGAATTTTACGTTGAAGACCCACAACGAGGTTCTTCGCGTCAAGCTTGACAACACCGGGCGCCGCGCCACCGGCGTCATCCATGTCGATGTCAACGGTGAAGAGTATGAACAGCCTGCCGATCTCGTGATCCTGTGCGCCTATCAGATCAGCAACACCCGGTTGATGATGCTGTCGGGGGTGGGTGAAATCTATAATCCCGTTACAGGTGAGGGTCTGGTCGGAAAGAACTATTGCTACCAGGTCATGTCGGGTGCCGACGTGTTCTTCGACGATAAATTCACGAACGAATTCGTCGGCGCCGGCGCGCTCGGCATGTGCGTCGATGAGTACAACGGCGATAATTTCGACCACTCCGGCCTTGGCTTCATCGGCGGCGGCTACATCGCCTGCTGGACCACCAACGCCCGGCCGATCGAGTCGCAACCAACGCCCTCCGGCACGCCTGCATGGGGCTCGGCCTGGAAAAAGGCCGTCGCGGCCAACTTTCTGAAATCGACCAGCGTCGGCGCACACGGCTCTTCGATGGCCTATGCGACGAACCACCTCGATCTCGATCCGACCTACAAGGATGCCTATGGCCGGCCGCTGATGCGCATGACCTACGACTTCACGCCGAACGATCTCACCATGTCCGCCTATCTGACAGAGCGCGTGCGCGAGATTGCCGAACGCATGGGTGGCCGCGAGATCAAGGTGAACCGGCGCACGACCCCCTATAATTCCATGCCCTATCAGACGACCCACAACACGGGCGGCACGATCATGGGCACGACCCCGAAGAACAGTGTCGTCAACCGCTACCTTCAAAGTTGGGACGTCTCCAACCTCTTTGTCATGGGCGCGAACGTCTTTCCCCAGAACGCGGGATACAACCCCACCGGGACCGTGGCCGCTCTGGCCTATTGGTCGGCGGAGGCGATCCGCTCGCAGTATCTGCGCAGCCCAGGTCCTCTGGTGCAGGCATGACCCGCGCCGGAGCAACCATCGCAGTGGCAGCCGGCCTCATGTTCGCTGCGCCATGGACCGCGCATGGCCAGGCCACTTCGTTCGCGCAAGTCGAACGCGGCCGTTATGCCGTCGTGACCGGAAACTGCCAGGGCTGCCACACCGTGCCGGGTGAAGAGCCCTTTGCCGGCGGCCGCGGTCTGGAGACGCCGTTCGGAACCATCTATACGCCGAACATCACGTTCGAGCCGGAAACCGGCCTTGGAAGCTGGTCGAAGGATGACTTTTGGCAAGCCATGCACGAGGGCATCGCGCCCAATGGGTCGAAACTCTATCCGGCCTTTCCCTATCCTCACTTCACGAAGATGCCGCGTCAAGAGGTCGATGCAATCTATGATTATCTTGCAACATTGCCCCATGTGAAGAAAGCCAAGCCGGAGAACGACCTTCCATTTCCTTTGAGCTGGCGGTTTGCCGTTACGGGATGGAACTGGATGTTCTTCGAGCGCGGCGCGTTCCAACCCGATCCGAACAAATCCGAACAATGGAATCGCGGTGCCTATCTGGTGGAGGGTCCGGGGCACTGCTCAGGCTGTCATACCGAAAAGAACCTTGCGGGCGCGGACAAGGCGAGCCGGCATTTGATGGGTGGACAGCTTGAGAATTGGGCGGCCCCCGGCATTCGAGGTGGCCGCAACGGAAACCTCGAGCGCTGGAGCGAGGACGATATCGTTGAATTCCTCAAGACCGGCCGCAATCAGCACACGGCCGCGTTCTCGACCATGTCCGAGGTGATCTCGTTTTCCACCCAACACATGCTGGAGGACGACCTCCGCGCCATCGCGACCTATTTGAAGGATCTGGAGGGCGAAGAACGCGCCACTCCCGCCAAGCCGGACGAAGCCGTCATGAAGGCCGGCGCCGCCATCTATTTCGACAATTGCAGCGCCTGCCACGTCTCCGACGGCTCCGGGGTTCCGCGCTTCTTCGCTCCCCTTTCCGGATCGGGCAAGGTCAACAACGAGGACCCGACGACGGTCATCCGGGTGATTCTCCAGGGCGCGCGCGCGGTCCCGACCGAGGCCCACCCCTCTCCTCTCACCATGCCGGCGTTCGACTGGAAGCTTACAGATGCTCAAGTGGCGGCCGTCGTGAGCTACATCCGGGCGAGCTGGGGCAATTCCGCGGCACCCACGTCGGCCAGCGAGGTCAGGAGCCTTCGGCGAAAGCTCCATTCGGCGGGACCGTCGTAGATCTCTCCATCCGCTTAAAGCGGCAACCACGATGGCCGTTCATGCTGAATTGACAGCCTTCGAGCCAAAAGGCCCAAGCTGCTTCAAGCCGATTGAGCCAACACACTGAAGCCGGTAACCTGCCTCGATAATGAGGCCGGGAGGAAACGCAGTATGAATAAGCGAGTTTATTGTTCGCGGCGCCTGCTTGCGGGCCTGTTTCTCATGGGAACGGCTGCCATTTCGGCAGCGACAATGGCCGAAGCCCAATCCGAGCAGATGCGCATCATCATCGGCACCAACGCCGGAGGCGCGACTCAGCCTTACGCCCGCATGATTGCCGATCATATGTCAAAGACGCTCGGCGAGACGATCATCGTCGAAAATCGGCCGGGCGCCAGCGGCACGCTGGCGGCCCAATACATCGCGGATCAGCCCGCGGATGGCCGCACGATCTGGCTCGGAACCCAGGCATTCACGGAGATCAATCCCAATATTTTCACAAACCTTCGATGGTCGATGGACGATTTCACGCCGATTGTCCGAGGCGTCGAAGCGCCACTGGCGTTCATAATCAGCCCCAAGGTGCCGGCGAAGACACTCGATGAATTCATCAAATGGGCGTCCGCGAACAAAGGAAAACTGACTTACTCGTCCTACCACGCAGGCACGCCATCTCATTTTCTTGGGTTCCAGCTCAATGACAAGTTCAAGCTGGACCAGGGCCATGTCCCCTATCGCGGCTCCGGACGTCAGGTGACCGCGATTCTCGGCGGGCATTCGTTATTCGGATTCGCTCAGGTCAATTCATCGATGGAGCATGTTCGTGCCGGAAAGCTCACGGCACTGGCGGTCACCGGACCCGAACGAGACCCGGCGATGCCCGACGTTCCGACCTTCGCCGAGCTTGGTCATCCAGAGTTTACGTCGAAGGTCTGGTTCGGGCTGCTGGTCAAGAAGGGCGCCCCGGAGGACACGGTGAAACGGCTGATCGAGGCAGCCAAAGCCGCGCATGCGGACCCCACGGTGCGCAAGAATCTGGAGGCCCAGGGCTTCAGCGTGTCCGGCGAAACCGGGCCCCAGTTGGCGACTTCAATCGCAGAGCAGACCAAGCGTTGGGGCAAGCTCGTGAAGGCATCCGGCTTCACGCTCAACGATCTGAAAAGCGCTAAATAAACGCGATTCTCCGCCCGCCCTACGCTCTCCGTGTCGGCAGGGGCGCGCGATCGATGTGTTCGATCTCGGTCATCAACAGCCGTTCGACCATGCGCGCACGCAGGGCCGCATGCTCCGGCTGGTCCCAGAGATTGTCGAACTCTCCGGGATCGCTCTCCAGATCGTAAAGCTCGCCCCATCCGGTGCCGTGGAAGACGCTGAGGCGATAGCGGCTGTCGATCAGCGTATGGACGCGGGGCGGCACGTTCGTTCCCGGGCTTGGCGCCTGATGGTCGTATTGAATGAACACGCTATCGCGCACCTCGCCCCCGTCGCGGATCGCCGGCACGAGACTGCGTCCCTGCATCCCGCTGAACGGCTCGATCCGGGCATGGTCGAGGATCGTCGCGCCGATATCCATCGTTGACGCAAGCGCATCAGTGCGGACCGCTTCCCACTTCTCCTGCGGATCGGACCACACGAATGGCACCCGCACGATGCTTTGATATTGCTCCGCGCCCTTGAGCATCAGCCGATGATCGCCCAGGTGATCGCCATGATCGGAGGTGAAGATCAACACGGTGTCATCCGCCCGCCCCGATCGCTCCAGCGCCGAGAGAACCCCACCGATCGCGTCGTCCACGCATGTGATCATGCCCGCCGTCAGCGCTCGCGCCTCCTGGGCCTCGCGCGCGGACACGCCGATCGTGTTCATGCCGGTGAGATTGGCCTCTCCTGTTTCGCGCTCCTTCCAGATCGCCTTGATGAGATCCGGAGGATCCCAGTCGTTGCGGGCATAAGCCTCCGGAACCGGAAACTGATCGGGCGAGTACATGTCCCAGTATCGGCCCGGCGGGTTGAACGGATGATGCGGATCAGGAAAGGAGACCATCAGGAAGAAGGGCGCGTCCGGATCGGCATCCGCCAGCCAGGCGCTCGCCCGCTCGCCAAGAAATGCCGAGGAATACAACTCCTCGGGAATCGCCGTGCGCACCGCCTGCGGCACCGTATAATCATGCGGCAGCGCGTTCTTCTCACCGAGGCGATCCTTGGCCTTCGGATCGCGGGCGGCGAGCCAACGATCATAATCGCCCCCCGGATCGTCGCCATGCGCCCGCACCAGCGTGACATGATCGAAGCCGTAGAAGGGCGTCATCACCTTCGCGTCCGGCTTGGCCCAGTAGGCCGGTGTTTCCTGGAAATATTGCGGATCGCCGATGTCGGTTCGAATGGCTTGCGTCAGCTCCGGGCTGGGTTCGCGATAACCGGGGCGCGGCTCCGGACGCTTCACGATGGGCGGCCAGTCCGTAAAGTTCTGAAGGTGGCTCTTACCGATCAGTGCGGTGCGATAGCCGGCGTCCCGCAGCAATTCCACGAAGGTCACGGAATTCATCGTCAAAGGGAGACCATTGGAGCGCGCACCGTGGACCGACGGCATACGGCCGGTCATCAGACTGCAACGGTTCGGTTCGCAGACCGGGCTTGCAACGTAAAACCGGTGGAACGCCACACCTCGGGCAGCGAGAGAGTCGATGTGCGGCGTGCGCACCACCGGATGCCCGTAACAGCCGAGGAAATCGGCACGATGCTGATCCGTGATGAACAGGATGAAGTTTGGACGCCTGCCGCTCTTGCCGTTGGTGCCGCCGTTCGCACTCATTCCAGAACCACTCCCCCTGCCATCGATCAATCTTCAAGCGAGAGTACCGGAATAGGCGCTTGACCGGCAAGCGCCGGGGATGATCCTGGACGGCTGCGCCCTCGATCCCAGAAAGATAGGGACACGTCCGGAACGATCGCGCCGGGACCGCCGTTGATCGGAGAATTGGAGCAGCCACCCAGCAAAGGACCGACCATGCTTAGACCTTGCCTTCTCGCAGCGGCCGTCGCGGCGACCATCGCGCCTGCGTCGGCCCAGCACCCACCCGCGCCTCAGAAATCCCCCTCGCCCCAAGAGCTGTCCCGGGATTCATCCACGGCCAGCGCCGCCTTCATCGACCCCGCGGGACAATCGATCGGCAAAGCCACGCTTCGGCCAGCCGAGGAGGGTGTCCTGCTGGAGGTGGAGGTCTCCGGCCTGCCGGCGAACCAGTGGGTCGCCTTCCATATTCATGAGAACGGCACTTGTGACCCGAAGACAAAGTTCAAATCGGCCGGTGGGCATTTCAATCCCTCCGATCAGGAACACGGCTTCCTAGCGGATGGAGGGCCTCACGCGGGGGACATGCCCAACCAATACATTCCGGCGGACGGAACCCTCCGTGCGCATGTGTTCAATGATTACATTTCGCTCGGAGATGGCGATGCCGACGTAAAGGGCAAGGCGATCATCATCCACGATGGCAGGGACGACTACCGCAGCCAGCCGACCGGCGACGCGGGCGGCCGCCTTGCCTGCGCGGTGATCAAATAATTTTCTGAAAAATCCAGCTTGAGCGCCATGTTGTGACGCTCAAGCGTCTCATGTCTGTCGCGCGCACCCACGCGAAATCCGGATGCCCGCTTGTCTCCAAATGCGAGAGCTCAACGCAAAACGGAAGCCGCCGGCATCTCGACATTGACGATGGCGCTTTTACCGCCCTGCACGCACTTCAAGGCGTCTTCGAGAACACTCTTCAGGGCTGCGGGATCACTGACGGACGCACCATAGCCGTCGACCATGCGCGCCGCCTCTTCATACCTCGGCCCTTTGATGTTGACGCCGTAATAGTCCTTCGTCGAGATCGATGTTCCCTCCGGATAGAAACGGTCATGGAAGAACTGCATCGCCGCGTATTTGGCGTTGTTGACCACCACGATCAGCAGCGGCAGCCGATGTTCGTTGGCGAAGGCCAGCGCCGGCACCACCGGATTGTACATGTAGGTCCCATCGCCGATGGTCATGACAACCACCCGTTCGGGAAACGCCAGTTTGACCCCGAGCGCATAGCCCAGCCCTTGCCCGAGGCCGCTCGGCGCCCGGAAGAAGGTCACCGGATCGTTCCAGACCAGATGCTCCCGGATCGCGCCGGCATGCACGATGGTCTCATCCACATAGGCGCAGTCGGCCGGCATGACCTCCCGCAGCGTCTTCACGAGCAGCGGCGTCGTGATGGTTTCGAGCTTCGCCGCATCGTCCTCGGCCTTCTTCAACCCCGCCTGCCACTTGCGATGCACCTCCGCCCAATGCGCGCGCCGCTTCTCGACAACCGACCGATCGACACCAAGCCGGTTCAAGGCCTGCACGAGCAACCGCAGCGTGGTCGCCACATCGCCCTCCAGGTAGGCTCCGGCGTTCGTCACCTGGTAGACCATGTGGTTTTTGATCGGGCTTTCGCTGATCGCGACGATATCCGCACCCGGCGGGCTGTTGCTCGGCGGATACCAGGGAGCCCGGTTCTCGACCAACAGCACCAGATCAGTCTTGCCGTAGAACGGTTCGATCTTGCCGCCGAGATAGAGATCGTTCGACTTCGGAAAATTGCCGAAGAAGGCGCCCTGCCCTTCGACGACCGGAATGGCCATGAGCTCGGCCAGTTCCACCAATGCGGCAAACGCCTGCGGATCGGGAGCGGCGTTCTCGACCGAGATGATCGGAAAACTGGCACCGGCGATCATGGCCGCCACCCGGTCGATGTCCTCCGGCACGGGACAGGTTTTCGGCGCGGCCGGCACCTTTCGCAACGCATCGGGCTTGAGCCAATCGTGCAGCATCGTCTCCATGG